>Ga0326514_10000174_pt1 | contig 40229 bp, 55 predicted proteins | sample 3_2548_0518_D_FD_203653 | JGI IMG/M metagenome (GOLD analysis project Ga0326514, IMG submission 203653) | Bovine rumen microbial communities from UC Davis, California, United States - 3_2548_0518 | ecosystem: Host-associated > Mammals > Digestive system > Stomach > Rumen | place: USA... | reverse complement strand
TTCACACCGGGTGCATTTGGGTCTTTTGAAGCGAATACCCGGATGCACTTTTCTTTCAAGCGTTTTTCACCAAACAGAATGCAACTGTACTTGTTTGAAATCTTTGAAACAAGTTGGAACTCTTTCAGATCCTCACACTGCATGATGGTTTGTTCAGGAAGAATGCCATGCACCATATAATTGATGACCGCTTTGTTCAGGATAGGAAGATCATAGTCCAGATCGGACAGTGGTTTGATATAACCGCCCCTGGTTTTCTTTGCCCCTGTTTCCCGGTCAATAATCAGATAGTTGTTGACATCTTTTTGGAATATCTCACCAAAGAAGGTGTCAAAATCCATCTTCATCCCTGTCCTACGCTCCCAAGCTGCAACCACATCATCAATAATGTCAAAATCATGGTCATAGTCCTTCAGCTTGATGATAATACCATCTGTGTTGTTTTGGATCAGTTCACAGTATGGTTCAAGGTGTTCAATCAAGTCCAAGAGAAGCAACTGACCATTGATGCAGATGCTGTTGTTGCTCATAGGATCATAAAGTGCAGAAGATTTCTGCTTCATCTGACCGCTGATTGCATTATCCATGATCTTGAAAGGAAGTCTTGCCTTTTTATCGCCTTTGCGTTTGAAGGCAATATTGGAATCATGAATGAATTCAAAGTTTTCAGGGTTGTCCATTACTCTGTAACCAAAGTGATATTCTTTCTGCATAGAAGGATAGTATGCAGTGACATCCACAATCAGAAAATCACCCTTTGCATGATACTTTGGGATAGCACCATGACCACCACCCCAACTGAAGGTGTGTGGAACACCTGCAACAATGACATCATCCTGTGATTTCTCATAGTCGTGATTATCAGGGTTTCTGTACCAGTCTGCAATGTGTTTATACTTCTTCAGTTCAATGCAGTCCAAAATTGGGAAATCAAAAGCATCATCAAAGTTCTGACCTTTTCTGTTACCACCAAGAATTTCCGCTGCAAGCTGTGCCTTGGTCTTGTTCAATGAATCAATAGACAGATGGAAGTGCTTGATGAAATACATCATGGTGTTGAATTCATCTGTTCTTCTTAAAAAGACTTCAATGGTTTGTTCAACATCATGTCTGCAATAGAAGATGGTGTCCTGAATCTCTGATTCAGTCAGTTTTCGGTCAATGTCAAAGGGAACACTGCTTTCTTTGATATTGTTTCCCATGAAACCTTCAAATGATTTCAGTCCCCGGTCATTGTTCAACATAACATCATAGTTAATCAGGGGAATTTCTCTGAACATGCTGCTGAACTTCCATCCGGGATTCCCTTTGACAATGATATAGTCATTGATCCGCTTTGCATCGAATCCACAAAGGATGCCCTTCAGAATATACTGGTCATAGTGTCTTGAATTGAATCCAACCCAAATGTCATTGCAGTGGTTATCATAGAATTTTTGAAGTGCATCAGGATCATTCACAATGACTGTTTCTTTGTGGTTTGTGACATCGTTGATGACCACCAACCAATCAAAGATGAATACCTCAAAATCATAGAAAACCATTTACACCATCCTTTCTGAAGGGAAGTGGTGCTGACAGTGACCACCATCAGCACCTTCCCGGCTGTGCCGATTATTCGACTTCAAAAACCTCTGTGATCTCATACTTGCTGAAGCCGTTCTTGCCTTCCTTGTAAGAAAGGGCAAATTCAAGGTTGCCATCAATCGCTTCCATGACATCCATCAGCAGATTGCCATACTGCCTGTATGTTACGAACTCAATATTGAAGTCCGTTTCCATAGCCCTCAACAGTTCATTGACGATGTGGATTTGAAAACCCTGTGTGATGACCTGATTCATGAAGATTCTTGAACCCTTGTATTCCCCGGTCAGAACCTTGAACCAGATTGTGACCATAGGATCATGGTTCTTGGATTCAGTCAGTTCCATCTTGTCAATGCTGACTTCATAATCACCATGGGGAACTTCCTTGAAGGAATTTCCATTTTCCTGTGCATCTTTGACATCATCTGCCAGTGCAGCAGTGTCAACCGCCTTGTCGAACTTGTCCCAAATGTTGTTAGTGTTTGCCATAATCGTTACATCCTTTCTTATTTATCAGTTGTTTTTCTTGATCTGCGTGTCCTCTTGGGTGCAGCAGGTTTTTCTTCAGCAGCTTCCCCGGCATCCGTTTCAACCGGATCAAGTGCAGGTTTGTTATCTTCTTCATCATCCACAACTTCAGGGACAATGGGTTCATTGTTTTCTTCAGGGTTATGAACAACCCTTCTTCTTGACCGTGTGGGCTTCTCTGAAGCGTTTTCAGGTGAAGGTGTATCAGATGTCACCTGACTTGTTTCACGCTCCTGTGCGTTTCCCTGTGCATTCCTGATGGCATTTCTGTTTGCTTCATCGTAAACCGCAAACAGGGCATTGACATCAAGGGGAATGTCATTGACATCTGCCTTCAGCCTTCCACCGCCGAAAATGACTTCATCAGATTTGAAGTTGAAGGTTCTTTTGTCACCATCAGCAACGATCCGGGCAACAATGTCAACCATTCCGGCAACCTTCAAGGCAACCTTGTCCTGCATATTGGGCTTGATTGCAGTTACCTTGTCACCGCCCCTTTTGGTGATGTCCTTGGATGTATCTTCATGGGAGATCAAGATGATGTTTTCATAGTCCAGTGCCATCAACCGCTTCAAGGTGTTCAGAAATTCACCCCTGACCATATCCCATGCCTTGAAGGAATCATCCGATTCATGCCGGATTCCAAGTTGGTCATACATATAGACCCGGCAAAACTCATAAAGATCTTCAACAAGATCAACCACAATGGTTTTGAACTCGTTGTCCTTCTTTTCAAGTTCATCAATGACATCCTTGAACACTGACCATGCAAGTGTTCTTTTAGTCATCCTGCCTTCCAGTTTGACATCATCCTTGATTCTGATGTAGGGTGCATCTACAAATCGGATGTTGCCATCTGTGTTCAGCATCAGCGGATCAGGAAAGGCATTCGCAAAGGTGGTCTTTCCGCAGAAGGGCGCACCATAAATCCACATGACCCTTTTTTCAACCTTTTCAAGGTTTCTTCTTTCTTTACTCGGTAATTTCATAAAATAAGTCAATCCTTTCTGACAATATTCTTGATAATCACAGTAATTACATAACCATGATTGATTTGGTTTGAATGCAGTGGTTTCACTGATTGTTTTGGTTTCAAGCAGAAATTCAATGACTTTATCAGGGTTATATTCAATCTGAACAGTTTTGATTTCTGCTTCTGAAAGTTTTTCTTCGATCCTACTTCTGAAGTGCATCAGGCTTTCGCCCATTCTCTGCTTGATGTTCACCTTGGGAACGCAGATGAAATACATATTCCTGATGTACTTGCCCGGATTGCACCTTTCAAAAAAGTATTTGTATAGATGCAACTGTTTTGATTCTTTGTAGTGGTTGACGTTGTTGGAATATTTGAAATCATAGATATCATAAGCGTTCGGAATTTCAACACCCCTTTGAAACACCGTTGCAGGTGTAAGAAGATCAATGAATCCATGAAAGTCATCATCTTTGATTTCAACTTCATATTCCCCTGAAGGTAACATTACTTTTGCTTTGGGGATCATGTATTCCAGTTTGATTGCTTCATTGATGTGGAAGTCAGTGATGATGGGATAGCTGAAGAAGTATTCCTTCAATGCAGTCTGAACATCCTTTTCAATTCCAGTGTGCAGTGCCGTTCCAAGAATCAAGGCATTATCTGCATGATATGCACTGATGGTCTTTATTTCATCAAGATAATGCAGCTTGTATCTGAAAGGGCATTTTTCAAACATTTCAACCCTACTATGTGACCATCGCATGACTTGACCCCTTTCACCAGTTCTTTGAAGTTGTTGAATCCATCCGGGAACAGCAGCACACCAACACTTCCTGATTGATTGATCTGAACAAGGTTGTGAATCTGAAGTTCTGTTGCCCTTCCATTGGATGCTTTCAGTTCAACATCAAGGTTGATTCCGTTCACAACAATGTGCATGTCCGGCAATCCCTTTTGGGAATATCCACCGCCCCATCTTTTTTCATAATATCCGCATGGGTCAGCAGTCATCTTGTTCTTTGAAAAACCAAGGGGATATATCCCTTCAGACTGCAACCATTCCTTCAGATGGTTTTCAAAAATCTTTTCCTGTGCCATCAAATCACTTCCTTCCGTTCTTGATAGCCCCTATCAGTGCAAGAAGAAGGATTGTTCCGCAGATTATGCAGGTGATCTGAACTGCCGGGTGCATCACTTGTCACCTTCTTTCACCGTGATCTTGATATATGCTGACTTTTTGGATGTTTTGGTGAATGCAGCATACACATCAGGCTTTTCTTTCTTCAGCCGGGTTGAATCAAGGGAAGTGGAAGTTGCTTCTGCAACATAGACAATATCAAGAATGTCAGAAGAAAACTTCTTGATTCCATACTGTTCCATTGCTCCCTTCAGCTTGTCCTTCAGCTTCTTTTCATCGGCTTCCAGTTTCTTTTTCTGATTGACCAGATCAGCAATGTCATTCAGAATGGTCATCTGTGTTGCCTGAAACAGTTCCAGTCCTGAATCACCATCAATGATTGCTTCACCACAATCATTGAACTTTTCAGAACATTCTTCACCGCATGATCCAAATTCAGGACAACAGTGACAACATCCATCAAACTTCCCAAGAAGGCAAGGGTTTTTGCATTTAATCATCTTGTTCATCTCCTTTTGTCAATAAATACTTCAGCAGTTTGCACACCAAAATTCAGTGCATCCTGATGATGGTCAAAGTAAATGTCAATCCGCTTGTCCGTAATACCGGAACCGGTATCTTGAACAATGTACTGGTGATCGTTTATGTATAACACCGAACCAAGGGGAAGGTCTGATGCAACCGTTATTCCTTCCACCGCCTGTTCCCCTGATGCAGTGTAAACAATGATGTCACCATATTCATCCAGTGGTCTGTTTTCGCCCCATACACCGCAACAATCAGTGCAAGGACAGTATGCAGTCAGGGTGTATTCACCCAAGCTGACCTTGTAATCTGTTGCAAAGTCAACATATTCTGTTGCAGTAGGATCATCAACAGACAGTGCCGTTGCTTTTGCGTTTTCGGTCAGGGTGATTGCAGTTGTCAAAAGACCAACAACCACCATCAACAGGATTGCACAAAGGGCAACCCTAAAACGATTTTTCGTATTGCTGAAAAAGTTCATCATCATAATCCTTTCTTGTTTTTAGTGTGTCCAAGATCATCCCTTCCACACTGTTTTTCACCATCAGCAGGTAATAGAAGCAGTTGTTTTTCTGTCCGATCCTATGAATCCGCTTCTTTGATTGTTCAAAGTGTTCTGAACTTTGGGGAAGGGTGAAATAGATAATCTTGTTTGATTTCTGAAGGTTCAGACCCATTGCACCTGCTTGATATTGAACAAAGGTGACTGAATCATCATTGTTTTCATAGGCATCCAAGTCCTTGATATCACCGTTGACAATGGAAACAGGCTTGTCCAGTGATTCCACAATAGACTTCATCTTTGACAGTTCTTCATTGAAGTTGTAGAACACAATCAGTCTGTCATCAGTAGATTCAACCAAATCTTGGAAGGCTGATAATTTTGCTTTGTTATACTGACCACACAACTGCCTTGCATACAATCTTTTGGTCAAAGTTCTGTCACCGATCAATTCAGTTCCATCAGACAATTCCACAATACTGTTTTGCATGAAGTGCCTGAATTCTTTGGTGTTGCTAACCATCACCGGAATTTCAATCTGTTCAGGAAGATCAAAGACTTCATCTGTTTTCATGAAAATGCACCCATGCTGTTTCAGCTTCATCTTCAGCCTGTCAACATTCTTATATCCGGTGATGACCTTCATCTTGAATCCTGAACCATCTTCAATCCATTCCTGAACCACATACTGCTTGTAGAACAGTTCTTCGCTGATTCCCCATCCAAGCAGCTTCAACTGTGACCATAGTTTTTCATACTTGCCCCCGGTTGGTGTACCGGAAAGAAGGATCACATTGTCAGGGTTCAGATTGTGGATGAACTTGGTTCTTTTCGCCGTTGGATTTGTTATCATTGATGATTCATCCAACATCAGGGTGAAGTGTTCCAGTTTCAGCAGTTCAGGTCTACGGAATGCCAGTTCATAGTTGATAATTGCAACACAATTTGGAATGTGGATGAATTCGCTTTGCTTTCCTTCAACCCACAACATGAATCCTTCAAGACTATTCTTTTTTGTCAGGTCAAAAGGAACCATCTTGTAATACTTCTTGAAGTGTTCGATCCAATCATCAATCTTTGATTTCTGACAAACAAGAAGGTTGATTGTTGAACCTAACTGAATCATTTTTTCTGATCCGACAAAGGTTTTACCCAAACCCATGTCAAGGAAGTAACCAACCCTGTTGAATGGTTCTGTCTGTTGAAGCGCATCAGCCTGATGTGGATATAACTGAACAGGCATCAGGATTCACCAGTCTTGATCCCGGTGATTTCTTCAAAGATTTTCAGATCAAAGTTGGGAAGTGAATAGATGATTTCTCTGTCTTGGTCAGATAAGGCATCCCACCATTTCTGAGCGCATTCAGATTCATCCAAAATCTTCAGATAACCACCAGTGGTTGTGTGTTCAGGGTGCTGTTCCTTCTCTGCATCCGTCATGTTCTCTGACCATACCCATTCAAGCAGTTCATGCTTGATCTGGTTCAAAAGATAGCTTGCCTTGGAATTAAGCCAATCCCTGTATGTCCAATCAGAAGGTTTATTGAACATCAGAATCTTTCCTTCTTCAGTGTTAAAAACACCAGAAGAAAAAGAAGTCTTGTTCCAGTTACCGCTGTTCCAGTTACCGCTGTTCCAGTTACCGCTGTTCCAGTTACCGCTGTTCCAGTTACCGCTGTTCCAGTTACCGCTGTTGCAGTTACCGCTGTTCCAGTTACCGCTGTTCCAGTTACCGCTGTTGCAGAGTCCGGAACAACCTTTTCCGGTATTGACCAAGCGCAGCACTTCTTCCCATGTGATTTCCTCAACAATCTTGATTTTGTTGGTGCAGGACTTGTTGCCTTCAGTGTCGATATCACCAAGGGCTTCAATGATGGCAACCTTGTTGTTAGGGTCAAAATCGTAATAACTGAAACAATCTTTCAGTTCAGTGCAGAAGTGAAAACCATGGTCACAACAAACAGGTGTACCTTCCATTTCGTATGTCTGACCGACTTCATACTGGAAACCTCTGCACTTCCAATCGGGTTCAAAGACTTTATATCCTTTCATCTGTTACACCTCACATCCTGTAAATTCAGAAAATTTGGAAGGGCTGATGTAATAGCGATATTTGCCGGAAGGCATCTTCACCGCCGATCCAAAGGGAAGGGTCTGATTCTGAAGTCCAACCCTGATGAACTGTCTGCCGACCCCCATCAGCTTTGCAGCAGTTTCAACCGTGATGTTCTTCTTGCCGGAAGGAACAACATCAGCTTCCTGATCCTTTCCAAGTAGCCATTCACCAGAAACATCAAGGGCATCTGCAATGATCTTCAGGTTTGCCTTTGAAGGGATGTTCTTGCCGGAACAATACTGACTGATTGATGATTTACCAAGACCGGTGATCTCAGCCAGTTTTGTTTGCGTGATTTCCTGACCCTTCATGATAAGTTTTAGTCTGTGTGAAAAAGTGTTCATGTAATCTTCCTTTCATATTGAATTTAGTGTTTTGATGCACCAGAAAAGTTAAGCAACCTTAACTTCTACGGTAAAAAAATAAATGGGGATTTCAGCCGGCTTGATGTCAAGGATGTCACACGCTGTCTGAATCTCTGTCTGTGTCCAACTGGTCTTGTTGTTCAGCTTATCGGAAACAGAAACAGATGAAAGACCCATAGCTTCTGCAAAAGCCACCTGTGTTCCAAACACTTCCTTGATCTTGCCCTTCAGCTTAGAATAATCAAAGTTCATTATTTCACCACCTTTCTTTTTCTCTCCACACTTCAATGGTCAATCCATTGTCAAGTGTTGTCTTTTGTACCAAATGATATGAATCCGGCATATTCCATGTGATGGGTGCTTCAGGTGCATAAACTTTGAACCGACACAAAGCAATGAATAAAACCATCAGAATAGGTATCAGCATTTTCATCCTGAATCACCGCCATTCCGATTATTCATCCTCTTTCTATCCTTCAAAAATGCTTTTACAATATCAACATCTTTGTCAAGAATACTATAGTGTTGTAAATTGTTCGTAAATCTGAAATAAACGATCAACACCCTTTTCTTCTTTTTTGCTCGTAATACTTCATAATATCCTTTTTCAGGTTGTATTTCCCAACCATCTTGAATAAGCCATTTGCGAAAATCATCTAATATGCTAATGTGCAAAATATGCCTATTCGCCATATCATCACACCTTTCTTTTGTTTGTAGGCTCACGATAAGGAAGGGATGCTGCAACACCCCTTCCCGGTTGTGTGTTTTCTTGTTAAATTTCACGAACCAAAACCCTGACATGAAGTCTTTGGATATTGTAACCACCTGCAAGGATTGATTCAATTTCACATCTGCCTTCTTTGCCTATGACAAAACCATTCAAAACCGTCATTCCCTGCGCCCCATATGTAGCATGAACATTTGACCAGTCAACGATTTCACCAGTAATATGTCTGACCCTGTAATAAAGATCAAGGATCAAGCACTTTGCATCTTGAATGTTGTCATTGTGAATCTGTTTATCAGTTTTAAATCTGAACTGATAATCAGCATATGTAAAGCATTTCATGAAATCATGGTAATTCATTTCTGAATATGCTTTTTTGACCCTTTCCCTTCTTTCTTTGTCATACACATCCCACAAGTCAACTAATTCCTGCTGCATCCGCTTCATGGATTCAGGAATTTCTTTCAGCAAGATTTCTTCCTTTGCAAGTTCACCTGTCAACTGTTGTTTATACTTGAATAAAGAAAGTTCAACTTCCTTGATTTCCTTTTCCAGTCTGCTGATGTCATCTTCATAATTCTGAATATCCCACAACAACCAGTTTCTTTCCTGTTCAGTTACAGCGGAATCATACTTTTTTCGCTTCCTTTTAATCCAACCAAGTTTCTTGGTGATTGTGTCCTGCTTCTTTTGAATTTTGTTTTCAGCGTTTTCAATGCGCTGTCTAATGGTTTCCAGTTTCATAATCAATCCAGTCCTTTCAATGTTTGGGTGAATTATTACACAACAATTTGTATTTTCGACCAGTTAAGCAACCTTAACTATACAATAGTATAATCATTTCTGATGCAAATGTCAACCGTTTTTTCAAGATTTCTTTAACTTTTTTCAAAATTACTTGAAATTTCTTTAACTTTGTTTTATAATTTAGATGTTGAACTATATTCAAAGGATGGTGAACTTTAATGTCAGATACTTTCAAAAGCAGACTTATTCAAGCAATGGAACTTCGACAGATCAAAGCAGCGGAACTTGCAAAAAGAACCGGACTGTCAAAAGCGCAGATCAGCCAATACACAAATGGGATTTATGAAGCAAAGCAAGCTGCACTTTATAAACTTGCTGTTGCTCTTGATGTTTCTGAAGCATGGTTGATGGGTTATGATGTCCCTATGGAAAGGTTAATCAGTCAGAAAAATGCTGAACAAACAACCCTGATTGAATTGATGCAACTTCATTTTGGTTCAGATGCCGTTGAACTTGTTTCTGCATTTTCACAACTTAATGACCAAGGAAAAGAAAAAGCACTGGACACAATCAGTGATCTTCTGCAAATCCCAAAGTATCAGAAAGGGGAATGAATATGTTTATCAGCTTTAGTAAAATGATGGAAAAGACAAGACTTCGTTTTGGTGTGGGTTTACGCATCACCAAGAAAAATGCAGTTTGGATGTGGTTTGTCCTGATGCTTTATTGGGTCATTGCCTTATGTTGGTACACATTAGTGATCTGTTTTTGGATGGTTTATGCTGTATGCTATGGTTTCTATGCCCTCATTAAATGGATCATCAAGAGAATTAAAGGGAACAAAACCCAATCATCCACCTAAGTGTTACCGCTAAAAAGTCACTATTTACCTATGTTTTTTGTGCATAAAGGTAACAGGTAACAGAGTAACACTTATTTATTATTAGAAAAATTGATTCAAATAATCAATTTATAATGACCTCTAAAAAATAAAAGAATAAGAAATAGAAGTGTTACCTGTTACCTGTTACCGCATAAAAGAAAAGAACCATCCACCGTTGCAGCAGTGGATGGTTCAGATCAAAACACCAAATTCAACAAGAAAACACACAAAGAATTCAAGGTGAACTGGTATATTATATTGTATCATTTTTCACTTTGGAAATCAAGAAGAAAGGTGAAAACATGAAAAATCCAAATGGTTATGGTTCTGTTGTCAGGCTGTCCGGGAACAGGCGCAGACCATTCTGTGCAAGAAAGACAACAGGTTGGAATGAAAAAGGTTATCCGATCTATAAACCGATCGGATATTATGTGACAAGGGAAGAAGCCATGATTGCACTTGCTGAATACAACAGGAATCCCTATGACATAGACCTTTCAAAGATAACCTTCAAAGAACTATATGAAAAGTGGTCAGCAAGGGATTTTCCGAAAATGAAGAAAACCACCGCTTCATGTCACAGATCAGCATTCAGACACACTGAACCGCTTTACAATACCCCATACAAAAATATTAAAGCCTATCAGATGCAGGAAATTATTGATGGATGTGGAAGGGGATATTCAACCCAAGGTTCAATCAAGAATCTGTTCGGTCAGCTTGACCGATTTGCCCTTGAACTTGACATCATCACCAAATGCAATTCCAATTTAGTTTCCGCTGCACCGATTCCACCATCTGAAAAGAAACCCTTCACTGAAGATGAAATCAAGAAGGTTTGGAAGATAGCAGATCAGGAATGGGTTGATTCTGTTCTTTTCTTCTTATATACCGGGTTCAGAATCAGTGAAGTTATCGGGATCAAAGCAGAAGATGTTGACTTTGAACAGTTGACCATCAAAGGTGGTATCAAGACCGCTGCCGGAAAGAACAGAATAGTTCCGATCCATCCACGCATTGAAAAGTATGTCCGGGCAAGGGTTGCTGAAGGAAGCAAATACCTTTTCAGCTATAAGAATAAAAAATTGTCAGCCAGTCAATACTATTCAATTTGGTCTGACATTATGGATCAGCTTCAGATGCACCACACACCGCATGAATGCAGACACACATTCCGATCAAGACTTGATTCAGCGAACGCAAACAAGAAATGCATTGATCTTCTGATGGGTCATGCTTCCAAGGATGTTGGTGAAAGGGTATACACCCACAAGACTTTGGATGAATTGAGGGAAACAATAAATTTATTACTTTGAACAAGTAACAGGTTAGTAACACAAAAACCCCTGAAGCCACTCGAAAAGCGACTTCAGGGGTTTTCCTGAATTGTTATACCATAATATAGTTCAATTTTCAATGCTTGCAATCAAGATAAAGTTCAATGTTTATCGGAAAGTTGAACCATATCAAAATGTCACTAATCATGGTGGTTAGTAACATGATAGTAACAGGTTAGTATCAGACTTTCTTGGTGTAGTCAAGGCAAATCCATCCAAGACCGGACTTCAGTTTGCCCCATCCATCTTTTTCATCAACGATGGTATATACACCGCCGTTTGTGATACAACCTGTTATTTTGTTGGAAGTTCCTGCACCACTTCTGACATTCAGTGCATCTGCTGTCACCTTGACCAGATAGGGCTTGAAGGAAGAAGATGCTGACTTCTTCACCACGGTCAAGAACTTGGTGTTGACTGCACTGCAAATGGCATTCTTGCCATCTTCAGACTTGTCAATCACTGCCCTGTCACCCTTGACTTCCTTCACGATCCAGTTTTTCTTCTGAACCCATGCCGGAACCGCCTTTCCGTTGTAGTATGTAGCACCGGAAGTAACCTTGACCACATCACCTGCTTTGACTGTTGCAGAAGGTGTGGGTGTTGTTCCGCTGCCTGAAGGTGTGGTGGATGATCCAGATGCACCAAGAAGCGCATTGACCTTCTTTGCAATGTCACCCATCCTGTTGTACAGGTAATCACCCGGACAGGACTTGTTTGCATAGTCCCTGTGAACAGTCATGTTGCAACCGTTCAGGTGGTTCATGCGCTGATTCTTGTTGGTAGACCACACCAGTTTCTTGATGCCGTTACGCTTGCAGATATCCGCAACCAGTTTGATTACAGCGTTGTATGCCTTTTCGGTCACGGCATAGGGATCATATGTGTCTGAAGCAACTTCAATGGTAATCGCTCTGTTATCGTTGGAATAAGAAGAAGAACACCATGAAGCATTCTTTTCTTCAACATACAGACCGATTCTGCCATCATAACCAACACCATAGTTGGATGATGCTTCACGGTTCGCATCTGCAAAGATGTTTCCCAAAGATTCAACACCACATTGACCAACAACACAGTGAATTGTGATGGTGTCAATGATGTGATCTCTGCCGTTGTAGTGGTTCGGTGAAAGATGGGTGTGATTTACCAGTTTACTGTTGGTATATCCCATTATTCTTCATCCCCTTTGTTATCGGAAAGATTCTTCAAGGTGTCATCCGTGATCTGCTCACCATCGGGAACAGATGCAAAGCCTTTGTCATCCTTCATTATGACCACCTGCCCTTCTTGGGTTCATCATAAGTCATTGCCTGTCTGCTGTCTGCAATACCTTCAGTGGTGGGATCGTTCACAATACCCAGAAGGGCAAGGATGACGAACACCACATCGACAACCTGAAGCAGCTTGTTGCCAAGTTCCCCAAGGTCGATGGTTGCACCAAAGATACTTGCGACAATCTGAATCAGAAGAAGGATTGCCGGAATGATGGCAAGCCAGAAGTTCTTGTTCTTAATTCTTACGAGCCAGTTAATTTTCATTTTTATCTTCCTTTCTGAAAACTGCATTGTTCAAAACCTTGATCTGCTGTTCCACGGCAACAAGTCTGTTGGAATGGTCTTTGATGTCATCCTTGACTTCACGCAGATCAGATTTGACTTCTTTGATGTCATTACCGATAGTTTCCAACTTCACAATCACTGTGGTCAGTTGTGCTGATTCAGATTTGACATCATTTTTGTTGTTCCGTCTTAGGTTGGAAATACCTGTGTAAATTCCAAATGCAAGGGAAAGTGCAGAAATCACCAATGCAACTTCAATAGTCATTTTGACCACCGCCTGTTTGAAAATGTAAAGCATCGTCATACAGGGCTTTATTTTGCCCTGTATGCGATTTTTCAAGTCCAGTGTGAAATTACACTGTTGATTCATGAACCTTGGTTCTGTGCCTTATTCCTCGACCAGATAGCCACAATCAAGGTCAATCAATACCTGCTTGACATCTTCCTTGATTCTTGCAGGTACTTTAGCAAAGGTTTTTCTGCCCTTGATGATAAGTGTTGCATAAACAACCGCCATGTCTGACAACTCCTTTCTGAATAGAATTTTTAATATAAACCAAAGCATCAGTCATCACCCACCCAACCGTGTTCGGTCAGGATTTTGATGACTTCTTCTTTCAGGTTTTCGGGAACATCGGAAAGTTTCTTTCTTCCCTTCATAATCAGATCGGCATATACTTTCGCCATATCATCAACCCCCTATCATTTCATACACATCACACAAAGCAAGCTGTGTGTCTGTCAGTTCTTCTTGCAGTTTGGATTTTTCATCATCAATCATGTTGATGTATTCATCCTTGGAATATTGAACCATGTTGTATTCATATTCAGTGTGCTGATTTTCACCGTCAGGATCGTCAATCTGAACTTCATGAATGTCAGAATTGATCCAAACTGAAAAATCATCAATTACTTTTGGTTCAGGCTTGACAGTGCTTCTGACCTTGCCATAATCAACCATGTTGGTCATCCTTTCTTCTTGATGTTATTGATATAATAAGCGTTGGCATACTGTTCCAGTGGTGCAAGATATTTCTGTTGCAATCTGTAACTGTCACAGTGCTGCAACCACCCTTTGTAGGAATTGATTGAACACCATTCCGAATATGTCAGTGGATCACCGTTCAATCTTTTCTTGTTTATCGCAACCATCTTCCTTTTGAAATTGTCACAGGTGCTTTTTCTCAATAGGGTGAATTCGAGAAAAGACCTGTAACCAACATAATCAACACCCCTTTTGTATGTGGGGAATATCTGCCAATTTTTCTTGATAGTCAGCTTCAGTTTCATGTGGAAATATTCTTCAATATCCCGGAACAACTGATGCAGTTCTTCTTTGGTTTCGGCAAATATCTTGATATCGTCCATGTACCTGTAATAATGCTTTACCCTTTTAACTTCCTTGATCCAGTGGTCAAAGGGTGTCAAATAGATGTTTCCGCTGTATTGTGAAAGATAGTTTCCGATGGGAACACCTGTGTCACCCGGTGTGGAATCAATGACTTCATCCAATATCCACAACAAATCTTTATCCTTGAAAATCCTTCTGTATATCCCCTTCAGGATTTCATGGTTGATGGAAGGATAATATTGTTTGACATCGAGAACCAGACAATATTGACATCCTTTCACATCTGTTTGCATAGCGTGTTGAACATCGTGCAAACATTTATGAATACCTCTATCAGGGATAGCGGAATAAGTATTTGCAATGAAGCAGTTTATCAAAATAGGTTCTATGACCTGAAGCACTGCCCAATGACAAATCCTATCAGGATAATATGGAAGTTTGGAAAGAAGGCGAATTTTCTTGCCTTCTTTCTTGAAAAAGTTTTCATATTCAGAAGTGTGGTAAATTTTCAGTAACAACATGATCTGAAGTGCTTCAAGATACTTGTCAGGGTCACTGTCAACCATTTTGACTTCTTTATACCAACCTTTTCCACTTTTAGCGTTTTGGTGTGCAAGTTTCAGGTTATCCATAGAACATATCTTTTCCCACAATGTATGGTCTGGATCATTCAATGGGTGTATATGCCTTTTCATTATTCTGATGGATTCCTTTTGTATGCACTCAAACCGAATCTTCACATCATCTGATGTTACCAATACAGTTCAATGAATTTTTATGCTTTACCTATGTGGTAGGGCAAGCAATGTCACCGTTTCACATTTTAAGTGCATTTAGCAAGCGACTGCCGATGTTATAATTACGATTACCCGGATTGTTATTACAATTCCAATAGAAACTGCCTGCATTATCACTGTTATTCCAATTACTGCCTAATTGAGCGATAATAAAAATTTTGTGTTTTATGCAGTGGTTGCAATAATCAAATCATCGACCTTGCTTGCCCTATATGAATATTATTTATTAAGCTGATGCAGTGGTGGGTACATACAGCAAGCGACCGCCGATGCTATAAGTACGAAGACCCGGAGCGTCAGCACAATCCCAATAGAAACCGCCCGCATTACCACCGTTACTCCAAGTACCGCCCAATGGAGCGATTCTGTAACCACTCAGGTTGGGTGTACACCAGAAGTTGTCACCAACAGGAAGTGAACTGTTTCCGGTTGTTTCTGAAGGCATGAACAACCAGTCAAATTCTTCATCACCATAACCAAATGCGGAAACATAACCGTTACCATTGGAAATGGTGAATCCTGCTGACCGATAGTTCCCATCATGCTTGCTTTCGTTGAAGCTGAAGTCATCACAGACAAACACCTGACCACCGCCCATGTTGCCATCACCCCAAAAGTTGATGCCGTTGGTGTGCTTCCAGATGTTGCCCCAAGGATTTTCAACACCCCTGTAAGTGACTGATAACTTGCCATTAGTGGTGTTGACCGTTTCTGTACCGGCTGATTCAGCAATGGTTTCTGTCGCCATGCCGGTTGCATTACCAAGTGAAGCTGTCGATCCAGTAAGGGATGAAGCATTACTTGAACCACTCTGACTAACAACACCCTGACCAATAGCAGTTTGGGTGTTGAATGTTGCAAGTTCAATCAGCATAAGAAGCTGATTTGCACTTTCAGCTTTGATTGTGTTCAGATGCCAACCGGAACCAACATTGTTTGCCATGGTTTCAAACTGAACCTTGTTACCAACCCCGGTTAGTTTTCCGCTGATGGGTTTCTTCCCGGCAACAGAACAGAGAAGATCACCTGCACCATAGGCAACAGAAGTGTCAACAGAATCATTGACATAGGCTTCTTCTGATACATCATACATACTGCCTTCATACGCTGAAAGAAGTACATAGTCAACTGCATTGCCCTGTGCATCATAGAACAAAGGATGTCTTTTGAATCCGAAAACAGGCTTGCTGCTGACATAGTAGTTTGCTTTTCTCAGATGATAGCCGATGCCGGAAACAGTGTTTCTTTCCAGTACAAGGGGAACAACCTTGTAATAGAATGCAGGTTGATAAACCATGACCTGACCATTTGAACCATCTTCAGTGTAGTCAGCATCACCATAATAGGCATTGATCGTTCCATCAGGTGCAACATTGCATCTTCTTCTACCACCATACATGGGGAAGGAATCAAAGTCTGCACCTGCTGTTTTACCATAAGCACCTGCAAGCCGTTTGAAGGTCTTGTTGACCATATCAACCTGAAGTCCGGCAATAGTTTCATCGGTATAGCCAAGGTAGGCTTTCAAATCCTCAACACCAGTCAGAATTTCATCAGCGTTTTCCAGTCTGATGTCAAGCTGACTGATTTTGTCTGCTGCCGTTGCGTTCTCACTCTTGATGCTTTGGTCAACCGCTTCACCCTGTTGAACCGTATCAGAAAGGGTTGCGTTCATGGTTGTTGCATCAGCAAGAACACCAGAAAGGGAAGTTTGAGCAGTACCGGCTTCAGCTGTTGTTGATTGAAGCTGTGATCTTGCAGCAGCTGCCGCTGCCATAGAATTTGCAAGGTTTGCTGATGTTTGTTCCGCTGTACTGATTTGTGATTCCAAAATCCTTTCTTTCGTTCCGGCATCACTGATCGAACCATCAAGATCAGATTTCTTGGTGGTTGCTGTACTGATCGAACCATCAAGCGCATCTTTCGCATCACCTGCATTGCTGATTGCAGTTTCTGCTGCACTGATCCTTGAAGCTAACTGTGCATCCGCACCAGATGCAGAAGAAATCTTGGTCTGAAGGTTGTCCCTTGCAGTGTTCGCATTGTTGACCCCTGTTGCAAGATCGGTCTTTGCAGTTTCCACTGCTGCAAGACTGGAAACAATGGTGTCCTTCGCTTCCATGACATCTTCAATCAGATCAGCGAATTCATCAACCTTTGAATCGACTTCATTCTTGTCTGACTTGATTTCTTCTTTGATTGCCTGATAACTTTCATTGTCATCATTGATCGCAGTCAGACCATCAATCAGGGATTCCCTGACTTCTTCACCATAGACTGCATTTCTGATCTGGTTGATTACCCCTGAAATATCAGCCATCAATCTTCACCACCTTTTCAATCTTTTCTTCCTGCACATTTTCCTGCACATTCTGAAGCTGTTCTTCAAGTGCTTTGGAATAGTTCAACAGTTCAAGATTTTCTTGACTTCTGACATCAGAAAGAACAGATGACAGAACCAAATCAGCCAGTTCAGGTGTCAGACCTGATTCATTGATTGCTGTCAAAACCTTTCCCTTTGCCTGATGCAAAAGAACAGATAAACTTGGATTCATTCTTCTTCATCCTCTCTTTCTGTATTGTTTTCATTTGGATTATAAGAACCTGAAGAAGAAACAGTGCTGTTCACTGCGTTCTTTCCCGGTTCTTTATCTTTTATATCTTTCAGTTTCATCTATATCACCTTAACTCCAATAACCTACAATAATTCCGTTTGAAACTCTCAACTTTGATGTCTGAATGTCCCAACTGATTCCACCGTCACTTTGTGCAGTTATGGTCACATCAGTAACAATAGGGATTGTTCCTGTATAACCGGAATAATTGCTTCCGTTATATGCAACACTAACACCATCTAAATACACATTCTTGATAGTGTAGTTATGTGCATTCATATCACAACCAAGGTGCATTCCATAGGTGGAATAGATGGAATTCGCCCTTGAAAAACACAACATGGTTGTATAGGCTGTATCACTTGAAGATGCCTTTTGTGCAAAAGCCATGTATTTTCCGTTAGGTTCAAGATCGAAAACCAAACCTTTGTGGTCATTATTACCTGTCCATTGATTAGTTCCTATCTTTCCAACATAGTAACCATCCCTATAAAAGTGATGACCGGAATCATTCAGTTTTGATCTTAGTTTCTGTGTGGAAGTGTTTGCAGAATCATATATCTGCAATTCAGCATTTGCAAACTGAATGTATTTGCTGATATTATTCCAAGCAATTCTGACATCGGTTGCAGATTGTTGAATCCTTGTTGAAAGTTCATTACTGTTCAATTTTTGTGCAACAGTTGAAGTAATTCCATCAAGGGTGACTTGCAGATCAGCACTTTTGGTGTAGCTTTGCAACTGTGTGTCAGTATAATTTTCGGCATAACCTTTTGCAGAAAGAAGAACACCTTCACCGTTCACGCTGATAGCATTTTCAACTTCAAGCCTTGTCCAGTAGGGCTGAAGGGCTGTGTCAGTATAATCTTCAGCGTTTGATTCTGCTGCTGCTTGTGCATTGGAAATCTGCGTTTCAACAGATGTTCTATATACCACATCCAACTTGTCTGCGCTGATCGAACCTGCAACAATTCTTTGACCTACAATTCCACCGTCCATTGTCATAGCGGAAAGATATGTTCCGTTATAACCGGAATTAGAGAAACCAAGACCGCCAAGATTCCACCGCCAAACCTTGGTTGCAGTTTCCACATCATCAGTGTCCATTATCAACTGTTCTTCAGCCGTTGTGACAACATGACCATGTGTTGCAGCAGTAATCAAGGCTGTTGCATTCGCCATTGCTTCTTCAAGGATGATCCTTTGTGAAGGAACTGCATTGATCCTTTCAATGACATCCTGATTAGAACTAACACTGGAAGAACTGAAGGACACATCTTCTTCACTCCCCAAAGTGATTTTGTCCTTTTCAGGATTGTCCAGTGACAACTTCAGTTTTGTGACCGGGAAGAACTTATCCAGTCCATGTGGTGGGGAAACAACCCTGATGGTGTCAAGAAGGTTGATCCTTTCAATACTGACATCAAGATTGTTCAAATCAACCGCTGAAACAGATAAAACCAAATTTTCAAACTGAACACTTTGCAGATATTCAGTGCCTTTCCGCTTCAGGTTAGATGCAACATTGACATCATCAAAAGTGACTGTTCTGAATATCCATCCAAAGTTGTCCACCGCTTCCTGCGTGTAGATGAAATCACTTCCACCATTGACAGATTTGATGGTCAGTCTTTCATCAAGTGCCTGAATAGTAGATGTCGGCAATTTACCACCCAAGGGAATGATTGCTGTTGCAATATCAGTCGCATCAATGGTGGTGCTGAAATCAAGAAGGTTTTTTCCAAACCTGATGACCTGTTCATTGACATTTGGGAAGTCCGCAAGATAGTCAATGTATTTCACACCATCCACTTTCCTGATCCTGATATGACCGCCTAATCTTTTTATCAGTTTTTCCTTGATCGCCTGAAGCGTGTTTTCATAGTTGGTATATCTGTAAAGGGAATCATTACTGTCAGTGACAGTCACCTGACCGACTGCAAACATCTTCTTTCCTTGATAGTCAGAAGGAATGACCTTGGTGTAATGCCAACCACGGTTCTGTTGTGAATTATATGGGTGTGGTGTCTGAACATCATCAAGATCAGATGTTGTGGTCATGGGATATCTCAACATATATGAAAATGGTGAAACCCTTGTTGCAGCGGAACATTCATCATCAGTCAGTTCAACGGAATCAACCTTCCATCCATACGCTTCTTCTGCTAATGCACCGGTGAAGAAAATGTAAAAATCAAGTGTTGGAACAACAAATGTTTTTCCGGCAACATCAACACCTTTGACCCTATCCAAGACCCTGTACCACTGATTATCTTTCTTGTAATACAAAGAAATATGGTCATCCTTCTTTGTGAAACACTGTGGATCAAAGGTAATTCCAATGTTAGGTTCAACAACCTGTGCATTGTGAATTTCAATCATGGTTTCAAGGAATCCCCTGACAGTCATATTGTGGTATTCAGCAGGTCTTTGAATAGAATCCGTCAGATAATCAAGTTCACCTTTACAGACAACTTTTTTGTTTTTATAAAAGTCAGACCTTTCTTCTGTTGGTCTGCCTGAAAAGATTTCAACATCGTTATGCAGAACAGTGACAACTGACTTCAGCTTCTTGATTCTGTCATAATAGGGATGTTTTGGTGAAATCTTGAAATCAAACTGACCTGAATCATTATCTTCCAGACTAACTGAAGGATTGTTCAGAAACAGGTCAGCTTTTTCTAAATCGTGAAGGGGAAGTCCATCACAATATACTTTGTACATTACAATGAACCCCCCTTGAATGTGATGGTCACTTCACTATTCCCGGTAAACATGAAAGTGTTTATTCCGGGTGACATCAATACATCAGTCAATGTCTTTGTCTGTCCTGCGTTCAAATCATAAGTGTGACCTAAGATTTCAACATGAACTGCATTTGTTGTGTGGATAGTAGGTGAGCAAGGCTTCCTTCCGTTGTTCACCTGAATGAATGTGGGTGAACTGTATGTCGTATATGTCAAAGGTCTGATTTCACCATTGATGAAGTTAAAATCATCCCAAGTCCAAGGTGAATTACCACCTTTAGTTTTGTTGTCATACTTCCAAGGTTCAGCATCAACATCTATGACAATAGTTCCTGTCCGTTTGTTGGATTTGAACTTATTGACCGTACATCTGCCCATATAGTAGTATTCAAAATCCCAATCCATTTGAATTTTGAGATATTCACCATGAAGATAGTTCATCACCTGTGAAAGTCTTGTTGACCATCCGTTGAAGTGGTCAATCACCGTGAAGGTGAACTGAAGTTTCCTGTTTTCAAACTTCACATCTTCAGTCAGAACATCAGTCAGATCAAGTTTTCCATCCATACCGGGAACATTTACATCTTTGGTTTTGGGTTTAGGGATTCCAATGTCTTTGGATGACAGAATCAATCCAAAATCTGTGTATGAATTCTTTGTTCCGAATGTTACAGTGTCCATACATTATCCCCTCTCTTTCCGTTTCTTGATGATTCCAAGTTCCCTGTCAACCTTGGGTGTTAGCTCTGCAACAAGTGTGTCACCATCAAGAACCATCTGAACATCAAATGCTTCAAGTAGTTCAGGAAACCACTGAAGAAGTGTGTCAAGGATTCTTGAAACAAGATTTTCAATGTTCCTGATCCTGTCACCAACTTCAGTTTTAAATGTCTGAATGATGCCGGTGTTTGCAGAAATTTCCCTTGCATCCATCGGCTGACTGATGGTGATTTCGTGAAGCTGCGTTGCAACTCTGTTGATCCATCCAGTGTTGTTTTCAAGGGGAACAATAGCTTCTGCACCATCTTCACCGACAACAGCAGGTGTCAGACCGTCAACAACACCACCTTCAGCAAGGTGTGCAATATGAGAAATATCAAAACCAAAGTGTTGACCGCCGACAATAGGAACCCAATCAGGAATATCAAAGGACAACATATTCAGACCATCAATCAGAACATTGATTCCATCAATGATCCAGTTGATTGGTGCTTTGACTATGTTGACAAGTCCATCAAACACATTGCTGAACCAATCACCTATTCCTGAAAAGATGCCTGTGATCGCATCCCAAGCACCTTGGAAAATGTTGCCGAACCACTCGCCAACACCGCTGAAAACATTGACGATGCCATCCCAAATGCCACTGAAGAAGCCGGTCACGGCATTCCAAACACTTGTTATTGCATCCCATGCACCGCTGAAGATGTCACCGAACCATTCGCCAACAGAAGAAAATACATCAACAATACCATCCCAAATGCCGGAAAACCATTCAACCACAACATTCCAAATGTTCTTGATGCCTTCCCAAGCTGATGTAAATACACCGCTGAACCATTCACCGACTGAAGAAAAGATGTTCTGTATTCCTTCCCAAGCACCTGAAAAGATTTGTGACATTGCTTCCCAAATCTTGGGTCCGGCTTCAATTAGCGCATTGACTATTGCTTCTATGATCTTGGGAATCGCTTCAATCAGTCCAATAATGATTTCAGGAAGGTGGATCACCAACTGGATCACCAAGGTGATTAGACCTTCGATCAACTGTGGTATGCACTCAATCAGACCTGTGATGACTTTTTCAATGATAGTAGGCAAAGCATCAATCAAACCCATGATGATGTCAGGGATCGCTTCAACTATACCAAGCACCAGTGAAATCAGACCATCAATCAAAGATGGTAAATTGTCAATCAGTGCATCCACAATAGAAATTATTATGTCAGGCAAATTATCAATGATGGGTTGAATGATGTCACTGATGTTTTCCATCAAATAAACCACCATATCAATTATTGCTGTAACCAACTGTGGGATCAGGGTTGGAAGGGCTGATGCAATGGCTTCTACCAATTTTGGTAGCGCATCCACTATTCCCTCAAACACCGTTTCCAGTGCTGAAATCAAATCAGGCAATATATCTAAAATCATAGTTGCCAATTCAGGCAATATGCCGACAAATGCGTTCAGAAGGGCTGTTGCACCTTGAATCACTGAAGGAAGAATCTGTTCCATGATGCCCGGGATCGCTGAAATGATCTTTGGTGCAAGTTTCTGAATCAGACCTGTGATGCCGTTCAGCACAATTCCGATCCTTGGGATGATATTGTCACCGACTGTGACAATGCTTTCAAAAAAGTTGTTGACCAAAACATCAAGGTCTTGGGTGTCATCAGCCAAACCAGTCAGAAGGTTTTGCCATGATGCTTTTGCAGCACTTATTGATCCTGAAATAGTTGAACTTGCTTCCTTTGCTGTTGTGCCTGTAATACCCATTTCGGTTTGCACAACATGAATTGCATCAACAATGTCAGCATAAGAAGATATGTCATATTCGATGCCAGAAAGTTTGGTTGCATCTTCAAGCAACCTTTCCATTTCTTCCTTCGTTCCACCATATCCAAGTTTCAAGTTGTCAAGCATGGTGTAATTTTGCTTTGCAAAACCCTGATATGCAGTCTGAATGGATTCAATAGATGTACCCATCTTGTTAGCATTGTCTGACATATCAATGATTGCCATGTCAGCCTTTTGCGCTGCTGCAACCGTATCACCACCAAGCGACTGAAGCAGTGATGCAGAAAACCCTGTTACAGTTTCCATGTAATCATTCGCTGACATTCCTGCTGTTTGGTAGGCTTTTTGTGAATTGGCAATTACAGTGTCAGCACTGTCTTTGAACAGTGTTTCAACACCGCCGACCAACTGTTCATAGTCAGCATAGGAATCAAGTGCTTTTTTGCCAACACCAACAACCGCTGCACCTGCTGCTGCAAGACCAATTGCAATGGTTTTTCCAACTTTTGCAGCTGCTGAACCGATCTTTGAAAAGACTTTCCCCATTCTGCCTTCAGTTTGTTCACTTTCATCAGCAAGACCTTTGACATCATCACTTGCACCCTTCGCCTTCTCTGATGTTTCGTCAATTCCTCTGTTCGCTTCAGCGTTGTTCAGTGCTATTGTTCCAAATAGTTTGAATAGCTCCATTGATGCACCCCCTTTCTTTAGTTTTCGGGTTCAAAACTGTTCAAAATATTTATTGAACTGTTGATGGTTGCACCGATTTGTTCATCCGTGACTTCATCATCAGTTTGTGGGATATTCAGACTTGATTTCCAATCCTTGAAGGACTGTCCATCACCGACTTTGTGCAAGAAAAATTCCCAAAGGGCATCATCTGCATCATCTTCCACCAACTGAAGAACAAAGTCAGAGAATTGACCAACCAGAATTACTTGGTCAATAAGAAGAAATGGACTTGCATATCGTTTGAATAGCAAGTCCATAAACTTCAAAAAATTTAGTTGAACAACTCGGAAGCAACCTTGAAAAAATCCCTGAATTCTTCCTTCTTGAAGAAGTCCACAATCATCTTCATGTAGACCGGGAAAGAAAAAGCCTTGATTTCATCAACTGTTTTGTCACTGACCTTTGCAAGCAGGACAAACAGTTCTTCTTCACACGCAGGATAGTTGGAAACAACAATGTTTCCGATATCCAGTGCAACCTTGATTCCGGCAAGGTTGGTGATCGCTTCCTTCGCCTTTGTCTTATCTCTGAAAATTTTCAGCAAATCAGCAGATTCAAAACACTTGGTGAACTTGTCAATTCCGATCTTGCCGATGACCGCACACATAGGTGCAACATCAGTTGCATCCAACTGTTTGAATGTATAAAGTTTCTGTTTACCGCCGTTGATAACTTCCATGATTGTTCAACCTTTCTTTAACCCTGTGCCGGGTAGTAGATGTGATAGGGCAACTTCATCAGGTCACCAGTAACTTCCTGATAACATTCAAAAGTAACCTTGACAACAGTGTTGTCCTTGTTCTTCGCTTCACCCTCAAAACCAGTGGTGCAAAGCGCATTGTCAAGGATGACGATGATCGGGTCATTGTTGGTCTTATGACCAATGAAACCGATGTTGTCAAAATAGTCACCTGCTGCAATGTCAGCCTTGGAAACGATTTCGGCATAACCGTCAACCTCAACCTGTGATCTGTCTTCACCGATGACAGTCATCTTCAGCAGATCAGGTGTGATTTCAACAAGGTTTGTTTCGAGCTTCGCAACTTCACCCTGTTTGAAGTCCAAACCCTTGACCTTGACCAAAGCACCGTCAACTTCAACGGTCTTGATCTCAGGTGTTATGGTCAGCTTGTTACCGCCGGATGTCGCACCAATCAAGGATTCAGCAAAGTTCCACCCCTTATAGAAATAGGTGTTTGCTTCCCATGTAGGTGCAGAACTGCCGGTCACCTTGGTATAGGTGTAATCGGGTGCATCACCACTTCTGGTGTAATAGTTCTGATAGTTGGATTGCCAATCAGCAGGCTGTGCAGTTAAGGCATGATAACCAAACTTCAAATTCTTGTGAAGCGTACCTGCACCAAGCAGAATGTTTTCAGGTGTTGCAGAAGTAACACCATGTTTCTTCAACTCATTGAACATCTTCATTTTCCTTTCCACATTTTTATTGATAAGTTGACCTGACATTTCTTCAGGTCATCATCTTCAACCGGGATCATCAAAGAACCACCATAAAAGACAGTGACTGAAGAACCATTCTTCATTTCAGAAATTCCATGAAGAAAATGGTCTTTAATCACTGCCTTTTGTCTTTCCAGTTCAATATGTGATCCCCTCGAAAATCCGGTCAGAATAACTGTAGGTTCACACTTTCCATCCTCGGTCATGTTTTCGGGTTCAGTGTATTCACCGACCCAATAAGGATAGACAGGTGGTGATTTAGTCATCTGACCATATTCATAGTTCAGACCAAGTGTTTCCATCTGATCCTGAACAACTGCAAGAACATCAATCATATCAAATCCCCCTCAACTTTTCTTCCAATAGCTTCTGAATACTCGGTTTCAGTGTTTCCAGTGCCTTCCACAATGCCCTGTTCGGCTTTTTACCCATAGTAAAATGCCATTTGCCTTTATCGTCCTGATATCGCCAACCGCCTTTTCGACCATTACCCTTCAAGGCATATTCACCAGTACCAAATTCTTCCCAGATTGCATTTTCCAAAGGTGAACCGATACTTGCAGACAGTTCACCTTCATCAATGACATAATCCCAAGAACCTTTGGTCTGACCAGAATCAACCCGGCTATTCCTTTGGGTTTGTGATACAAATTCACCGCCGACTTCATCAAGGAAGGCAATACCTGCATCCTGAATGGCATCTTTACAAAGAATACTGAAGTCCTGAAATTGAATGTTACCCATTTTGACCACCAACAAACTTTAGATAGATTTCAAGATGTTGGTGCATACCCATAGGATCATCAATCAGTTGGATTTGATACATCTGACCTTCAATCAACATTCTTGCATTTTCGCTTGTCACATCAACAGTCCCTTCCAGTGTTTCATCATGGATTGAACCGTTGATGAAGTTTAAGGTGTCCCACACCCACTTCCCGGACAAACCTTTGAAGGATTGATAACCACAAAGGAAGATGTGTGTGGATTCCTGAATTTTTGCATTGAAGGTGGTGTTTTTGGAATTGCCGTTCTGCAAATCCAAATACCCCTTGACCGCTGCAACATCAACCCAGATGTGTTCACGCTCTCCAATGCTGTTCTTTGAACCTTCATCCTTCACCTGAATCAGTGCAAGGGTATTTCCACCAATAGCCTTCATTGTCAAAACCTCGCTTTACAGTAAGGTTTCAAGAATCCAAGAAGGGTTGACGGATAACCCATCAACTGATTCCCTTCATCCTGTGCAAAGTATGTCACAGAATGTCTGGACAGGGTTTCAGACTGAATACCAACCTTCTGTCTGTTCTGAACATCCCACTGCAACAGGTTGATAACTCCATCAACGATTGATGCAGGATATTCCACCTTGGTCATCAGGTTGGTGTTTGAATCATACAGTTCTTTGTCAAGGGTGATGATCCTGTTTATCCGGTCAATAGCAGTAATAACAACCAGACCTTCATTGATCGAATCTGTGATCTGAAGTGTATCACCGACCTTCAAATAACTAAGATGACCCTTGATAACACCGTTGATTGAAGGTGCTGAAAACCTGATATTCCGATTTTGGAAATTATTGTTGGTGTATGCCCGGATTAGTTCTTCAATACCATTCATCTTGCGCTGAAGGATCGAATCACTGATTCCGCTGAATTCAGGGATTTTTTTCAGTTCTGCAATACTTATAATCACGGTTCAACACCCCTTTCAAATAGAAATGCACCCATAGTGGCAATAACTATGGGTGCATCGTTTTGTTATTCAGCAGTTACAGTGTAACCCTTGTGTTCTCTGAACCACTGCGCCATGCGCTCATTCACACCGGTTGCAACACCCTTTGCGAAGGCAACACCACCTGCACCAATGCCGGTGTAATTGTTTTTCACCTTCACAGTGTAGGTTTTCGCCTTTTTAGGGGCTTTCTTCTTGGGTTCCTCGGTGGTTTCATTTGTGTTCTGTTCGCCCTTGGTATCGGGGTTCTTGGTTGTTTCAGCCATTGTTTTTCATCCTTTCTTATGCAATCTTGATATTGCGAAGAACACCTGCGTGTTGCGTGTTCTTCAGAACAGTTGCGCCGATCAGTTCCAGTTCCGCATCCTTCACAGGATTGGGAGAAGTGAAGTCAGGCAAGAAAGATTCAATGACATGAGAACCATTCATGGTGATGCCATGGAAACCGTCATTGACATCAAACTTCACACCGTAGATGTCAGTTACACCAGTGGTGGACTGACCGCCGATGGTCTTGGTTGCAATCGGAATAACCGCCTGTGCAGTTGCCTGACCTTCTGCAACAGTGTAATGGTTCTTCATGTCGATGAAGCGCAGACCATCAAGGGTGATGACCTTCTTGCCGAATGCTTCTTCAGCTTCGGTCTTGTAACCAAGGATTCTTGCGACTGTCTGAATCTTGGAAATCATCTTGGTGTTCATCAGAAGGGCATCGGCATCAGTTTCCGCTGCAAGAAGTGTCAGGGCTTCATAGAACTCATCCGCATTCTGCTTCAGGGCTGCCATGGTGGAAAGGTCGATCTTGCCACCTGCGTTGTACTCAGTGGAAGTACCTGCAAGCATGGAATCCAGACCTTCAAATTCCGGGTGATCCCCTTCAGCAGTGGTGACTGCATCACCATTGATAAGGGTGAAGTTGAACAGGGATGCAACCGCCTTGATATGCTCCTCAAGCTGATAGGCAAAGTTGTTGAAGCGACCGTTTGCCTTGTTCAGCACCCTGTCAAGCTGAATCTTGCCACCCATGATGGCAAGCTGTGCGATCTTCTGCTCAACGGTTGCTTCAGATGCCGTGTACTCACCGTACAGCTTTCTGAATTCCGCTACAGCAGGAAGCACCTTTCTGACATAGGTGTAGCGCAGTGTGGAATTTCCACCGCCTTCTGCTACACAATCATCAAAGGGAAGCAGTGTCAGAATCTCCGATTCCCTGTAGAAGATGTCAACAATCTTGTTGAACACCTTGTCATTCATTGCGACCTTGATCTGTTCAAGTGTCATTACCATAAATCAATCATCCTTTCTTTATGTGTTTTGTTCATATTTCTGCTGAAGTGCTTCAGCAAGGGTTTTGGGTTCAGAACCGCCTGCACCACCTTCATCACCCTTGGGAAGTTTGTTTTCATCAATCTTCTTTTTGGCTTCAGAAGAAAAGTGCTGCGGAAATTGTGTTTTTTGCGCTGCAATGGTGTCATCAATGCCCTTGATTTTGCCATCATCACCAAGGGTGACTTCACCTTTTTCTTTGATCTTGAAGGTAAGGTAATCAACATCAGTTGCACCTGCTTCCAGAAGGGCAACCTTCAGTGCAGCATCAATCTTGGTCTGCTGAAGCTCCTTCTGTAAGTCAGCCACCTGTGTTTCATAAGCAGTGATCTTGGACTGAAGTGCTTCACTGCCGGCATTGTCCTTCTTCAACTGCTCAATCAGTGTGGTGGATTCACCATGCTGTTTGGTCAGGTTGTCAAATTCGCCTTTCAGCTTGTTGTAACGGATGTCAAGGTTTTCTTCATTTGCCGTGAAAATCTTGTTCTGCTTCATTTCACCAATGACAGATTCAACCGCCTTGTCATCCAGACCTTTTGCCTTCAAAATTTCCTGTAATGTCATGTATAATGACCCCTTTCAAATATGATTTTTACAAGTTACATCTTGCTTTGAAAATACTCTGTTTTACTTCTGACTTTTGAAGAAGGGTATGAAAAAAGCACCCTTTCAGGTGCTTCATCAATAAAAGTTATTGTCGATCTTTGAAAAAGTCCTTCCAGTAGGGATTTTCTTTGTCAAAGATTTCTTTTTGTTCAGGTGTCAGATTGTGGGGATAATCCTCAAACAAATTGAACACCTGTTTTTTATCAAAACTGAAAAGGAACTTTCCATCTTCATCAGATGTATCAACCCACCAAATCTGATCTGATGGATCTTCTTTGTAGAATCTATCACCTGACATGACCTGCTGCCCCCTTTCGCTGTTTTGATCCGTCTGTGTTAATATACCCCAAAATGGTTCTGAAATCGTCACCCTTCAACTGACTAATATCTGTTGCATAAGCTGTGGAATGATACCGGGAAGATGACGAACAACCAAACCTATATTTCAGTGTAGATGCTACATCACCAAAGTCTTTCCAACCATTGGCATCAGGTCTTGAACTCTGCAATTCAAGGTATTGTAGAACTCCATTTTTATTTCTGACAATGGCTGCGTGTCTACCGACAGAAAGATAATATTCTTCACCTTCCTGTAACTGACTAAGGATTCTTTTTCCGTTGGTCAAGTTGCTCTTTGCAGAATCAGAAACAATAGAATTTGCACCCAAATCTTTGAACATCTTCACCTTATTGCTTTTGCTTGAAAAATAATCCATGCTGTCACCACCACGGAAATCAAGAACATTCCATCCTTGTTTCTGTCCGGCATAAGCTAAAGCAGCAGATGCACATGATCCGCTTGTCATATCTCCACCTGCTACCAGATGAATGATTTCATCTTCGGTCAGAACATCAGGGTGTAGCGCAACTTCATTATAATCAATCCCGTGATTCTGCAATGCTTTACTTGTTGCAGTTTCAACAGGTGAAAATGTTTTACTTGTTGGTTTGCTACCAGTTGAAGGTGATTTCATTGTAGCAGACTGTTTGGATTTTGACAATGGTTTTGTCAGATTCAAGTATTTATTCTTGAAATCCTCATAACCAGTGGTGTCAATAAAACCGCCTGTTTCATTGTTCCATTTGGTGTATGATCCATTATCAGAATAGGTGACTTCACCTGTTTTAGGATCAACATTCTGTTTCAAAGCCCATCTTGCCCTTTGCAGAACACAACACCGACAGTTGCAATCTTCAGCAGCAATACCAAATCCACCCGGTGCATCAACCTTCATCCCGGCAACTTCAAATGATTCATCCAGTTCCCTGATCTGTCCATCCAGTTCCCGGTGATGTGGTCTGGTGTTACCGTCAAGGGTTGAATCCCACTGTTTGACGATATCCGCACCACGCTTCTTTGCTTCCTTCATTGCATCTATCCGGGCATCATTTTGAACCCTGTGTCCTTCAGTCCGGGCAATCAGCTTTGATCTATTCATATCTGCCTGACCATAATCAGTGATATTTCGGGCAATGTCAGAATAGGAAAGGTCTGATGCAAGACCCCTTTGAAGCTCCGTTTTGACCTGTTCTTTCAAAAGTTTGGTGTTCACACCAAGTTTATTTGAAAGTTTGAAGTCATCACCGGTCTTTTGAACCGCTTTGATGACCTGCCTTTGGTCAATCGGGATCGTCAGCGGAACACCCTGACCTTGCCAATCATAATTTGCACCAATGAAACCTGTACTGTAACAGGTCTGAAGGTATTCTGCAATGGTAGTGAAGTTGTTACCCTGAAGGGTGTCAAGAATACCTGAAATCTGCGCTTCCAACTGTTGCTGAAATTCCAGTTGATAGGCTTTGGATTGTGTCAGGGGATTTGATTGAAGTTCCCTGATATTCCTTCTGATCCTTGCAAGGGCTGAAGTGTAATTGCTTTCGATTCCTGCCATTACCGCCTTTTCATCCTGCAAGGATGCCTGAAGCACTTCTTTCTGTCTTTTGTTCATTAACCACCGTCACCGCCTTCAGCACCAACATCATCTTCAACCGGCTGATTTGCCAGTGATTCAGATGCAGTGTTCAGGTCAACAACAGGGTTTTGTTCAACCGCAGATTTGACATCTTCATAGTCAAGATCAAACAGTTCACAAATAGCCTGAAGAACAGTTTCATTATCGAGCCTTGCAGCAGCGTTCAGGATCGTGTTCAATCTGATCTGCTGTGTTTCAGCTTCAGTCTTTTCAATCTGTGCATTGTCTGAAGCGTTGGTCATTACCTCTCTTTGGAAATCAAAGTGAACATCCTTCAACTGATAATCAGTTTTATTGACTTCATTGATTTCCTGAAGGGCAACCTTGACCAACTTCTTCAGAAAGGCTTTGACCTTGGTTTCCAGTTTATTACACTTCAGATCAAGAAGTGCATACCGGGACTTGATGACAACATTTGTGATATTGCCATCACCAAGCTGTGAAGAATTGAAACCCATGCCGAACTTGTAAATGTTCTTTTCATCAATTTCCAGTTTCTTTGCCCTTGCATCAAAGGGAAGGTCAACTGTCTTGATATCAACATCACCATCGGGAGAAACACCAATGTGTTTCTTGGTCTTGATGTTCTGAATCAGTTCTTCCATGTTGTCACCTTGGAATCCTTTGACAACATAAACCGCTTCAGATACATCCTGAAGGTTGTTGGATAATCCGCATGACATCAGATCATAGTCATCAATGATCGCCTTGACCGGATTCAGATGACTGGTCTGCTTTCTGTTGGCATCCAACCTGAAGAAGGGGATGAAACCAAAGGAATCACCAAACTTGCCTTCTTCATTGTCCTTTTCATAAACAATGTGTGGTCTTGGGTTGATTGGTTCATCAGTGTCCTTTTCGATCTTGTCAGAATCGACCTGAACATAATATGTAACCTGTTTATCATCCCAAACCTGAATCCGCTTGATCTTCTTCTGTCCTTTGTCGATCCTGTCAACATACCAGTATATTACATAGGAAGTATGGTCATCAGTGTCCTTTGCTCTGACCTCGACAACACCCATTGCATCAGCGTACTGAAAAGCAATCCTGTCATCAACTGATTTATATGCGTACATATTACCAAAGCCACCTGCACACACATCAGTCAGGGTGTCGGCAAATTCATCCTTGAAGTCATCCCCAAAATACTGATCCAGTTCTTCCTGTAGTTCAGGAATATCAGAAAGAACAAAGGATTCCTTGCCGGATAGCATATATTGAACACACTGATCTACCAGTTCAGTGAAGAAAGGATGACAGATTTTGATGTTGCTTCTTGTCTTATCTTCAACCAACTGTCCATTTGCATTGAAATAATACAGTTTGTAGTTCAAAATATCGTGCTGACCTTCATAGTACCGATGACCAATCTTTGCACTGGTCTTTCTGGTGCTTGAAGAATCTTCCTGAATCAACCTGCTGATTTCACTAACTGTAAGCATTCTTTTTTCACCGCCCTTTCATCAAAATTATTGTGTAATAAAATCAGAACCTGCATCTTTCTTGGATTTATGCAGGTTCTTGTTACTACCGTGTTACTAATATAACCATTGATTGTTCTTGATGAACTGTTCAAAGCCATAGCGCATAGCATCCATCAAGTGGTTAAAATCATCAATGGGTGTGTTCAGAATCTTTCCAAACCGATCCTTTGACCAAGTATAGTTGGAAATCTCTGTCAGGAAGTTCACGCACCGGGGATGGATGATGATTGTGCAATCCTGAATCCACTGGATGCCATTGTTCACACTGTCCTTTCCCTTTTCGGCTCCCTTGATCCTCAATCCATAATCCTGAAGTTCAGCATTTGATTTTGGTTCAGCAGAATCACCGGTGAACCGGTCTTTTCCATATCCCATTGATACAAGGTTGTTATATATTTTTCTGTTTGACAGACCCTTTTCATACATTTCATCCCACACAAAGATGGTCTTAGATTCAAGATCAATAAATCCGATGAATGCAGCGGAAGGATCATTTGTATATCCATAGTCAAGACCGAACCCTGATTTCAGTCCCGGATATTGCTTTTGTATCTCTGCAAGGCTGAAGGGTTGTTCTTTCCAATTCTCATAGACCAGACCATCAACGATGCCCCAATCACCAAGACCTGCAACCCGGTATCTTCTCGGATTCTGCTTCTTCATCCGTTCAAATACCTTCTTGTCAGCTTCATCCAACCATTCATTGCACAAATAGTTGGTGGTCATGGCAAGAATATCAGGATCAGGTTCAGCATCAAAGAATCTTGCCTTGATCCAGTGATGTTCATTCCAAGGGTTGAAGGTCATTGTCACCTGTTTGAATAACGGATCAGGAACTTCACCACGGATTGATTCATCAATAGTGTCAAAGTCTGATTCACTCATTATTTCATAGGCTTCTTCGATCCACAACCAACAAAGGAATCCCACATCAACAGTGATTGATGTCACCTTCAAAGGATCATCAAGACCCCTGAAGATGATCTTCTGTCCGGTTTCCCGGTTGATGATTTCCAGTGGTGATTCTTTGGGAATCCACACATTCTGCAAACCAAGTCTGTTGATCGCCCACTTCAGATCAGCAAAACAGGAATCCTTCAGTGTTCTGAAAGTCTTTCTGATAACCAACAGATTTGCCTGTTCATATTTCTTTTTTGATAGGTTGCTGATAAACCAAAGGGAAGCTGTCTTTGACTTCTTTGATGCTCTCGATCCCTTTACAATCCGGTATCTTCCTTTGAATTTCCAAAAGGCATCATAACCTTTACCAACAAAGTCTGACATCTTCAGAACCGTCTTGTTCATCGGAATACCACCTTAATTGTGCGATAATAATTGCAGAACCGCATTGAATCAGCAAAAGAAGAATGATTTGTTACTAACCTGTTACTAATCATCCAGATCATCCACAATCGTGACCTTTGTTTCTCCGGTCAGATTCACTTTGTCAACAAACATCCCCAAATGCTTTCCAAGAAGTTCAAGTGCTTTCAGTTTTGAAGAAATCTTCACTTCTCTTTCAATGCTTGAACCTGATTCAGAACTTGATGATTTATACTTTATGCCTTCAATACAAGACAGGTCATCATCTGAAGCATTAAAATTTATTCGACCTTTTTCATCTACAATATCGGTCATGTTGACAAATGCCAGTTTTGCCAGTTCCTGAATCACTCGATCTTGATTGATTCCAGTTCTTTTGCTTCTTTCTGCAATAGCCTTTCCAATAGCACTTTGAACTGAAGTTTTCTGAAGTAGTTGATACCCTTGTTCTTGTGCCGTTTGTGGTGAATAACCTGCCCTAATTGCAGCTTGTGTTGCGTTCAGGTCAATCAGGTATTCTTCAACAAACCGCTTTTGTCTGTCTGTCATTCTTGCCATCTTGCAACACCTGCCTTTCAAACCTTTCAAAAAATGAAAAGCACCGCAAAGGTTTCAAGAAGGAAATTACAAGAAACCTCTGCAATGCTTTTCTGACTATAATTATACATTATAATTATAGTGACATTCAATAGAAAACAAGTGTCATTTAATGTCAAGATTATTCAGCGCATCTTTGTGAAGTCGGTGAACCTGCTTCAGTGACAAGTCCATCAAGGATGCAACTGCTTCCCATTTCATAAAATGAATGTATCTGTACTTCAGTACAAGTCTTTGACCGTTATCAGGAATCTGCATGATCTTGTCATGCGCTTCCTTTTTCAGATCAACAAACCTGTCTATTTCTGAATTGATATATGCTTCAAGATCAACAATCTTTTGAATACAGTTTGCAAATGGTGCTTCCTGTTTATGACCGCCTGAAGGCATACCGGACAACTTTGGTGACGGAACAGACAATGCAAGCTGTTTCAACTGATTCAGTTCATCAAGGTCAGAGTTAATCAAGGCATCAAGTCTGTGAAGCTGTTTCAAGTATTCTTTTGAAGTCAATTTCATCACATCCTTTCATCATTTGAAGGGTAACAGGTAACAGGTAACACTTCTATTTCTTATTCTTTTATTTTTTAGGCATAGTCGATTTTCGATGAAAAAATTTTCATTTATTCAAGAAATAAAGAATTTTGTGTTACCTGTTACCCTAACCCCTACAACTTCAGTATTTATCAAGGTTTTTGAGGGTAACACATAGGTAACAGAAAAACGCTAATTTTCCGATCTATAGCAGCATTGACCATCTTTCCAAGCACCACAACCTTCTTGTTTACACTCAACAAAGGATGCTGTGTTTGTCTGAATCTCCATCCAGTGGGTCTGTTTGCCTTCATCGTCATACTGCATTTGTGTCTGCGTGATCTGTTTTCTGTTTACGGCATAAGGGCAAATCATTCTGAAGATTTACCCCCCCCCCCTGAAGTCTTAAACACAAACCATCTTTATATGCCATGCACCGGCAACCATCACACTTCTTGAAGTATTCATTGTATGATCGTTTACCAAGCGCATTGTTGATCTGTGTCTTGACTGTTCTTTTGAATGGACAAACTTTCTGTTCATTCATCTTCATCACATCCTTCTTGTAAGTATTTCAAGAAATCATTCATCAGCCTGTTATGATTCTTGTTCCTGACCCTTGCCTTCTTCGCATGAAAAGCAAGATAAACCACTTTCTTATTCGGATAGTTGGAACAGTAGTTGTGGAACTCATTCACCCAAACATCAATGACTGGTTTCAAATCCACCACCAGTTGTTCACATAGGTTTCGCATGATCCGGGTGACTTCATCAACCAATATCTTCACGGCTTCCATCAGTTTGTCAATCGTTTCCTGATCTATGTAATCAGCGATTCCCACAATCACACCCCCTTGACCCTTGAAGCATACATATCAGCAGTATGGGTGAACAGAACAGTCTGGTATTTCTCAATAGCCTTGCCATAACTGTTCCAGTCCTCTGTCTGATATGCTCCCATGTGGAACCGGATGCAGAAGATTTCTTCTTCGGTCAGGGTGATGAACCGGGACAGAAGCATCACCGATTTGTCACCGTGTCCCTTCAGGATGCTGTCATCAGACTTCACCCACACATCATCCCCGGTAAGAATAACCTTGGGATCATTGCGCTTGTATTCATCAATCTTGCAGAGATCATGGAACATTCCCACAATGAATGGTGATTCAGGTCTTTGCCATCTGATCTGCATACAGTTTGTGTATCTTGCCAATTCAAAGGCAACTGCAAGGGAATGATCGAACAGACCGCCTTCATAGTTCCCATGATGGGTTGCAGAAGCAGGTGCATCAAAGAATCCATGATCCAACAACCAGTCCTTGAATTCTGCTGTAATGATGTTGTGAAAAGATGGTCTGTCAAAGATTCCACAGAATTTGTTGATCCTTTCCTTCTTTGTCATCATTTGAAAATCCTTCCTGAATCAGTGTGCTTCAACTCAATCCTGTTCAAAAGTTCAAAGCCTGATTCTTTTATAATGAACTTTATTATCTTAATCAGAAACCAACATTTGCTGTCCGTTTCGGTTTCTTCCCGGATGATGTCTTTCAAACCATCATGGGCTGTCGGATCAGGATAACCTTCAGCGTTATATTTCGGATTGCTTGCCATGACATCACTTCCTTGATCTGCAACCATTGCAAACATGACTGCCTTCAGGGATGATTGCACCGCAGATGACACACTGGTTGGAATTGTGACCAGTAGCAAGTGACATATTGAACTTTTCACACATTGCTGAAGTCTGAACCGCTTCAATGGCAACCTTCTTGGAAAGTTTCTTCACCATTCTGATTTCATTGAATGCAGGTTGATTTTTCTTGATCTTATCCCATGCAACAGCGAATGTTTCAAGCAGTTCATTCATAACATCCATTGTTTCTTCAATTTCTTCCTTGATGACTGCATAGCCTTCATGGGAAGTGTGAAACAGATGATATTTCATGTTAGATGCGTTCAATTCTTTGATGGTCAGTCCATCAATATCATTTGCTATTACATCCACAGTTTTCACCCCCTTCAATATCAAAGATGATGGTTGTTTCCACCTTATCCTTCAAGAAAGGGTTGTTTGAAAACTTGATTGTTGTCATTACCGTTGCCCCAGTGATAAGTTCTGAAGGTGTGAAAGAACCTTCTTTTCTTTCACAGGTTGCCAGATCAACCGATGCACCATCAGGGATCAGTGCGGCAACCTTTTTGAAGTCTTTTCCAGTCATTTTGAATCATCCTTTCTTATTCTTTGTTTAAAGTCAGGGCTGTGAATTCTGCATCCGGATCATGGTGAATATCCAAGGAATCCACTTCATCCCAATCATCATTCCCTGTTTGAATATAAACAAGGGTGTCATCAGGAAGTCCCTGAAGTATCTGTTTTAATGTTTTTACCATCATGTGACATCATCCTTTCAATTTCTGACATATATTCTGAACACTTTGCCCTTGATCTTTTTTGTCTTGGTAGTCATCCCTAACTTTCGGCATAATTGCCTTGAAAATTCAGCCTTTGACATCGGGTTGAAGTTGTTTGCCAGACAATATTCTTTATACCGTCTGAACACCTTGTCTGACTGTTCGTTTTCAATCGGGAAATCTTCCATCTGACATTCTTCAAAAAATCCAAGGATCGGGTTGTTGGATTCTTCATATTCCTTCAACTGCTGTTGAACCTTGGGTGATTCCGTGAATCCCTTGTTCTTGATGACGTTCTTCAAGGCTCTGATCCCAAGAACAATCAAATATTCCATGACTTCCTGTTCCTGAAGTTTATACTTGATGTTGCTGTCATAATCAGGATCATCCTTGCTGAACTCAGCGTTGAAAGGAACAATCAACAGTCTGCGTAAAACCGCACCGGTCTTGTCCTTGATCCTCGGAATGTTGTTTGCGCTGAAAAGAAACTTTGCATAATTGTTGAATTCAAAGGGTTTTTCACCTTTGTTTTGAACCTGCACCCTTTCACCGGTCACAAACTTCTTGAAAATGGAAGCGTTGACGATGAATTCATCACTGATGTCATCACCAAGGTTTGCCAGTTTACCAAACAGGGCTGCATTCTGAAACTTCTGATCCAGTTCTTTCAGATCAAGCGCAGCAATGTTCCTTTCATCCAGAAGGTGCTGCATCATGGCAATGAATGTGGATTTACCATTTGAACCTTCGCCGGTCAGAATGAAGGCTTTACCACCGCCCAAGGTGTTTGAGCGATAGAAGCAAGAACCAATACATTCTTCCAAGATGGTTCTGACCAGTTCATCATCACAGGCAATCTTGTTCAGTGTCCGGTCTGCCAACTCTGAATAGGCTGAAGGGTTATAGTCCCAAGGGATCATATTTGTGATAACGATGTCAGGACTGAAGGGAAGAAGTGTGTCAGTGTTCAGGTCATAGATGCCATTTTTGAAGGCAATGAAGTTTGGTTTTGCCATTTCGGTATTTTTCAGCATCAGCAGATTCAAATATTTGAACACTTCAGTCCTTTTTGAATTTGAAAGGTTGCTGATGTGCCGGATCATTACCGCTTCAATTTCATCCTGACCGGTAACATACACACCATCCTTGAACAGGTGTAACTGTCCGTTGATCCTCAGAATGTGGTTGTTATTTTTGATATAGGTTGCGAACTTGTCAAACAGGAATACATTTTTCTGAAAGAAGATGGGCTTTTGAAAAGCATCATCACGCAAAACCACATCCAGTTCAGAATCAGACAGTGGTTCTTTCAGAATATACTTGTTGATGATCCTGATCGTCTGTCTTGCTTCTTCTTTGGTGAAATCGTTTGCCTGAAGTGTCAGAATGTAGTTGAACAGTGCTTGATTTCTACCATCCCCGGCATCCATATCAAGAAACTGCATTGTGGTCTTGATTGGAAACAACCATTTGGGGATTTCCTGATATTCTTCATCTTCAAAGATGTCATACAGGTTTTTTCTTTCTTTACCATCAATCTTCAATACTTCATAGGAACTTTTGAAGCCTGATTTGATGTCAACTGTTAGACCACAGGCAACCTTGGTTCCGGTGAAGCAGTTTTTGACCTTGCTGTTCTTGAAAAGAAAGTGCATTCCTTTTCTGCTCTGAAGAACCCTGCATCTGACATCTTCAGCAGTGCAGATTTTCAACAGAAGTTCTGACTGCTCCATATCATCCACATCAATCAGGATGGCATCTGATGCCAGTATTCCGGCATATTCAGGAAGGGATGAAACTTCTTCAAGGGTTTTTAGATCGTTTCTGCCCTTGAATTTTTCTGCTGCCTTCTTATCCTTGGTCATTATGTACCCTTTGAAGAAAGGCATTTTTCATCACTTCCTTTCATTGTGTGTGTGTGTGTGTGTGTGCTTTCTGACTGTCCACCCTTTACACATCTTCTTGTAACAGTCAACATGAATGAAGTTTACACCCTTATGACCAAATGCACCGCTGCCGATCTTAGAACTTTTTGCATAGAAGTATTTATCATTCGGATATATCTTTTCACCACATTCAATGCACTTTACACCTTCATCAGGTGGAACTGTTGCTGATCTTCTCATTTCATCACCACCCCAAAATCTGCCAGTCGTTTGTTTGCTTTGTTGATATACCATTGTTTATCCAGTTTTGCAGGAACTTTCACACCGTTCACTTCATCGTTGAAGATGAAACAGTGTTCAGGGCTGTTTTGCAGCTTCGCCGGTCTGCCTGTTCTGATGCTGACCTTCTTCACACCGGGTGCATTTGGGTCTTTTGAAGCGAATACCCGGATGCACTTTTCTTTCAAGCGTTTTTCACCAAACAGAATGCAACTGTACTTGTTTGAAATCTTTGAAACAAGTTGAAATTCCTTCAGATCATTACATTGCATGATGGTTTGTTCCGGTAATATACCGCCGACCATGTAATTGATGACCGCTTTGTTCAGGATCGGAAGATCATAGTCCAGATCAGACAGTGGTTTGATATAACCGCCCTTGGTTTTCTTTGCCCCTGTTTCACGGTCAATAATCAGATAGTTGTTGACATCCTTTTGGAATATCTCACCAAAGAAGGTGTCAAAATCCATCTTCATTCCGGTTCTGCGCTCCCAAGCTGCAACCACATCATCAATAATGTCAAAATCATGGTCATAGTCCTTCAGCTTGATGATGATACCATCTGTGTTGTTTTGGATCAGTTCACAGTATGGTTCAAGGTGTTCAATCAAGTCCAAAAGAAGCAACTGACCATTGATGCAGATGCTGTTGTTGCTCATAGGATCATACAGTGCAGATGATTTCTGCTTCATCTGACCACTAATTGCATTATCCATGATCTTGAATGGAAGTCTTGCCTTTTTATCGCCTTTGCGTTTGAAGGCAATATTGGAATCATGAATGAATTCAAAGTTTTCAGGGTTGTCCATTACTCTGTAACCAAAGTGATATTCTTTCTGCATAGAAGGATAGT
>Ga0326514_10000173_pt1 | contig 40283 bp, 71 predicted proteins | sample 3_2548_0518_D_FD_203653 | JGI IMG/M metagenome (GOLD analysis project Ga0326514, IMG submission 203653) | Bovine rumen microbial communities from UC Davis, California, United States - 3_2548_0518 | ecosystem: Host-associated > Mammals > Digestive system > Stomach > Rumen | place: USA... | reverse complement strand
TTCGGGGGAGCGCCTTATTTTTTGGCCAAAATGCCACCGGGGGTATGCTCGCGCCGCGCCGCCGATCTCGGAGGAAAATGTTCCGATCGGCACCGATCAGTCCCATCGTTCTTCGGTTAATGGTATGATGGCATGACCGTCCTTCGACCTCCAACCATGTACCTCCTCATGGCAGTCATGACACAGGCTGATCAGCTGCCGCTTGCGCGTGTGCGTAGCCGGATCAGTGTAGTAGACTGACAGTGCCAGCTCAGGTCTGTCCTTCAAGTGATTGACATGATGGACTGTATTGGCCTTCCGATATCTGTGATATTTATTCCTGCAAATTTGGCACTCATATTTATCGAGGTCCAGAACTTCGGCCCTGACTCTCAGCCACTTACTCCAGCTGTAAAAGATGTGTGGATCTGTGGCGATACAGTACTCGACGTACTCTTTATCTTTCTTTGTCATTTTAAAACTTAGCAAAAAATAATTGCTTATAAAAAATTCCCAGGAAAATAAATACGCCCCGCAAGGAGCGCATTCATTCTCTCTGAGAAAAGCAACAGGAAAAGTTTTCGAGTCATCCTCTCGAACTCTTTTCACGATATCATTTTAGCACATGATTATACACCATATATACACCATCTTTTATTTTGTTTCTTTCCCAGTATTTTCAAGGGATTGAGATAGTTTTGCAATTTCTTTTTTATCATTTTTTTTCAGTTTTGGTAATATCTCTTTGTCAAATCCTTGGATATCATTTTCGAAATTATTCGCAAATAATTTGACTGCTCTCCGTTTAAGATTGTATGCACTCTTAATATTCTCGTATCTGTACTCTCTCGCCAGTTTGGCCATGCTCATTCCGTCGAGGTAATAGTCCACCAGGAATCGGCGGCGCTGGTCATCCGGCAGTCGGTGAATGAGTACTATAACTTTGTACCTCTTGGCGTTGTACACGAGGATCTTATTGTGGATCTTTTTATCAACCGCGCTCAGCCTCTTCATGTGTTTGATGGCCATCATCTCAAGCCCGTCTTTTCTTCCGGATGACTGAACCCTGTCAGGATTAAGGCCCGAAGAGTTCATATATCCGATATCATTGGCCACATCTTCCCTTGCTTTCTTCAGGTAATCTATCTCGCCCTTCATATCCCTTATCGACTGTAAATAATCTTCAGCTATCATATTCCCTCTCCACAAAGAATCTAACTGTTGCTCTTCTCATAGCCTGCTGCCGTGGTCGCTTCATCCTGTCTGTACCCTTCTCTCAGATGGATCCTCTCCTCATAGCATGCGCCCCACAGCACTTCCAGTGCACTCGTGATCTCATACTTCCCGAAGCTCCTGAAGTTATCCAGCATCTTCCTTATCGCCGGACCTTTTTCAAGCAGACCAAGCTCCTTATTTTTGATGATCTCCACAATTTCTCTTTTCTCTTCCTGTGTCATGACTCTCCCTCCTTATCCATTCTCGCATGTCTTGCGAGTATACTCTTCTCCAGCTGCAGCAGTCTCAATGCCTCACCTATGTCTAGTGAATCAATATAGTCATCATGTTCTTTCTTCAATTCTTCGGGTGACTTCTGAGCTATCGATACAGCTCTCTCTATTTGATCCAACCTGGTTCCTGTGTCGAGCAGCGCCTTTACTATTAGTGCAAAATCAGACAGCACCATAAGACGGTCTCCCTCAAATTCGACTGTACTTTTTTCTACTTTGATCATGCTCTGCCCTCCCTAAGCTTTGAGGCTATCATGTCCGCCATGTGTGTATATAAGACGTTCGGATATTTCTCGATTGCCTTGTTGTAGTATTTCCACTCACTCTGATCGGTATACGGTCCCATGTGGTATACGATACAGTATTTCTCCTCTTCAGTGAGATCGATATGTCCGGCCAACAACATCACTGACTTCATTCCATGGCCACTGTGATCCGGATCGAATCTTATTTCCGGGAATGGAAGCAGCTCGAAGTCGTACTTGTAATCATCCACCTTGCAGATGTCATGGAGAAGTCCGACTACATATGGTGACTCGCTCCGCTCCCATTCAAGCCCTAATTTGTCTGTGAGGTTCTGCAGCTCAGACGCCACCTTGATACTGTGATCATGCAACCCTCCCTTATAGTTGCTGTGATGCTTCTGTGCTGCCGGACATTCGAAGTATCCTACGCTGTCAAGCCAGTCGATAAGTTTATCTGTACCTCTGCTCCCCAGCTTTTCCTTCATCCAATTTCTTGTATATCCTTCCATTTACCCCTCCTACACATCTGCATAAATCGCTATTACTTTCTTCCAGTACGGTTCGTACTTCTTCATCTCTTCCTCGACAGCTCTGTCAAACTCTTCGTCAGATACATCTTCAAGATCTTCCCTGTCTTCCAGCATATATCTGATATCTTCCTCGAAGTCGTCTTCATCTATGTAGACCTTCTCGTCATTGATGTCCTGCTCGCAGTCAAGGATGACTCCGGTCTTGAAGCTGATCTCCGGCGCATACCACCATCCATTTTCGTCCGCAACGACATCACTATTACACACTACGACTATCGGATAATCCGGATGTTCCCGGATAAGCTTCTTCAGTTCATCTGTCTTGGCTGTAAACATATTAAGTGGTTTATATCCCATTATCTATTCCTCCGCTTTGCATCCTCGAGAAGCTCCCTGAATATCCTCTCTCCCTTCTCAGTCTTGACATAGGTGTCGGTACCGTTGAGATTCTTTCCCTGCTTCTGCAGAAGTCCCAGCCTCACGCACTCGTCTCTTGCTTCTTTCAATTCCAAATCTTCTTTTGTCATCTGCTTTTCTCCTTTTCTTTTGTGTCGAAATGTTGTCTGTATAATTCAGTTTTCCATAATTCCGCAGGCGGCTTGCCTCCCAGGTATAATGATCTCCAATAGTTATATCTCCATTTCTCGGGATATATTTCCCTGCCCTCTTTTGGAAACATGGATATTGGATAACTTTTTGACTCACCTATATCTAAATATATGACCATCGCTTTGCCGTCTTCGATAGTCACGAGCCCTTCAAAATCCAAGGAGCCACCTACATACTTGCCGGGATATTCTTCAACATGGAGTATGTCACCCTCGTAGATGTAGTCGCCATTCTTATCTTTGCAACGTGTTTTCATTCTCTCATTCCTCATCGTATACCGGTCGATAGTGGATGCAAGCGATACCTATATCTTTTTGTACTTCACACTCCGCATCGCAGTTGACATAGCCAGTACCGATATCGATATTGTTTCCACATTTACGACAGTGAATATTTAACCAGTCATTGATTGCCTTTATTCTTTCTTTAGTCATCTTTTATTAGCTTCTCTCCTATCATTCCAACCAGTTTCTGAGTGTCCGTGTAATCTTCGAATAATGATCTCAAAGAAAAATCAAGGGTTATTTCTGACGCATATCTGCCGCATTCAACTACATTTGCATTTGGATCCTTATTGAACGCCTTGCAGGTTGCCCTTGCAGAACATGTCCAACATAGTCCTGATCTATTTTCCATTGGTTCTCCTCTCTTCCTCATCTGTCCAATAGCAGTCAATATCTTTTTCTGCGTCCTCTTGACTTATACGTACTGTTCTGCGCTTGTGATTTCGACTGTCACAGAAATGAGTGTTGGCTATGTAGCTGTGATATTTGCATTGGTCACAAGTCATCCCTGTTCCTCACTTTCTGCCCTTGTATATAGTCTAACCACTCTTCCAAAAGGTTCATCTTTCTCTTTGTATTGCCAATTATAATATTGCTCAAAGCCCCTCTCTTTTGCCTGTTTGATGTTTTCCTTTACTACTCCTTGTCGATTTCCTAACTCAACACCTAAGTCGACCAAAACATCAAGTATACTCTGTTGTGGTGCATCGTCTGTGCTTTTCCAATAATCAATGATATTTTCTGTGAAATCTGATAATGCCTGTGCATACCCTAATTGAAATCCGTCTGATTGTGCTAATATATAATTAATAGCTATTGTGTCCATCATTTCTTTTTCGTTTTCAGAAAAATCAATAGTTGCTTTATGTTTCATTATTTATTCCTCGCTTTCTGCCTTGCTTTTGTTACAAAAGCTTTTTTAATGCACTTGACAATGCCGACCTATCATATTTATCAAAAAATTCTATAAGTCTTTCATCTTCTGAATAACCTACAGCACTTTCATACTGGTCGATGGCTCTTTTTAAAGCTTCCTTTTCTGAACCTGTTAAATAAATCATTGAGCCGCGAAAACTTTTCCCTTCGTTTATTACTCTGTTACTCATCCCTGTTCCTCACTCTCCTGTGGCTCAACCTCTGTATTGAGAATATCAATAAATCTTCGGAACATATAATTAGCTCCTATAATCTTGCCTTCTTCAGTAGTTATTCGTTTTTCACATTCTCTTATGAAATCATTTTTGTCCTCTTCTAATTTTTTGAAAATTTTATCTTTCTGTTCTTTTGTCATTCCTCGCTCCTTTCCTGTGGCTCACCCTGTAATTTCTTTAACATTTCCTCTGGCACCCAATACCGTCTTGTATCATCGAATAGCCTTGTATTAAGCCTGCGCCATTTGGAATACTCTTTAACAAGAACATATCCAATAAACTCCATAATGGTTGCATAAGTGCTGTTACATCCGATGCCGATAGCCTGTCCGTTGCAATAAAGCAATCTGTCATCCGCATTCACCTTAATATTTAACTCGTCAGCCATCGGCTTTATAATTTCTAATGCTCTCTTTGTATCGTTTGTCATTCCTTATCCTCACTTTCTGCCACCCTATCTATCCATACCATAGGACATTCCCCTCGTACACTCATTACTACCTTGTTGGGATTATCTGCTAAATACATCTGCAATATCTGACAACACCTCTGTACTGTTTCTTCGCTAATATTGATACCAACATTGATTGTTATCCCACCTAATTCTGCCATTATTCCTTATACCTCACTTTCTGCCTTGTGGCTCGTATTCTTATATCACAGTACATTTAACAAAATCTGCATCAATCTCAAATATATCGCTATATATATCTGCATCTTCATCATCACAAATTGTCAATTTTTGTTTAGCATCTCCTTTGTGCATTACTTCTATTTTCCAAATACCCTTACCATCTTTACCGTATTCAACATGGATAATCGTGTTATCTGTAAACACAATGCGAACCATAGAATTAAAACATCCTATTTCATCGTAGGGATATATATTTTTTACTGTTTCGACTTCTACTAAATCATCTGACATTCCATAAACTTTCGTTCTCATTCCTTACCCTCACCTTTCTGTGATTCATCCCACCAATGACAACTATCACAATTACCATTACATTCAACAGTTCCATAAACAATCTCTGCTATACAGCCCATCTTTTATTTCTCACTTTCTGCCTAAAACCCTAAAATCACATAACCATCCATCAATCCGTACTCTTTGCAATCCATCAGTATATAACTAATAATTCGTTCCAACGGTGGCTTATCAAGGTATTGTCCATCCTTCCACGCTCTCAATCGTAAAACATCATATACCTTATAATCACGGTCATTCTTGCGAAGTTCAAAGTTCTTATTCCCACATTTCACTTCTTCATAGTATTCGGGTAAAATTTTTAATTCGTGTACCATCCCTATCCCTCATTTCCTGTGACTTAAGCCTCTGAATAACTGTATATGTTCTCTATCTCATAACTATTAGAGCAGCAATCGGGATATAAGCTTTGACATAATTCCGATAGATATTTGTTGGCCATCTTTTCTGCTTCTTCCTTTGTGGTGCAATAGAATGATGTTTTAATCTCTATGGTTGCTTCAACTTCCCATTCTTGGTCCATCTGCTCACCTTCCCATCATTTCAGGATAATCTTCCCAGCTTTTTCTGATTTGAAGATCGCTAAGCTCTTTCTTGGTCTCCCTCAGTTCATCTTTAAGCTGTCGGTTCTCTCTCAAGATCCCGAGAAGCTTGCAGTCTTTTTCGTGATCGCATTTTGTCTCGATACTATATTCGGTGCACATATTGCAAAGTTCATTATTTGTCATTTCTCCTCACTTTCTATTTGTCCAGATTCTTCCAACCATTCTTCTATGCAAGCTGTACAAGTATAAGCCGATTTCCAACCATCACCAGGGAATAAAGCCTTTTCTTGTACTGCATAGTCACCTACATTTATAGATTTTTGACAATTCACACATTTATGTTGTTTTCTGCATTTTACTAATTTTTCAGTTTCATTTATGTATTCACAATCCATATCTGCGCCATAAAATCCAGAACCAACATAAAGTTCTTTTTGATATTTTAATATCATATTCTTACCTCTCAATTTGCCTTGTATGGTTCGGGTAAAGGCATCCATGCTATAACCTTTGTATCTTCCCAGTATCCATATTCGCTATCATAGTCGTACCACCCGCATTTATGTTTAGGAAAATCAAATTCATCAACTTTATTTAAGTCTTTAGCAAATGACTTCATATCTATTCTTGGTGCACCAACTATTCTTTCTGTTGCCACTAGGTAAGTGCCCTCTTCGGGCAACCTCTCACTAACAGGAATCCACTTTGGCTCTTGCTCTAATGCCTGTATAGCCATATTGATTGCTTCGTTATATTCGCCAACTGTTCCCATATCATACAGTAAAGGGCAGTCATCATCACAGTTATATTCGCTACATTTAAAATGTGCTTTCTTACTTTCGCAAGCAATATAGGCTTCTAATATTTTCTTTGCTTCTTCTCTGGTCATCTAATCACCCTTTTTCCACTCGTCATATCGTAAACTGCGATACATACCGCTCCATGGTCTTAAGTTCGTCGCGAACACTTACCCAGTCAGGACGAGAGCCGTCTTCCGGTACCACTTTTCGCCTGATTAGATCTAACCAATCGAGTACTTCTCTTTGGCCTGTGGTCAGTTCTGTGCCGGTTTCCTCTGCGCCTGCTGCCTTTGGTACTTCATTTACCGTGGCAGTTTCCTCTACGCCTGCTGCCTTTGGTACTTCATTTACCGTGGCAGTTTCCTCTACGCCTGCTGCCCCTGTATTTTCCTGAATATTTCCTTCGACTTCTCGAACATTTTGTGGAGCGTTGTCCATACATTGTCCGGCAGGAATAGTCTCTGCATTTGCAGGAATAATCTCTGTATCTTCTTCCGGAATCCTCTCGGGTTGCACCGGTGCAACTTCTTCCTGTTCGTGATACTTCTTAACTTCCTCAACGTATTTGTTTTCTTTCGGCTTGGCCGGTTTTACCTTGTCGTTGTTTCTTCTCTCAGGCTTCTTTTCCTCCTCCGGGAACTCTCTGACCTCCATATCTTTCATGAGACGTCCTTTGAACTCCTCCCAGGTCATGGATGTCTTATCTGCCGGATCCCTCATGTTGATGATAACGATACCGGACTCTTTCATGCCGATCTCATATCTGCCACGTCCGGATATCCTTATGAAGTACGCAGCTGTTCCTTCCGGGATATATGCCTCGCGGATGTCCTGTTCTTCCACGTTTATACCCAGCTTCTCGGCCATCTTCATGGTTGTGTTCAGATATGTCGCGCTCTCCGGATGTTCATCGTTCAGCTCTTTGATGACCATTGCCAGGAAGTCGTCCGGACCGTCCGGCTTTTCTTCCATCATGACCTCAAGATCTGATATCTTCTGTTCGGCTTCGTATTCTGATTTTATCGCGTTTATGTCCCTTTTTGAGAAGTCCGGAGACAGCTCTTCATTGATCTCTTCCGGAAGCGTGAGCATGAGGGCAAGCTTTGAATATCCGTACCCCTCATATTCTTCCTTCAGTTGCTCTGAATAGCCGCCTATTGAATACCTGTCGTTGATATTGATAAACCTTGATACCTGGCTCTTATCCAGTCCGAACTTGGTATTTGCGTACACGTAGATGTCAGGATACCCTGAGTCCTTAAGTATGTCCTCATCCCTTGCCCTCTTCAGAAGATACCCGACTCTGACAAAACTTATCGCCGCCCTGTTCAATTCAGTATTTATCACGTTTGTGAGCTGTTCGACCGTGTTTATTGTGTTCAAAGATGTTAACTCGTCCATATTGCCTCTCCCATTCTGTATTTATGCGGTTTTCGCCGCTTTTTCGTCCTTATTTTTGCTCTTGCGCTTTTTAAGTTCATTTGTGTAGGTGCTGAGCCATCCTTCAAAGAACTCCTTATCCGGCTTCTTGTCATAAGCTCCGAACCACTGCTTTATCACTTCTCCTTTTATCTCGATCGTGATAAACGGCATATCCGGATCGCTTGCTTTTCTGAGGAATAAGATCGTGCTCCGTCCACTATTATGAGCGCTTATATACATATCACTGCTGCCGACACAATGATGCAATACCCTGCCCTCTGCTACTATCTCCGCTGCATCCTTTGCCGGCCTTATGATATAGCCTGCTGCCGCCGCGCTGTAGATATCCGAGAGTTTTTTGTATTTCTCTGCGACTTTCGGATATTTTCTAAGGACTTCCTTCTTGCGCTCATCCAGCTTCTTGTTCTCGGTTTCAAGAACCATCTCATTGTGTCTCCTGTGTAATTCTTTCGGAAACAGGATGATCTCATTGGATAAGTCATATCCCATCTTCTTACGCATATCTATGTAATCCATATATTCCCTGAATGCGCTGTACCCTTCCTTCTTGGTGATCTTTTCGATATACCTTTCCACCTTGGCAGGCGAGGCATGCTTATATATTTTTATCAGAGTGTCTGTTTCAGCCGAACATCCTGTGATCCTGTCCGCTACCACTTTTATATTCAATCCGTCCCAGTGACTGCCGGATCTCCTTTCAGCCTGGAAGACTTTCAGGAGCTGTCCGGATCCATAAGCCTCGATAAGATCCTTAACCCTGCTCTTATATATCCCGAGTCTGTCATAGTATGTTTTTCTGTCTGAGCGGTACCCGGTACCAAGCTTCCATATCATGGCATTCACCAGCCTGTACATCTCGGTCTTTACGATCATCTCAAAATCAGGATAATGAGCCGCCGCCTCGTAATATCTCATAAGCGGATACGATTTGTCGTGGAAGTATCTGTCTCTTGCGACCTTGTCTTCCGGATCAGGGACATACTTAAACATCGGTGTGTTCCTGATCTCCCGGTATGTTGACGGTGTTATATAAGCGTCATCCGGCATCGGGATGTTACTCATACCGCCCAGGTTATGGTCTATCCACCTGTCTCTCCCCGCCCACCAGTCGTAAATGAAATAATCCTTCTGAGCCCGTTTCCCCGGTCTTAAGAATATCCGGATATACTCCATGTGGTCATATTCGACAGGCCTGTTTTTGTACATCACCTGCTCGACGCCAAAGACGCGGAATACAAATTCTTCCTTACCCATCCTCTGACCGATGACATACCTGCCTTTGGCATTGACATATCTATCCCTTACTTTCCCAGCTGCCTTGTATTTGGTCTCATATCCGCACATCCTGCACTTGCCTGGCTTGTTATGCGCAGCTTTGATCGGGTTCTGTAACGCTGCTTCGAATGGATCCTCGCTCGCCTTCCACAGTCCTATGTATTTGGTTCCGCACTTACCGCAGAAGCAGTCTACCAAGGCTCCGTGTTTGTGGAAGTAAATATATCCCTTTGTATCGAACTTATCCTCAGCCCATTTCTGATCACGAGGCTGTATCTTACGCATGTGGCTGTCTCTTTCTTCAACTGTTTCTTTCATGAGTAATACTCCTTAATGATCTGATGTGCTGTTCTTATTCCCGGGATCCCGATCGTGACTCTGCTGCCTGATATGCCTGCTGCCGTAATAATGTCCTTGTTTATAGTCTGCTGATGATTATAACTCCACTTAAGCAGTGCCCCGATGCATCCCTTCAGGCTCTTTTTCTTCTTCCTGACATTCCTGCATATCTCCGGATCCGAAGAGCACAGCTGTCTGATATAGTTAAGCCAGTCTTCCATGATGTCCTTCGGCTTAAGATCCTCTTCCTCGACCTTAAGCTTTCCGAGAGCCGCTATAAGTGGTGTGCACAGTTCCGGGATGGTTCCGTCGAGGTAGTCTTCGGCATCCTCAATGTCAATTCCATTCTCTTTGGCCAGTTCCTTCAGGGCTTCCGTATCGCCCTCTTCTTTCTGTCCTTCGGCAGCTTTGTTTATCTCTTCCCAGCTGTCAAACTCTCCAAACTTTTCGTACATTGCTTTTCTCCTTAAATGCTGTGGTTGTATGTCCAGTGTTTCTTTGTGTCCTTATATGCCTCCCATTTGTCGCAGTAACCTTTCGGCACTGTCCTCTTACCATCCTTGTATATCCGACTCTTACCAGTAAAGTCTATATAGCTGCACATATGGTTAAATGATGAGCCCATGTAGCTGTAGTATCTGCAGCTCTCGCACCTTTTGTTGTCTCCCACATAGTAAAGCTCGCTCATACATCCAATCCCTGACTTTTAAGCCAGGCGTGAAGCCTTGTATACTCCTTTTCAAGGCACGTAATCTCGGTCTTCTTTGCGCTGATCACTTCATCAATGGCGTGAAGCTTGTCAACCAATGCGGCATATATAAAGTTCGGGATCTCTTCCTTTGCCGGAACCTCGGCAAGGTTCTTGACAGCTTCTGCTTTCTTTACCTTCGGCCTGTATGTCCTCTTGCGGATCGGCTCGTTGTTATCCTCCAGTATCTTTATGATGTCTTTCTCATCGCAGCAATTAAGCTGAGCGAGGATCTTAAGCTGTGCTGTCGGGTTCTTTGACTCCCTGTATTCTTTGCAGATCTCATATGCTGACATCTTGGTGCTTATCTTTTTTTCTTCGTCCATCTATACTCTCCTTCTTCCATCTGTGCCGGCACCCGTCCTTATAATCGCAGCAGTAAACCATCTGCTTAAGGATAGGGCTCATGACATATTTGCCGTATTCACATTTTCCGCATGCGTCTTTCTTTGGCATGTTTTTTCCTTTGTCCCCGGAGCTGTAAGGGTTACACATCCATTTCTTGGGGGGTATGACTTGTGCACAGCTCCGGGGTTGGGTGATACAATACTGGCATGTTTTTCATTCGCTTCTTTCGGATCTGCAGCTCCGGGTGTTTCAACCCTTTATCCTAAACGGCCGGGATCGCCGTAAGGATCATAATCGTGATTTGCCGAAGATCTGCCTGAACTCTTCACGGCTGTGTGTCTCTTCGAACTTCGTTTGCGCCATCCTCATGAGGAAGTCGCCATAATCGTTTTTGTCGGGTGAATGTACTGCGTCCTTGTTGCCTTTGATATCGCCTGTATGATGGTGTTTACAGAGGTTCAGCTTCAGGCCAAATTTTTCGGAAGCTTTTCTGTACGGGCCTCCGAATATGTGATGCTCTTCGAGCATGCTTGGAGGATAGTATCTCGGCATCTGTTCAAGCAGCGCACATAAATAGCACTCACCTTCTGCCTGTCTGAATATGCTTTTCATTCTCAATCTCATTTCCGAGCCACGTGCTGTAGCTCCCTAAGTCTTTATCAATATCTCCGATCTCCATGAGGCAGACTGTCTCGAGCATGTATATCTGCTGGTAAAGATCGGCGCCTGCTGCCGTGTGTCCGTTAACGATCCACCCTGCCTGCTGCCACTTGTCAAACCATCCTCTCTTCCGGATAGTCTCGAACCATCCATGGTCTGAGTGAATGTTCACCCTGCAGGTTCTCCGGAACCGTTTGAGTGAATCGACTATCGCGTGCAGTTCCAGCTGATGAGGCGTCACGTCTTCCAATCTCTTCCGGATAGTCAGTGTCCCGGTCTGTCCTGATGTTGTCTCAGCTTCAAGGACTGCTATGTATGCTCCCTTGCCGGGCTTCGGCGACTTTCTCGATATGCTGATATAGATATCTGCTGTCTCGCTCATGCGAATGGATACTCCTTCGCTTTTTCTGTGGCTGCTATCGCCCTGACTTTCTGACAGATCTGTGTGTTATTGCAGCGGATCCTCTGTATCGTCTTCTCCACGCCGTCAGCTGACAGTATGCCCTCAATGATTACCGGCTCGCACTTATCACAATCTGAACAGAAATGCTCAAATACTATTTCCACGTTTACCGGTATGATTATTCCGTTTACTTTCATAGTCCCAATTCTGCCAACGCAGCCCTTTCCATCTCCACAAAATCCTCGTGAGAATATATCCGTTCAGAGTATCCGTACCGGTTCTGTTTCGGGATAAGCTTGTTGATCGAGGGTGCGAAGCCTGACTCATCATCTGCTATGTACCTCTGAAGCATTGACAGGACCGGATCGTATTCATACTTCCTGAGTACCTCGAACCAGTTCTCAAGTAGATCTTTGGCATTGACTTTCGGTGTCCAGTTCGGATAGTATGACTTGATCTTTGTGATCAGTTTTAAGGTTTCATCCCTCGTCATTAACAAATTCCTCCTTCAGCTTATCGAACTCGCTCCAAAAGTCATTTTTTTCAGGTGGAGCCTTCGCCTTATTTTCGTCCTGGTGTTTCCAACGCATCAGGGTAGCGAAGTGGTCGGCATATATCTTACCGTTTGACCTCATATAGGACGATAAGTTCTCAATCATGTCCTTGTAGTCTTTCGGATACTGTTTGATAAGCTCGTCAAGTTCTCCCTTGGTGAGATAGACATTGCCGTAGATGCCGAGAGCTATTGGTTCTTCCTCGCGTGCGCGCGCTATCTCTATACTATCCTTACCTAACCTATCCTTACCTAACCTATCCTTACCTGTGTATACATTTTGTATACATTCTGTATACATGGCATTATTGACCGGTTCGGAAGGTGTACACTCTATCTGTTCAAGTCCTATTTCGCTCTTTTCCGTGTATGCTCCCCTTTGGTCAATGACCAGCTGCGACAACTCGTCAAGATAAGTGGTCTGTTTCTTGCGATCATTCTGAAGGTAGTTGTTCATCCGCCAGTGTTTGATCACGATCACACCTGATTCGAAACCAAGAACGTATCTTTTTTGCAACAATATGGACATGTCGTCCTGGCTGGCTCCGCACTGTCTCATGATCGATTTAGGGCTTCCGACAAAGCCGTCATCATCCGCAAGCATACCCAGTGTAAAGTACAGGCATCTTGCCGACAGTGGCATATCAAGGAACGCATCACTCAATACGATAGATTTAGCAAACATCCTACGTTCTGCCATTTTTACCTCCTACAGTCCTGACAAGGCTCATGAGCTGCGAGATCGATATCTTCTCGAGGATATCTTCAAGAAGGCCGAGTTTCTCAATCATGTCGGAATGCATCCGGCCATTGAAGTACTTGATCTCAATATCGGTATTCTCTGAGGCTTCCAGGTTAACATAGAAGCCCCACTCCCTGCTCATGGTATCCTTCTTGGTAAAGCGTCTTGTCAGATACCCTGTTTGCTTTATCTCAGACATAATTTGCTGCATTTGATCCATTACGATAAATACCTCTCTCTTTGTGCAGGTTCTTCATCTGTGAGCGGCTTGATCGTGACCTCATCCTTTTGGCCACTCTCATAGTGCTCAATGATATAGTTGGCCACATCCTGTGATGTGAGCATGCAGATGTCTCTGCTCCCCTTCCCGGTCCTTACCCGGAATCCCCTTACTTCCATCTTCTGCGTTTCCTCCTTTTGTATAAAATGATTTCCTCTATAATCTCAATCACTACAAGCTTCAGAAGCTCTGTGACTGCTATTATTATCATTGCGGATACTATAAGTATCTCAACGGTTAAAATGTCCATTATATCCCCCTTTTTCATCTTCCGATATTCTGAGAGTGTTCAAGCTGCTTCCTTTTCTCCTTCTCCCTTTTCCATTTTTCAAAGCGTTCTACATTTGCCGGATCGGAATAAAATCGTCTGACAGATTTAAGGAACGAGCATGCCAGATCGTCTCTGTCGTATGGAGTTATTTTTTCTACACATAATTGAGCTCTCATTGTTCTCTACCTGCCTTTTTCTCCTTTTGCACCGGTGCAACTATCCTACTGCCGTGATGTTATCTCGGGTATTGCTGTATCAGTTCTATCAGGGCTCGCAACAGCGTACATCCTAAGAGCTTTGGGCATATGATCCAATTTGTAATAACAAAACCGATAAATAAGCCTGTTGCATGACCTGTAAAAAAATGATTTTTCTCTTTTTCACTCATCACTTTTTCTCCTTATCGCACTGGTTTGACACAGACACTATATGTGTCATTCATCAGCAAAAAAAATGGCTTGGACGGTTGTGTCATAGTATTTGGCCAGTGCGATCTTTACCTCATCTCGTGGTATTCTCTCACCGCGCTCATACATCCCTATAGATGCCAGGCTAACTCCGAGAGCCTTTGCAACCTCAGCCTGGGTACGTGCTCCTCTCAGCCGTATAAGCCTGTTCCCGACAGCAATTGTATCCATCTCCTCACCTCCTACCATATGTTGTGTCAAAAAAATAATACCACTTGACACAATATGTGTCAACACATTTTGTGTCATTTGTGTTAAAATATTTACAAGGAGGTGCAATTGTTATGAGTAAGTTCGGGGTAAGGCTTAAAGAATTGCGAAAAGAACGGGGATATTCACAGCAAGAACTGGCTGACCTACTTAATCTCTCACGAAGTTCAATTGAGATGTATGAGCAGGGAAAGCGTGATCCAAATACCGAAACAAAAGAGGCGATTGCTGATTTTTTCAATGTAAATATGGATTATTTATTCGGACGAAATAAAAACGGTACAGCATCGACTGAAAAAATATCCAGTGACGAGAGAGAACTCATAGCTTCTTATGCTTCACTTAATTTGGCGGGAAAGAAAAGGATCCGGGAGTACATGTTATTCATAGCAGGTCAGGATGAGTATAAATTAAAAGGGGAAGATTTAGAGTTGTCAAATAAAGTAGGATAGGAGGTATGTTATGAGTGGAATTGAATTAGGAATCAACCAGGACGGAGTTCTTCATGTAACATCACAGTTTCACAAAGAGCTCAATATCAACAGTGATGAGAGAACTCTTGCAGACCACTTTATCTCAGTGATTTCTCAACACGATGATGCTTCTGCAGTATCTGTTGAGCGGAGGAGTAGTAATTATTTGTCAATTTGCGTCAACGGCTTTGATTTTTTAAGATTTAAGTATACGGATCGAGCACGCTGGATATCTATAGATGTTACTGGTCTTGATATCCCGGAAGATGACGCAAGGTTTGTAGTGCAAACTAACAAAAATCAGCGTTTTTGGAAGGCAACGATTAAAGATCTTGAATCTTTAGACCAGTTTGATACAGATGTTTATAATTCTTATCGATATGCAAAGGAGGTTATGTAATGAGGATTGTAATTACTATTTTAATGTTATCTATGGTTTTATCGCTTTGTTCTTGCGGATCCAAAAAAGAAAAACCCGCAGCTCCAACTTATGATTTTTCACAATCACATATAGGCGCCGTGGATATCTCGGGACTTAAACTTGCACATGGAGAACTGTTAAGTATAAATCAGAATGATGGTACAGTTACGATCAAAGCTAAAATAACATCAAACCTTACGAATGAAATGACAATAAACCAAAACTACTATAATGTTTCGGCTTTAATAAGAAACAGTGGTTTTAATACTTGTTCTGAGATTAAATACTGGGCTGTAGCCGATATGACATCCGGGGACGAATCAAAAGTGATTGAGTTTACAGTAAATAAAGATACTATTGATAAGATCTATTCAGGAGCTATTCTCGATAATCAGATTAGCAAATATGTATCAGATCTCTGGATATTACCAAGCTTGCAAAACTAACAGAGGTGATCGTGTGGCAACAGCTAAAGAGTTAAATATTGATAATCTCGCCGTCGTATATGCCAGGTATTCATCTGCAGGTCAGCGGGAGCAGTCTATTGATGGCCAGCTGGCAGCTGCTCGTAAGTATGCAGAGGCTAAAGGATATACGATAGTGCATGAATACATAGACAGGGCTATGACGGGCCGCAATGATGACAGGTATGATTTTCAGCGTATGTTATCAGACACGGCCAAGAAACAGTTCAGCGTGATAATCGTGTGGAAGGTTGACCGCTTCGGCCGGAACCGTGAAGAGATCACCTTTAACAAATACAAGTGTAAAAAGAATGGTGTAAGGGTTGAATATGTTGCCGAGAACATGCCGGACGGTCCTGAGAGCGTGATCTTGGAATCCGTACTTGAAGGAATGGCCGAATACTACTCCCTGCAGCTCTCTCAAAACGTCAAGCGTGGTCTATTGGAGAACGCGAAGAACCATAAGGCTGTCAGTGGTACCCCGCCTTTTGGATATCGCTTGACTCCGGATAAGCACTTTGAGCCGGATCCTGAGACAGCTCCGACTGTCAGGGTGATCTTTGAGAAGTACGCATCTGGGCAGACTCTCTTCCAGGTGATCAGATATCTTAATGAGAGCGGATTTCAGACTCCAAGAGGTAAGCCCTTTAGCCGTACCAGCCTTGATAAGCTGCTTAAGAACGAGAAATATATCGGAGTCTATAAATTCAAGGATATAATCTATGACGAGGATGCGGTACCGGCTCTTATTGATAAGGAACTCTTTTATAAGGTGCAGGATATGTTAGAAAAGAACAAACGGGCTCCGGTGAAGAACTGGAGCTACTCTGATTATATATTGGCAGGCAAGCTGTGTTGTGGGCACTGCGGCGAGCCTATGGTCGGCAAGGCCGGACATGGTAAGACTGGCAAAAAATATGATTATTACATATGCAAGAAGAATGACAAGAAACCTGTCCGGAAGGAATGGATCGAGGATCTCGTCCTCGATGAAGTTCATGTTATCCTCGAAGATGATGAAATATTTCAGATGATAGTTGATAATACCTGGGAGTATTACCTTAAACAGGATACAAAAGAGTACGAGAAGGAAGCCATACTTAACCAGGTTGCTGAAATCGAGAAGGGAATCTCCAACCTTTCGAGAGCTGTAGAACAGGGAATGCCATTTAATGTGGTGTCAGGAAGATTGGAAGAACTATCCGGCCAGAAGACAGCCCTGCAAAAAGCGATAGCGGAGCTGGAGATCGAGAGAGGATTTAAGCTCACCAAAGAGCATATTCAATTCTTCCTGGAAGAGTTCCGGAAGATGGATGCATTCGATCGGGAGTGTGAGAAGAGGCTTGTATCGGTCTTCGTGAATGCCATATATGTATATGATGACCATGTGAAGATAGCTTTCAATTACAGTGAGGAAGGACAGCGACATACGGTATCTTTAAAGGATGTCGAGTGTTCGCATGTTGTACACTCGCCTACGCTTAGCAAGATACATACGAACACCTTATCATGGGTCAAGTTCGTGTTTATCATCAGCATCAAAGCAGCGCCTTAATGGGTGCTGCTTTTGTTTTGATGCAAAAAGAGCCGATCAAATGTCGGCTCTTATTAACTCCTTTATATATCCCTGTATGCTGTCAACCGATTCCAGCTTGTCAATAACATCCGCATCGGTTTCTCTGTTGAGCTTCAGGTGGATCATCCTAAACTTATCCTTGTTGGCTTCATCATACTTCTTCTGTGCCCTCTTTTGAGCCTCCGTCATAATATCACCTCTTATCCTAACATCACCCACGCATTAACAGCCTCATCATAAGCGATCCAGCGTCCGTCATCAAGCTGATATGCCTGCTCGTAGTACAGATCATCGGTCTTGTACTCGGTTATATCATCCTCATTGATGTATACATAAAGATCCTGTTCCCATACCTTTACGCATAAATCATCAAAATCGTTGTTCTTCTCGATACACTCAATGCTTGCTATATTGGAGCCGTCAAACACGCTCGGAATGCCATTCTCAAAAGGATGATGCTTACAGCACTGGTAGACCTTGCCATCCTTAAGTACCATCGAAAGAGCCTTAAATTCTCTGACTGTTCCATTCTTATAGGTTACTTTGTAAAGGTTGTTTTCCATGTTGTTCTCCTTTTCTCCGGGAGTCTGCCGCTCCCGGTCGGCTGTTGGTTTATGCTGATAAGATAGGAGCCATTGAGTACTGCCCCATCGGGTATACGCTTTCTGCTCCCCTGTACTCTGAGAGCTTCTTAATGATGCGGCACTTCTTAACCTCTTCGGTCTTGGTGTCCTCGATGATAACTGTCGAGGCTGTGCGATGTATAACCTTGTAAGATAAGATGATATTGCTGTCACCGATAAATCTTGCTGTGTAAATCTTGCCTACTCTAAACTCTGTCATGTCTTTGATCTCCTTCCTTGTGTTCCCCTCTTGATAATATAAGTATACACCTATATTATATATATGTCAATACCTATATGTAAATTTTTTCAAAATAAAAAGAGCCTACCATCTTTCGATGATAGGCTCCCGTGAAAAGGAAGACATATATGTTGTGAAAAAGAGTTAAGCTATTCTCGTCTTGGCTGCTATGCCGGGGATCGAGTTCCAGGTTTTTGGACCGATCACGCCGTCAGGCTTGCCGCACTCCGGGTGAGTCTTCTGCCACTGGATTACTGCAAGGCGGGTATTCTTTCCGAATATACCATCCTCATCTCCGCAGAAATACCCTGACAGGTTAAGGAAGCGCTGCCAGCACAGCACGTGCTCTCCCGTGGATCCGAGTTTAAGCACCGGATAGTATTCCTCGACTTTCTTGACCGTCTGCATATTGACGATCCTTCCGAGGGCTTCGGAATCCCACTGGTAGAGTTTAAACTTATTGATACAATTTAAGAGTGTGGTTGAGTATGTCGGACTAGTAGCATATCCGTCCATGTGGACATTATTGCAGGCCTTTATATAGTCTGTCTCTCCGCGCAGGTTTTTATACCTGGCCATCCGGTTAAACATTCCCGAATGATCAGCTATGGACTCCTGCCAGCTTGGATACTTTCGGAAGTCCGCCATGACTCTTTGTTTGATACCGCCGTAGTATTCAGTTGTCCACATACGCACGCTCTGGCCGTTATATGAGCCCTTGATACCGAAGAGGTTGCTTGCCTGCTTAGTCAGTCCGCTGTTGCCCTTACTGCTCTCAATGTAAGCCTGAGAAGCTGTTAGGGACGCAAGGATCCCGGTCTGCTGCATATCCTGTATCACAAAAGGTTTAAGCGTCTCAAAAAAGGTCTTGTCAGTGTATCCCATACGATTATCCTTTCTTAATCATGTTAACTACTCCCTCTACCAGTATGTCTATGTCCTGTTCGGTCAAAGGCATCCCCATATCCTCGGCTCTGGTTAAGACATATCCATACACATACTTTTTCTTTTGAGCCCACTCTTCAGGTGTGTAGATCTGCTCTGCATATCTCACTGCATAAATGGTATAATCCTGAAGCTTTGCCCACTTCTCTTCTCCGATCTTTGATCTGAAATATGGTACCAGTACGGTCGTGATGGCCGTAGTCAGGATCATGATCAGACACTTAAGAGCTACTGTCGTTAATTCATTCATCGTCATCCTCCCCAATTACTGCACCTATTACTAAACCAAATAAGGCCAGACCCAAAACGCCTGCCAATATTGCCAATTCTTTCATTTCTCCTCCTTACAAAAGCTCAAACCAATAGCTATCATCAATATAAAAAGACCTATCATTCCGGCGAGTAAAAGGATTTCCCATACCCACATCGGGACCAGGTGATATATCGCTTTTATCATTTATCTATCCCAAACCACTTGATGAACAGCCACATACATATGCCAAAAAACAGACCTACCGTAACTGATATAATTACCTCGCTCATATCGTCAAATGCCCTCCCATCAGTATGATCAGCGCCGCGAATAAGATAGCCAGGTAATATATAAGGAAGGCGGCAGAGAATACCAGGGCGATATTTGTGATAACCTTAATTGTATCTCTGATTCGGGAAGTCAATCGTGTTGTCATTACTTCCACTCCTTAATTTGAATATTTTGATAAGCGCACAGCATAGGATCTCCCCACCGAACACACCATAAAAGCACGTGGTCAAAGTATCGTGAGTTGTGCCGGTGCAACTCGATATGACAAACTCCGCTATAGTAAATATGATGATCATGGCGATACTGAACATCACATACAGCGTCAGCGAATGCGTACTGTCATTTTTCCTTCGTCTCATATGTAACCTCCCTCAAAGGTAGCTTCTCAACCTCACCCATGATCCTCTCGGCGGTACCATTGCCTCCAAGATCCGAATATGGTTTAAACAGATAGTCGTGTAGATTTTCATACTCATCACGGCTGATATATCCGCGCTGGATATATCGTTCGCCAAGATATACTATCCGATCGTGCCCGAGGCCTAGTATCATCTCTGTTTCTGCAGACTTCTTGCCTTTCTTTGAGTCATGTCTTTGGATAAGGAAGATCGCAAAGTTAATAAATCCGCTGGATGTTACTCCGGCTATAATAGCCGCCAATACCGTATTCATTTCCCGTCGTCCTCCGCTTCCCGAAGCCTTGCCAACTCCGCCCTAAGCAATGCGATTTCTTTGACAAGCTTCTCTATTATACTGGCCTTTTTCTCATTATCCTCAACAAGTTCAAGGGCTACTTCCTCGAGTGTCTTATCAGTCCTACTCATAGGGTTCACCTGTGATTTCAGTATATTCGTCTGCTGTGATCCAGCCTTTTTCTACAGCCTTATGTACGCGACTGATATCCCACAGGCCGTGATCATAGTAATATTTAACAGTGTCATATTTAGGGGAATGCTTCTTTGCTTTTGCCATCTTACAGATCCTCCGTTATCATATTCAAATAGTCGATATCAGCCTGAGCCTGTACCAGCTGTTCATACATGCCCCAGCTCTCTTTTAATACCTTGCACTCTTCATACACCCACTTAGTAAGGAGCTCACCGTCTACAGCCTCACTCTCCTCATGTATGTTCCGGCGCACATAGTTATATAACTTGCTCGACTCCATATCCACTTCTGCAGGTTCAACGCCTGACTCAGCATAATACCATTCCATCTTCCATCCTCCTTAATCTGTTCATTCTCTTGTCATATCTTGATATACGCCGTTTCATATATTGGAAGTTGACGTATGGCTTGATATGTTTAAGATACATCCCGTAACTGTCTGTATTCTTAAGCCACGACAAAGCTGACATCATCTGCTTACAGTCGTGGATTGTTGGTTTTTCCTTCTTGCTTATCCGCCTGGCTTTCCGACACATCCTAAGCATAATGGATCTTCTCATGACCACACGGTTGTGCCGGAACCGAAACCCCATATAGTCAAGGTCGCGTCCTTTGATGTTCCCATGCTTGTCAACATATTCAAGGTTGAATACCTGATAGTTGTCTTTTAACTCCAGACCCAGGATATCCCGGAGATATATACCTATGCTCTTCCGCATCTTGTGCAGCTTCCTCTTGTTTGGCCCGAACACGATCATGTCATCCATGTATCGCATATAATACACAGCCTGGAGATCTTCCTTGATATAATGGTCAAGTCCCTGCAGGTACCAGTTCGCCAGCCAGTGCGACGTATGGAACCCAAGCGGCAGACCGATATCCGTAGTGGTTATAATCTCCTCCAAGAGCCTCAAAAACTGCTGATCCCTGATATACCTGCGGATATACTTAAGCAGTAAGTGATGAGGTATCGAACCAAAGAAGTGCCTTATATCCATCTTGAGACAGTATCTGCAGTTCTTCTTATCCCGCCGCATCCACTTCTCGATCTGCTTCTTGCCGTGTATCGGTCCTCTTTTAGGAATCGAACCGTGGACATGCTCATACATGCCATGCTTGATTATAGGTTCGAGTACATTGACGACCATGTGATGCAGTACCTGCTCATCGAAAGACGGGACTATGATCTGCCTCTTCTTTTGCCGGATGCCATCAAATATCGTTTTGGGCGGCTTATGCCGATGTTTATACCTTATTGCAAATCCTTGGAAGTAAGGTATATAGGTATCGATATCGCTTAATATGTTTCTCACGCGCCGCCGGTCTCTCTTGCCTTTGGCCGCTTTATGAATAGCAAGTTTTATATTCTCCGAAGACAAAACCTTTTCCATCAGATGGTTATATGATTTCATGTTTGTCTTATCCTCTCACCCATGTTCGATAACTACTAACAGGTGCTTGCTCCGAGTTAATTTTCTCCAAGGGGAGAGGACTATCCTCCACGTTTAGTTTTTATTCTGTATTTAGATAAGATAGGCAGCCCCGATGTTCCAGTTCGAGTTCGAGGCCGTGTTGTTCAGGTTCAGGTAGAACGCCCCATCCTTAGCGCCGTTGTTCGAGTTGCCGCCGCGATAAGGGACGCGAACACCACAAGGTCATGGAGTATAGCCCTAATCAATAATGACATCGTTACCTTCGAGGATCTGAGCCAGGTCACGCTCATACTCCTCAATATCCGTATATTGAGACAATAGATCCATTGTCTTTTTATTCAGTTCCGTAAGGCTCTCAACTATCTCCCATAGTTTGGTTACAAGCTCTGTCATCTCAGATCCTTTTTTGCCTCCGTGTAGTACATAGCCACTTGGTGTACGGTGATATGTGCCAGCGCTTCAAAGATCCCGACACACCGGTCCTCGCAGTACTTATCAACGTACTCCTTAAAGTCCCTGTCGGTCTTGTATCTTTCATAAATCTCATCAGGGGGAAGCTTCCCCCTCTTATTCGCTGCGCTCATAATTCACCCTCTCTAAGCAAGTGGCTTACAAGACACGGCAGCCCCGACGTACCAGCCCGAGTACGAGGCCGCGCTGTACAGGGACAGGTAGAACGCCCCAACCCCAGCGCCGGAGACCGAGCCGCCGCCGCGACAAGGGACGCGAACACCACTGTTGTTGTACCACACTCCGTCGCAGTAATATGTCGTGTCGGATCCGGTGAGTTCACCGCACGGCACCATACCATCATCATCAAACCACTCATACTTGATATAGTTTCCGGACGTCCCTGAAAGCACTGTAGCCGGGATTGACTTAAAGCCTGCACCGGTTGGCTCTCCGTTTACCACATAATCGGTAGCGGTCGAGCCGTCCTCAGTAAGGTAAGTGTTTTTAACCTTATGGACTCCGTCAAGCAGTACATGGCCTACATATCGTCTCCACTGGAAGCCCCACCAGTTTTCCATACCAAATACCTTGACAGCGTTTGAGTACGTAGCAGCTGCTCCGGAGTTGGTACCATAGAAAAGGCCTTTTGTATTATGCACGCCTGTCCGGAAGGCATTGTTGATAGCTTCTGATCCGCTGTCTCTTAAGCCTTGGCCAAACGCCGTAGGAAGATCAACAGTCTTTGCCATCAGAATGAGCAACATGTTTATCAAGGTTATATCCGAATAATGCTCTATATCCCACAAGACATTGCTCCCGGGATTATTTGCCCTGGCGTATGCTATCTCCTGATTGGCGGTCGTTTTGTTCGAGACCTGCTGGCCGGATATCGACCTTAGCTTATTGTTGCTGTCTTTAGCGCCGTTAAATATAGGTGTGTAGAAATGATCTACGCTCACGCCCTGACAGTTATGGAACGACCAGTCATGATACGTTGCATCAACCTGATAGTCCGCTATAAATACACTGGCGCCCAGATGGTTGGAATCCGGCTGGATCTTCATCCATATTTTCTTGCCGTTTTGTCCCCATTCCATCATGGCATTGCCGCCATAGTTGATGTCGGCCACATCCGAAGACGATCCATCCTCTTTCTTCGCATAGTTGTCGGGATCGAGATAGTAATCAACATTACCATCTGATTTAAGCATACAGGGACGAGGCATGAAAAATGCATCCTCCCATGAGCCATAATCAAACACTCCGGTCGTGTAGTTCATCTTAGCCGGAGTCAGTCCCTGAGCATCTTTAAGATAAGTTACCTTAGCCGCAGGATCACTCTCGGCGCCGTCAATATGGAATCCGTAAATGTTCCCGGAATCCCTGTTGATCGCCTGTGCTACGCGCTCCACAGCTCCAAGCACCCCTCTCAAAGTCTCGTCTGTCGCTAATCTTTCTCTTGCTGCCATAATGTCCTCCTTAATTTATTGATTGGCATACATAGCCTTCGCTATCTACATATAGTCCAAGGTCGTTAAGTCTGTCCGCAACTGCCTTAATTGCGGTATATACAGCTCCACCTGTCGGAAGCTTTGCATCATTCTCCGCCACGGTATCAGCTACGTTCTTTGTCGCAGCTCCGCCCAGTCCGAGGTTAAGTCTTGCGTCTGATTGATTCTCGGCGCCGGTACCGCCCTCTGTGACTGGCTTAACCCGGTGAAACACTTCCTCGACCGTGGTTTGTTCCACATTGCTATCCGGTACAAGGGGTGTGTTTGTCTGTATCTCGGATGTTGCCTTGTATAACTTACCGTCATTCAAGACTACAAGATCATTCTCATGGTAAGTTTTTGAGGCTATATTGTTCTCCTCATACTCAGCAAGATCTCCGAGCATCTCCGCGATCTTCTGGCCGAGTGCGGCCTCTGCCTGTCTTGCCGCCTGTGCCTCAGCAGCCACCAGCTGCGCTACAGCCACATCTGCAGCATATACCCCGCCCGAATAGACGGGATTTTGCGAGTTCTGTTGCGGAGTCGAATCAAAAGTAAGTGCATTCTGTTTGCCTGGATCGTGGGTCACGAGTGTGACCGGCTCGCCATCCCTGAAGGTAACAACTATCCCGCTTTCGTCCTGTGTAAGTGCTACATTCGTCACTCCCGGGATCGCCTTTAAGAAGTTGGCAAAAGTCATCTTATAGGTCTGTGTATTGTCGTCTATAGGGATAAGATCAGTAGAAGATATTGTGGTCTTTGGTTCTAATTGAGGTATAGTTTTATCAGCCATTATTGCCTCCATCACTCCATTTAATATTATAAGTTTCTTCAAGGCCCACTCCATGGAATACAAGTCTGTTCCCATCGTGGTCTATCATCTGTTCGTTCCGGTGTGTAATCCATCCCCATGACAGTCCAAGCGACTGCATGATCGCATTTATCTGATCAATGACACTTCCGAGTCCCAATTCCTCGGCTGTGACATGGTGAGGATTGCCGGATGTCACCAGTGAGTGGTCGTGAGCTTGTTTGCCGAGGTCGCCCGGATAAGCATTCTCGGCCCCTTCTCCGAGTACCAACATCTCTATCTCGGCCACTCTTTCCTCATTGATCACAGATTCGCCGTTGACTTCCACGTCCCGGATCAGAGTGTTTACTATATTGCATAATCGTTTGATTACTTTGCTTTCGCCGTCATACTCGATTAAATTAGCCATCATTCTCTCCGAAATTAAGCGTGTATGTGATCTGCATCGTCAGATCGGCCGCCTTGGTGATTGCCTGCGGCAGGTTGTAAATGGTCGCAAGGTAGTCACCGTGTCTGTTAAAGTTCATCGGGTTGTATCCGGTACAAGCGGCCAGCTTATGCCCTTTGACTTTGTATACAGACTCATTGTATGCGCTGGTCATGTTGAGCGGGCCCCACGCCCCTCTCACCGCATCAATCTTAGTACCGCGACCCCACGTATCGGAGGTTGGCGCATTTCCTCCGGCGTATAAATAAAACTGGTGGTTATCACATCTGTAAAGCGTACAGCTTCGACCATATATGAACCCACCGACATCCGTTATGGTAAGATTCTCCGTATCAATCACGCCACAGCGCTGATTTACATAGTAATAGTAATTGTCGATCGCGATAAGGAGATACTTGCCGTCATACCATGCCATGAATCCCGTCTCTCTTGTATAGTATGAGTAGACATTTATCCTCTTCCAGGTAAACGAGTCGTCCGCTATATTATATGTGCCGCAGTATATATAAGGGTGGGCGGCATTTACGCTGAAACAGTATCTCGTAGTGCCGCTGGTATATTCGCACTTGCCTATCAAAAAGTATATCTTACCCTCGTCCGACATAGACACGTATGCGCTCGGAGTCACCTGCCTTATGTCTTCCATATACTCATAAGGGATATTCTCGGTCACTGACTCTATCAATCTATCAACATCTCCGGAGAATGCCGTCCTGAAATCAATAGAGTTCATCGGGATCCTATATTTGTTAACTTGAATACGTCCTTCGGCGGCATTTATGATCATGTGATATGCCACATTATTATATGCGCAATGACATTTGTTATTACCGGCCTGATGTCCCTGGTTATATCCAAGGTTAGCATAGTTCTGTCGGAAGTCCTCATAGTTTGTTTGTGATGAGTCCGGCGTGCTTCTCTGACTGTAGCTGCTCTCGTTGCCTTCTCCAATAAATCCATGTGCTCTTGATGTAAGACATACGGCCCTGATCGTCCCTACTGCCTGTGATGGAGCCCACTCGAATTTCATCTGATATGTCTCATCATCGAGCCACTTGGTAGAGTCGGCGATATACGTTCCCAGCTCCTTAACCGCAGCACCCGAGCCCTGTACTATAAGAGTCGCGGCATTGCCGATCATCTTATTTCCGGCAGGGAGAAGGACATTGTCCGCATCCTCTTCAATGGTATTCTGAAAAAGCAGGATACCTCCGACCATGTTCTCAATCCTGTAGTTATAAGGCAGGCCCTTGATAGGACCAAGCTCTTTGAAATATTCCTGGAAAAAATTGGTAACAAGGTTGTGATCCTTTTCATGGTGCACGATCCTGTTGTTTTTATCTTTTAATACGATCTCACAAGTTCCTCTCATTCCGTCGTTACCTCCACCGTCTCTCCGGTCATGCTTGTTATAGTGAGTGCTTCAAGTACAGCGACCACACCCGAGAAGTCATCGCTACATCCGTCCGTGATCTCCTCGAACATCTCACTCACCAGCTCCTCTGTCATGGTGTTGAGAATGTTAAGCTCAGGGATCATTGCCGGAGCCATGCCGCTGAAGTCCTCTGTTATCTTGATTATTCCGTCGAACTTATCCGTTGCGTACAGGTTCTGTCCGTAGATGGCCGACTTGATGCTCATCTGTTTGATAAATGCCGAGCCGCCGGTCATATTGAGCCGCACGTCGAAGTCATTTATCTGCGTATTCTGTAGATTGAAGTAATAAAGAAGATGCAGCATGTGCCGCCCATCCATCCATACCTGCTGTGGCTCATAGTCGATCACGAGCTCGGAATTAAAGTAGTACAGTACCTTACCGATCGCATCCTTGTACGTGATGTCATCAACCGTAGTCTCAGCCTGCAGCAGTACCTCCGCATGGAATATCGCTGTAGTCGGCTGTGTGCACTGGAATCTTATATTTATGATGGTTTTAGTCTCGCCATCCTCAATCTTGATATCCGATGCATTAGTGAAGGAATAGTACTGGATCTTATTCTCTTCCCCGGATTTCATTATGCCGGTCAGATTCTTGTCAGTCTTTGATCTCGCCGATGCAAGCTCCGGGTTCTGTCCTACGCCCTTGATGGAATAGTCGTTCCCATATTTCCAATCATACTGAGTGATACAGCTTATCTTATCTCCGTCTGCAATGCCGTTTTTGAATACTACGATATCTCCGAGGTCATATGCCGGAGGGCATATCATGGAGACCTCAAACGGCACGTACTCGATCACCGTCAGAGCATCCAGGACAGCTCTGCGTTGTTGTTCAAGCACATCCTCAAATCCTGTCTGCAGGAGTGGATTGGAGCCTAAGTTATACGTCAACCCGTCATCCGGAAGCACATTATAGTAAGTCGTACTCTTTTCCGATATATTGACGATCGACATACCCGTGTATCGTGTCTCAAAGTCGGAGAACTTCGAGCCTGTGATCCTGCGGTCGTAGTTGATCTCATCCACCGGATCTGTTCCGTACGTCCTCAGTTCAAGGCGGCCGGCTCTGTCCATGATGGCAAAGGTTCCTGTAGTTTGCGCACACCATGCGACGAGATCACGCCATGTCTCGATGTCATTATCGACAAATACAGTCAGCTCTATGTTTCCATTCGGCAGTGACTGTATGTATTCCTCGGTCTGTGCAAGTTCTACCCTGCATGCATACGCTGCCATCGACAGGAGCATATATATACTTCCCTGCATGGTCTTGATAGCACAGGATTTATCGAGCTTGACCATATTATCGTATGCCTTGATTTCGACTCCGGAACTTATCCAGTCAGCCTGCTTGACGTTAAATACACCAAGCGGTACCGGTTCGTAGGAACCATCACCGAGCCTGAGTGAGTGTATTGGCCGAACGATACTGTCCTGCCACTGATACCTCTCTATATCAAGGTCCATAAATACGCAACTTAGCTCTGCGGTATATACCGTACCAATCTCGACATTATCATTTCCGGAACACTGGTTGGTGAGTGAGAAGGATCCTTTTCCTATGTTGTCGTTGGTATAGTCCACGCTCCATGAGCCGCTCTTAGATTCAATTGTCCCCGACAGCTTCCCCCGCTGTACAGGTCTGGCCATAGCGACCTTATAAGCGTCCGATACGTTATACATTAAAGTTCCTCTATCTCAACCTCGACCTCATACAACCCGCCCTCATGCATCAGCTGCTTTCTCGCGTTAACCAGGTGTGTTTCTCCGGTGATCTTAAAAAAGCACTCTCTCTCGGTCAGCTGATTCCTATCCGGATAATATGCTTCCACCATCACTGTGTCTTCGTTCCTCAGCGCCCGGAACCTCTCAGCCCATATGCCTGACAGATGCCATTTACCGGCTATCGTGAGCTTGCTCAGTCTTGTGACCAGCGCCAGCGTAGTGCCGGCCTCCGATTCTTTCTCTGTCATTATCTTTGTATCTTTGAAGGAGAGATTGCCTTCAGGTGTTGGCAACCACTCCCCGTTTACTCTTAATACATTAACCATCAGCGGCCTCCGCTTCTGTAATCACTTATCTTCTGAGCCTCAACGACCATGGTCTGAAGCCTTGTATTACCAAGGTATATCGGGATGACTATATCCCCTCCGTAGCCTCCGGCAGCAACTGCATTTGTGATCATGCTCTGTAGTGATGACGTACCTACTACTGCCTCGGGCCCGGCTTCACCTGCTCCAAGGAGTCTGCCACCCATCGCTCCAAAGATGGTCGGGCTGTTGAGGATCATACCTTTTTCCATGGCCTTCGCATACCAGTCCACGCTAAAATGCGGCGTAGATGGCGGATCCAGCGAGAAGCTTCCGCTTACACTGAAATGAGGCAGTTTGATATCAGGAAGCCTCCAGTCAAAGTTAAAGCATCCCTTCAGCCAGTCTATAGTACTCGAAATATGCGACTTGATGTCGTCAAACTTCTGTTTCAACGAGTCGAGCACTGACTTAACCTTATCGATCGCGCTCGACACATGAGACTGCATCGAGCTGAATTTCTCCTGTGCTGCACTTCCGAGGTCGCTGACCTTCTGCTTGACGGAGTCGAAGTTCGAGGTAGCTTTGTCCTTAAAATCATTTACATTCGACTGCAGGTTGCTCATTGCATTACCTACATTCGTCTTCATGGTCTCGAAGTGCTCGGATGTACGGTCTCTTAAAGTACCGGCTGCTTCCTGGACGTTGGTAAATACTTCCCCCGTCTTCGTCTTGAAGTTCTCAAAGTGTTCGTTCGTCCGATCAACGAAAGTACCGGCCGCTTCCTTGACGTTATCGAGCGAAGTTCCTACATTCGTCTTCATGGTCTCGAAGTGCTCGGATGTACGGTCTTTAAGTGTGTTCCCGGCTTCGATCACATTATTGAAGGTGTCGCCGGCAGACTGTTTGATATTATCCAGGTGTTCTCCGGTACGTTCTGCCATCACGGCTCCAGCTTCCTGGACATTGCCCCATGCAGTCTGTACATGTTCCTGTGTACGCTCGGCGAAAGTGACCGCCGTGTCTTTTACAAGTTCGAGAGTTCCGCTTATACCTGCATAATGCGCATACAGTTCGGCATCATCCGGGAACATATATGTTCCGATCATCTTACCGAACTCGGCGCCTCCAAAGAAGGCAACTATCGAACCACCGACCGCAGCCGCAGCCGTACCAACAGCCGTAGCGCCGCCCGCTGCAAGGGCTCCTCCGATATCGGCCTCCATGAAGCTTGTGATCGCAGGCAGGGCGCTTGACATAGAGGGTACTATATTCCCTACGGCACCGGTGATCGCATTAAATCCACCGACTACCTTGGGAGCAAGTGTCATTATGGTTCCCAAGCCGGACACGATCTTGCCGCCCACTATGAGCACAGGCCCGAGAGCTGCCACAAGTAGGAGCGCATTTGCTACTGCCGTCTGTTCCTCTGAGTCGAGCGAATTGAACCAATCTACTGCTTTTTGGATTGCATCAACGACTTTTGATATGGTCGGAGCCAGTGCTTCGCCCAATGACTCAGCAGCCACATCTATACTTGACTTAAGTTTCTCAAGTGATCCTCCGAAGCCGCTCATCATGGCTTTTGCCATCTCGTCAGTTGTACCGGCACAACCCTGGATCTCTGCCGAAAGTGCCTGTACATCCTCCGGAGCTGTATTGATAAGGGCCAGCCACTTGGACATTTGGTTCTTGCCAAAAATGGCCGAAGCCGCCGCTATCTGCTCGGATTCGGACAGATCCTTGAACTTATCATGAAGGATGCTCTGTATCTCAATCGACGACTTCATGGAGCCGTCGGCATTGGTAAACGCTGAGACAAATTTCCCGGAGATGGCATCCTCTGTCATCAGTCCGAGGTCTATCATAGCTTCTTTGCCCTGTTTTGCCGGTGCCACAAGTCTTGCAAGACCTGTCTTAAGGCCGTTGGCTGCCTCGGATGCTTCTATACCATTGTTAGCCATAACTCCCATATAGAGAGCTGCATCATCAACGCTGTAACCGGCCGTTTTGAACACAGGGGCTGCAATACTCATTGCCTCTGATAATCCATCTACATCGAGGGCTGATTTATTACATGCAATCGCAAATACATCCGCATAGTGGGATGTATTTTGAAAACTGTCACCAAAACCATTGATCGTAGCCACGAGACCTGCAGACACTGTATCCAGGTTGCCGCCTTCACCTGCTGCAAGGTTCATGGCCGGAGCCATTGCAGCAGCGGCCTGTTCTGCCGAAAGCCCTGCCCTTGCGAAGTTAAGCGATGCCTGAGCTGCGTCATTCATACCAAATGTCGAGTTCATGGCGGCATCTTTCATTGCCCTGTTGAGAAGATCTGCCTGCTCTTTGGTGTTACCCATCGTCTGATTGGTAAGAGTCATGGTCTTATCAACTTCAGCAAATTTCTGTACACTGACTGTTCCTGCTGCAGTTAATGCAGCTGTAACCGGCATGAGCTTCTGGCCAACATTCTGCATGCCATCACCAAAGCTCTTGACCTTCTCGCCTGCAACCGCTATCTGCTGAGCAGACACAGAACCAAAGTTCCTCATCTCTCTTGTGAGACTCTTTACTTTCTGTTCCGTGTCAACGATCTCGCGTTGCAAAGCATCATATTCTTCCGTTCCAACTTTGCCTTCCCGGACCATCTGCTGCTGAGCTTCTTTTAGTGAAGTTACCTTTGTCTTCGCTGCTTCTAACTCAGTTTGAAGGTTTTTATACTTTTGGTTTAATAGATCTACATTGCCCGGATCAAGCTTCAGAAGCTTATCTACGTCCTTTAAGTTCGAAACACTTCTCTGTATCTTCTGAATAGAATCATCTATACTCTTAGTGAGTTTGGTGGTATCGCCGTCCAGTTCGATTGTAATTCCACGAATTTTACCAGCACCTAATTGAGGCATTTCATTCTCCTAAAATCTATCAAAGTCTTCTTGTGTCGCCAGCTCAGTGTAAGCATCCTCTGCTGTGTCATTCAACGACTCTGTGATCATGTCATATATGACACCCTCTTCCAGCTGTTCCATCTCATCAAGCGTAAGCCCCAGCTGTTTTGCCCTTAACAAATAAAGAGCTGATGTCAGCTCTCTGTCGGTTGGTCGGGATTTTTTTTTGCGTCGCTGTTTGTTTCTTTGTTATTAAGATATATATCAAGGAGCTCTGCTGAGTGCGTGCAAAATTCCATCGACGCAAAGTTCTCAAGCCACTCCAAATAGTCGTCTTCGCTTATGTTTGCCATATCGCTTGCTGTCTTGGCTGTCGCCTGCTTGTTCATGATATATGCGAGCTTCGAATACACCATATCCAGTGTGTTATAATTCTCAGGTGTATTCGGTATGGCCAACTCTTTCAGTACTTCTTTCTTGGTAAATTGGTAGTACCTCCATGACGTGGTACCACATGCCTTAAAAGGCACCTTCTGCACGGAGCCATCTGCCAGTTCAAGTTCTAATTCCTTATACATGCTTCTCTCCTTTTCACAAAAACCCCTGCCCGGAACCGAGCAGGGGCTGTATCCTTTTATATGTCTTATGCTGTGACCTCTACGATCTTTGTATCGTACTTGGTCGGATCCGAGTCGAGCTCAGCTGTGATCCTAGCATATCCGGCCGATACGCCTGTTACGACTCCAGCTGCTACTGTGGCCACATCCTCGTCAGAGCTTGACCAGTTAACTGCTGCTGTAGCAGGTACGGTCACTGCAGTGAGGGTAAGATCCTCACCAACCGATACACTGGATCCTCCGGATATCGTTATACCCGTAGGCAGTGTATCCGGAACATATACTGACGAATACCAGTTGTTGTAAGCTGTCGGTGATGTAGCATCACCCGATGATGCTTTAACGTACCTGACATCCTGGCCGCTTATCCTGAACTTGCAGGGTGCAGCTGTGATTGTCAGTATATCTGTCTTGACTTCGGTCGAATCCTCCCTGGTTTTTCCTTCGAGCTTAGGGCGAGTCACAGTGTTATTGTATGCTACGTGCCTTATGGCATTCTTGTCGCCCGTGAACTCAAACATAAGAGCGAAGTGTACGCTCTGTGAATCTGCGTTCTCGAGAAGGACTCCGTTGCTGTCCTTGACCTCGTTAAGGATTTCTTCCTTGAACCACTCAGGTATGAGGGCTATCTCGAGGTCTCCTGAGTATCCGTTGTTGTTATTAACCACAAAGTACTTGTCATCATCTGCGTAGAACTCTGTGGGGTCGCCCGACTTGTCCAGCGACAGATTAACTGCTCCGGGGATCTTCTTCGGTACTCCGAAGGTCGGATATCCGTTGTCGTCAAATGTTACCTTAGCCGCATGGACGTTCTTAAGGCCATACTTTACCTTGTTACCCATTTCTTTTCCTCCTTAAAGTTCATATAGTGACTCGTACATATCTTCCGAGTCGATATAAGCCGTGTCTGCGGCTATTTTGTAAAAAAGTTCTGCTTCATCGAGCCTGGCGCTGATGCTCTCCATGATCTCGACCATCTCATCCGGATCGGACGCATATACTTCCAGGTCAACATTGTTTCCCGGATAGTACACCTTGTTATCCGCAGCAAAGTTCTGAGGTGCTACGCGTCGATAGACCGCAAACGGTAATGGAACCGCTTCATCTTCACGGAAGTGGTCGTATCTGTAGTCTGTGATAAGCTCATCCTCGACAAGCCGGTCGCAGATGTTTTTGACTATTTCATCCTTTCGCAATCTTCTCTATAGCCTCCTCTAAATTTTTGATGGCATGTTCTTCTGCCGGAGCTATGTGCACTCTTGGGTCTATATCTCCCGCTTTTCTGCCTCCCCTTATAAGTACATGGCCTTTTTCCAGCAGGTGAGTCAACTGATAGTCTGTTCTGTTGTGTATCACAACATCTGTCCTCAAACGATCGACGACTTCTTCTTTCACAGCCCAGCCTTTTTTATAGCGTCCCTTTTTCTTTCCATACCGGGCTACAGGTGATCCTGCTTTCACTTCCTGCTGTGCTGTTTTGGCTACCACTTTCACAGCCTGCCTGGTTGCTTCCGTGACATTATCTCGGTACTCTTCAAGTATCGAGCCGATCGCCTCGTCAAGGTTTTTGAATTTGCATCTTATCCTTGCCATCTCACTGCTCTCTTATCTTGACCTGGACGTTCTGAAGCTCCCATAGATCGACTTTTCTTTCCGGCTTCTCCTGAATACGCTGTATCCTGTACTGCTTGCCGTCTTCCGTGACCATGACAGCTATGTTCATCCGATTGACTATGGTTGTGTGAGGCACTTTGATGAGCCTGTCGATCCTGTTGCCGGCAGTTGATTCCTGAGATTCGTAGTACCGTCTTATGCCGACCGACTGCTCCTCAAACCTCAACCTCACTATCGGTTCGGTGCCGATCGTCCTGTTTGTCTCAACATATACTTCAACAATCCCATCCGGGAAGGTCTCAACCTTCTGATTTGGACGCATTGGCTACCTCCCATTTGATCCTCAGCCCGACTATGTCGGACTTGTAATTCTTTTTGAACTGATCGACCGCTCCGGCGCGATCGTATAGAAGATAGTTAAACAAGAGCTCCTGTGCGCGATAGTTTGTATTTTCACCGGCGTAGGCCGACGTATCAACGCCGGTCTTCGCCGATATATAACTTATGCCGCGCCTCAGCTGCCCTTTGAGCTTAGCATCGCTATCTTCGTCTTCCCACGTAATGTCCAGGAAGTTCTTCGCTTCAGCAAGAAGCTCCTCGGATATAACTATGGCGCTCATCGCACTTACCTCCTGCTATTTTTTCTTCTTGGTTTCCTTCTTAGGCTCCTCTGCCTTCACGTTTCCCTTTACGGAATCGCTTCCGGCAGCCACTGTGCTGTGTACTCTCATATCTGCCTCCTATTCTGCAGGTTCAAGGACGAGGTTGTTTAACTTATATGTCCTGCGAGTTACCTCTCCGCCCTTGTATGCCCTGAATATAATGTTCTGAGTATCCTTGTTGGTTATCCTGAATACACAGTCCTTATCAGCATCAAGCACTATCTCGTTCGGAGTCACCTGTGCTCCCACAAGCTGTACAGTCATCTTGTCAGCAGCGGGATCAGAGTCAAACGACAGTGCAAGGAAATTACCCTTCTGAAGCTCCGGATCTCCCGAGAAGCCTGTGAAGTCAGTTACGTAAGCGAGAGTACCTGTAATCTCATTGCTGTTTACAGTTACGTCGCTCTGCAGATCGCTGACCGTATATCCTAATACGCTTGCATGAACGTCAGCTTTAACATCCAAGCTTACTAAAAATCCGACGGATCCACAGTGATGACTTCAGGGATAAGTCTCTTCAGGCCGCTGATGTCGAGCCTTAAGAAGCTGTTGTTGTCCTTAGCCCGGCCATTAGCGTAAGCTACGATCTTGTAGTACCTCTTATCCTCGAGGAACTTGTAGTCATCCGAGAACTGGATGCCCCTCTTTCCGCCTACGCCGAGGAAATACCTCTTACCCATACCGAGAATCGCCTCATCAGCTGCACATGCTACTGAAGGGATTATCTTTGTCGGATAAGGAAGCACGTCGTTGACATACTTGCCATCCGGAGTCATGATCGTGGTAGCGGGCAGTACTATCTTGTAGTAATCCTGCGGATTGCATACAAGGATAAGATCGCGGACTGCACGGCTCTTGCCCTGCTCATTAACTGCTAGCTGAGCTACGAGTGCACCGTATGAAGCAGGCTTAAGGTCTGTAACCTCAATGGCATCCTTCTGAGGATATACGCCGCCTACTATGGTCACATCGTCCTGTACCTGACGGTCCATACCTATAGGCATGTCCTTACCGGTACCGGTAACGATCGCATTCTCGAAACCGATAGCCAGTGCTTCAGACAGACATGTCCTGATATAGGAGTCAAGCCAGTTAGCACCAAGCTCAAGCATATCGATTGAGATAGGCATCCATGCCGACAGCTTGTTCTGTGTCATATCGATTTCCTTAAAAGCGGAGTCGATCTCTTTTGTTATAGCACTCTCAAGAGCTCCCCAGGTAGCATTGTCGCCACCGTCTGCATTAAGCAGTATCTTTGTAAGACCTGTCACTGCTACGGTGTCCACTGCAGCAAGAAGAGGATGCTCCTGCTTCATGTCCTCCATAACCTGTGTGATTATGGTGAGAGGGAAAGTCTTGTCTGCATTTGTCAGAGCGTTCATCGGGTTGGTTGACCCTGCAGCCTTCATCTTATCGATGAGGTTTGCGTAGAAGTTCCTCTCCTCAGATGTGAGCTGACGGACACCCCTCTGTGCAAGGATGGTGGCATCGCTTACATCCTTCATGGCCTCTGCCTCATTCACGATCTGATCATGAATGTTCTGAAACATCTCCTGAAGACCTGCCTCGAAGCTTTCCTGGTCGCCCTCCTTTGCAGCGTTGGAGATACGCTGTGCAATCTCGAGCTGTGTTGCATTCAATGCATCTTTGTTTATCATGTTTTACCTCCTTTGCCGTCTTTTCCGGCTTGTTAATAGTTATTTGGCTTCCTTAAATCCAAAAAAGCCTGTTGTATGTTCCACCTTTGCCGGATTCTGCGGCAAGGTATTGGTGGCTGTGTTCTCGAGCCTGTCGGCTGCGTCCTCCATCCTCTTGATAAGCTCCTTAAACGTGTCAAAGGAGCCGTCTTCATTTGTAATGGAAATATCGTATGTCTGTTTTCTGACTTCACCATCTGTCCTCTTGACAGCTTTTATGATGCTCTGCATCGCGTCGTTTGTATAAGCACCCTCTTCGGGTTCTTCGTCAGAGATCTGTGTTGCAAATCCCATGTCGAGGGCTTCGTCCGGTAATATCCAGGTTTCGGCTTTCAGGAGATCCATGATCTCACTGTCTTCCAGGCTGACACCTGCTTCCTTGTATGCGTTGACTACTGACTCTGTGATTTTCCTTAGATCCTGAGCATCCTTTTCAAGCTCGTCTGCGTTGCCGATTGTAGCCATAAGCGCCTGATGTATAAACAAAAGGCTGGCCGGCTGCATGATCCTTGTCTTCCCTGCGCAAAAGACCACACTTGCCGCTGAGGCTGCGAAGCCTTCGCAGACCGTAGTTACATTTCGTCCTTTAAGCGCGTTATATATGCCAAGGCCTTCCTTGACCTCACCGCCGTTACTGTTAATGTGAACGGTGATGGCTGCATCTTCAGGGATCTCTTTCAGCTGCTTGACAAGTCCGTAGCTCGACATCTCGCCAAGCTCTTCCCAAGCCCATGATGTGATTGCTCCGAAGATGTAAATATCCGCCGCTTTTTCTTCCGGACGATACTCGAGAGTATAGTATTTACTCTTCTGATTCTTCATCCTTCTCTTCCTCCTTACTGTCATCTACCGGCGGTTGTTGCACCGGTGCAACTTCTTTATCCTCCACCCCATCGAGAAGTTCTTCTGTCGGGGAGTAGTTCTTGGTCATCCAATGCTGCCAAGCCCAGTCTTCGTCGATCACGTCAAGGCCGAGTCTCATCCTTACATCGTTCACACAGAACGCTCCGGATCCTATCAGCTTGTCGATGGGATTGGCCACATCAAATACGTCTGTATATTTGATCTTCGCGAGGTTCGGGGAGATATATGTATCAGCTGACACAAGTTTCTGTCCGTAGACTTTGCGGTTAATCTCGCTTTCAATGGCTTCGACTATCGGCTTGACCGGATATGTCATAAACGTTTGAAAATCCTTGTCGGTCATGTTCTTGCCGGTAAGGACCGATATTGGAATACCTATCGCCTGGGCCGTGTATTCTACAATGTCATCCATCATATTTTTGATATCGCGGGATCCTGTCAAGCTGGATTTAGTACTTCCGCCGGTCGTCTCGGTCTGTTTGAACTCATAGCCTTCCCATAAAGGCAGTACTGCGTTTGCTTCCTTGAAATACTTTTTAAACTTGTCATTTATAAGATCCTCGTAGTGTTCCTCGAAGTCCTCTTCCGCTTCGGCTGTATCCGAGATGTTGAGGATACCTCTTGTGCCCTGGCCTCTCAGGAAGTTCCCGGTCGCACTCTTGATCATCTGTGAATTGTTTGATGCAATCGCATCGAGCATCGTCTTGATCCGAAAGCCCGGGAGCGTGATGTGTATCACATCCGATGAGGCGAAAGTTCCGGGGTATGACTCTCCTCTAATCACTACATCCGAGTAGATATCTCCGTCTATGTGCTGGATGGTTGTAAAAGCATCTGCCACGTATCGGTTCCCTTTGCGCGTCTCAATGACCAGCGCTTCCTGATGCAGGTACAGTTCCGATATCAGCTGTTGAAAGAACTCTTCTCGCGTCTGATTCGGGTTCGGATCATAGTTCCATGACCAGTATTCCCGCGCTTTGACGTTCTTGCCGCGCCTTATGGTCTGCCATTCAACTGCAGCCACCGCGGAGCCGATCTTCCTGATTGCAGCCCAAAAAGCCATAGCCTGGATATACAGACCCACATCCACATAGGTGCTTCCTTCTTCCTCATCGGAGAAGCCGGACACTTTGACACTGCGGCCTACTTCTGTGTCTTCGTCTGTCTTTTTTGTTAGCCATCGAAAAATGTTAAAAGCCATCTTTGCTCCTTAATACGAGACTGTAGGAAGGTATCTTCTCTTACCTGACCGCCTCTCTATAATCTTGTCCTCTATTGTCATGGCAGCCACAAGCGCCATGAAGGGGTCTGTCTTCCGGCTCTTTGCCTCGATCTTGCCATATACATAGTTGCCGACATCTGCATCGCCGGATGTCCCAAGCTTGCGGCCATACCGGATGAGTTTCGTGTTATTTGTCGCCCACCTTAGCTCCGGGGCGTCTCCCCACACAAAGTTACGGTTTGCAAACACCGAATCAATCACCGGTGCGATCCTCATGATGTCCGAAGGTCTTACCAGCTTCAGGTTTTTCTTTTCTTTGGGATCGAAGCCGATCTTATTGAGTGCTCTTGCCATCAGCGCATACCGGAAGTCATCTATCGCTATCCCGCGTATCGTGAACATGGTCTTATATTCTGCGATATAGTCGGTGATGTATTCAGGATGTATCTCCACATCATCAACCAGGGTAAGGCGGCCATTCTCGACCCATTCCTTCCACGGACACCTAAGCCGCGGGATATCTTTTGATGCTGTGCACATCCATGAATGGGATATGTCATATCTCTTGTCTCCCTGCTTAAAGTGAAGGCATACGCTCACCCAGTCAGTGACCTTCGAAAAGTCAATGCCGGCCACACAGTTCCATCCGGTAAGGTCCGGCAGTTCTATGTTGGTCGCCTTGATGTTGTCATAGTCCGTGACCTTGATCTCGCTGGATCCGTCGGGGATGTTCATCCTCTTGGTCATAAACGCCGGAAGCCTCGCCGGGCTCTTAACCCAGTCTCTGTACTCCTTCTCTATCTCCTGACGGAGATGTTGAAGGTAAGGCAGTGACGGGTTCGCTTTTTCCCAGTTTGCCGGATCGTGGACTTCGTCCTTGCTGTCAAGTCGGCATATAAAAGGCAGCAACCCGTTGTCCGGTTCGCCGCCAAACAGTATCCCTTCCGATGTGTCGAGCAGGTCGTCAAGCGGACCTTCCCTGACATCTCCGTTTGTAGTAAAGTAAGACCGGCGTGGATGCGGATGCTTACCAAGGCCGGTCGTAAATACGTTTATGTTTGAGTAGTTTTCGTACTGGTGGATCTCATTAAAGACCACTATGCCGGAGCGCATACCATCCTTCCCTTTTGGGTTGTTGGTTCGCCCTCTTATCATCGCCTGAGTCTTGGTACACTCGACTGATTCCTTTAACCAGTGGTAGTACTTCTTCAGTTTTTTCTTCTCAGGCGGATCAGCTCCGTCAAATGCCGCGACTATATCCAGCACCGGCCGGAGCGCCTGTTCCTCGTTGTTTGCACATATGTCAACATCATATCCCTTGATCCCATTGAACGGTGATGCAAGTATCGCCGACTCAAGGGCTATCGTTCCGTCCTTGCCGGCGCCTCGGCCGATCATGCAAAAAAGATCAGGCCAACGGGGTATGCTCGAGTCCCTGTAAAAGCAGCAGTCATGAAGTGTGATCACAAACCGCTGCCAGGGGAACACATCCTCGAATGGAAAGTACTTGGCCATCCCAAGGTATTTGTCCGCCAGGTCGTCATCGACATATATGTTTTCGTTGTCGAAACACCATTTTATATGATTGACAAGAGCCTTAATTTCTTTCGAAGTTCGCAGTTTCCCGGACTCAACCAGCTCCATGAATGGAGTGATGTGCCGGCTGTATTTAGAGGTCGATGTCTTCGTCATCCTCGTTATCCACGACTACTAGTGATGGTTTAATACCGAGGCTGTCGAGGATCTTCAACATCTGAGCGTTGACTTTCAGGGCTGCAGCAATGCTGTCATTCTGCTTGTAACCTTCCTGGCCGCCGCCATTGCACCAGTAACAGGTCACCCCCCTCTCCTCTATGTCCTTGTAGAGAGAGTTCTTTGTGTCCCAAAGGCGCATGTAATCCTCGATCAGATCGAGATAGTATCTCGACGTATTACCATTTTTCTTAAGTTGCTCTTTCAGATCATTTTTAATAGTGTTTCTGTTTATTTTTCCAGATTGCTTCATCTCAGACCACCCTCACGTGAAAAAAGTGATTTTTCTTAAAATGTCGAGGCCCGCAC
>Ga0326514_10000172_pt1 | contig 40336 bp, 68 predicted proteins | sample 3_2548_0518_D_FD_203653 | JGI IMG/M metagenome (GOLD analysis project Ga0326514, IMG submission 203653) | Bovine rumen microbial communities from UC Davis, California, United States - 3_2548_0518 | ecosystem: Host-associated > Mammals > Digestive system > Stomach > Rumen | place: USA... | reverse complement strand
CACCTATGATTTCATTTTGTAATGCTGTTAGGATATATGGAGCTCTTGCTTTATATTCTCCAACTGATTGTTCATCAACTTCTCCAGTTTCTAGCATTTCATCAATCATAGCCATTGTTGTTTTAAATACATCTATCGCTTTCATACTGTTTCTCCTTTCATATCAGAGGAGTATTTCTACTCCTTTCATATCAAAGGAAAATCCTTTGATTTTTAAATACTGTTATTAAGGCGTATAGTGTGCATAAGCTCCGTCTTTTTTAGCATCAAGAACAAATGCATCATAATATACACGACCTTCAACTAAGTTTCCGTTAATTCCAGGTGGGTTATCATGTATTTTATATTCTGCTAATTTATTAGCTGCTACTGTTACACTTGGATGTGTAATAATGAATGCACATTTTGTTGGTAAGTAACTATCAGGTACTCTGATTAGTTTAACTCCATCAATTTCTCCAACTTGTCCATTTACTAACATTTTTTGAGATAAATCCCCACTTCTAATAAATGTACTGTCTTGTTTAATCATTGAATAGAATGTAGCACTGATTGCTGCAACTCTTCCAGTTATAGGTACTTTTGCATTATCCAATGCTGCTTGTCCAGCTAAGAACTTAGCATAAGCATTAGAAGTATTGATTGCTTCTGTTGCAGTTTGACCTGCTGCTACTGCTCCTGCTGCTATTTGAGCTAAAACATACATATCTTTTTCAGGAACAATTCTTTCATCAATTTGACGTTGTAATGCTTTTCCAGCACCTTTTACGTTCATTTGGTCTACATTGTTACCTTTATCGATAATGAATGTAAATGCTCTATCTTGATTTAATGTATAATCTTTTTCGCTATCTCCTAATTCTGCTGGTGTTCCATATCTGTTAGAAGAAGCTGTTCTATCATAATTAGTTAATTCTACTGTTGGAATTGAGTAAATGTGTAATGTTTTTACTCCTTCCCAAGTGTAGTCATGGTTTACAAATGCTTCAGTTAATGATTTTAATTTAAATCTTTCATCAACTTTAGCAGAATATTTTTCAGCATAGTTTGGTACTGCCATATAATTTCATCTCCTTATAATTTATTAATCATCAGAGTCGAAACCTGCTAAGAAATCGTCTATTGGCTCGTTTTTCTTAGTTGGTCCACTCTCCGTTACACTGCCAATTGAACTTTTTGCATTCTTACTATTTGTTTGTTGGATGCTAAGTTTTGTTTGTAAATCCTTAATCAACCAATCTTTATATGCACTTGTAAGATTGCTGTGTTGGGCTGCTTCATAAACTTCTTTAGGAATGTCTTCAGCTTTTACATCTGGAAATGCTGCTATAAAGTCTGCATATTCTTGCTCTTCTTTGTGTTTAGCATTTTGTGCTTCTTCACGTTCCTTTAATTCGTTTTCTTTAGCTTGTAATTGCTTTCTTAATTGGCTTGTTGCAATTACTTCCCTAGCAACGTCTTCAGGTACTCCGTTGTTTATCATCTCTTCAAGTCTTTCTTCTTCACGAGCTTTTTCTTGTTCTCTCTCGTATTCTTCAACTTGTTCGATGTACTCATCAACTGTTAGTCCTAATTCTTTTGCTTTCTTAGAAACATATTGTTCAACTTTACTATTTTGTAGAGCTTCATATTGCTCATTCTTTTTGTCATAGTTTAGTCCTTTTTGGAAGTTTGTTATTAGGTCATCAATACTGTCGACTTTAACTGATTCACCATTGTATTTAACTTTCTTTGATAATGCTTCTAATAGTGGTGCATAATCCACTTTGTCATCCTCTTCTTTAGTTCCCTCTGTTTCGTTTGGTGTACTACTTTCTTCGGTTTCATCAGAATTGTCTGACTCTTCTACACCGTTATCGATGACATCTTCATCTACATCGGCGAAGAAATCTTCATCTGCTACTCCTGTTTCAGTAACTGGTGTGTTGCTTTCAACATTTTCGTTTTCCATTTATTTTTTCCTTCCTTGCCTATGGTTGGGCATTGGTGCTTGAAAACACCATAAAAGGAAGCATTTCTACTTCCCTATGTGCTGTCTTCAAACTAATCTAATTTATTTGCAATTTTTTCAAAATCTTTTGCTTTTGCTTTTAATTTTTCGATTGCTTTCTTTTTTAGTTCTTTATCTTCTAAAATCTTTTGATACTCCATTAAAGTATGCATAGCTTCTTCAACTTTCCATTCTTCTTCTCTTTTAGTATCTTCTTTAGATGTTTCTTTAACTTCTATCTTCATGATTGCATTCCTCCTATTTGACTAAGTTTGTTTAAAGCTTCATCATCGTTTCTTCCTACTTCAACTTGTGGTGTCATCATTTCAGCATACCCAGGAGCTCCCATGTTTCCAGTTTCTTCTAATGGTGCTGGTGCTTCCATATCTTGCATTTGACCCATTCCTTGAGTTCCATTGTCTAATGCCCCCATCATTTGTAATACTTGTTTTTCCATATTATCAGGCGACATTTGCATTAAGTTTGCTCTTACCTCTTGAGGAAGTCCATCTATATATTGACCCATTAAGTTATATATTGCTTGTTTATATAAATCATTTGCTTCAATAGAATTAATTAGTTCTTGTTTTTGAGGTATCAATTCATCTGGTACTCTCTTTAAGTATTCAACAAATTCTATCATTCCATTGTTAAGTAGGTTATCTAATGTTTGTAGACTAGCAATTTCACTAAAGTATGAAGCACTACCAACATCAGTTTTAACATGTAACCACATTCCTTTTAGAATTGAGAAATCAAACATCTCTACTTCTCTATTTTGGTCTGTTTCTACTACTACTGGTCTTATTCCATAGTTAGTTGCCATCATATCTATTAATATACGCCCACAATCTTCTACAAATTCATAGAATGCTGCTTTTACATTTTCTAGTGGTACTGCTGCACTCTTTTGTATTGCTATGATTGCTGTTGCATTGTTCATTGTTATGTTTCCTAATGAAGCATCTCCAACTCCTAATGTTTCTTTTGTATATTGCATAGCTAACTCAATCGCATTCATTATTTGCCCACTCATTGTTGCTGGTTCTAAGTAACCTGCTAGATTATGTACATTTTCTCCATTTAAGTTAGTTATAGGAATAGCTGTTCCTATTTCATTTGTCCATCCTTCTATTCTATCAGCATCATATACTGCTGTTGGGAATGATGTTAACATTAAATGGTATATTACCATAGCAAACATCTTATTTATTGCTATTTGGTTTGGTATTATACCAGTTGTTTCTGCTCTACCATGATATGAACCTTTTACTTCTTCCCAGTTACCAAATGCTAATGGATAATATTCATATCCTGTATCTTTATCTTCGTAAATGTAACAATTTTGTACATATTTATGTGCAAATATTTTTCCATCTCTTTTGAAATATTTAATTACATATAATGCTTTTTGGAATCCTTCTGCGTCAGCTTCTACTTTACCGTTGTCGCCCATTTGATGCTCTGTATCATCATCTGCTTCAATATATCTCCAACCATCATCACCTGGATTGTTTTTCTTATACTCTTCTCTTAGATTTTTTACTAAATCTCTACCTATGATTAAGATATATGGTTGTTTTTCAACTTTTCTTGTATTTGGATTACCAAACATTACATTTGTAGCATCTATTATTTCTGCTTTGATTACACCTTTTATATCTGGATGACTTTGTTTAAATGGTTGCTCTGTTGTATCAAAATACCAATGTAAGCAAAAATCTCCAGTATCAAATCCATCTGCTAGTAATGTTCTTGATAAAGAGTCAAAGTTTATATTCTCTAATATGTTCTTTATTTCTGCATTTGCTAAATCAGTATCTTTTACTTTTTGTTGCATTGTTACATCTAAACTTTGTGGTCTATATTCCATAGGTGCTATGCTTATTGCTATGTTATCAGTTTTTAAAGATGCAATTTTAAATTGCTTAACTCTTTTTATAATATTAAATACTGGTTTAGGCAAACCATCAGCTACTACATTTCTCCATTGGTCGCCATTTGCAAATGCGATATTTGCATCTATTGTTTCATAATAGTTTTTATCACTACCATATAGAGCATTATTGTATTTTATTCCTGCTTCATATAATGCCCAATCTTTTTCTATGTTATTCTCTGTCTTTTTAGTTTCATCTTTTAATTCATCTTTTGCCATTTAATCACCTACTTTCTTATTCTTCTTGCAATTCTCTCATCATAGTTCATTAAATTATCAAAAGCTGTTTTCATTCTTTCTTGCTTTTCTTTTTCTTCTTTTGTTAATTTAACTTCTGCTTTAGGTTTTTCTTCTGGCTCTTTTTTTTGTTTTAATAATTCTGCACTTCTATTTAACTCTATTTCAATTATTCTATCTCTTAGTTTATCTTGTTTTTTTTCTAAAAGTCTTACCCAAAATTGTAATACTAAGATTAGTAGAAATAAGAGTAATAATAATATGTATTCCATTCTAACCTCCATATTTCATATAAGAACTTGTTGCTTTCGCTCCAGCAATTCCTAATATTCCTTCTCTTCTTCTTGACTCAACACTTTCTAAGTATCTCTCTTCATCCTCACTCATTATTCTTGTTGCTTTAGTTCTTTCTATACAAAATCCTCTTAATGCATCAGGTGCATGTGTAAATTCATGTGGTTCTTTTGCTACATCGTTAGGATTTTTCTCATCATGTTGAATTACTGGTAATGTTCTTAATATATTTAAACAAGTATTGAAGAACTTTAATTTAGATGTTTTCTTCTTTTCGCCTGTTTGTTCATCCTCAATTTCAAATACTTTTAAATGTTCTGCTACTGCATACCATCCTTGTATTCTATTGTTTGCACTTCTTCTTAATATGACTCCATTCTCTCTAAAGATGTCATAGGCACTTTTACCAGTATCGTTTCTTCTATTCCATAAGTCTGGTGGTGCATAAGTACATTTAATCTTATCATCACCGTTTACTTCTATTATTCTTTGTGCTGCTGCACTTATTATTAAGTTACTTTCATATAACTCTTTATAGACATATTCATTTCCTTTTGTATCTACTGCTACCCATAGACATGCTAACATATCTAATCCGTAGTCTATTGTTCTATATCTATCCCATTCTTCTGGTATTTCAAATGGTTCTATTACATGTATCTTTCTATCAAACTCTGTGAAGTATTGACCATCAAATATATCCCAGTTTCCTTCTCTTAATGCTTTTCTTTCTTTCTCTGGTAAAGCATCTAGTCGTTTCTCATAATCTGGGTCTAATTCCATTAAAAATCTGTTATCAGTTACAAATGATGGAATAAATATTCTTGTAGATTCACTTCCTGTTTCATTTCTTACTTTATGTACTTGATTAGGTGGTCCTATATCTACAAATCTCTCTTTTACCCATTGGTGTCCTACTCCTCCTGGGTTTGTACTACTCTTCATTCCTTTTGGAAATTTATTTGCACCACGACATCTTGAAATCATATATACATACATAAATTCAGTAAAGTGTGTTAATTCATCAAATCTTATTACATCATATTCAGCACTTTGGTATTGATATACATCTTTTTCATTATCTATATATCCAAAGTCTATTAATGAACCATTTTTAAATGTCCATACATGTTTTGAGTTATTGTATGATGCTATTTCTCTAGGATATAAATCAAGAGATGTTCTAATAATTGACCTCTCTAGGTCTGGGAATGTTCGTCTGAAGATTATTTGCTTACTACCTGGATATTTTACTGCATATTGTAAGGCATCTACTATTTGTCCATAAGACTTTCCTCCACCTGCAGCTCCACCAAACAGTGTTTCAAATGCTTCAGAGTTTACGAAATCTCCCTGTTTTTTCGTTAATTGTATATCCATCCTAGCACCTCTTTCAGAATTTATTTAACTTCTTTACAAATTCCTAGTTTAATTAATTTTGCAGCTTCTTCATCAGTTACTTCTATAATATCTCCTTCGATAATATAGTTTCTAAATGTATGTGCTTTTGGAGTTAATTTAATGATTTCTCCATATTTATCGTATTCTATTGTTTTTAATACTTCTAATTCTTTACCTTTTTTCTCAGGTTTCTTTTCTTCTTTTACCTCTTTAACTTCTTTTATTTCTTCTTTTATTTCAGATTTCTTTATTTCTTTCTTTCCCATAATTTCCTCCTATTTTGTTACCATCTTTGTAAATAATATGGTTTTATTAATAACTTCCCTTTTGAAGTTTTATCTTCTTTATGTTCACTTTCAAAGCTTCTTAACAAATACTCTATTATTTGTCTTTGTTCTTCTGTTGGTTCATGTTGTTGTTTATTTATAAACTCAAATATCTTATTTAATGCTACATAAGTGTCAGGGTCAGCAAATTCAATAGTATGTAAATATTGATGTGGTTTGCTCATCAAAAGAGCACCATTCTCTATTATCTCCAACCCTCCATCACATTTCTTTATAATATGATGAAATGTCATTTGATTCCTTACTACTTTGTAATTCATCCAATCTAAACCGCTTAATGGTTTATATATTCGTAACATTTCTCTAGTTATTTGTTTCATTCAAACCCTCTATAATAATCTCTAACTTTTCTACATCATCCATAGCATAATGTTTTGTAATACTCATCTCTACTACTTGTGTATCATCGCTCCATGCTACTCCATTTAAGCCATCTAATACACTTTTAGCAATATTATCTATATCAGGTTTCATCATATAGACTTTTCCAGGAAGTTCTGCTTTCTTCTTCTTTGTATAACTCTTAGGTATCATAAAAAAAGCATTAATTGTTATCTTTAATGCTCCCTCATATATTCCACCTTTATAACTCTCTTTTATTAAACTCTCATAATCATGTGTCTTCTTAGGAGTATATGTTCTTACATATCCACCTATTCTCGTAAATCTAGGTCTACCTTTTCCTACGATATTCCCTATTACTTCAAATTTTTCCATAAAAAAAGAGATTCCTTTCAAATCTATTTTTAAAACCCCATACCCCTACAAAGTAGGGGGGATGCTTGTATATTTTATATACAGAGGCATAAAGCATCCCTTTAGAACATTATATATGCTAGGAGTGATATTATATATGTTCTTCGATACAGACCATAAAAGACTACAAATAATCTGTATCGAACAGCACATTTAAGCTGTTCACCCATTTCAATTTTTAAAGAAAGGTACAATTGCAACAGTTATACTCTTGTATGCTTGAGTTCACTTCGTTTCTTATAAAGCATTCTTCATAATTTTAATGAAATAATTAAAAATAGAAAGTTTGGTACTCTAATTAAGTACCATAGAATAGATAGTGAAATGTAAATTGTATTTAGCTTTATACTTAACATTATCTACTCTATGCTACCTACTAGAGATAGCATCTACCAAAATCACTTATTTTTATAAGCACCATATAGGTAATAAGTTGACTAATGGTAACAACTCTAAAGGATATAAAAGAGTTATATTCATAACCTACTACCTATATGCTACCTATAATGTAGCATTTTGCCAATTAAAACTAAAGAATTGGTACTCTTTATAAGCACCACCTAGATAATAAGTTTGCGGTTGGAAACAACTCCTAAAAGACTAAATGAGTTGTTATTATTACCTACTATCTAGGTGCTACCTACAAAGGTAACACTTTCAGAAAGAAGCCTTAATAGGCACTATTGAATTGATATTCGGAGTGGTAAGTTTTTCTTTTATATCAATTCAAGACTACTTACTAGGTCTTTTTGTTATATGTGTCTTTTATCATTTGTTTTATATGTGTGTTTTTTTATTTTATTATATATGTGTGGATATATATAGGTACCCTGGCTGCGTGTGAACACTCCTTTTATTGACAGTGGTATATAGGAGGGGGGGTATGGGTATGCCTTAGGTACTATGTACCTACTCCCCCTCTCCCTCGTGTGTACGCTTGTCAGTCACTTGACACTCAACAACTGTTTTATTTTACATTTATTTGTCAATGTGTATGTTAATATTGAATGAATTGTTTGACGTTGACAAGTTATCCTCTAACCTTGTTTTATCATATAATATACCTATCGTAGTTGACAGTTGACTTATGTTTACATTGTCATTGTCTAGTTGGTTGTCTATCCTGTCAAGTGCTTTGTTTATAATGTTGTTTGCTTTTTTGGTGAAGTTCTTTTTATATTGTTTTATACTCTCATTAACAATCAAATCAGTTTCTTGACTTGTAAACTTATGTACAATATCGTAAAGTGTGCGTTTAGAAATATCATACTTTTTACAAATTGACAAGACATTAGTATTAGTTCTATTTAATGTATATTCTAATAGAATTGCTTTCTTATCTTCAAGTGTCAATTTGTAGTTATGTTTACTTGATTTTACTTGTAAATCATTCATGCTATCGCCTCGCTTGACATGTACTCAATTATCGCTGTGTAAATATCTTTACATTATCACTATACCACTATAAAACGTGCAAAGACGGGCAAAGTTTCATTTTTTCACCTATAAGGTTATTATATATACCTTTAGTAGTGCTTTATTCAACTTTTGTTGATGTTTTTTTATGCTTTTTATATCATTTTATATATTTTTTCAAAATTTTGATGATGTTTATTTCCTTATTTTATAAGGGTTTTAGAAGTTTTTGCAAAATTTCTTAAAAAAATTTTAAAAAAAGTATTGCAAATGTATATCACTTGTTATACAATGGACTTGTCCAAGTGATAAAAGGACTTGTTAATTGGAGGTGATAGCAAACAATTACATAGACTTGAGTAGGTATTGAAAGAGTAATGAACTTGTCGTGAGACATTGAAAACGTTCTAAACTAGTAATGAAGTAGTCAAGTCAAGTTATACCATAACACCAACGTTATAGATTTACTGAAGTTATGGAGTAAAAGACCTTTACAAAATAATAGAAAGTGTTGATAACGTGTAAAAAGTATAACATATATACCATACCAAAGTTATATATATACATCTATGGTATTAGAACGTTTGGCGTTGAGTTGATAGATAGGATTTAATTGTATGGGTTCATTATGGTAAAACTACTTTTAGTAGTTTAAAGATTACAATTTTTTTGTAGTCTTTAAAGTGCTAAAAATAGCACTATGTTTTTGATTTAAAAATAAAAAAGTAAAGGAGTGATTTAATATGTCAAAAACAAAAAATATTATTAATTTAGGAGAAGACTTTGAAGAAAAAAGAAACTTAGAGCAAGGAGAATATTACAAGGAGTTTAAAACACTAAGAGAATGTTATGGAAAATGGAGTGAAGCAAAAGAAAATATTTACAATTATTATAAAAACTTATTAAATAATAACACTGATAAAGTAGAAAACTATGGAATTAGAAGTTATAACGCAAACGTAATAACTTTACATGCAATAGTAGAAAAAAATAATAAAAAATATTATTTAGTTATAACTCCAAGTTATAATTGGTTTAATGAGATAGGAGAATAAAAAAATGAATAATGAACTAAAAGACTTATATATAAAAACACTAGAAGAAGAAAAACAAAAGAATGATTTTTTAAAAAGATTACTAGAAAAAAGACAAGCGCTATTAAATAGTATTCCAAAAAGTGCTGAAGAATATAATTTTATAAAAAATGAAGTTGAAAATATCAATTTTGAAGTAAATAATATGATATTTAAAAAAATGATTTAAGAATAGGAGAATAAATAAAATGAAAGAATATAGAAATGGTTTGGAGATGAATAATATGGATAAAATAACATTAATGATGAATGGAGTTGGAATAATGACTATTGAGAACGGGAAATATTATAAAACAAACGAAGAATGGGAATGCTATGAAGAGTGTTCCAGGAATGAATTTATAGAAGAATTAAAGAAGTTTTCTTGGGTATGCTTAACATCTTGGAATAAAGATTTAAGAGAAGAATATTTAAAATTAGTAGATTATTGTGAAGAGATAGGAGAATAAAATATGACTTATAAAGAAGTATTAAAAAATAGAATAGAACATTATATAAATAAAATAATAGAATTACAAAAACAAGAAGAAACATACAAAAGATTAAGTATTGATTGGGTAAAAACTGATAAAAACATAGAATATTATAAAAATATGATAGAAAAAACAGTAGAAGAATTAATAAGAATAGGAGAATAAAAAAATGAATAATGAAATAATTAAAATTGCTGGTATTGAGTTTACTAGTGAAGAAATGAAAAAGGTAGAAAAAGAATATTTTGAGAATAACAAAAAATATATTATAAGGTTCAAAACAATATATGAACTTGTATATAATGAACCTAGATTTGATAAATTAAATAAAGGTTATTTTGGAGCAAGAGAAGTATATAAATTAAGTAAAAATGATAAAATTGGATTTACTAAAAAAGGTAGATATATTATTGGTGATGCCAAAAGAGTAAATGAATTAATAGGAAATAAAGTTTTTGTAGAGGATTAAAAAAAGGAGATAATAAAAATGAAAAAAAATATATATGAAATAAGAGAAAATAAGTTTGGAAAGTTTTTTATAAAAAATAATAAATACTATTATTTAGATAGTTTTGATGTATGGGGATTAGATACATCATTATGGTATGATAAAATAGAATATTTATTCTATAAAGTAAAGTTTATAAATGAAAATGGAATTGAATATATCAACATAAGAAAAACAAAAGCACCTATAAAAAATATTTAGGTATTGATTTTAATTATATGATATGGTATAATGAAGTTAGAAAAGGAGAAAAAAGAAAATGGAAACAAAAGAAAGATTAGAGAAAAGCAACAAATTAATAGAGGAAAGTAAACAAGAAGTAAAAAGATTAAGAGGAGAAATAAGAAAATTAGAAAAAGAATTAGTAAGAAAAAGAAATACGTTAGACTTGGAATTATATACATTACAAGTAGAACAAAAAATAAACAAAAAGATTTTAAAGGAGTGTAAATAAAAATGAATAATAATAATTTAACTACAATTTATTGGAAAGAAGACTATAAAACAAAATTAAAAGATATGATTATGAAAGAAGAAAAAACAATAGAATATTTAAACAATATAATTAAGTATTTTGAAGAAAACAACATAGAAAAATACAAAAAGTTTGATAAAAGAGATTTAGATAAAATTAAAAAGTATTTAGAAGAAAAAGGAATGCTATTCTATGAGAATTGTGGAAATAACTTTTCTATACATAGTAAAGAAGAAATAAGAACAAAAACATTATACATTTATATCAATAATGAACAACAATATAATTGTGATATTGATATATCTAAAATGAATTATGATGGAGAAACTGAATATTATAATGTAGTAGAACAAGCAAAAGCAAGATTAAATTATGTAAATAATTTATATGAAGAAAATAAAAACATATTAAACAACTTTGATACATACTTTAAACAATACAATGATAAAGTAAGAGAATTTAAACAATTTATAGATACAACACATTTAAATAATATCATAGATATATACATCTATGCTGGTAGAGAAGATTAATAGGAGGAGTGATTAGAATGGAATTAGAAAGAATAAAAGAGATTTTATATAACTATTATGAAATTGAAGATGATTATGACGCACAAAGTGGTTGTTATATAAATAATACTTGGTTATCAATTAATGAGATTTTAGATGTAATAGAAACATATTATTAAAAGGAGTGATTAAAATGTATAAAATGATTATAACAAATAAAGAAAATAACACAATTATTCATATTGAAAAAAATATAAAAGAGAGCAGTGTAGAAAAATACATAAATTGGTTTTATAATCATAGTTTACAAAACTATGCAAATTATAGATTTGAAAAGGAGTGTGAATAAGAATGATAAGTGGAGATAGAGCATTAGAATTAGTAGAAGAACTATCTTATGGTCAAGGTTGCTGGGGTAGATTATTAAGAAACTTAATAGATAATGATGAAATTGAGAACTTTAAAGAATGGGTAGAAGAGCAACAATTTACAACTGAATTAGATTTAATATTAACACTAGAGGGAAATTAAGAGAGGAGTGATTATAGTGCTACAATTAACTGATAAAGATTTAAAAACAATGATAGAGGTAGAGTTATTATTACATGAAAAATTAGAAAACACTGATGCAAAGAAAAAAGATTGGAACTTATGGACTAAATATTGGAACTTGGTAGAAGTGTTATGTCAACAAAAAAGTTTACTTGATAGAATGAAAAAAGGAAGGGGATAATTATAGTGCAAGAAAAATATAATGGGTGGACTAATAGAGACACTTGGTTAGTAAAATTATGGATTGATAATGATTATAACAATTATATGAGAACACTACATAAAGCACAAGGAATTGGAACTGATACAAAATTAAAAGATTTAAATTGTTGTCAACTTACATCTTGGTTAAAAAGACTACATTATGGAGACAAAATTAATTGGAATTTGGTAAATATTAACGAAATAAAAGATGCATTATTAGAAGAATATTATTAAAAGACTTGACAAACAATATATGATATGGTATATTAGAATTAAGAAAAGGAGTGATTGTATGAAAATAAAAATGAACATTGAAGATTTAACATTAAAAGGACAATTAAGTAAATTAAAAGGTGGTTATGGTGACGATTTAAGTTGGACACAACTAAATTACAAAGAACTTAAAGAAGATTTCTTAAAGACATTGAATTATTATAAAGAAAACAAACAATATTTAAACAAAAGTGAAAAACAATATTTGGAACAATTAGAAAACATAAAATTAATGGTATATGGTAAATAGGAGGAGTGATTAATAATGAAATGGTATGGAAGTATAACAAATAGAATTGAAGAAAATCAAAAAAATATACCTACAATAGAAGTAGGAATGGGAGTTACTGAATATTTATGGAGTGATAGAAATGCTTATGAAGTAACAAAAGTAATAAATCAAAAAGATGTATTTATTAGAAGATATGATGTAAAAAATATTGGAATGGGTTATGGAGATAATACATGGGAATTAATAAGTAATCCTAATAATTGTGAAAGAGAAGTAGTATATAGATATAATAATTGGTATGAAAAATTAGTATATACAAAAGAATTAATGGACAAAATGGAAAAACAAGACGGAATTGTATGGTTAAGTGAAGACATTGTAAAAGATATAAAAGAAAAAGGAAAAGCAATAAGATACAGCAAAATGAATAAATTAAGATTTGGAGTTGCTGATTACTACTATGATTTTGAGTTTTAAGGAGTGATAAAAATGAATGAAAAAGTATATATGAAGTTTAAAGAATTAAATCAAGACCAAAAAGAACAAGTAAAAGTTTGGTATTATAGTGATATGTTAATGGAAAAAGAATTAAGAAATATTAGTTATGGAGAAATAGCAAACATAAATAATTTAGTAAAAGATAATGATACTGATTTTATTGATTATGTAGATATGATTAATTTTGTAAAAGAAGATTTTTGTTAAGGAGTGTAAATAATATGAAAGATTATGTAGAAACAATATGTAGTTATTTTAATAACTTAAAAGGTTATATGGAAAAGGAAGAAATTGTAGAATTATTAAATATAATGGAAGATTATTATAATTATGGAATAAGTAGAACATCAATAGAAAATGCTTTAACTGATAAGAAGTTAGAAAAATTGAATATAGAAGTAGAAAATAGTGAAACAACAAACTTTTATATAGATTTATTTATGATATTAAGAGATTTATGGAATGGAAAAGTAAGTTATGATATTAACAATTTAAAATAAATACTTGACATTATGTATATGATATGATATAATGTAATTATGAAAGGAGAGATTAGAATATGTTTGAACAATTAAAAAAAGGCAAATGGTTAATTACATTAAAAGATAATAGCAAGTGGGTATTGGACTTTGATAATAATTTATTTGATAGTTGGAAGTGGTACAAAACTTATGGAACACTAGAAAATGAATTAAATTATGAAGAATTAAAAAAAGATGCAAAAAGCATAAGAAAAATATAAAGGAGTGATAAAAATGGAATATAGTTTAACTATAAATGAATATAATGCATTACAAAGAATTACAACATTAAATAAAATGGATTGTTGGTTTAGTATAAGACAAACAAAATATGGAGAAGATTACATCTATGATTTAGAAGAAAAGAAAAGAATATCATTAACAAAAGCATTAAACGATATATATGATGGATTATTAAAAGAAGATTTTGATTTACTTGATAAAGAAGAACAAAAAGCATTAAACGGATTATTTAAAAAATATTTAAAGAAAGAGGTGTTATAAATGAAAAAGAAAAAAATATTGGAGTTTAGTTTGCAACATAGACAAGAAGTAGAAGATGCAAGAGATTTTAACAAAGAAAACAATTACGAATATATTTTAATAGATACAAATAGATTAATTGATTATGAAAATTTAGCATACTTATTAAGAATTGGTTATGAAATGAACATTTATGCTGACACAATAGAATTAAGACACAAAAATTATAATAGAGAAAAAGAAGAGGAGTTTTAAAATGAAATATGATTTAAAAGAAAACAATAATAAAGGGGTAGTGGTATTAATGGTTGGAGAAACACAAAACACATTTGGTTATAAAGACAATAAAGAATTATTTGAAATAGTGGAGAAAATGTTAAAAAGTGGGCAACGTTGTATGGACATTTATGATTATGATAGTAGATTTATCTACTTTGTATATAACAATGAAGATTTAGAAGATTTAAAAAAAGAGTTAGGAGTGAATTAAAATGGAAGAAAAAGAAAAAATAATAAATTATGTTAGAGAAAACTTTAATGTTGATGCTACAACTTTAAGATTAATAAGTGGTGTATATGAATATTTAGACCAAAATTGTCATTCTTTATGTATTATAACTTACAACGATAATAGAATAGCAATTCACGATTTCTTATACAACTTATTAGATATATTACAAGATGCTGATATAGATTTAACAATGCAAGAATTATTAGATAATAATTTAATAGAAATGGAGTGTAGATAAAATGAAACAATATTTATTAGTAGATTTAACTTGTGATTATAAAGAAACAAAAAGTTATAGAGAATTAAAAGAAAGATTAATAGAATTAGTTGTTACTGATGCAATAGAGAGTGGTTATAATCTTGACGATAAAGACATACTAAAAAATGACGTGTTAATTTTAAGCAAATTAGCAAAAGAAGATTTTACTTCATTAGATTACATAAAAAAAGAATTAGAAGGCTTTAGTTATAAAGTAATAGATTTACTAGATACACAAAGAGATTTAGAAGATATTAAAGAATATTTTAAAAGTAAAGGTTCAGTTGTGTTTGACAATGTAATAGATATGATTAATAAAGGAGTGAATAATAATGAATAATATATATGATAATGGAACACACATGTTAGGACAAGTAAAAAGAATTAAAGAATATAATGATAGTTTGTATAAGAAAGAAAGAATAAATGAAGAAACTTGGTTGGAATTAACAAAAGAATTAATATGGTTTAATGATACTGATATAATCTCTATTGATTATGATGATGGTATGGGAATTTCAATAGAAAAATGGGAAGAAAAAGATTTAGTTAAGGAGAGTGAATAATATGGGATTAGATATGTATTTAATATTATTTATATCACAAATAACAAAAAAGCATTGACATTATTATAGTTATATGATATGTTATATATGTATAAGATAAAGGAAGAGAGGTGTAGAAAGTGGAAAAGAGAAGTAAAGATGCTATGAAAGCAAAATATGATTATATTACAAGATATAACAAAGAAAATTATAAGTTTTTTACAGCACAACTAAAAAAAGAAGAATATAAAGACCTAAAAGAACTATTAGAAATAAAAAGATTAGGAAATGCTGAGTTTATTAGATATGCTTATGAAAAACTATTAAGTGGTGAGATTTAAAATAAGGGAGTGATAAATATGGAAGATAGTATTGTAAATATACTTGCAAACGATAATTATATAATAGTAAATCGTTCTTTAATTAAAGAATTAGGTTTAAAAGAAACAATTATTCTTGGTGAGTTAGCAAGTGAATATAATTATTACAAAAAAACAAAAGAACTTGATGAAGATGGTTATTTTTATTCAACTATTGAAAATATAGAAAACAATACATCATTAAGTTCTTATGAACAAAAGAAATGTTTAGACAATCTATCTAAAAGAGGTTTGATAGATGTAATACTAAAAGGTATTCCAGCAAAAAGACATATAAAAATAAATGCATCACAAATTATAAACTTGTTTACGAATGGTTTAGAAACAAGTTTCCAAAAAATTAAGAAACTTGATTGCGAAAAATTAGGAACAAATAGTAATAATATAAATAATAATAAAAATAATAAGAAAGAAATATATAAAGAAAGATTTGTTAAACCTACTATTGAAGAGATTGAAGAGTATTGTAAAGAAAGAAACAATGATATTGATGCTGTTATGTTCTATAACTTTTATGAAAGCAAAGATTGGTTTATAGGTAAAAACAAAATTAAGAATTGGAAGAGTTGTATTATTACATGGGAAAGAAATAGAAAACAAAATGTTAAACAAGATATAGAACTACCAAGTTGGTATGATAAAGAAGTTGAAACACAAACTCTATCACAAGAAGAACAAAATGAGATGGAGAAACTATTAGAAGATTTTAAATAAAGAGAGGTACAAATATGAATGAAATATATGTAAAGAAAGATGAATTAGGTTATATTGGGAAACTATTTACTGAAAGCATCGTTGCAGTAGATAGGATTATAGCTAAATTAGAAGATTTAGATGCTGAACTAGAAAGCATTAAAGAAGAATATGAAGACTTTAAGGAACAAATAAAAGACAACTATGAACCTATAAGTTCTAATAAGATGTATGGGGTGAATGAAAATGAATTTCATTAAGAGAAAATTATCTTATTTGATAGTACCATTTAAAGACAAAATGAAGATGCAACATAGAATTAATACATTAGAAGTTAATTATGAAAGTTTAGAAGAACTATATAAGAAAGAGTTCCAAGAAGTAATTGATAAATTAATGAATAAAGAAGAAATGAATAGATTAAAGAAAGAGAATAGTAATTTAAGAAAGAAAATAAAAATATTAAGGAGTGATAAGAAATGAATAAAACAAAAGCAATAATGCTACATTTACAAGAAAAAGGAAGTATAACATCATGGGAGGCAATAAAAGAATATGGAGCAACAAGATTAAGTGCAATAATATTTAATTTAAGATACAAATATGGTATGGAAATAGAAACTGAACAAGTTGATTTTACTGATAGATTTGGAAGTAAAGCAAGTTATGGTAAGTATGTATTAAAAAATAAAGATAAAGGAGATAATGAATAATGGAAAAAGAGGTAAAAGAAACTAAAGAGACAAAGGAAGTAAAAGAAACAAAAAAGAAAGAACTTACAATATATGAGAAACTATTAAAGATACAAACTGAATTAAAAGCACCAAAGAATCAAGTAAATAAGTTTGGTGGTTATAACTATCGTAGTTGTGAAGATATACTTGAAGCAGTTAAACCTTTACTTGAAAAATATAATTGTACATTAAAAATATCTGATGAATTAGTAAATGTAGGTGAAAGATATTATATAAAAGCAACAGCATTGTTAATTGATACTGAAAAGGGTATGGTAATAGAAAATACAGCATTTGCTAGAGAAGAAGAAAGTAAAAAAGGAATGGATGGTTCACAAATTACTGGAGCGACATCTAGCTATTGTCGTAAATATTGTTTAAATGGTCTATTCTTAATTGATGATACAAAAGATGCTGATACTGATGAATTTACTGAACAACAAGATAAGAAAACAAAAAAAGAATATGATTATAGAAAGCAATTAATTGAATATTGTAATAAAAATGGAATTGATATGAATGAAATTGCTAACGAATATAGTTTAAGTGGTTCAAGTAAACAAGAAGATTTTAAGAAAGTATTAGAAATTATAAATGCAAAGTAGTGTAAAAGAGCATAGAGAAAATTATCTTGGTGGTTCAGACCTAGTTGCTTTAATGGGAATTAGTCATTACAAAACTAGGTTTGAATTACTACAAGAAAAAGCAGGATTGAAAGAAATAGACAACGTAGATAATGAATATACCATTTATGGTAATAAACTTGAACCTAAGATAAGAGATTATATAAACGAAACATTTGGCAAGAGATACCACGAAGATAAATTAGAAATAGATAATGAAGTTTTGCCTATTAGATGTCATTTTGATGGTATTTGTAATGAAAGCATACTAGAAATAAAGACAACTGGAACATTAAAAAAGACAATAGAAGATTATAAGGGTTATTTAGTTCAACTATTGTTCTACATGATGAATGCTAAGAAAGACAAAGGAATGTTATGTGTCTATAAAAGAGATAAAACATTTGATGAAACATTTAATTCAAACAATCTACAAATATTTTTGATAGATATAGATAACTTTAAAAACTTGATATGGGAAATGCAAGAAGAGATTGAAAGATTTAAATTAGATTTAAAGAAAATAAAAGAAAATCCGTTTTTAACGGAAGAAGAGTTAGGAGTGTAAAATATGGAAAATATAGATATTATTCAAAATAAATTAATGGAAGAATTAGATAGATTATGTAAAGATGGAGTTGATAGCTTAGAAGTAGCAAGAAGTAATGCCATTAGTAATACTGCATTAACATACATAAAAGCAGAAAATCTAAAAATAAGAGTTGAAGAAACAAAACAAAAAGTTAGAGAAGGAATAAAGTAATGAGAAATAAGTATTCTAAAGAATTTGAAAGTGAAATGATTAAGAAAGCACCTAATAAAACTTTAGAAGAATTATTAAAAATTGCTAAAAGAAAATATAACTATCAAATAAGTAAATGTGCATTAAGAAAATACTTATCTAAAAGAAAGATAAGATACAAAGATTATAATGCTAACAAGATATGTATAAATGGTGTTTTACCTATTGGTAGTGAATATACTAAACCTGATGGAATGACATTAGTAAAAGTAAGAAGTGATAAGTGGGAGTATAAACAAAGATATTTATATGAAAAATACCATAATGTTGAACTCCCAACATCTACTATGGTTGTTTTCTTGGATGAAGATAGAACTAATTTTGATATAGACAATTTGATGGCAGTATCTACACCTGAATATAATTGCATTAAAAACAAGAAACTACTATCAAAGAATGCTAAATTAAATGAAACTGCATTTTTAAGTGCAAGAGTAATATATAAAACAAAAGAGAGGAAGAAAGTATGAATATAATAAACAAAGATAGAGATGGTAATAATGTACCAATAAGAGTATTTAAAAATGAACAAGGTAAATACTCAATAGGAATTAGTAAGAAAGATGGAGATAAGTACATTAATAGATACTTTCCAGTAGAATTTTTAAAAGATGTAGAAGTTGAAAATGGAACTGATATTATAATTAAAAATGCTTTTCTTACTTGGTTTGATTGGACATACCAAGATAGTAAAGGAACTAAATGGATTATAAAAATAACAGCATTTGAAAAAGTTGGAACACAACAAACATTTGAAACAAAAAAAGAACCTAAACTACAAGATGATATATTTGAAGACTTTGCTAAAGAAATTGAAATTGATGACTCAGACCTACCATTCTAATTATGAGCGAAGCAACTGAAAGATATAAAAGAACAAAGGAGTGGAAACTCCAAAATGCAAGAGATGCTCATAGATATTATTGTTATTGTGGGCACTCTGTGCATATATATGGTGGCAAATATGGTAATAATAGTGTAACTTGTAGTTGGTGTAAACGTAGGGTTTATGCTAATCCTGAAAAGCAAAATGAAGCAATTGAAAGATATAAAAGGGAAGATTTTAGATTAAAATTATTAAAAACAATGAAAGGTGGAAAATGAAAGAATTAACTTTAGAGTCAGCTAGTAAAGAATTAGAAAAACTAGAGAATGACTGGAGATACTGGTATAGTCGTATGGAACAAATAGTATCTCTAGTCCTTCCTAGTGCTACTAATCTTAATGGCGAAAAGGTTGATGGGGGGAAAAGGGTTGATACACTATTAAGATATTGTGAATTAAAGGATGAATTACAAATAGACATTACATTAAAGTATATTGAAGATAAAATGGTCTCTTTAAATACTTGGATTGAAAACGAGTTAAAGAGATTAGATAAATACAATGATATTGAGAAAAGTATTGTGTTTCTTAGAGAACAAAAAAAGATAAAAGATAAATATAATGGTAGAATGAGAAATATGACATGGAAAGAAATTGCTAAAGAAGTACATTATTCTGAAAGGTCAGTAAAATACTTTTACCAAAATGCTATTGAAGAGAGGGAAACGAAATGAAAAAAGAAAAAACTAAAGTAGAAGAATTAAGAGATATTTTTACAGGAGTTGCAGAAGAAAAAACAATTGATGAATTAGTAACTGAATATGGAGTTATGATAAAAGATAACGTGTTGTATATAGTTAGACCTATTCCAGTTGAAGATTTTAGATTATTAAAAAAGAAACTAAATACTAAATTTGATGATATTTTAATCGGAGATAGTGCTCTAGTTTTTTGGAAAAACGATAAAGAAAATGAAAAAGATTAAAATAATAGACATAATAACAATACTAATGTTATTAGTCTTAATAATAATTATGATAATAGAAAGTAGGTAAGAATATGAATATATCAATAGAAGAAATGCCAAGAGAAATAGCAAGACTAGAAGATGAAAATGAAAGACTAAATAATATCATAAAAGAAGCAAGAGAATATATACAAGATAGATATGATGGTGAAGTATTAACACATACATTTGATAAAGACAATGTTGGAGAATTATTAGAAATATTAGATAAAGGAGAATAAATGTATCAAGTAGAAATAGAAACACCAAAAGGAAATATAAAGTTTAATTTAGAAAGTCTGCAAGACTTAACAAAATATTTATTAAAATATCCTGATTATACAGGAGTAAAAGCAAAACAGTTGAAAAAGGAGAAGAAATAATATGTACCAATGCTTTCATTGTTTGCAAAATACCGTATCTTGGGATTGTGATTATGATTTTGAAGATTATGGTTTAGAAGGAGAAGGAATTGTTCAATGTTGCCACTGTAATAATTGTGGTGCTGACATTGTTTATTACATTTCTTTTGATAAAGACGAAGAAAATGGCACTTAGACTAACATAAGTGCCTTTAATTTTGATTTTTATTACAAAGTAGTATAATTTATCGTTTGAACATAAAAGTTGAAATTAAGGGCATTTAAATGCAAATTAAAAAGCTACCCTTTTGGGTGGCTCTTTTTTTATTGTTCTCTATATTTGTTCATTATGTTATTGTTTTCCTTAACATACATATCAAACAAAGAATTAGCTACCATCATATACTTGCTTCTCATTTCTTCATCTTCAGAGTATTCACCCATCATTTTCCATTTAAAAGCATCTTCTAGTAAATCTAATGTTTGCTTTGCATATTTTTTGAACTCACATACTTTATCTTCCCATTCCATACTATCCTCCTATTGTTCCTCTAGGATTTACTCTACTAAAAATAACAAATTGTCCATCTTCATAATTTGTATTTTCGTTTCCATATCCTATACAGTACATTCTTCTTTTATTTAATTGATTTGCATATAAGGTATTACCATATTTGCATAATACAGGAATGTTACCTAGTGTTGTTTGAATAAATACTGGTAGATTTGCTGTTGCTTCTACATTACAAGCAATTATTAATCTATAATTACTTGCATTTACTACTGTGTTTACTGTTCTATTAGGTACTAAAATAACTCCTGTGTTAGTAGTTGTTACGGTAGATATATACATTGTATTACACATATTTATCTCCTTTCTAAAAAAGACCAGACTTATTGTCTAGTCATAAGTCAACTCATTAATATAATGAGGAATTGCATCCACAACCATAATAACATGGAGGTTTTGGAGCAGTTGTTGCTAAATTACCTAATATATTTTCAGTAATTTGTGCAGTTTGTCTAGTATTACTTAATTCATCTCTAGTAGTTGCTAAAGCATCTCTTAATCTATCAATAGTTTGTTCATTGAATAGATTTGTTATAGTTGCTGTTTGGTTTGATATTTGATTTCCAATAGCAGCTATACTATTAGACATTTGATTAGATAAATCTTTGATTAGAATAGCATTATCATACTTGTTGTTTAAAACAGTATCATTTACCATAGCAAGACTACCTTGTATTTGTCTTGAGTTAGCATCTTGAGTTTGGTTATATAAACTTGCTTGAATGTCTGCTAAAGCTAATCCAGTTCCATTATTTCCCCAACCAAATCCATTTCCACCAATTCCAATTAAGAATATGAATAATAGAATTATTAATCCTACTCCACCAAATCCATCATTGTCTTTAGTTAATGCCATAACATCTGAAGCACTTAGTTGTCCGTTCATGATATTCCTCCTTTCATTTATTTAAATGTGTTAATGATACTTTGTAATTGTTCTTTTGTAATTCCTTTCTCATTACACATTTTTGCTATTTCTTCTGCTTGTTGTTGTTTATTCTTCATTTGAAACTGATTCACTGTTTGTTTCTGATTTCCCGTCAACATCCCCATCAACATTTGCATTGGATTTGATGCGTTTTGAAGTTGTGCTAGTAGGTTCTGCATGTTCATTATTAATCATCTCCTTTAGTTTCTTTATTTCTTCTTCTAAAGCATTAATTTTCTCGTCTTTCTTATCAATAGGAAATATTTTTTTAATTTCCCATTTTTCTAGTGAACCATCGACACCTTTTAAAACCATCATAGAATCCCCTACAAAGAGAGTTTTGTTATTGACGTATAAATTATCTACTTCTTCGTTTTCGTTTAATATTCGCCATTCTATGAGGTCTTTAGAGGGTGTTTGGCCTGTTGTTATGAAATTATTCACTGGTTGTTGAGGATTTTGGTAGTTTCTTATCATGTTTTCTATCTCTTCTTTTTGTTTTGATAGTCTATCAAGCATAAATGTATTATTAAACATAATTTCCTCCTAAAAAATAAAAGAGATATTATCCACTGCTTTTTAAACAATCTCTAATATCTCCTTCCTGATTAAATTATTGCATAAAAAAAAGAACCTGGATTGCCAGGTTCTTGTCTTAATATTGCCATTAAATTACTTTCATAATCTTCTTTTTAAGTTGTCTAATTCTTCTACTAACTGTTCTTTCGCTGATGTGTAATTCCATAGATATTCTTGTTATAGAATATCCTTTTATTTTCATTTCTAATATTTGTGATAATTCTTCATTTAACATAGCTTTTGATTTTATTTGTTCGTATTCTTTTCTAGTAAGGTCGAACATTTTGTTTTCTTCTTTGTGATTTTCTGTATTTTCTTTTAATCACTGTTTTCTTATACTTAATTGTTTGTTTAGCCATTGTTTACACTATTATCACTACCATTTATGTAATTGTTGTTGCCTTCTGCATCTTGTTGTATTTCATAACTTTCAGTAGTGATTTCTTCTGCTCCTATATCGTTTAACACCCATATTAAATACGAACCAGTTGCAAACCAAAATACTAATAAAATTAGAATAATCACAAATAATATTTTGTTTTGTCTTTTGCTGTATTTTAACATTTCCATCGCAAAACTTTCTTGTTTTATATCTCCGAGTTCTTGCTTTAAGGAATAAATATCTTCTTTTAGTTTCATTTCTCCCCCTTGTGATACAATTCTACATGTTGTGATAATGCTTTTTCTACTCTTTCATCTATTTCTTTGTCATAGCTATCTAATATATCGATTATTTTATCTAGTTTCTTCTCAACTTGTGTAAGTCTATAATCTATTAATTTTTGGTCGGAATTTTCTTTGTCTTGTTCTTTGATGTCGGTTATAGTGTCTTTTTTTCTGGAATAATAAAAGTTAAATACATTTAACACTATGCCTAAGATTGATATTACTAATGCTATTGTGATTGTTTCCATTAAATTTTGCTCCACTTAATTCCAGCATCTCTTATTATCTTCTTAGTAAACTTCGTATCTAAATAGAAAATAGATTGAGGATATTTATTATCTCCATTTGCAACAAGTTTTCTATTTTTATGTAGAATTGATTTGTTGTATATAGATTTATTTGCATACCCTATTCCTTGAGAAAGATGGATATGGTTACCTGTGCTGAAAGAATCTTTCCCCTCAGTGCATATTATTTGACCTTTTTTAAATGTTTTTCCTACTTTAAGACCATATTTCTTAACATTGTCATAAGGAAAATGAACTACTTTAAAGAATATTTGTGTTGTTCCATATCTAGGAGTTTTAACTTTGCTTGTTGATACAAGAATCATTTTATTAGTCCATTTAGATGTGTTTTTTGCTTGAATAAAAGTTATTTTACAGTCAGTTGGGGCGTAAAAATTATCACGCCCAGAGTCCATTCCACAAATATCAATCGGATAGTCTTTACGACCTTTAATTATGTTTTTATCATCCCAATGTGATTTGTGATTTCCCTCATTATAAGATTGTGAAATATTCATATAGTGCATTGGGAATATTGCTTTTTGTACATTTGCCATATTTACCACTCCTCTTCATCAAAATCAAAATCTTCATCTTCAGTTGAGAATATCTTACCTGTTGTTAAATATGCACTTATTACACCTGCTATTACTATTATTGTTGCACTTACTTTATCTATATTCCAATTCCATACATTTGCTAATCCAAGTAATAGCATATTAATCATATTTAGTATGTTTACTACATACTTTGATATTTTCTTTATTTTTTCTTTCATATTTATCACTCCTAATCTATTACTTCAACATTCATATTTGTTTGTATCATTCCACTAGCAGGTGTATATCTTACACTATCTCCACTTAATCCATATACATACATTCCTATTAAGTCGCCTTCACTAACAGGTATTACAATATCTGTTATTGATAATGTTCCACTTTTATTTGTGTTATTTTCATATTTTTGTTGCAGTGCTATTGTAGTAGCATCTATACTACTTGCATTCCAGTTTTTTGTAATTCTTAAATATCTCATTCCAGCACTTGCATAGTTATAACCAAATGTACCACTTACTTTTATGTGGTTTACACCACTACCTATTTTTACTTGATTTGAACTAACGCTTAATTTTGTTCCAATCGTTGTTCCTGCACTTAAATTCAATTTTGTATATGCACTACCAAATGATTGTGCACCTGTTAAATGCATCATAATTATATTTTTTTCATTCACTTCATTAATAGCATTTACTAAACTACTTTGGTCTGTTGTTGTTAGGTTTGATAATGAACCAGTTAGTGTCGAGTCAACAAAATTTGAGTCGTTTGTTAAATCACTTGTTTTTGTTGGTATGTCTATATCTTCAATTGTTACTGTTACACTTGTTCCTGATTTTGTTAATGTTATTTTTCTATAAGTGTTATCAGATGACATATACCATAAAGATGTTGTAGTACCATTATTAGTTCCTAAAGCATTAACATATTCGTTCATTCCTAATCTTATGATTATTGGTCTTTGGCTAGTAATATCATCCATTAAATCTATATATGTTTGATTACTTGTGCTTGTTATTTGTCTAATTGTATTGTATGCATAAATATTTGGTTCTGCTGCTGGATAATATCCTAAAACATTATATATATCACTACTTGTTATTCCAGTTATATAACCACTATCGTTAGTAAATGCACTTATGTTAGTTGGTACTGTTGGAATTGTAGGTGTATTTGATAAATCATTGTAACTACCACTTGTTGCTACTGTTGCTAATGAATTTGTTGGTGTGTAATTTGTTAAATCACTTACTGATTTTGTTATATATCCACTATTATTAGTTAATTCACTCGTTTGTGTTGGTACTGTTATGTTTGCTGTTACATTTGAACTTGCATTTGCTGTAAATGTTTTTACTGTTGTTCCATTCTTTTGGATTGTTAATGTTGCATTATTTACTGTTGGGATTGTAGGTTTGTTTGTTAAATCGTTATATGAACCACTGAAATCACTTTTATTGTTCCAATTAGTAATATCAGTTGATGTAATTCCAGAAGCAGCACTAGCACTATATACTGGGTCTGTTTCAGTATATCCAGTAATATATCCTGAGTCATTTGTTAAATCACTTGTTTTAGATGGAATAGTAGGTTTATTAGTTAAATCATCATAATCTCCAGAAAAGTCTGATTTATTATTCCAGCTTGTTATGTTTGCACTCGTTATTCCTGCTGCTGCACTTGCACTAAATACAGGGTCAGTTTCTGTGTATGATGTAATGTAACCTGCATCATTAGTTAAGTCTGATACTTTAGTAGGTAGACTAGAACTTGTAATAAATCCACTATCATTTGTTAAGTCTGATGTTGCAGTTGGTATGTTTATTCCTAAATCGGATGTTGTTTTATTTCCTGTTAATGTTATGTTATTGATACTAGGTTTGTTAGTTAAGTCGTTGTAGTTAGAAGTACCACCACCTCCACCACCACCAGCTTCTCCATTCTTTATGTAAAACTCACTTGTTGTTCCATCAGTTAGAGTTGCAGTGATGATGTTTGTTCCACCACTTTCATGTGATGTAGTAGTTTGTTCTATGCTTTCTACTCCTACACCAGTGTCTCCTTTATCTCCCTTATCACCTTTTTCTCCATCTTCTCCTGCTGGTCCTTGAGCTCCTGTTGCTCCAGTAGAACCTTTAGAACCATTTTGTACTGTGAATGTCGATGTAGTTCCATCAGTTAATGTTACTGTTACTATGTTGTTTCCTTCATCCTCTGTTGATGTAGTAGTTTGTACTACTGACTCAATACCTACTCCATCTTCACCATTTTGACCGTCTTGTCCATTTTCTCCTTGAGGTAATACTAGATTTAATACTTGGTTTGGTGTTGTTCCTGTGATACTTGCATTTGCTGTATCTCCACTTACTACTGTTCCAATAGATAGGACATTAGGAGCCCCAGGTTCTCCTGGGTCCCCTTTATCTCCTTTTTCTCCTCGTTGTCCTTGTACTCCTCCTTGTACTTCAATAGTAAATTGAGGAATGCTGACACTAAATGTTGGACTTACTTGATTTGTTTCTACACTTGGTCTTTCTATTTCAAAATCAGCCATTCATTACACCTCTCTTTACTGTGAAATAAGAAAAGAACTTATCTGTTGGATTTAATGTATCAACTGTTCCATCACTACGAGTTAATACTAAATCATAAACATAGGTAAGTTCTGGTGTTAAGTTTGCTGTTTCACTTGCTGATATTGGTACTACTACTAATCCATCATCAAATTCTGTGATTACTTTTTGTAGTATTACTGTACCTGTATTTTGTTCCTTTAATGTGAAAGTTATTGTATCTCCTTCATTTAAGAAACTTTTACCAGTATCTTTATTCTTTACTGAGAAAGAAAAAGTACCAGTATCTCCAGATGTTACTTCGATGTCCATTGTGTTTTTATTTATCTTTATCATTTGTTCACCACCTTTTATTTATAAGTTGTAAATGTCCTTTGATTTTTCTTGTAGTCTTCATATAATGCTTCTTTTCCTTCTTTTGATAAACTTAATCCTTGAATATAATTAATTATTTTTTTCTTCTTGCTGTTTCTTACATATCCACCGTTTTTTGTTTTATCTGCTTTTGTCTTGGAAGCGAACTCTCTAAATGCATCAAATGTTTCTGCATCTACTCCTTTTTTCTCAAGTGCTTTATATCTTTTGTTGTTTTCGCTTTGTTTATCTAAGTAATAATCAGATAATGAATATTCACCATTTTTTATTCTTTCTCTAACAGTGTTGAATGTTTGGTTGTAATAATCTATTCCTTTATCTTCAAAGTAATCGTATTTTGCTTTATACCTAGAATATTGCATTATATTTGCAAGTGCTTTAGCTTTTTTGTCATCGGATAGTTTTTTATAATCGCTGTCGTTTATTAATTTTTCTATTTCTTTAGTTGCAATCTCACCAGCATCTTCTTTAAATTCGTTATATTCTTTTTTGTTTAAATCGTATTTTTTATTTTTATATTTAAAAAATTCTGCATAAGCATTTTTTGTAGGTATTAAACTTTCTCCACCAGTTTTATTATATATATCTATTAATTCTTTAGTTACTTCATCAGATGTATCTTTTCTAACGTTTACTGGTGAGAAGAATGCTTCAAATGCATTTACTATTTTGTTATCAGATATATAAGCTTCTTTTTTTGTTCTTCCTAAAAAGTCTTTTTGTTCTGGTAGTAAGTTTCTTGCACCTGGTATTTTATAAGCAAGTTGTTTTATTGTTTCTTCTCCAAATGACCATGGAGAATTTTTACTTGCGTATGTATCACGTTTTTTATCATCTAAAGCTTTTGCCATTTGACTAAATGCTGTTGGAATGTATTGAGATACATAGTTTTGTAATGTGCTTTCTCCTGCTTTCATTATCTTACCTGCTGCATCTTTCTCATAACTATCTAATACATCAAAGAAACTACTTATTACTGACATTTCAGATAATGGGTCTAAAGTTGATGCTAATGCTTGTGTGATTAGGTTACCACTTACTCCTTGGTCTTTTTCTAATTGTTCAAACATTGATGCTCCAACAAAGAAAGGCATTGAACTTGGTGATAACCAGCTCAAGTCATAAGATTTATCTCCAAACTTAATTGAATAATTCATTTTAGCACCAATATCTTTTTCAAACTTATCTTCTTTATCATCACCAGCATCTGCTGTTACCATTCCAGCTTTTGCTAAAGCATATCCTATTAATGCTAAAGAAGTTCCTGTTGTTTGTTTTGCAATTCCATCAATTAATGTTATTGCTTTATCTCCAGGTGCTGCTTTTTTAAAGTCTGATATTGTTTTGAACATACCAAGACCAGGTGTATATTCTATTCCTGTTTGTGCTATATTCATTGGAACGCTTGTAAATGGAATTATTGCTCCTCTTACGACTTCTGCTCCTTTTCCAAGTTTATCTGCTTGTCTTATCCAATTAGCAATTTTATTATCTTGTTGGAATGTTGCAATTTTTGCTTGTTGAATTGCATAATTGTTAGCATCTTGTACTATTTGTGGGTTTGCTTTTATGTCTGCTTCAGTTCTTATTCCTTTTGCAGTTAAAAAGTTACTAAATGATTTTCTATAATTGAAGTTTTTAAACCAGTTGTCTTCTACTTTTAAAGCTTTTAAATTTGCTTTCCTAATCCATTCAATTAGACCAGGTTTAAATATTCTTCTTTGTTGCTCTATATTTGCTTTTTCACTGTATTTGCTACCTGAGTCTTCTAATTTTTGGAACTCTGAATAGTATTCTTTTGCTAATTTTCTAACATCTTTTCCTGCCCATTTTAAAGTTGCTGTTTTGCTAGATTTATCTATTACACCAAGTTTACCTAGTAAATCTTGTGCTGCTGCACTTTGATAATCCTTTACAGATTTTACTAAAGACATAGCAAAATTACCAACCATATTTCTAATATGTGTTTTAGGGTTACCAAGCATTGATAAGTATCTCCACTCGTTTGCCTTTTCTGCCCAAGATACTTTCATTTGGTCTGCTATATCTTGTTTTAAAGCATCCATAGCATTATCTAGTTTTTCTTTATTAAATGTTGTATGATTTACATCATCGTATGAGTCAAGAACTTCTTGAACTAGGTTTTCATTTAGTTTAACATTTTCGTAGTTCTTGTTTCCTAACTTTTGTTGTCTGTCTATTATCTTTAATAATGTTTGTAATTGTCCATCAGGGCTCATCTTTTGTATCATAGACATTGCTTGAATTGTTTGACCTGCTTCAGTTCCCATTATTGCTAAATCTTGTTGTAAATCTAAATAATCTTGAACTCTACCAGATTGTGCAGCTTCCAACATTGTAATTTGTGCTTCTGCTACATCTACTGCTGTTACTCTTTTGTCTGAACTTAATAGGTTTCTACTTCTACTTAATCTATCTTCGTAACTTAATCCTTCAAGATTTTTTCTTGCTTTTTTGTATGTTGAATCATTTGATTGAGTTTCATAAGTAAGTCTATCTAAATCTGCTTTATCTATTGATTTTTGCATTCCTGTTGCTTCGTTTGAAGTTCCTACATACTTACGCAATTTCTTTTTATCAAGTTTACCAGTTTGTGCATCTTGGAAATCTTTTGTGTATGTTTTTGCTGTTGTTACATTGTTTCCTTTTCTTTCAGCAATAACTTTTCTTTCTTCTGCTGCTTTAGTTTCTCTTTGTTGTCTGTTTTCTCTCAATTTGTTTGTTAAAGCATCAAGTTTTTCTTGGTTCATACCACTTTCTGTAACAGGTTCACTTGGCTGTTTTTGTGCTTGTGGTACTTCAGTTTGTTTCTCTTCAGTACCAATCTTTTCATTTAACTTTGTTGTTGTTCCAGTGTTCTTGTAGTTCTTTTCTAAGAAATCTTGCCATTGTTTTGCTTTTTCAGAATATCTAATATCTGGGTCGTTTGTTGGGTCTGGGTTATCTACTGATTTTATTTGATTAGAATTAAATACAACATAAACATCATGTGGGTCTTTTTCTTCAACATAACCTGGTCCGTAGTCTGTTGTATTCATTATGATAACTCCATCATAATCATCGCCGTTTTCATTCATTTCAATTACTTTATTTACTATATCATTTGTTTCAAGAGTCCTTGATAATGTATCTTCTACTGCCCAGTCTTTAAATCCATACTTAGCCATGTCAAACATTTTTTCTACACCAACTTGTTGTAATTGATTTCTATATTGTTTACGAGCTTGTGTCCAAAAATATGAATAAGCAGAAGAATAGTCTGCATTTTCCATTTCTAAATTGCACCATCTTGCTGCGTATTCTGCAAAAGTCATTTCTTCTCCATCAATTGTTATTTTGCTGTCTGGTGCTTTACCTTCTTTAAATTCATTATACATATCTATATAATCTTGTGGTGTAACATTTTCTTTCATAGATAATAAAACTAAATTTTCCTCTGTTGTATTATCTAATTTCTTGTATTCATCATTATACTTTAAATATTCAGTATATTTTTCACTCGTAGCCCAATCAGAATATTTATTTATTGAATCTTCTGCATATTTTGCTAATTCTTGTTTTTGTTCTTGAGATAAATTATCCACAACATCTTTATATTCTTGAACTATTTCTCTTGAAATATTATCCCAATTTCTTCCTTCAGCATCTATTATAAAAGGTTTTGTTATATTAGCGTAAACTTCATATTGAAAATTACTATTTCCTCTCATCACCCATTGACTCGTTGGTATTACATCTCTTAATAATTCTTGTTCTGTTTTATATTCACCAAATGTTGTTAAATCACCACTAACTAAAAAATACCTATTTGGATTTCCTTCAAAATGATTTTTTATTGCTTGATTTGTATTTTCTATGTCTATAATTCTAAGAGAGGAATTATAATCTAAATATTCATTTGCTTCTTCTATACTATTTAATCTTTTTGTGTTAGCTTTTCTATAATCATATTTCGAATAACTTCCAGACATTTCTTGATTGTCTGTTAAATATGTTACATTGTATTTGCCAAATTTATATTTACCATCATACTTGTTTGCTGGGTCAAACACATTGAATTGCTTTATCATATCTGTTGTTGTGTGATATAAAGTAACCAATTGACCTTTATCATCAGTCGCTTGTGAGTCCTCCATATAGTTTTGCATGTTTATGTTAAGTTCTCTACCTTTGTTATCTGTTATTTCACCATTTTGTGAATACTTAACTTGGTCTTTTAATTTTATTTGTGAACTTTCTATATTTGCTTCTCTATATGCTTTTTCCCATTTATTCTTTAAATCTCTAATGAATAATGCTTGTTTACTATTTCCAGTAAGTTTATTTGCTAGTTCAACAATCTTGTTATAAATTCTTTTGAATACTCCTGGTTTTTCAGTAGATAAATTATTAATAAATTCTTGATTACCAAATAATTGACCACTTATATCTGCTACTACTTCAGATGTTACATCGTTTGTTCCGTATGCTTTCTTTAAACTTTCTAATGCTTCATTAAATTTAGAATTTTTAGAAGCATAGTCCATTATTAAGTTACTCATTTCTTTTGTTTCAATTCCATGAGTAACTTCATGCATTAATAATATCTCTGCTGCTCTATTTGAATTAGGGTTAATTTTTATTGTTATTCCGTTTTCGTTTGATATTAATGCATTTACTGCTCTACCTTGTTTGTTTTTAATAGAACTATCTAATATTACATTGTAGTCTTTATCAGATATTATCTTTTCTACTGCTTTATAGAAACCATCAGCATCTTTAACATTTTCGTTTTTAACTGAGTTTCTAAAGTTTTGTATCTTATCATCGGTATTTGTTGGTAACTTAGTTTCGTTTTGTCCTAAATTAAATGCATTTGTTTGTTTCTTTATATTATCTTGTTGTGTTTGTTGTAGTTCATTTTGTGCATTCATGAAGTTTTCAACCATGTTTCCATCTTCATAATCGTTCATATAGTCGTTGACTAGATTATCTTCTCCGTTATTCATATAGTCTTCTACTAAGTTGCTTTCTTGTTGTTGACCATAATTTTGGTCTATATAATCTTCGACCATATTTCCATAGTTATCACTCATGTAATCTTCTACTAAATTACCATTTTGTTGTTGATTTTGAACAACTTCATTATTTGCGTTTTGAGCGATGTTTTGTTGTTCTTGTCCAATTACATTACTTTGTTGTGTTTCGTTTGTTGTTGGGGCTGTTTGGTTGCTTTCTATCGCTCTAAGATAGTTTTGTATTTCGTTTATTCTTTGTGTTCCGTCTTGTGGTGATATTTGACCATTTCGTACTTGTTGTTCGATTATTTGAACTTGTTGTTTTGCAAGTTCTCTATTTAATGAATTTTGTTCAGCGTTAGGGTTATTTCTATTTTCGTAAGTTTGATTTATTTGATTAATTCTATTTTCAGCTGCTGCTTTTATATATTCTATTGCTTGAGTTCCTTCTTCTGGAGTTATATCTCCATTTTTAACTCCTTCGTCCAATTCTTGAACTTGTAGATTAGAAACTTGCTCAATTTGTTTAATTACTTGGTTCTTTTGTTTTACTGTCTTAATTTCTCCAGCCATTTCTGATAAGTTTTGACCGAAACTAAATATACCAGCAGATGCCATTCCCATTAATGCTGCTTCTGTAACTTCGTTCCAATTAACTTTTTCACCTTCAGTATAAGTAGCATTCTTTATGTAAGGACTTATTATCTCAGATAACGCTTCTTCAAATCCTTCTCCAGCAGCTCCACCAGTATATTTTAATAATGACCTCGCTATTGGTTTTAAATATTCGTTTTTAATATTACCAGTAGTTTTATCTAATAAATCTCCAGCTTTTTTTGATAGAAGTCCAGTAGAATTTTCCAAACCTGGAATACCTCCAGTAGTCCATTCTGTTGCAATTTCAGTTGCTGCATTTGCCATTGCATATTTTCTTGCTTGTTCTCTTGTTGCTCCATTTCTTAATGCTTCTTCAAATCCACTGTTGTAAGAAGTTAATGCTATTGGAATATTTGAACCAGAATTTAGTAACGATGCTTTACCAACATTACCAACTGCTGTTTTTATTAAATCTGTTCCTTTTAATCCTTTTAAGGATTTTATTGCAGCTTCTGCACCTTTACCACCTGTCATATATTGTGAACCTGCATATCCCATCATGTATGTAGGAACTTGTTCTCCTAATGACTCGATGAATTTATCTGCTTTTGTATTTCCAGTTAAATAAGAATAATCTTTTAATACTCTTTCGTTTTCTTCATCCCAACCAAGATTTCTCATCATTTCGCCAGACAAATCTCTTTTAACAAAATCGTCTACTGCCCAATCTGCTTCTAATCTTTCTTTGTCGCTCATAACTCCTAATTTGTTGAATAACCAGTTGTTAAAATATTCACCTCGTTTAGCAAAGTCAACTACTGCTTCTCCTGTATTAAATACAGCACCTTTAGCAAAGTCTGCCATAGCTACTGGTACACTAACAGCTAATCTTGTAGCTTTTTTGCCAAGGGACTCTTGTTTCTTTGGTAATTGATAAGTACCGTATGTTTGCCTTGCGTAATCAGTTGCATCATAACTACCTGTCTTATTAGCATAATTTTGCATTATTCTATTAGAGTCAGTTATTGCATATCCTCTTTTTGTGTTTTGTTTTATTTCATTCCTTATTTGTTTACCAAGTTGTTTTTGTTGTAATCTCTTTTCTGCTCTTTGTACTTCTCTACTCTTTGTTGCTTTTTTGTTCGTTTGTTTTTTCTTTATGTTAAGTGGGTCTTGTTTAGAATAGTCTACTTTTTTACCTTCTGCTTCTACAATTACATCTTTTGTTAATCCTTTTACTTTATCAGAATTTCTATATCTGTATGGGTCATTATTTTTAATTAATTCATCGGTTTTTCTTATTAAAGATAATTGTTTATTAGATTTTGAAGCCATATTTACCTCCTATTCTATTTTTTTGCTTTTATTTGATTTCTGTACAATGTAGGAATAATCTTTTGTGTTACTGTTTTCTTAGTTGTTGTTGTACTAGCAGGTGCATAATAAGTCTTTCCATTTGCTGTGTGTGCTGTTATATATCCTTTTTTTAATGCTGTTTTAAGACTAATAGGTCCTCCTTTGTATGATTTAGATTGTGCTAATGCTTTTGTATAATCTGAATAAGCTGTTTTTCCACTAGCTAATTTTGCTGTTCCTTTTCCAGTATTTTTACTTGCAGTTTTTGCTACTGCTTTTGCTAATGCTGCTGCACCTTGTCTTAAAATGCTTCCATTGCCAGAATTTGTTTTATTATCTTTTGGTGTATCATCAAATGTAACATCTTTATCTTTTTTAACTTTTTTAATCTTTTTTCCTCCAGAGCTCCCACCAGAACTGGAATAACCTCCCGAACTAAAACCTCTTAAATTATCTTGCCTTGTCAAATTAAATTGTCTTACTGACTCATTGAATTGTTTTAATGCCATGTTGTTTTCCCATTGTTGTTGTTGTTGATTTAATAGATTTTGAATGTAATTAGCTTCTACTTGAGCATTTGCTCCTGCTAATCCTGTATTATATGCATTATTTGCATCAGTTCTTCTTCTTGCTATGTCAGCAATATCTGCTGCTTGTTGTGTATTAAGAGCATTTATATCTCTGTTTAATGAGTTTTGTCTACCCATTTCATATTGAGCTCCTATTCCACTATTTGCTCTTCCTGTATTTGCAAGATATTCTTGGAAATTTCTTGCATTTACTTTAGATGCGTTACTTGCTTGTGTTCTTTTTTCTGCATAAGTAGGATTAATCTTAGCTTCTTCTGCTTGAAGATTACTTAATGTCGTATTTCTTGTATTTTCTAAATCAGCTACTGCTGCTTTTTTTTGTGCATTTTTTAGATTATTTAATTGTGTTGTGTAACTTGCCATCTATTTCACCCTCTTCCATGTTCCATTTTTACCTATATATGGTGTACACCTTTTCCACGAACCATTTTTACCATAGTAAATTTGTACTCTCTTCCATGCTCCATTTTTACCTATTCTTCCTTTTGGTGTTACTGTCATTGTTCTATCTAAATAACTCCATGACAATTCATCATTTTCTGTTCCTCCAGCAGTTCTCATAGCACAAATAGTAAATCTTACAGGTAATGTTGTATTATCCCCTGCTGCATCTATTAATCTATCTCTTTCTTCATTTGTTAATGTAAATGTACATACACTAGCACTTTTATCTAAATCTCTTGTAATAAAGCTATAATTAGTTCCAACTTCCATTTTTGCTCTTAATGGATATGTGCTATATGTTGTCCATGTCATTGTTGGATTTTCTTCATCAGTAAAGTTACTTGCTGCTCTTATCGTTGGGTATCTATTTATCTTGGTTAATGCTGTATTATTAGTAGATACATTACCACTATAAGGAATATATCCGTTACTTTTTTCTTTTGTCCATGTTGCTTTAGCATATCCACTTAATGTTCCATCATTTTTATGTGTAACATTTATTGTTCCACTTGTTGATTTTGAACCATAACTCCTACCACAGCTACTAACTGTTAAAGAACTTACTAATCTATCACTGTTTGTATTATTATCGTGCCAATATATTCTTAAAATTCCACCATCTGATGAACTAAAAGATACATTTGAACCTGATAATGTTGCTTTGCATGTTATGCTAGATGTATTATTTGTTGTATTTATGCTGTTTTCAGTAAATTCAGTTCTTAATGTGTAATCAGAACTTGAGCTAGAACATGATAAACTTTTTGATTTGTTTGCACTTACTGCCATTTAACCATCTCCTAACTATATAAAAAGAATAAGCAATCTTCTTCTACTGTGCTTGGTAAACTTGTTCCTGTTTTTATTTTTAAATTATTTCTTGCTGTTAATGGTGTATCAAAGTTGTTATTACATTGTCTTGAGTTTGTTAATCTTGTATCACTTGTTGTTACATAATTCATTGTTCCTGTATTTATTGTTGGAACTAATGTGTTATTTATATAATCTTTTATTTCTGCACCAGCATTATCAAATTGTTGTTTTAATTTACTTGATGTCATTCCATCCATTGTATTTGGTTTGTCTGCTAGTGATTGTATATAATTTACTCTCGCATTACATTCAGGTAAATTCATAATTCTTTCTCCTTCCTATTTACTTTCTCCACTAGACTCCATCTTTAATGCAAGTTCTAGTATTGTACAATCTGAACCTTCGTTGTTGTCTATTGTTATTTTTAGGTTTGTCCATTTCTTTGCTTTTAGTTTTAATCTAAATGGTTGTGGGTTATATGAAACTTCAAAACTCCAATTGTTAAAGTCAGTATCTTCAACATCTAATGTACTGAATGAGTAGTTTATTGTTTTTGTATGTTCTGACCTTTCTTTGTTTGTTACAAATCCTATTGTTGCACTTGAGTTTGATTGAGGTTGCATTGTTACCCATACTTTTCTTAATGTCTTTCTTAAATAAGATGCACCAAAGTTACTAAAGTTCATTTCCCAGTGTGCATTTATTGTTGTTCCATCAAAATCTTGGTAATTAGCATCCCATTTAACTAACTTACCATTGTCTAATGCCATGTACATACTACTTCCTACTACGCAAAAACTATCAGGATTTGCTGGTAGCAATAATCTTGAATATGTATCGTTAGCATAGTTGTATATATAAACTCTATTTCCTATTGCTAACCAGTATTGGTTTCTATCTTGGAAATCACATGTTTTAGCACTTCTTAAATCATAAGAAACTAAATCATCTTTTATCTTTGCAGAGATTACTGTCATATTTCTTTCATCTCTTACATTTGTTGATTTCCATCTTATTATTTGTCCTTGCTCTATTGTTACTGGGTCATTATTTAATACTTGCCCTTGAGCAAATGCGATATTTCCATGTACTTCATTTAATGGGAATGTTTGTACTGATGCTGTTGAATATCCATTTACATCAATTACATCTATTGTCATGTAATATGCTTCTGGTTTATTTGTTGTTACGATTAATCTATCGTATTGTCTAGTGCAATCTGTAACACTAAAGTTTGATACTCCAATGTCTGCTTGGTTTGTTGCTGGGAAATATTCAGCACTTGGTACTCCACCAGCAGTTGCACTGTATCTTATTCTATTTGGCTCGTTTGGATTGCCATATAAGAACACTTTTGTGTCTACATCTCCACCAAAGACAATTCCTGCTCTCATATTATTGATAAGATTTCTATCTCCATCATTCTTTTCCCAATATATATCTACATTGTCATTTCCCTCTGATGGAGCATTTGTAAAGGTTACTGTTCCAGTAGATGTATTTACTGTATATCCTGATGATAATTCAGTTCCATTTACTATTACTTTGTAAACATTATTTATATTTGTTTGTGCTAATTTATATACTGTTGCTGTTCCATCTCCATTAAATTGTTGGTGTTTCTTACCAGTTAATATGTTTATAGGGTCATATTCTGTTCCCCCACCTGCTGGTGCTGAACCTATATATACCAATGGAGCATATCCTTCAACATCTTGTAATGTTGTTCCATCATAACTTTTGTATTCATTCCCTGTTAGGATATAAACTTTTCCATCAAATAAAAAGAAGGTAGTATCACTGTCCGTAATGCTACCTATCTCTGTTGGTGTTAATTGTTCCCATGTTGAGTCATCGTCTAGGTCGCTTTTTTCTATTTTATAAAGCTTACCATTAGTTGCTATTAATAAATAAGTATAAAGTCCTGTTTTATATTCGTATAACCCTCTTATTGGAGTTTCAAAATTAAATACAGTTTTATACCCATCAGCTTTCTTTAATTTATAGTCGTTTGTGATAACAAAGTTATCCATGTTTCCTGACTCTCCATCTTTTATTTGTGTATCTCCAGTTTTAGTGATGTTCAATCCTAAAAAGTTCTTTATTACAAAAGGTGCTATGTCTGTGTTTGTTTGAATTACACTCATTTAATCACTTCCTGTCTTAATAAGTTAGTGTAGCATCGTACACATCCTCTATCTTTTCTCTTGCTACTGGTTTTGGTTTAACAAAGAATGCGAATAATCTTTCGTATTCTTGTTGCATAAAGTTCGCTAATGTTTTATTTTCATCTGCTAATAGTTTTGCTGCTAAACCATAAACGAGTAATGTGTTTGCTTGTATATCTTCTACTTGTACATAATTGGTTTCTAAGTCAGTTATTGGTACTGGTCTTATATGGTCTTCATATTTTCTAAATCTATTTTCTACACCTATGATTTCATTTTGTAATGCTGTTAGAATATATGGAGCTCTTGCTTTATATTCTCCAACTGATTGCTCATCAACTTCTCCAGTTTCTAGCATTTCATCAATCATAGCCATTGTTGTTTTAAATACATCTATCGCTTTCATACTGTTTCTCCTTTCATATCAGAGGAGTATTGCTACTCCTTTCATATCAAAGGAAAATCCTTTGATTTTTAAATACTGTTATTAAGCAGTATAGTGTGCATAAGCTCCATCTTTTTTAGCATCAAGAACGAATGCATCGTAATATACACGACCTTCAACTAAGTTTCCGTTAATTCCAGGTGGGTTATCATGTACTTTGTATTCTGCTAATTTGTCAGCAGCTACTGTTACACTTGGATGTGTAATAATGAATGCACAATTTGTTGGTAAATAACTATCAGGTACTCTGATTAGTTTAACTCCATCAATTTCTCCAACTTGTCCATTTACTAACATCTTTTGAGACATATCTCCAGATTTAATAAATGTGCTGTCTTGTTTAATCATTGAATAGAAAGTAGCTCCGATTGCTGCAACTCTTCCAGCAGTTGGAACTTTCTTGTTGTCTAATGCTTTTTGTCCATCTAAGAATCTAGCATAAGCGTTAGAAGTGTTGATTGCTCCTGTTGCAGTGTTTCCTGCTGCTACTGCTCCTGCTGCAATTACACCTAATCTATAAGCGTCTTTTGTAGGAACAATAACTTCATCAATTTCTCTTTGTAATGCTTTTCCAGCACCTTTAACATTCATTTGGTCTACATTGTTACCTTTGTCGATAATGAATGTAAATCCTTTATCTTGAGTTAATGTATAATCTTTTTCAGTATCTTGTAGTTCAGCAGGAGTTCCATATCTGTTTGCTGATGCTGTTCTATCATAATCATTTAATGCTACTGTTGGAATTGAATAAACATGTAATGTTTTTACTCCTTCCCAAGTATAGTCATGGTTTACAAATGCTTCAGTTAATGATTTTAATTTAAATCTTTCATCAACTTTAGCTGCATATTTTTCGGCTAAATTTACTGCCATGTTGTTTCATCTCCTTCAAAATTTATTAATCATCGGAATAGAAACCTTCTAAGAATGGGTCTATTGGCTCGTTTTTCTTAGTTGGTCCACTCTCCGTTACACTGCCAATTGAACTTTTTGCATTCTTACTGTTTGTTTGTTGGATGCTAAGCTTTGTTTGTAAATCCTTAATCAACCAATCTTTATATGCACTTGTAAGATTGCTATGTTGGGCTGCTTCATAAACTTCTTTAGGAATGTCTTCAGCTTTTACATCTGGAAATGCTGCAACAAAGTCTGCATATTCTTGCTCTTCTTTGTGTTTAGCATTTTGTGCTTCTTCACGTTCCTTTAGTTCGTTTTCTTTAGCTTGTAATTGCTTTCTTAATTGGCTTGTTGCAATTACTTCCCTAGCAACGTCTTCAGGTACTCCGTTGTTTACCATCTCTTCAAGTCTTTCTTCTTCACGAGCTTTTTCTTGTTCTCTCTCGTATTCTTCAACTTGTTCGATGTACTCATCAACTGTTAGTCCTAATTCTTTTGCTTTCTTAGAAACATATTGTTCAACT
>Ga0326514_10000170_pt1 | contig 40426 bp, 38 predicted proteins | sample 3_2548_0518_D_FD_203653 | JGI IMG/M metagenome (GOLD analysis project Ga0326514, IMG submission 203653) | Bovine rumen microbial communities from UC Davis, California, United States - 3_2548_0518 | ecosystem: Host-associated > Mammals > Digestive system > Stomach > Rumen | place: USA... | reverse complement strand
CCGCCCGAACAGGACGGCCTGAGAGTCATGCCTGAATATTCTTGATATCCAGTTCTCTTCAAAAGCAATGATTCCCTTAGGCTTTGGTTTCAATGAGAATCAAAGGCATCAAAACTGCATAAGTCAGAATGCAAGCGTGACAGGGTTCAAAAGAAAAGTACGAAATCCGGGGCCTGAAGATCATATCAGGCTCCATTTCTTTGAGCCCGGACTTCGAACTTTTCTAACCTATTCAAACTACATAATAGTTGTCCGGAAAGGAATTGCAAAGGATAGCCTTCTGATTTTTATACAAGCCTCCGTACTGGTATAAGATAATACCGGTATGGAGGCTTTTTTAATAGACATAATTAGACTCTGTTCTATTGTAACTAAACAGCACATCATACTAGCAGCTTTTAGAAATACTATCGTCAATGAATTTTTCAATAAAAATATTTTTAATATCGTCAAAAATATTGACGATATATATTATTTGTTGTATCATTCTAAATGATGAAAGGAGTAACCGTTATGATTTCCTACACCAAGAAAGAAATTTCACGTCTTCAAGATAATCTACAGCTCATCCGACTTGCGGGTGGATGGTCTTTGTCAGAATTCGGAGATCTCCTGGGTGTCAGTAAACAAACGGTAAGCAATCTCGAAACAAAAGGCAAATCCAGGATGAGCAAGTTACAATATATTGGTATACGTGTCATCCTTGAGTATGAAGTGCATAATTCGCCAGACAATGAACTTCTGGCTTATGTTGTCAATCTTGTGTTTAGCGACAAAGATCCAACAAAGGAAGAACTTGACAGAGTTCGTTCAGCGGTCGCCTTGAAAAAAGGAGCTGAATCTACCGGAATGGATTATTCCGCGATTGCTTCCAGCATAGGAATGATAGCCGGCTTTGTGATGACAGATATCATGGCGGACCTATTAATTGACGAGAGCGTTTATAATTCCACATTTAAATGGCTGGAAAAACTCATGCAACCCAAAAACAAATAAATATGCGTATATTGCGGAAAGGAAAATCATGGCAAAATTACCCTCTATCTTAAGTCAGCAAGCTGTCTCTACTAAAACCAGCAGGCGAGATCTCGGTAATCGAGTTGTAAATGCATCGCTGACACACCTGCCTTCTGGTGACGATGTTCTGATCGCCGTAAGTTCTCCAAAAAGATCCCGGAAATCTGATTCAGCAGGGTTATTAACTTATCTTACGAAAGGTGTTGGAATGTCGCAGAAATCTGCAAGCTTCTATTCCAACATGTCTGAAAGCACCGCTTCCAGACTTTTACGAAAAAAATAATCCTCGGCGTAGAAAGAGCCGTTTAAAAATGCAGCCTCTTTGTATCAAAGTCTAGTGCTAGATTATAATAACTACAAAGAGGCTATTATGATTAATTATGTTTTTATGCACACTCAATGACATGGAGACATGACAACGGGAATTGGATCGGTATCCGCCAAAGCTATTGGCTAGCTGTTAATCAACTGCATCGCGGCGATCCGGAAAGAATGTGATTCGATTGCAAAAGAAACAGGTATCACCCGCTAGCCTTAGAGGAATAAAGGTAGTCATTTGCTTGCCAAAAAGATCCTGCAGGGGGCAAACTGTGAGCTTTCCGCCTTTTCAGTGTCTTGAACGTCCCGTCTGGTCAGAGAAATTCCTCTCCTAACCCCGTTTTGTTTTATGTGTTCTAACTTCATTTTTTGCGTCTTAAATGGTGTCCTAACTCTGTTTTTGGCGTCTTAAACGGTGTCCTAACTCCGTTTTTGGCGTCTTAAACAGTCTTGGCTAATCCCTGTGCCACGGTGGCGTAGGGATTGAAAAAATATGAGATCCATCTATACCCTGCCGATGCCCGCAAACTCCCCTTCCTGAAATGTTGGTGTTGCAAACAAATGTTTGCTCGCTTATAATAAAAATGTGAACCTTTTATCTTAAGGTTTCGCATAATATATACTGTCCATCAGATAAGGCATAGCGCTTAAAAAGTCGCCTTTGCACAGTATAATTTGATTTCTACTATTGTAGATTAGCGGACTACCACCTTGCATTTGTTTTTCCGTGTCACAAAGCTTTCCTGGTTAGTGACACGGTGGCACAGGCCATATGCAGCCAAGGTGCCGAACCACCGGAGCCTGATATGTCACAGAAAGGACGTTAACGATGAAGGTAGAAGAGCACTCCGTGATCAGCAATTAAATGTATTTTTGACAGCCCACCGGCCTTCGGCGAGAAGACTGATGGGCTATAATTGCATCATTTTATTTGATATGCATAACAATAACAGTGTATAACATATATATAACACTATTGACAAGCGTTTTGCTTTGTGCTATCATATAACCTGCAAAAGAATACTCTAGTCGAAAGGAGTCGGTTGAACATGGCAATTGATCAAACAAACTTTAGGATTGACCAGGAAACTGCGGATCAGTTCCGTAAATTCTGCAAGGACAACGGCATGAGCCAGGCGCAGGGGTTCGATCACCTTATGCGGATCCTCGAACTGGACAGGGCGAAGACAGTTTTCCCAGGCAGCGAGAAAGACCTTGAGACTTTCGAGATGTATGTCAAGAAGATCACAGAATCCTACCTTCGCAGTGTCGAGGATTACAATAACGCAAAAGAGCTCGCGCACGAGCAGTATGCATCCCTGTTGGAGAGCAAAGATCAGACCATTGCCGACCTTCAGAAGAAGACCGCTGATTTACAGGATGCGAAGACAGCCGCCGAGCAGACAGCTTCATCCGCCGCAAAGGCTGCAGCGCAGGCCGTCAAAGAGGCACAGGCCGCAAGAGAGCAGGCTGAAACAGCCAACAAGCTCGTTTCTGAGAAAGACAAGACCATTTCTACCCTTGCCGACAAACTTTCCATAGCGGAGAGCAAAGCCGCCGGATACGACGAACTGAACCAGAAGGCAATGAGCGCATTTGAACAGATCAAAGAGTTGAACAGGACGATAACAGCCAACCAGGAAGCAGCCGACAGGAAGGTGGCTGCGTTCAGTGCCGATTGCGATTCCGTTATTGCGCTTGGAAAAGAAGCGGCCGCACGGGAGTTGGCCGACACGAAAAAAGACTACGAATCACAGTTACATGAACTCTCGGCTGAAAAAGACCGTGAAATAGCCAGCCTGAAAAAAGATCATGAAACAGAATTACGTGAGCTTTTGTCAAAAAAAGATCGTGAAATATCTGACGCTAAAAAGGACGCTGCTCTCGAACTTTCCAACGCCCTGGCGGAGAAAGATCGTGAGGCGGCAAAGCAGCTCCGCGACGCAGACATCGAAAAAGAAAAGGCTATCCGCGAAGCGGAGGTCAAGAACGCACGCCTGCAGGCCAAGATTGAACTGCTTGAATCCCAGCTGGCAGAGCTGAGGAAATAACCATAGAAAACAGGGAAAGGAGGGAAACGGAATGGCATTAACATTTGGGCAGGAAAAAGCCCTCGCCGCCGTGAAAAGTGGAAAGAACGTATTTATTACAGGCGGCGGTGGCGTCGGCAAGAGTTATTTGATCAAAAAAATTGTTGAGTCTCTGGAAGAAGAAGGGAAGACTGTGCTTGTCACCGCATCAACGGGAAAGGCCGCAACGCTGATCGACGGCGTAACTTGCCACCGGGCACTTCAGATCCCCATAAAGATGACCTGGGCGGCCAAACCAAAAGTGAATTCAAAATCTCCGATTTATCTGGCAGACGTTCTCTTGATTGACGAAATCTCAATGATACGAATCGATGTCTTTGATTTCATCGTTAAGACGATCGAGCAGGTCAACGAAATTCGCAGATCTGATCTGAAAAATGAGCACAGAAGTCCAGTACAGATCATCACGGTCGGAGACTTTTCACAGCTCTCTCCCGTTCTCAAGCGCACTGACGACGGAAGTCCGGACGAAGGAGAGCTGCTATCCGATCATTATGGGTTTGATGTTGGCGCCGGATATGCATTCCTTTCCCCCGGGTGGAAACGCTGCGATTTCGTCTTCTGTATGCTCACAGAGGTACTCAGGCAGTCCGACAGAGCCATGATTGACGCGGTAAACGCAATTCGGATCGGTGATCGCACTGCCCTCTCCTACTTCAAGAAAAACACACGGAAAGAAGATTTTCCGATTGGTGAAGAAGGCGTCATCACCCTTTGCGGCAAGAACAGGACCGCCGATCGGATCAACAATGCTGCCCTCGCGCGCCTTCCGGGACGAGGAAAAGATTATCGCGCAGAGATATCAGGCTCTGTTTCCGAACAGGATAAACAGGCACCCGACCTCATAACCCTCAAGGAGGGAGCCCGTGTGATTATGCTCCAAAATACGGAAAAGTACAGGAACGGAAGCGGCGGAACTGTGACCCGTTTGCGTGAGCGCTGTGTCTCCGTGGTCATCGATGAGACCGGCGAGGAAGTCGAGGTTCCCTACGCGACCTGGACTGTCGAAAAGTATGTTGTTAAAAAAGAAAACGGAAAAAAGCATGTGACAAAAGCGCCCATCGGCTTTTTCAGCCAGCTCCCGCTCCGCTTGGGATATGCAATCACGATCCACAAGGCGCAGGGGCAGACGTTCGACAAAGTCGTTCTCATTCTCGGCAGCGATGACAAAAAGGAGAACGCCAAGTCCACGCGTCCGGAGATATTCTCGTACGGACAGTTCTACGTGGCGGTATCGCGTGTCAGAGATATCAAAAATCTCCGGATCAAAGGCAACATCGACCTGATCGAGCTACTCGCAGATCCCGAAGTGGTCGAATTTTACAAGAACAATAGCTGCGTTATCTCCTCCAAAATCATTTCTGAGGTCTCGAATTCTGAGACTAACCCCCTGGAAAAAGATAAAAAAAGGAAGCAGAAAAGCCCGTCAGAAAAAAGCGAAGCAGAAGAATCTTTAGCAACTGTCCAGTGTCCGCAAGGCATCGCGCCATTGGTATTAATCTTCTCTTCCACTCTTTCTGAAAAGTCAAAATTAGTCGCAGGCACAGACCTTCTTGTCCCCAAAAGTATTGAGAAACAGGTCAGGGATTACCTCGAAATGTTAAATTGATTGTTTAATGGTGCGATGGACGCATCTCGCAGGAAATAAACCGGGCAAATCAGGAACCGGTAACACCGGTTCCTGATTGCTACAGACTTCTTCCGGCTTTCATACAATGTATAGCTCTATCAATGTATAGCTTGTGTATAGCAGAATTCCAGCCAAAAAAGGATCTATAAAAATGGATGAGAACAGACAGGATAGAAAACAAGCCAACTTCCGATTAGACAAAGATATAGCTGACGAGTTCCGCACCCTATGTAAAGAGCTTGGTGTCAACCAGTCTCAAGGATTCGCTCATATTATGGAAGTGGTCCGGCTGAGTCGTGCCAAGACTGCTGTTCCGGAACGACGCGTTGAAGTCGAGATGTTTGAGAAATACTTGAAAGACATCATGGCAGCATACACCCTCAGCATCGAGATAAACGCTAACGCCGAGGCAAGAATCCGCGAAGAATTCCAATATGACCTCACCAAAAAAATCAAGAAGATCGCGGAATATGAGGATAAGATTGAAGAACTCAAAATTGAGAAAGCTGACGCCAAAACCGCGCAGAATCTAGCCGAAAAGGCCCAGAAAGATGCCACAGAACGCGCTCAGAATGCCGTGTCGCAGATGGAGGCAGCCAAGAAAACCGCCGCCGACCAGGAGCGTATTAACTCGATGCTGACTGAGAAGCTAGACGATGCTGTTGCCAAGCTGGACGATTATGAAGAAATTAAGGCATCAGAAGCCGCCCTCAAAGCCGATGTCGCTGACCTTAAGAGCCAGCTCAAGGAGTCTAGATCAAAGCTCGCACATACCGAAGAACTTCATCAGGCACACATAGACGAGGTTCTGGCCAAGGCCGAACGATATAAAGCAGCACTGGAAAAGACAGAATCGGCATTATCAAAGGCGGAAGCAGATGCAGAGAGAACCGAATCCAGCTTGAAAAAGCAGTTGGAGGAGAAAGACGCAAGGCTGGCTGCAGAGAAATTGTCAAAGGCCGAAGCGCTGGAAGAAGCTGAGACCAAGGCGGAATTAGCCAAAGATTTAGCAGTTCTTACAAAAGAACATGAAATGCAGGCACATGTCCGCGCAGTCGAAAAAGAGAAAGAAGATCTGGAAGCTAAAGTCTCTCAGCTGCAGATGCGTCTCTCGGAGCTTGAAGCTCATATCACATCTCTGCAAAATAAAAAGGCTGGATAAAGCTGCATTAGATACTCTCCCACCCTGAAACACTTAATTAAGATTAAAGAAAAAGGAAAAAGCCATGCGCCCAATCGAAGAAAATATTGAGAAATTTGAAAAACTCCTCAACACCGTCCGCCGCGACGGCGTAGAAAAGCTGCTCCACTACATTCAGAAGAATACGGACTTCTATAAAGCACCTGCCTCAACAAAATTTCACCTTGCCTGTGCCGGTGGCCTCCTACAGCATAGTCTGAATGTCTACGAATGTTTGATTGCAAAGAGGGAAAGCTCCGTATGGAAAGATGTTTTAAAAGATATCCCGGATGAAAGTCTTATCATAATTGCCCTGCTTCATGACCTCTGCAAAGCGAACTTTTATACCGAGGGAACAAAAAACCAGAAAACATACGATCCGGAGAAGGTTGCCGCCGCTGAAGCATGGCAGCGTAAGCACGATGCACAAGGAGATTTTATTTGGGAAACGGTCAAAACCTATCAGGTCGACGACCAGCTCCCTCTCGGACACGGTGAGAAATCCGTCATGCTGATCCAGTGCTATATACGGCTGACAATGCAGGAAGTCATGGCAATTCGCTGGCATATGGGGTTTTCTGAGGCAAAGGAAAACTGGAACATGCTCGGAAGTGCAATGGAGAAGTATCCGATTGTGCTTGCCATCCATGAGGCTGATCTGGAAGCATCAAAGCTACTGGAAGTGAATGTCTAAGATCAGAAGTTTTCTAAAGACGCCTTCTTAAATAACCGTGCAAGCAATGTCTACCGCTAGCGGTAGACAAACTTCTCCAGCAAGGAACATGTATATACCAGTGCTTTTTGCTTGTTAGGGTGAGACCCTAAGACCCGAGAACCAGCAAGGCCGGAGCTGTGAAATTTAGTATTGAAACGGTGGTACTGCTTTTATCGTAGTCAAAAATATAATATCCCGTACACAACCTCATCAAACAGCGAAAACAAAACGCTTAGAGGAATAAGGGTAGTTGTTTCCTTCTTTTGTGAATAAATTTTCCGATGACCGGTGGATATACCCTCAGAAATAGAGAGGTGGGTTCCGGTGCAGGAAAACAACTACCCTTATTCCTCTAAACAACTACCTTTATTCCTCTAAACTGCTGCAATAGCTATGTTTTCCCCCCTCTCAGTTCTGATCCGCAGGTCACTCTGAGAATTTTTTCAAAATGATTCTTGAAATGTGATAGGTGCAGGAGGATAATATTAGTATAAATTATTCTACCATGTAAAATTAAAAATGCCTGAATAGCGCAAAAATTATTATTCATCCATTATTATATTCTTTATATGTAAATGATTATCGAATATAGAATAGTGAAGAACTATCCAAGTACGTAGGAGGCAGAGGAATCTGGCTTCTTTTTTCATATCTTTTTGGAAATTAATAATGGACTCATCTTTTGGTGCGTAATAAAAAACACGGGATCATAAACATGGCTCTGTGTTTTTTATTTCTTTCTCTTTGCGCTCGCGAATAAATCCCCCATATAAAAATCAAAAACGATGCACGTTCTGCAGCTCGGCCATCTACAGAATCCGAATCTCCTCGGCCACTTTTCTTTCGAGCCTGTGCAAGCTCACCGGGTCTCGCTCCGGCGACGCCCTCTCCGCTCTCCTATCCCGGCGGAAAATTGCATCTGAACACTACTTTACAAGGAGATTTCTTATGAGGATTTCTGAAAAATATTCTGAACAGATCTTAAAGTCCAAGCGTGATCTGAATCTGAAGGCCGACCATCATGGAGTGCTTGTTAAGAACTGGAATCTTAGGCGAGTCTACAGCGCAGACAAAGGTGAAAAATTATATGGTGAAATTGTTATCCAGACTCCATTCATCGACATATCCGCTAGGGAATTGACCAACTGGGTCAAAGAAACTTTTCCAAGACTCTCACCTTACATACGACAGAAGGTCCCTTATTACATCTCGAAAGGAAACATCAAAATCGAAGTCATGCATTTAGGGCCCGATAAATATTCAAAGAAACCTAATCTTCTCGAATTGCATCTGCGAATAAACGCCACTGAATATCTTGATAATCTTAGCATTGATTTTTTGCAAAAATTTCTTCATTTTGCATCAACCAGCGAAATTTCCAAATAAATCCCGCGAAGCATCTACTCAGTCTGCTCAGGCCAGACATAGGAACTAGCTGTTCAGACAGCATCAAGGTCTCATTGAAACAGCATCTCTATCCATTGGATCGACGGACGCAAGGGCAACTGTTTAGGCCCTTAATAATAACTGAAAGGCGGCTATTCAACAGCCTTAGAGATAAGAACCCGTCAGGTGTGGCTCACCCTCACACACTAGGACGGTCTGAGATGAACGGGGGTTGTCAGCGGAGTCATGCCAAATCATGCAGGCATGCCAAGAACTGAGTTGAAGCCATACATAATGGTTATTCGTGATTAGCGAATAACCAGTTATGTAGCATATTACATGGATATCGTCTTGGATCTGACTGGGCCAGGTAATGGTAGGCAGCATAGATGATGTCCGCGTAATCCATGGATAATCGAAGTCTATATCGCATGAATTCGCTGCAGTGAATAAGTAATGTTGATGGCTTATCAACACTATCTCATTTATTCCTATTGACTTATTGTCACACCGATAAGAGTGGTCCCGGGGAGCAGTTGAGTAGACAGACATGAGTCTTAAAAATACATGTGTAGGGACATCTTAACACTGATTATTTTCCTGGGAGGATTATAAAATGGCAAAATCATCGCTAAAGTACGAACTGAACACATCGGTTCTCCCAAATATAAAAAACAATAATACATTGAAATCCTACAAGCGAGGAATCCGAAAATTTGCGGCTTGGTGCAAAGAAAATAAAATTCGACATTTATCTGAAGTCAACAAAGATATCGTTCAGAACTATTGCAATCACCTTCTTGAGTGCCACTACTCTCCCGCTACCGTTCATGATTATCTCGCCCCAGTTTGTAAGGCTGCAGAAATAGACATGAAGGAAATCGACAAGCCAAAACGTACTTCCGGATCCATCGTACGTGGCCGGCGCGTAGATTGCAATCCAGACGGCGCCCGGCATATGGAAGATGACCGATTTTCTAGACTTGTTGAATTCCAAAAAGCAGTCGGGATTCGAAGAAGTGAACTGTCGCATCTCACCGGCAACGATTTGGTGCGCGACAATTACGGCCGCGCGGCAGCCGTTATCGTACAGCGCGGCAAGGGCGGAAAACGTCAGGAACAGATTATTCTGCCCCATAATAGGGCAATTGTCGAGGCTACGTTCAATGGAGTTGAACCGGACGAACACGTCTTTTCCTCTAAGGAAATGGCCAATAAGATCAATCTGCACCGCATGAGGGCCAAACATGCGCAGGAAGCCTATCAGTATTATCTAGCAATATCCACCGACCCTCTGCAGACTTCCGCTCTTAAAGGGCAACTGCTCTACCGTTTCGAGTCCGATAACCAAAAGTGCAGCAATGCAAAAAGAGCAAGATTTCTGCGCGACATCAATAATCCCGCTCCCTATCACCTGCGGGGTGATAACTGGGCCAAAGCAAAAAAGCTTGGGCTTCCAACAGAATACAATCGACTTGCGCTCATGGCTGTCAGCGTGTTGGAACTCAGTCATTGGAGACTGGACGTTACCGTAACCAATTATATGATTCAGTAATTTAAGGAGGACAAAAAAGATGATAATTCAACTCAACATTATTATTCATTGCGAAAGCAAAAAAACAACGGACTACTTCGTCGAATACCTTGCGGAAAGGAGAATGAATGTATTTGTCACCCATGGGAGCATGTGTCTTGGAGCAGGAATGCCCCGAAAGAAAACTTATCTGACTTATGAGATACATATTACATACTGTCACTCTTTGGATGACCTTAAAGACATTTATAATTTTTTAGCTTATAAGGAGGCTTTAAGAGCCGCCAATGAAGAATTCCGTGATCTTTTTCAGGAAGTAATTAAAGAGGTTAAAAAGGTTATCCCCTCCGATGAACCTTTACCTGTAGAATATTCTGTATATCCGACGTTTTATGATCTTTGTGACCCGAGGCTCGTGCTATAAAGATATGTCAGCGTCTCGGAGATTCAATCCCCGAGATTACTGTCTACCGCGGGAGTCTTTGCTTTTCGTGTGGAAAAGCAACCTTATCTGGATACAGCAGGCCACCATCCTGCTGAATATGATGGTGGCCTGCTCCTTGATACCTTCTTCTGAAGAACAACTGCTCTATACTGCTACTGTTAGCTAACATTGTCTGGCAGGACTGTACACATATAATATTTTTTTGTTTGTGATTATGTAATACGGATGAAAAAATCACTAAAACTGCTCGCTGTAGAAGATGTTATCTTATTCTATTATATTATATAAAGTATATTATTAATATTTTATCTCTATTATATCCCCCCGGGGAAAGCCCTTATTTATGCGGGTTTCGGGGTTTTGATCGCGAGAAAAAGTGCGGTGTACTGCGAGAAAAAGTGCGCTAACTACGAGGAAAAGTGCGCCAACTGCGAGGAAAAGTGCGCCAACTGCGAGAAAAAGTGCGCCAACTGCGAGAAAAAGTGCGGTTGCGATATATTGTTTTAAAAAAACTGTAGAAACTATGTCTAGGATGAAATGCGAGTGAAAGTGCGGTAAAAAAGTATTGAGTTGCGAGTGAAAGTGCGGTAAAATTTAAATATAAAGAAGAATCGTAAGTAAAAAGGCAGTCATTATACGAAAAGAGGTGATGCTATAAATATGGGCAATTTTGACTTAAAAACTGCCAGAAACAAATTGGTAGCGAAGGACAATCGTCTGATCCAGGAAAGCCAGATGTCTCTCAGTTTAATAGAAACGAAAGCTCTGGCTTATATGATTTCTAAAATCAAGCCGGATGATGGACCTGGAGAGGTATATGTGTTTAGCTGCAAAGAATTTCAGACAATTTGTAAATGGAATAAGGATGCGTCTTACAAGCAGGTTAAGGATATGCTTGACAAACTTGGAGACTCATCTTGGTGGATTAGGACAGAAATCGAAGGACGCGAAAAAATTTCGAAGGTAAGGTGGCTGAATATCAGTCGTATCGATGTAGGAAATGGAGATATTGAAATTGGATTTCATCCGGATATGTTTCCATATTTGCTGAATCTGCAAAAAGAAGGGGCTTACTACACAGCTTATAGGCTACAAAATATTAGCCTTATGAAACATCGTTACTCACCGCGAATCTATGAATTACTCAAAAGTTACCAGTTTAACAACAAAAAATGGACTTTTGAGAATGGGACAGGTTCAAAGTACGATTTGCAAAGATTACTCGCCGAAACAAAGAAAGATCTGAAAACGAAAAAGCCCATGTGCGTGATTCCGGAAAGCTGGTCAAACTGGTATACCTTCAGGAGAGACGTCTTAGATCCAGCCGTTCGAGAAATCAATAAGTATACGGATATTAAAGTCGCTTATAAAGGGAAAAAGGAAGATATTTATCACCGTAAAACAAGGGGATTCCGTACGATAGAATTCTATATGGTAGGAAAGACGGAGCCGGAGCAAAGAGAAACGGAACAGATTATTGACGCGGAATACAGAATGGTAGAGGAGGAGCAGAACTATCATCAGAAAACGATAGAAGAGTTGTTTTTCGAGGAACATGAGAAACGTTTGAAGGAAGAAAAATTAGAAAAGGAAAGCCTTGCCGAAGCAAAGAAAGAAGAAAAAATTGAAAAGGCAAAGCATCCTATTCTTTTTGCAGAACTTAACGAAACCAGAAAAGCAGATTTTGATGAAGATCAGGTGAATCATTTGTACGACGTAGCAATTCTCGGAAGAGTTGCCGGAGAAGTGCCTCTTGATATGTGGGAGATATTTGCTACGGATTTTGTCACGTATTATTACGACAAAATTGCGGCAACGTCAGATGAGACAAAGACAACAGTATATAATAGACTTCTTGATAGTGTCAGGAATGATTATGATTGCAAGACAATAGAGGTGCAGAATTGCTATAGAAAGTGAGATTAAGTATATACATTAGTATTGCATTAGCAATACTAATGTATATATAAAAAGGAGGAAGTGAAAGTGGGAGATCTAAAGAAAAAGCCCATCGACATGGATAATGGAAAAACGTTTATTGTAGAATGCATGATAACAAAAGAGGAGGAGCAAACCGTTAAGAAATTGCAGACATATATACAGAAATTTTATGAAGAGCAGCTGGAAAAACAGGAACAAAAAGAAGAGGAAGGGAATGAGGATGGCCAGATACAGGACATACAAAAACGGGATAACAGGGCACCGGTATAAAGGCCTTTACATCATAAGAGGCGATTCAAAAGGCCAGTTTTCGATTTTGGATGATTCAAAAACTGTTCTATGGGACAACCTATATGATTATGAAGAATGCGAATGGGCCGTCGATAAGAATAAAGCATCAGAGGAAGAAATAAAAATGATGAAGATGCTGTATGATAAAGAAATTTATGAACTAAGTACATTATTTGTCGAATTAATGCAGAAAAAACAACAACAAGGTTTGGATAAGAAAAGTGAAAACCTATATAAATGGGTCGAAAAAATAAGAAAACGAAAAGCAGAAGACAGGCTGTTTTAATTGATGATAAAATAGATGTATATACAAATGTATTTTAAAAGTATATACTTTGTATATACAAATAAAAGGAGAAAAAAATGAAAATCATAGCACTGGCAAACCAAAAAGGAGGAGTAGCGAAGACAACTACAACTTATAATCTTGCAACAGTAAAAGCGATTGAGGGTTATAAAGTTTTGATGATCGATCTTGATGCCCAAGGGTCATTAACGATAGCTGCGGGAATAGAGCCAGGAGAGGATAGGCTTGAAGGCTATAGTACGGTAGATTTATTTAATAAGAAAAAAGATCCAGCGGACGCAGTTTTTGAGGTAAAGACTGTGCCACTAGACGAAAAGCTATACATTGTCCCTTCCGATCCAAATTTAGCAAAGCTGGAGAATATGTTAAATTCCCTAGATGAAAAAGTGTATTTTATAAAAGATGCTTGTGAAGCGTTGGCGGAGTATGGGTTTGATTATATATTTTTGGATTGCCCGCCGAATCTTGGGGTCATAGTAACAAATGCGCTTGTGGCTGCAGATGAAGTAATCATTCCGGTGAAGACAGATTATCTATCTTATAGAGGGGTAGAGTTGATTAAAGACAGTATTGCGAGGGTAAAAGGAAACAAGCGGATGAATCCAGATATCGAAGTGGCTGGAATTATACCGACCATGTATAGAGGGCGAGTGAATGATCATAGGGAGATATTAGGAATCCTTGAGGGGCAGGGTAAGATACTGGGGATTGTTAAAGAATCAGCGGCAGCTACCAAGGGGGATGTAGATGGAATTCCAGTTGTTGTATATGATCCAAAGTGTGATGTAGCTAAGGCCTACTATGAGATAGCAAAACAGATATAGTATGCAAAAGTATCGCAAATGCAATACCATTGTATATACATATATCGAATAGAGGAGTAATTTGATGGGAGATATAGCAAGGAAAAGAACATCTCTTTCAGAAAAAAATGCAGCCAGGGAAGCAAGAAAACAAGAAACTGTTCATGTTGAAAATGAAACCATAGATAATTTATCAAAAAAGCCTGGTGGAAAAGATAAGGCCATTTCAGCAAGGGTAAATGGGCCGGTATACACGAAATTTAAAAAGATCTGTCAGGCAAGGGGAATTACGTCGAATGCCTGCCTTAATATGCTTATAACAGATTTTGTGCGAGAGAATAAGAAAATTCTGGACGAGTAATGGAGATTTATTTATGTCCGGGAGACATGTTTTGATGAGTTCTGCCGCATCAGTAGCATATTCAGAAAAGGGAGTATCTGTCCGGAACTCCCTTTTTCATTATACAAGATTTTAATGTCTGTAAACGGTGCTGGCTGAGGGATTCACGTAGGGACAGGGATGGAATTTTCGTTTTACTCATAAACTTCAAGCTGCTCTTGGATAATCATGTTGGCAGTTACAGTTGCTTTTTTAATGGTGTTTTAGTGTGCTATACGCCTTGGTAGTCCAGGAATCTCAAAATATAGTACTAGTAATATCATGTTTGCATTTATACATACTATTGGCCATTCATGTAGCAAACCGGAGGACGATAGTTCCTCCGGTTTGCTTTTACAAATTTTTAGTGTCTAATCTACAATAGTAGAAATTAAAATATATTCGTGGATATATGCCTTGACTACATCGCACTTTGGATACCTACTATAGTAGGCGTTATTTATATTATATCAAACAGAATGTATGTTTGCAAGTTCTGACGAAAAGGAACAGGAGAAGGAGAAAAGGCGCTTGTTCAAAATATACCTTTTTAAGGAGCAAATCGAGTAAAAGATACAGAGAAGAAAAGAATCGGGTCGTGTAAGTCAAAGAAAAGTTGAATAGTTTTGGAACACAGGACTGTCAAGTCCTATTGATTGGACGAAAAACATTGTATATACATAAGTATTATAAATGTAATACTTATGTATATACAATATTCAGGACGTGTCAGAAACCTTCAAGAACGGTAGGAGTTTAGAAAGATTAAAATTGAAATTGAATATTGAGTGCAGGCTCTGAGGAGTTATGGAAAGGCAAAAGAAGATGCGGGAAAGAGATAGGGAGAAGATTTTCTATACGATTATAAGTTCATGATAAATCTACAAACAAGACTCTGGGAAGTACAACTGACAACGATAAATGCGACAAACGTATTATCAGAGATGTTTTAAATAGTGTGAAATGAGGCGGTTAAGTGGAGATCTTACATAATAAAATTTATAAAGAACTTGAAAATGGAAAGATAAAAGAATATTTGATGGAAGCGAAGACCCTGGCAAAAAAAGTAAAAAAAGGAGAAGAATGGATTCGCCGAGATGATCTTTTCCCTGATTATGTCGATTTTTCATTTGTATATCCTAATGGCAAGCACGGCGATATCGACATGTACATAGCTTCTAACTATGGAACAGTCGTGCAATTGGATGAATTAACATATAAAGCGTCAATTCCCACAGTGTTTTATGAAGAGATTTCATTCTTGGAAGGATTTTATTTTGCGTATAAAACTATAGATTTGGAGTGGGATTACAGGACATATGATTTTAATGATCCATTGGAATGGCACAGGCAGGGTTTTTCAACTGTGTTTTATAATTTTGGAGGCATTAAAAAATACAATAATTATTTAAGGCTGCGTGAAATCATAAGGGCGATGCAGTTCTATCCTGAATGTATAAAAAGTCAAGAATATAAGTATGCTTATAAAATAAGCTTCCTGTAAGATCTAAGTAGAGGGGCTCGAAAAAAATAGGTGAAAGAAAAGATACCTCAATGTAATATAAGGTTTGCTGACCCTGGCAAGTTGGCAAATCCATTACAGAACAGAGAGGTATCTAACATGAAGTCTAACACACAAAACGCCAAGATTACAGCTATCACAGAAAAAACTTTGGTTGTGGGCATTGATGTAGGGAGTGAGACGCACTTCGCACGTGCTTTCAGCTGGCGGGGATATGAGTTCTCAAGAAAACCATTTGAATTCAGTAACACGGAAGAAGGATTTGAGACGTTCAGGACTTGGATCGAGGAGCTGAAGGAAAAGAAGGGTATGGATAAGGTAATACCGGGCATGGAGCCTACGGGGCATTACTGGTTCAACCTGGGGAAGTTCCTGCAGGACAACGGAATGAGACCGGTGCACGTGAACCCGCATCATGTCAAAAAATCGAAGGAAATGGATGACAACGATCCTTCCAAGAACGACCGTAAGGATCCGAAAGTGATAGCGGGCCTGGTAAACGAGGGACGATATTTCTATCCTTATATACCGGACGGAATCTATGCTGAGATAAGAGCATTATCAGGGCTGCAGGTACTTGCGCAGAGCGAGATCATCAGGCTGAAGAACCGGATCGCGAGATGGTTCAGCATCTATTTTCCAAACTATAAAGATGTTTATGGGAACGTAGGCGCGGTCAGCGGCCTGATGGTCCTGAAGGTGGCACCACTGCCGGAAGATATCGTAAAACTCGGTGTGGACGGCGTGAACCGGATCTGGAGAGATGCAAAGGTGAGAGGCGTCGGAATGAAGAGGGCGAAGACCCTGGTAACGGCGGCGGAGCACAGTGTCGGAATCCGGGAAGCGCAGGAAGCAGCGAGGATAGAGTTTCAGATACTTCTCAGTGATTTAGAGCTGCAGACGAAGCGCGAAGCGGAACTGATGGAAATGATCAGGGAAAAGATCGCAGAGGTGCCGTATGTAGATAAGCTCCTGGAGATCAGGGGCGTAGGATTAAAAACAGTAGTAGGATTTGTGGCGGAGGTGGGGGACATTAGGCGTTTCGATGACCCCAAACAGCTCCAGAAGCTGGCCGGATATGCGATCGTAAAGAACCAGTCGGGCAAGCATAAAGGGGAGAGCCATATCAGCTACCGCGGAAGGAAACGGCTGAGATATGTGCTGTATGAAGCGGCAGTAAGCGTGGTGGGCCACAGTCCGGAGTTCAGGTCTATCCATCAGTATTACACGACAAGGGATAAGAATCCCCTGAAGAAGATGCAGTCTATGATTGCGGTGGCATGCAAGCTGATCAGGATATTTTACATGATCCTGCAGACCGGGGCGACATATGACGCGGCAAAGATGATGGGAGACATTCGAAGGCCGGCGGCAGCCTGATAGCCGCCGCACAGAGCAACTACTGTCTGCGGCCGGAACCGGGCGGCTGAATCATTGGCAATCCGGCTCCGGTCACAGGCAGGCGACCGGCTCCCGCAAGGGAGTGGCAACAGAAGGAACTCATCAGGAAACGTCCGCCGTAAGGTGCTGGTGAGCAGAAACTGGAGTCAGCAAACAACAAAGAATGAGCCAGTAGTCGGCAGGAATATTCACCATGGGGCAAGACCCTGTAAATAAGCTAAGCTGACACCCTGGTTATGGGCAGGCGGGACGAAGGAAGTTGGGACCCGGTGGGTAACTGGCGGTGATCCTGGTAGATACGGGAGGTGCGCTGCCATAGAGGTACGGGGCATACAAAGGCCATACAGATCGGAAGTAACGACGTTCTGTTTCGTATACCCAAAACACCTCTATTCTCGTACCAGATACACAGAGATGCTCATATCGAAGGCTCATTCAGATAAAGTATTACGTTGAAAAGCCTATATTTAAAGGAAATATAACTTGACAGTATAGGGAGTGGTAATTTTCATGATCAGGCAAGAAAAAAATCTGCTGATACATACAAATTATTGATTAAATCAAATAAAACTACCGGGAAATGGATTTCAGAGCAGCAATTATTTGCGTTAACAATGGATTACTTTCCGGATGCTATATATCAGTATCGTGCTGAATGGTTGGGCAAACAGTCGTTGGATGTTTTTATTCCAGAGAGAAATATTGGAATTGAGTATCAAGGAAAACAGCATTATGAGCCAGTTGATTTTTTTGGAGGGTTGGAATCTTTTAAGCACGTTCAGCAATTAGATTTAAGAAAAAAAGAAATTTGTAAGGAACAGGAAATACAGTTGATTTACTGGAAATATGACATACCTATAAACAAAATAAATTTTGAGAGAATGGTATTATCGGCTGAAGAGGATAGTAATCGCGTATAAATGTTTATAGAGCAGTATTTCGAGAAAGTGGAGACAAATCTGCAAAAAGAACATTTGTGGTCAAGTCGTTTCGTTGCGTCCGCAGAATTTAATGGGTCGGTAACAAAGGTTCGGAGATGGAAATTTCTTTTCCATCTCCGAACTTTTGTTAAGCGCGGGAGAGAAGAGTATAGAAACGGTGGGGATATATATAAAGCAAATAATGAAGAGAAAAGAATTGGCAGGTTATTTGTTACCAGATAACCTGCCAATCCTTTAAGCTTTCTTTAGGTTTTTCAATAGCCAATAGATAAATCCGCCTATAGATACTGTGTCAGAAAATGACAGTGTCTGTAGAGTTGGTCCTTTTTCGGCTACCGTTAGAGCGAAACCATAAACCGTCAGCCATTCGTCAGGGGATAGAGAAAGGCATAGGTTCTGCGTTTTTTCTTTTAGATACCACCATTTAAGTTTTAAAACTTTGATTATTGTTGATATTTTGACTAGCATGTTCTGGTTACCTTTCCTTTTTAGAAATTTCGGAAAGTATGCCAGAATTCGAATTTTACGCTTTTTCTCCTACGGCCATTTTTGAAGTGAAAAGTAAGCTAAAAATCTCCGATCAGGCTTTCGGTTGGACTTGATCGGAGATTTTTTAAGCACTTACCTTTTCCTCGCCAGAAAAAGACGTGTTTCGCAATTAGACACATTTGGGAATTATCAAAAAAATAATATCAAGTATTGACACCCTAAGGAACGGATGATATACTCAGTCTAAATTATACGATTTATATCAAAATAGATATAAAAAATATAAAATGTATCAAAGAAGGGAATCTAATATGTCTGGGGAAATCAGATCCACAGACTAGGAGGAGGAACCACTATGAAAAAATATTTTTCAATTATGAGTACGCAGACAAAAATTAAATGCCTCGGAGTCATTTCGATGGCATTTATCAGTTCTCTCCTTGCCTCTATCTGGCCAGTCAGACTAGGGGCATTGTATACGAGCATTTCCAATGGAACTATCCGGACGATTGCCCAAGGATCAGTAGCTCTTTTGGTGTTTGGCCTGATCTACCTCGCTTCCGAGTGCATAACCATCGCCCGCAGGGTTTTCCTTGATTGTATCATTGCAACACATGAGTCGGAAGTTAGGGAGTACAGCATCGAAAAGCTCCTGAAAATGCCCGTTTCCTATTATTCTGGGTGCCTGAGCGGCGAAAAGACAGCACAGCTGAATCAAGGTGTGGCAGGATTCAGCCAGCTCATCAAAATCATGTGCAATGATGTCTTTGCCACTGTGCTTACCGCAGTGTGTACGCTTGTCCAGGTCTTTCTCAACGCACCGGGTATCATGGTTGGAGTCATGCTTCTTTACCTGGCTCTCACAGTCACGATTTCCGCTTTCCAGATCCGTTCGCAGAATGGAATCAGAGAGAACATTGTGAGTCAGAAGAATGCGTTAGATGGGCAAATCTGTCAGTCGATTTCCAATCTGGAGATGATTAGAGGCATGCATGCGGAGAGTTACGAGAGAAAGCGCCTTGTTCCTAGCATTCTGAACATTAGCCGTACCGAGAAAAGACACCATCGCTACATGGGAGCCTTCGACTGCCTTAAGCAGCTCTGCAAAATCTCATTCCAGGTGATTCTTCTCGTTGTCTCTATCGTACTCATTGCAAAAGGGAAGATGTCTACTGGCTCGGTTATCACTGTATGCCTTCTGTTCCAGCAGCTGATTAAGCCGATTGATGAAGTCTATCGTTTCATGGATGAGACCGCATCCTCGGTCATTAAGGCAAAAGCTTTAATTGAAGTCGCAGCCAGTCCTTCCGATGATGTGTTCGACATTCAGACATCTGGCGAGGATACCCGCAACAGCGAGATTCATATTGAAGATGTGGTCGTAACAAATCCTGAGAAGGATACGCCGCTTGCCTGGTATGGCAACATCACTATCCCGGCCAATAAGGTAGTAGCTTTGCAGGGTGCTAACGGCTGCGGGAAGACTAGCTTAATCCGTTGCTTGAACAGATACTATCCGCACACACAGGGGAGGGTCTCTTTGTTCGGCCGCAATCAGGAAAGCTACTCCCAGAAAGAGCTTACAGACTTGCTCTACTACTCACCGCAGGTTTCCTTCTTCATTGCGGGTACAGTCCGGGAGAATCTTCTCTACGGACTTGACAGAACAGTAAGTGATGAAGAGCTGATTTATGCTCTTAGCTGTGTACGTCTGGTCGGTGATGACCATAGTGCTACTGTAATCCGTAAAGACCCTGCTGAGGCACTTCAGTTTGTCATCGGTGAAAAGGCAGAGGAGCTCTCCGGAGGTATGAAGCAGCGTCTTTCGCTGGCCCGAGCGTTCCTGCGTAGTCCGAAGCTATATGTGTTTGATGAGATCACGGCGAATCTGGACTCCCGTGCCACGAGTTACGTTCTCACGAACATCGAAGCTCACGCCAGGAAAATCGGTGCTGGTATAGTATATATCTCTCATGATCAGGAAGTTGTTGATAGATGCAATATGGTCATCACACTCAAGAATAAGCTCCGAGTAAAAACTGAAGAACTCAAAGCAGCTTAACAGAGTAGCCATTTCAAATGGCGTGCTTTTAAACAAATATAATCTCTACATTACCTAATAAAGATTAAGGAGGATAACAGTTATGAAAATACTCACCAACGGAATCGGACAGAACGAGCAGGAAGGGGGGCTCCACATGATGCATGAACACAAAAGACCCGCACATCCTATCCCGCCTCATGAAAGAAAAACAATGGTACACATCGAGTACGATGAGCAGGATTGGGTGCTTCTGAGGGATATCTTCGGAGATGAGGACACCGCTGTTGCGGCTGCGACTATCATTCGTGAGGCACCTCCGGAAATCCAGCTCCTTGCCGTCCAGCTTATCAATCTTATTAAGGAGGTCGCTTAACATGTATATGAACTTTGCTAAATTTTCCGCACCTGTAATGGACGATAATACTCAGGCTCTCTATTCCAAGCTTTATGGAAATGCCGGTGAGAGGTTTGTTGATATCCTTAATACCTCCCCCGATGAAATTGCAGTAATCTCCAGGATGATTGCTTATCTGACGGAAAGAAAGGAGACATAAAAGGATGGATATTCAGAAAACCGCAAGAGAGATCGGGCTGTTTGAGACAGGTATTAACCTGTCCAAGGTATGTAACAGCACCGATGTTCTTCAGAAGGTGGGGGCTTCAATGCCCCTTCCTGATGAAAATATCACTGACCAGTTATCTCAGATTGCCACATGGCTTATTGGCTTTAACAAGAGCAAGTACATGTTCCTGACACCGGAAATTGCCTTGATAGAAGAGATGTCCAAGCTTTCTAACAAGTCAGAAATCATCATCGTAATCCCATGCGACCTTGAGGAAGAATCAAAAGATCGTCTCAAGAATAACCTTCCACGAGGCATAACTGTAACTGCTCTTGAAGAACCCTACTTTCCACAGCCATTCTTTCCAGGAAATGGTTTAGTTGTAGTATGCGGATATTCCGCAGACGGAAGACCAATGGTCCTTTCTGATACATATCGAATGGTCGAGCATTACAGCGGCTTCCTTGGAAAAAAGGTGTTTATCCCTTACAAAGAACTCGATATTGCCGCTCGCTATGATGGATGGAGGGAAGTCAATCAGCAAAGATTGAGTGCGAAATGGAGGGCAAATCATGAATAGCACAATCACCATTAAAAATAATATCGCACTCGGGGTCAAACCCAAAGCCAAGAAGTTCACTCTGCTCAATAAGCTCAGCAGTAGCTCTTCTTTGATCCTGATTGCTGTCATGTTTGTCGCCGGTAGTTTACTGTCTCTCTGCTTTGGTATTCCAATCAAAAACGTTATGGGAAGCTATTCATATGATGTTCTGGTAATCCTCATCGTCATGGAGCTCTTTACTAATCTTATAGCTGAGACAGGAATCATGCAGCTCCTCGCAATCAAAATAGCAGAACTCTCAAAAGGGCAAAAGAGACTATGCCTGATGATGTTCGGCGGAATGATGTTCCTCATCTCTTCCTGCCTGAATAACATCACAGCCGTAATGATGATCCTTCCGGTTGTGTTCGTTCTACTGAAGACCCTCGAAGTTGATCGCAAATATGTATGCATCTTTTTTGCCGCAATTCTCGCGCTTTCAAATACCGGAGGCGCAGCTTCCCCGGTAGGCGATTTCCCCGCAATCGTAATTATGACATCAGGAATCACAAGCTTCATCAGCTACCTTACACATGCATTCCCCCTATTTGCGCTCACATCTATCGTATTAATCACAGTATGGGGAATGCGGGTAAAGAAGGAACAAGATGATGGAGCTGTCCGCAGCCTTGCGGTGAGCAATTTAAAAAGCCAGTATAAGAATATCGAAATCCGATTTGACGTTCTGAAGATGCTAGCTGTCGTATTTGTCGGAATGTTCCTCGCATGGAGCTTTGTTCCGCAGGCTATCATCCCCCCAGAGGTCATTGCAATTCTGGGATACGCCATTGCCATGGTAATCTGTTCCATTAAGAAAATCAAAGTAAGGCAACTTATGGATCTCAAGTCAGTTCTCACAATAGCCTCTTTCCTTTTCTTTGCTCAAGTAATCAGTCAAACGGGTCTTCTGAATCTTGTAGCTGAAATTCTACAGAGTAGCATTCAGAGTCCTAAACTGTTAGTAATGGCAATCATGGTTATTACCTCTTTGGTGGCCGGCGTATTCAGTGCAGGTCCTGCGGCCGCCGCAATGATGCCAGTAATTATAGAAATCTGCAAAGGTCCTCTTGGGACGCAATCTGACTGGATTGCTGTAGCATATGCTGCTGCGATTTGTGCAGGGAGCAGCCTTTTCATGTGGTCAGCCACAGCAGGATTCATTCTTTCTGGAAAGGTCAACGCCGCTGAAATCGAAGAGGATGACGGTAGAAAAGTTTGTTGGGGTGTTGGTCAGTATCTTCAGTATGGTCTCGTAAACTACGCAATTCAGTTGTCAATCGCTTTGGCTGTAATATTTGTAGTTCTATAAAAATGCGGAATTATCTATATCATAGCCAAAATAAAATCAAACCCATCCCTAAACAAAGAAAATCGGAGGGTGATATTACAATCTATCCAGTTCTTCATTACCCGATTGAAATGTATTTCGAATAGGGGTTATCTCGGAACCCATGGCTTTGTGGTAGATTGACACCAATCACTGAGAATGATTTGAAGCACACCGCCTTTAAATGTGGGCGACCTTTTCCGCTGAGATATAAAACAGAGTCCACCATAATCTCCATATACATTCTGGGCTACATGGCATGGGAACAAAGTGCCATGTAGCCCACAATTTTACCTGGCATGAACAAAGAACTTACTTATTATGGGCGATGCCGGAGCTGGTAAGACACATATTGCCAATGCCTTATGCGTAATAGTTCTTCACCAGTTGTGTACAGTGAAATATATCAGGGCGAACCGTCTTTTTCAGGAGATCGAAAAAGCGCGCGATGAAGACAGGGCTTATGACTATACCAACGAAATGGCTGCAATCGATTTCCTTGTTATCGATGATTTCGGCCGGATGGATCTGGATATAGATAAATGCCTTGCTCTCTTTGAGGTTGTAGAGTACAGAGATGCCTGCAAACCTGCAGTAATCGTTTTTCAGCTTCCAGTGCTCAAGTGGCGAGATCTATTTGGAGATAACCTGCATGCAGATGCCTGCCTCAGCAGGATGACACACAAGGCTTTTTGAATTGAACGTAATGGACGTAAAAATCACCGTAACTATTATCAATCATACGGCAGCATGCCGTTTTAAGTGGTATAGTATGCCGTCCCGGAGGGACGGTTGTGTTGTTTTAGCGGAATTTCTAGTAGTGAAAGAACATTTTCAGTTAACTGTTACAATCGGTGAAACAGAGCTTTATAATATTGAACAGTTGATATTTTGGGTGGTAGATACAAGATATGTTGATTAATTGTAAAATATAAGATATGGCGTGGTAATCATATGGCTGCCATTTCCTTTACAAAATAGCTTCAGCTGGTTGAATGAAATGGAGTTTATTCGTGGTTCAAAAAATTAGATGAACGAAGCAAAAAACCACCCGCTTACGGGTGGTTATAACTTTTCATTTAATTATTTAGGAAGGACTCAAACTGATAAATAAATTATTAAAACGTTCGAGTTCCTTTATGAAATCGGGATCATCTGAACATTTTAACAGAGGGATTTTTTTCATGTGACTAATGTTTACCTGTGCAAAGGCGACCGCTGTATAATAGCGAAACGAATCAGGCGGTAACCACTTATTTACAGATAAACTATATCCCCCCGAAGTTTGATAATTTACCCGATATGCTTTTCCGCTACCACAAAATGTTGTAAGATAGCAGGAAACTGCTGGCAGCATAGAGTTGCGTTTTGCTGATACGCAGTATTCTTTAAATCGCAATTGGTTTAGATTGCTTTCGTCAGGATGATCAAGGCACTGCGCATGTTTATTTTTATTGTCCATAAATAAATCACCATATACATTATAAACTAAATGTACCTTGTAGAAAAAGACTTCGTGTTACATATATATATATGTTGTAGTAGGCCGAGCTTGTAGACGTATTCTACAAGAGGACTATACCCATAAATATACTAAATTAAGGCATACTGATAATTAAATCTCGTTCCCATAAGGATTTAGAATAACATTTGTTTTCTGGTCCTTCGGAGATAGATTTTAAAAAACTCATTGTGCGTATTAATGCCTTTTTATTTTTGGTATCTCTCATTATATCAAATATTCCTGAAAAAATACTAAGATCTTCTGGTGAAAGCATTTGGAGTTCTTTCAGTGTTTTTTCAGCAACTGGCTCTGACGGATTTGCGGTTATTTCAAAATCGTTAGCATCATAATCAGCCAGGGCAATTAGTCTATCAAACGTGATATCTAAGTAAGGAAATAATGCGAGTACGATTCTTTTTGTCGGTCTGCGCTGTTTAAAACTGTCAGATTTTTCAAGCTCACAAAGTGTTGCTTGTGTAATTCCGAGCTTAGAGGCGAATTCTCTTTGTGTCCATCCATGAGCTTTTCTCGAATCCTTTATTATTTGTGCAAGGGTTCTGAAGTCATCGCTTGAAGTAAGTAGATTTGGAGAATTTGTCTCATTAATTAGTTCTGTCGATTTTGGCTGGCTCACCAATTTTTCCATGTTTTCTTTAGCCATAATAATAAAAGCCTTTCTAAAATAATACATACCAAGGCATAAGCACGTATTTTGATAAAGTTTAATCATGTGACTTTGATATTATACAAAGTATATCAGGGAAAGTCAATTCAATGTTGAATTAATTGATTAAAAAAAATATAATATATATCAAAATATGATGGATAAATATTTTGTAACCGAACGCATCCTTTTCTTTGGCTATACGTTGTGGAGTGGAACTAACTGATGGCAAGCTAACGACTCTACAATAGGTCATATTAGATCAAAAAAGTATTGTACATCACGTGTTCTTTTTATTTCAGATAGCCTTAGATATACAGGAAGTCAAGTGTGAGAGCGCCGTGATTGCTCAGGTTACTCAGAAGAATAGATGTGAAAAACTAAGTGTGTGATACGTAACAAAAAATATGGGAGAATGACATGAAAAAAGCTATCAATTATGGATATATTCAGGAAACTCCAGGAAGAGACATTCGTATGAAAAAGGCATTTCCGGCAGGATATAGATACCTATTTTCAGAGCATGAAGACGATACAGAATTCCGAAATCCAAATATGTATACTGTTGACATCGATACGCACTTACAATTGGATGAGTTTATGCAATCAACTATTGAAAATATTGGTATAATGATTGGATATAAAGGAATAGGGAAAAGCACAGTTCTGAAGAATTATTTTCGTTACTCTCAGCTTGGTTGTATATTTGGAAAGGAACGCCTGATAATTCCAGTTTTTGACTGGGAACCATATTTAAGAAATGATATCTGTGAGGCATGCTTGTTATTTCATTCAGTCAATAAACAGATTTTGAAGAAATATCCGACCGTAAAAGCAGCAATTCGTGAAGACGATGAAAGTACTTTTGAATATGAAGTGCGTTCAACAAAAGAATACCTACGAGAATCAGGTATTAAAGAAGTGTTATTACTTTTTGACAATATTGAACAATTGCCATGTAACCAAAATAATCTACGGCAATTTATAAAGGTGTATAAATATCTTAAAACTCCAATTCACGAAGAAGTTCCGTTGTCATACCGACTTAAAATTCTAATATCATCTACTCCGGAAAGATTTGTCTGGGCCATGGAGGATGGGGAGTTTGGAAGATATCAACATTCTGATTTATTTTACATATACAAAAATAATAGCATTAACCTCCACTCGTATCTCTCAAAAAAACGCAGACAACCCGAATCACCTTTGAAGAATATACCTGAGTGGGATAATGTACTGAATGCATTTGGTGAGCTAAGTCGAAAATTTAATCATAAATATGATGCTATAATAAGAGGGGTGTCTAATTATAGTGTTCCTGATTCATTAGCTGCATATGCAGATATTCTTTCGAACGAGAGATGGATTCACCCAAAAACGGGAGGGTCTGTTTTTAGAATAGAGGATATGACTCTGAATAATATCACCGTATTACGTTCCCTTTTCTGTCTTGAGAATGAAATGATTACCGGTATTCATTCTAAACGCTTTTGCAACTTTTTGAGTGCAAATAATGAGTATGATAACAGTATGATTATATTGCTTACTGTAAAACTCTATTATCAACAATGTTGTGTAAAACAGATAGCTTCAATAACTACGCCAAGAAATAAAAGTAACGGTGCGGAAAATCTGTATGGAGAACGTTGGCACCTGAAAAAGAGTGAGATTCTTCTTATATGGAAAGAGATTTTTGGGTCTGTAAACAACAAAAATTTTCCAAAGTTTGAAGAACAGGTTAATGAAAGTGTTGATTATCTGTATAATAATGGGATTCTTGCAAAATGTTGTAAGGCAAAAAAGGGTGAACCCCATGAAATATCAAATGAAGCACGGCTCTACCTTACACCTAAAGGTAAACTATTATGGGAGATGCTAAGTCAAGATTCTGTTCTTTTGGAAATGTTTAGGGAAGATTATGTAAGAATTTATGAGAAGGACATAGAGGCTCATTCACATAGTCCATATAGCAGTCAGGCTCATATCTCAAATGGTAACCAATTTGAATTATTTGTTGATCTTTGTATAATGATTATGGATTTAGCAAAAATTGAATATACGTTACGTGAAATTTCTGTTGAAAGAAGAACATATACTGCATATGAAAATGATTTTGGTGAAGATAGTGTTGTAGCCCATTTATATATGGGCCTGATAAAGTCTATCTCATATTCTGGTGTGAATATTACAGATGGACCACTTAGAGATAAGATAACTGGATTGGAGGAACAGATAGAAACTCTTAAGGATATATTTAGATGGGCAGAGAAATAGTTTGGATGAGCTTAGGCATATTTTGGGGAACTTAAAAATCGGAGGGATATATTCCCTCCGGTTCTCTTACTATTTTTTCGACTCAGACTTTTCATTTTGATTCTTAGACGCTGCTGTTGCCATACATTTATCTTGTACCTACTGCAGTAGAAATTATATTTGTAATTATCATAGCGTAGAGGATGTATGTTTTCAACCGTGTCCATAAAGTGACCTACTATATTATTTTGAGTATCTGCATGGATATATATATAGCATACAATAGCAAGGCTCCAGCTAAAATTAGTATTATGATAGCTATTGATATTGCAATGATATAGAGCCTACTTTTTCCTCTGAGATGGCCTTTTATCCCTTTCCATAGATGATCCCATAAAGGACCCAATAGGTGATCCCATAAGTGGCCCAGTATTTTTTCTACCGCGAAGTCGCAGATAGCCTGAATTACGTAATTGAAGAGCATACTTAACAAGATCATCTCTAGTATATCCTTTCCATTTGCACCTAAATTAAACAAAATATGCCAAAATGCGGCCACCTACGCGGGGCTACTTATAGTATGTATTGGAGAAAGTCTTAAACTATCGGACCGTTTTTATAAGGAAAAACCAGCCATGAACCCTGGCTTTTTGGGGGATTTATGGCTGGTTTTTTCGTATAATATGTTTTTTTGCCATAGAGTTTATTCTGTCATCATTTTATGCTGTCCGTATAAAATCCATTGTCTCGTGCAAAGACGTCCAAATTTAAAAGGTTCGGTGCTACATGAAATTATGAGCAAACGATTTTTTTGAATGAAAAACTAAAACCCGGAGAAGCTGTAGCTCTCTGTGTTTTGTTACATTTTTTCAATCCAAGCGGTGCATTTCAAAAGTATGAGAAAAATCGCGCACATAGCCTTTCTTAAGAATTTCCGGCGTGAGATGCTTGTCCAAAACGACGGTGATACTGTCGTGGGACTGGGCCTTGAAATATAGAGTAAATCAATGCTCTATATGATGGTCAGCTAGCCACTCTAGGTCATTTTTAAAGAGAAGCTTATCTATGCGTCCGCAGAAAATATATCCCTGTATATAGTATGACTTGCGGGTATACGCGTTTTGGCTGATGGACGGGATGAAGGTGTTGCAAAGATATATGCACATGAGATTCGAGATTATAGTTCAATGTATGAAATGACTGCAGTGGACTGTCTTGTATAATACTTGATGTGAAGTGTAGTAAGTGAATGCGAGAAGAACCATATGAAAGTTTGATAGGGTCTCGATTTTATAAAAGGAGTCTTATTTTATTGATTACTGCGGACGGTGTTTTCTTTTCAGTTTGAACGCATTAAAAGCCGATTGGTAATAGAATTGCGAAAATAGACCGGAAAATTCCGGCCTGTTTTTAATTATGACGTTCGTATAGTGCGGTATAAATAAAGGCAATGTTCAAGGCAATGTTCGCATAAAGCGGTATAAATGATATAATAACGTTCGTATAGTGCACTAAAACTAAAAAACCGCCCGAACATTATAATTCCCGTTTTTCCGCGTAAATACGGGATTTTTTGCTATTTTAACCTGAACTAAGTATAGAGATGGTTTTTTTAGGCTTTGAAAATTAGGGAGATAGCAATGGAAGCTTTGGAACGGTACTATATGAACTATTTGTCATTACAACAGCGCATCTAATTATTCGGATTACAATGTTGAATATCAGTTGATGGTTGACCGAATAGAACAGATTTTGGATAAAGAGTATGTTGATTCTGATGATGTGGAATTTATCAGATCGATTTTACCGGAAATAGAGAACGAAGGAATAAGAAGTGAAATAGAAAAATATCTGGAAGGAATAGGGTGGACCTAATTCGGTAGCGAATCCATGCTGCGATGATGAGAAGAAGTCCCCGGGAACACGGAGGGTGTCCTGTGATCAAGGTGCAGATAGACCCTATTGTTTATGAAGATATCTACCAAAAAAGTAATTAATAGTACTGCAAATAAAATACGTATATTGCTATTTCGCATTAAGTACTTTTTGGTATTTAATCGATAACAAAAAAATACAGTAAAAATGCGGGGTTGCGGGATTTGTTACGTGTGCTGATTTTGTCTGGTTTAGTGTTACGTGTAACACTTGAAGCCGTTTTAAACGGCGAAAGTGTGACACGTAACACTAAACTTGTTTTGGACAATGTACTGGAAGGCATGGCTGCGCGAGTACATTGACAGGGCTGACAATGTTAGAAGTGCAGGAACATTTTTCTGTCGGAACTTAAGAATCTTGTGATTCAAAAAACATTGTCTTCTTAAATAATGAATAAATAGGGCATACCCCAAATGTGCATTGTATAAGTACTTGACAGGTGTTAAAATAAAGTTATGATTTGAATTTATGGACATATTGAAAACAACGTCAAATATTTCAAATGGACAATTGGTGTGGAGAAATGAGCAAAGGAAAGAATATAGCGTACGTGAGGGTTTCTACGATAGAACAGAACGAATCAAGGCAAAGAGAAGCTCTTGAGAAATTCAAGATCGACAAATGGTTCGTTGAGAAAGCTTCAGGCAAAGATATGAATCGTCCTAAACTGCAGGAAATGCTAGAGTATGTCCGTGAGGATGATACTGTTTATGTAGAAGAATTCTCAAGACTTGGGAGATCTACAGCGGATCTTCTTGCGACTGTCCAAAAAATAGAAGATGCCGGTGCTAAATTTGTAAGCACAAAGGAGAACTTTGATACATCGACACCGACTGGCCGCCTGCAGATGACGATGATGGCTGCGATTGCGGAGTTCGAACGTGCGATGATATTGGAGCGGCAGAGAGAGGGCATTGCTATCGCGAAACGGGAAGGAAAGTATAAAGGGCGCAAAGCAGTATCTGTGCCGGATATCGGTGTGTATTACGATAAGTATATGAGACGAGATGGGACAAAGACATCCATCGCCGCTGAGATCGGGGTCAGCCGGACAACGTTGGATAAGCTTTTTAAGCAATATGAAAAGGAAAATATATCTGGAGTACAATAAGTAATAAGGAAGGATTTTCTGTAGCACCGAAAATTAAAGAGATCGCCGATGCTGGCTATGGCCTGTCCGTTGCCAAATATGTGGCAGCGTCTATCATTATTCAGGAAAAGGAAAGCGTTGATGAACTGCTCTCCAAATATGCAGAAAAACAGTCTGTACTGCTTGCTTTGGAAAAGGAATTGAATTCTTTACGGAAAAAATATGTATAATTTTAAGGAGAAATAAGGAATGGCAAAAAGAGCAGCAAAACCGAAGGAACAGAAGCCGATTGAACAGACCTTATGGGACGCAGCCAATAAGCTACGCGGGAAGGTCGAACCGGCTGAATATAAGCACGTCGTGCTGTCGATGATCTTTCTGAAATATGCAAACGATCGCTTTGACGAGCATCGCAAGCAGATGATAGATAATGGTCAGCAAGCGTTTCTTGAAATGATGCCTTTCTATACGAAGGACAATGTATTTTATATCCCCGAGTGCGCCAGATGGGCTTTTATCATGAAAAATGCGAAGCAGCAAGATATCGCAATCAAGATTGATACTGCGTTGCATGAGATTGAAAAGAAGAACTCGGCGCTAGAAGGTGCACTGCCAGACAACTATTATTCCCGTCTGCACATGGACCCCAGCGGTTTGTCCTCCCTTCTTGACCTTGTCAACGGGCTGGAGCTTCAGGTCGGCGGCGACAAGGATGTATTCGGTAAAGTGTATGAGTACTGCCTCCGTCAGTTTGCACTGAAGGAGGGAAAAGGCAAGGGAGAGTTCTATACCCCCCGCACGATTGTTGCGTTGCTTTGTGAGCTGATAGAGCCATATTCAGGAATTGTATATGACGGAGCTTGTGGCTCGGGTGGTATGTTCGTTCAGTCTATGAAATTTATAGATGAACATAAAGGCAATCGCCTGAATGTCTCTATATACGGACAGGAACTGACTGATACGACAAGGCGTCTGGCAAAGATGAACCTTGCTATTCGTGGTATCTCTGCGAACCTTGGTGAAGAGGCTGCGAACACATTCCTGAACGATCAGCACAAAGACCTGAAAGCGGATTTCTCGCTGGAAAACCCACCTTTCAACCAGAAGGACTGGCGTGAACCGAACCAGTTGGTGGATGATCCGCGCTGGAACGGATATCTGACTCCGCCGACCAGTAACGCCAACTACGGATGGCTGTTGAACACGCTCTCCAAGCTCGGACAGAATGGCACAGGTGTCGTACTTCTGGCGAACGGTGCGCTGTCTGCCGGTGGTGATGAGTACGAGATTCGTAAGAGGATGATCGAGAACGATGTGGTGGAAGCAATCATTATACTTCCCCAGAATATGTTTTATACGACAAATATTTCAGTGACGTGCTGGTGTCTGACGCGTAACAAAAAGGCACGTACGGAGAAACGTCCGGATGGCGAAGTTCGTTTCCGCGAGCGCGCAGGAGAAATCCTGTTCATGGACCTCCGTCAGATGGGTCATCCGTATGAGAAGAAGTATATCGAATTTACCGACGAGGATCGCGCCGTCATCGTAGACCGCTTCAAGTCCTGGCGTTTGGAAGGTTACCAGACTCCGTATGAGGACATTCCGGAATTCTGTTACGCAGCAAAGAAGGATGAAATCGTTGAAAAAGATTACAGCCTTGTGCCGAGCAGATACATTGAGTTCGTGCAGGCTGGTGAAGATGTAGACTACGATGAGAAGATGACACAGCTTCAGGGTGAATTGCAGAAGCTCCTTGTTCAGGAACGGCAGTCAAGGCAGGACCTTCTTGAAGTGATGAAGGGACTCGGATATTCAATCGACGTGTGAGGTGCAGTGATGGCAATTACTTGTGGAAATGTTATCGAAAACTTCATTGCCGGCATTAAAGAAGGCGAAAGTGGCTCGGTATCCTCAACGAAAACAGTGCGGATTAAGGGTGATCAGTTAATCCATTACTCGACCCCGATAATTGAGCGTGATGAAGACGGATTTATCCTGAATATCAGCAGGTATTCATTGGCAACAGGCCAGTTACAGAAAAGAATGAAAGAAATGCTTCCAGAAGGATATCGAACGGTGAAAAGGGTTCCGCAGGATTACGACGGCAGTCTGAAAGACTTTCTGGAACAGTGAGGGCGATATATGGCACAGAACTATCAAAAAATCGGTGATTATATCTCTGTGGTGGATAACCGAAACACTGACGGCAGTATTACCAATCTGATGGGTATCAGCATTGATAAATGCTATATCCCGTCTGTTGCCAATGTGATTGGAACTGATTTACACAATTACAAAGTTATCCGGAAGGGACAGTTTGCTTGCAGTCTTATGCAGGTCAGCCGCGATCAGCGGATTCCGTTGGCTATGTATACTTCTGATGAACCAGCTATCATGTCGCCTGCGTATGTGATGTTTGAAGTAAACCGCCCTGATGAACTTCTCCCAGAGTACCTTGAACTCTGGTTTAAGCGAGCAGAATTTGACCGTGAGGCATCATTCTATGCGGTAGGCGGTGTTCGTGGTTCGCTGGATTGGGAGGATTTTCGTAAGATGAAGCTTCCCGTCCCCTCCATTCCCGAGCAGCGCAAGATCGTCCATGACTATCAGGTCATTACGGACAGGATTGAGTTGCTGCGGAAGATGAATGAGAAGTTGGAAGAACAGGCTATGGCTGTGTTCGAATCTCGTTTTGTCAACCCGGTCAATGTCGTTTACGATGAAAATGGAGTCCCTGATGGGTGGATAAAGTATTCGCTGTCAGATGTAATGAACACCACAACAAACAGTGTAAATCCTCAAACAATCACGGAATCACATGTTTGGCATTACAGCATCCCGGCATTTGACGCAGAAAGACTGCCTGTATTTGATAGCCCGAATACGATTTTAAGCAATAAGTATCGGGTTCCTGCTGATTCCATTCTTGTTTCAAAACTTAATCCGGACACAAAACGGATATGGCTTTCCGATGAAGCATTCAAAGATGCTATTTGCTCTACAGAGTTTATTATTTATATACCTGAGAACAAAAAGCATAAGTCATTCTATTATATGCTGTTCAATACGAAAGCGTTTGTTGATTTTTTGGTAAGCAACGCTACTGGCTCAACGAATAGTCGTATGAGAGTGAAGCCGTTGTCAACACTCGATTTTACCTTTGTTGTACCGGATGAAAAAGCAATTGCAGACTACAGTATATATGCAGACCCGTTTTTAAGAAGAATAAACGAAAACAACAAAGAGATACGTCAGCTAAAGAAGCTGTGGCCCATTGCTACCACAACAATGATGCTGAATTGTTGAAAAGGAGCGTGATGTCTATGCCAGCTATTTTTACAGAGGCCGTTCTCGAACAGGCCATCATAGACAAATTCAAAGCAGAGGATTACCGCTATACCGCAGGTGATGATCTGCACCGTGAACTCACGGATGTTCTGATCGAGGAAGACCTGAAAGCCTTCCTGAAGGCGAAATATGCCCCGGAAGGCATCACGGATTCTGAGGTCGACTCAATTATCAGGTCGATGCGTTATGCGTCACCTGTGCCCGTTTACAGCGCAAATAAGGCTATGTTCCTTCGTATGGTTGAGGGCGAGACATTCGTGCGTGAAGACCGCAGTGCGAAGGACTTCCATCTGCGTCTGATTGACTTCGACCGTGTGGACAACAAGAACATCGTCCGCATCGTCAACCAGATGACCGTGAAGGGACCGAATGCGACACGCCGTCCGGATGCCATCGTGTACCTGAACGGTATGCCTGTTGTCGTTATGGAATTCAAGTCCGCCATCAAGGAAGATACAACCATTCATGACGCCTACATCCAGATAACGACACGGTATCTTCGGGACATCCCGGAGCTGTTCAAGTACAACTGCTTTGCGGTTATCTCTGATGGTGTAAATACGAAAGCCGGATCCATTTTTGCCGATTATGAGTTCTTCTACTCTTGGCGCCGTGTCGAGATGAACGACCGCCCTGCAGACGGCATTAATACCCTCGACACAATGATACAGGGAATGTTCCGGAAAGAACGCCTGTATGATATCATCCACAATTTCATCTATTTCCCGGATACGGATAATGGCAAGAATGTGAAAGTCGTTGCCAGCTATCCGCAGTATTTCGCTACGCGGAAGCTGCTGGCAAACGTCCTGACACATCAAAAACCCCTCGGAGACGGCAAAGGTGGTACATATTTCGGTACTACTGGCTGTGGCAAGAGCTTTATCATGCTGTTCCTGACGAGGCTTATCATGCATGAACCGGTCCTTCACTCCCCCACTGTCCTACTCATCACAGACCGATCCGATCTTGATGATCAGTTGTCCCGCCAGTTTCTGAATTCCAAGAGATTTATCGGAGATAATGCGGTTATCGAGATGGACAGCCGTGAACAGTTGAAGGAGCTTCTGACAAAAACGGCCAGCGGTGGCGTATACTTGACGACAATCCAGAAATTCGCGGACGAATTTGGTGAGCTCAGTACGCGCCATAACATCATATGTATCTCTGATGAAGCGCATCGGACGAGCAACAACCTGGATATGAAGCTCATCATGAAGTCTGATGAAGTCCTGAAGCGGTATGGTTTCGCCAGATTTCTGCATACAGCACTGCCCCAGGCCACCTATATCGGTTTTACAGGGACGCCGGTGGATGCAACCATGGATGTCTTCGGTCCTGTCATTGACCAGTATACGATGACGGACTCCGTTAAGGACGGCATCACAGTTCGGCTGGTATATGACGGAAGACCGGCAAGGGCCGTCCTTAATGATGAACAGGTAAAGAAAATCGAGAACTATTATAAACAGTGCCTAGACGCAGGGAGCAATGAATATCAGGTAGAAGCCAGTCAAAAAGCTGTTGCGAAGATGGCGGCCATTGTAGGCGATACGGAAATACTGGAATCTGTTGCAGATTATTTTATTGATCATTATGAGTCGAGAGTCCGTGAAGGGTCTACCGTTGCCGGTAAGTGCATGTTCGTCTGCATGAACCGTCCTATCGCATTCAAATTCTATAATATACTGAAATCCAAACGCCCGGAATGGTTTGAATTGAAAGTCGCTCCGGATGGCGTGGAACTGTCAGAAAAGGACCGGAAAGAGCTGATTCCGATGCCAATGTGCCAGTTCGTGGCAACCAGGTCAAAGGATGATCCGCAGGAAATGTACGACCTGCTCGGAAACGATTCTGTCCGAAAAACGGCAGCTATCCAGTTCAAGAACATCAAGAGCAATTTCAAGATCGCAATTGTAGTTGATCTGTGGCTCACAGGGTTCGATGTGCCGTTCCTTGACACGATCTATATCGACAAGCCAATCACGCAGAAACACAGCATCGTTCAGACGGTTTCCCGGGTGAACCGCTCCTATGCGGGAAAAGACAGTGGACTTATCGTCGATTTCATTGGCATCAGGCTTGGACTGCTGACCGCGCTCCGCACCTACACGGATTTCAATGAAGATGATTTCAACGATGACAATGTACAGGCAGCGATCCGCATCGTCCGTGACCAGCTCGAAATATTGAATGCCATGATGCATGGCTTCGATAATAAAAAATATTTCTATGGAACTCCAGGCGAACAGCTGCAGTGCTTGAATGAAGCTGCGGAATTTGTTCAGAAGACAAAGGATCTTGAATACCGTTTCATGTCCAACGTTCTCCGGATGTCTAAGGCTTTCAATCTCTGCAACAGCAAGAACGACTTTACGGATTATGAGCTTGACCTCATTCATTATTACAAAGCCGTGCGTTCTGTCCTGTTCAAGTTGACCCACGGCGATGCTCCGGACACGGACACGATGAACGCCCATGTCCAGAAAATGCTGGAAGACGCAATAAAGTCAGAAGGGGTGGAAGAAGTATTCTCGACCGATACAAGTGTGAACGCAGAAGCGGTGGACCTGTTCAGCGATGATTACCTGACCAGGATCAGCCGCATCAAATTGCCGAACACAAAGATAAAGATACTCACGCAGTTATTGAAGAAGAAGGTCGATGAATTCAAGAAAGTCAATAAGATAAAAGCCAAGACGTTTGAAGAAAGGCTGAAGGCAATCGTCAACGACTATAACAGCCGCATGTCCGATGTAGACTATATCAAGGGTATTCTCGATAATGTAGCAGATCAGCTGATGGATCTCATGAAAAAGATAAAGGAGGAACAGGATTCTTTTAGTACGATGGGCATCGACTATGAAGAAAAAGCCTTCTATGACATTCTTGTGGCTGTCGCTGATAAGTTCCAATTCGAGTTCCCGGACAAAGAGAACATAGAACTGGCAAAAGAGATCCGTGCAGTGCTCCGGGACAAGGAAAAATATACGGATTGGGCAAACAGTGCTCAGATCAAGGCGCTGATGCAGGCCGATATTATAATTATTCTGGCAAAACATGGATATCCGCCAACCCCTCCGGAAATTTACGAAAAAGTATACAATGATATCCTGGAGCAGGCAGAAAACTTTAAAAAATACAGTGACTGAACCGAAAGTCTGCTACTCTCTCACTTTCTGGTCAAGCTTGCTCACAAAGAACAACAGGAAAACCAACAACTACAACAGAAAGGGTATAGAAGCATATGGCTGATATAAAATTCACTATCGTGAAAGAAATCGGGGTCCTGTCAGAAGGCTCCAAAGGATGGCGAAAGGAATTGAACCTGATCTCCTGGAACAACGGTAATCCCAAGTACGACATCCGGGACTGGGCGCCGAATCACGAAAAGATGGGGAAAGGCATTACCCTGACGGAGGCCGAAGCCAAAGCCTTGAAAGGTATGCTCCAGCAGGAAGTATAAATCCAATAAAAATGGAATTATCAAGATCCTCTCGTCTTAAATAAGCACATAATACTAGCCTCTTTGTATCAGAAATTCTATTCTCATAAGAGAAAGAGAATAATGAATACAAGGAGGCTATTGTTATGATTGACCATATTATCGACCATGCCCTGACGACGATTGGCTGCACACTGGACGGCATGGAGGCCGTAATTGAGATGACGACGGAAGTTGAAACGGTATCCGCCGAGGCTGTTGGCTATCTGCTGATCAACTGTATCGCATCAATCCGGACAGAATGCGAATCCATTAAGAAAGAAGCCGCCAAATTGAAATAAAGACCATATGGAAAAAGAGCCATAATTCCTGCTCTTTTCAAACACAATTTTAATGGCTGCAATGTTAGACAATCTCACGTACTTTACTAAAAAATGTAAAATGTTGTCTTGTTTTGTGAAAAACTGTCTTTATAACAAAATAATAGTCATTGACAACGTACATATTTTTCGCTATAATAAACTCAATCTTGGTATAGTCATCATAGAAAATCTCCATTCAAAAAACGCAATAACTATGCTCAAAATGCCAAATTGGGAAGAACGATGGTACAGAGCACAATCTATCCGTTTTTAGAACAGGAAATATTATAAGTAACCCGTGAATAAAATGATAATACGACTAGCCAAGGCGGGATTCGGCTATTGCCAGCAGGAGGGAATAAGCATGATGTCCATACATAATAGTAACCATGTTAACAGCTATTCAACGAAAACTCCTACGATTGCGAGAATTGTCAGGTTCAAATTGAATTTATTAGGATTCATATCAGAAGTATATGTCGCGTGTATAATTATTGCGATCGTCAAAGGGGTCTGCATTCTTTTTAAGAGACTGTAAGCTTGTTACATAACAGTCCATCTGTTATAGACCCTTACATTCTTGTGGCATTTAAGCGTAGTTCTGCCTTTATTCGGTCCACTCTGGACAGTTCACTGTGAAAGGAAAAATAATATGCTGAAAGTTTTCAAGATAAAAATCCAGGCGAAATTTCCGCTTGGCGTGCCCGATCATGAGGTCATGGCTCGTCAAATTTTTAACTTCCCGATTTTCAGGAATTCTTTAAAAAATTGTAACTTCGGCTCCAGCACCAATATCCAAATACAGAACACTGAGTAACAATCCCCAATTTTCAGGATTTATAAAAGAGTGATCAAGATATCGAATAAGTATTTCTTCAGTCTAAAAACTGTTAATTGGGAGGCGTAATTTATGGATGGCCGTATTTTGAAAGCATTAAGAAATATCTACGGAATAAGCGCCGTAGAAATGAGTAAAAAACTTGGCATTTCACGTAGTTATTTATCAGAGATTGAAAACGGGAACCGCGATATCAATACTGGGTTGCTATCGAAATATGGAAGTGTTTTTGGAATCAAATCTTCTTATCTAATGATGTTGGACGAACATTATAAAGATGAAAAAAATGGCAAAGCAGAGCTATTTATTCGAGATCTAATGATAAAAGTAATACTAGAAGCAGAGAAAAAGGTTCCGGCGGCTTCCGATGCTGATGAAGTGTAAATTCCCATCATTTTGATGATTAAATATATTTTTAAACCTGTTTATATTCGTCATGGCTAACCGAACTACATTCAGTCCTGCAGTGGTCACGCGAGTAAATATATAATAGAAAGGAGATTAGGATATGTTATCATTCTGGTTTGGGTATAAAGTTCTCGGACCCCTGTTTGATCGCTGGGGTTGGTTTTAATTGAAAAAGCTGTATTAGAATCTGGCAATTCTAATACAGCAGCTTACGCAACAAATTCAGTCTCGTTGCATCTAGGGAGAGCGTAATAGCAATTACGCTCTCTTCTATTATAATAGCACATAAAAAAAGCAAAAGAAACTATGAAACACTTTAAAACAATGGATTTTCTTTAAAACTACAGGCTGTTTTAGGAATGATTAACAGCAAATATACTATGTCATGGAGATCCCGGCACAAGACACACCCATGCCTAAAGTTTCGATCTTATCGTGACAGAAAGGAGAAAATCATGAAAAAATTAACTATAGAGAAATCATTTTATCATCTGTTATTCTTCTTGTTCTTTATTATTAATATATCACTCGTTAATGCAGAAAAAGTGGACGCTTCGGTCCATCTAATGGACGGAGTGTATATGATTCAAACTACCAGTAACAATAACTTTGTAGTCGATATAGAAAATTACAGTCAAGATAATTGTGCAAACATCAGTCTTTATAAAAGGGTCGGATCCGTTAATCAGCTATTCGCAATACAGTACATAAAAACTGAAGATGGCACTAGATACTACCGTATTATGAACCCATATTCATTGAAAGTCCTAGATGTTTCTAACGGATCCAGAGATAACGGTGCAAACTGCATACAATATGAATGGCAAGGAACCGACAATCAGCTGTGGTGTTTCGAAACTTGCCTGGGAGGTCATAGAATCAAATCGAAATTAGGCACATATCTTGATAACTCCGATGGAAATATGAGCAACGGAAATAACATACATCTTTGGGAAAAGGCTGATAATGATAACCAAAAATGGAGTCTTTTGTATATGGGCGGTATAGAACTGGCCAGTATGATTTTTCGAGAAGTTTCTGAATGTGGGACTAGAGAAGATGGCAATAATAATGTTAAATACAATGAATGGTTCTATAACGGAGACAGCAGTAAATATGGTGCTTGGTGTGCTGCCTTCCAGTCATGGTGTATGTACAAAGCTACCGGAGGCACACTTTATAAAAGTGCAACAGCCTCAGGTATGGCAAAAAAATATAATTTAACCTTAAAGTACCAGAAATCAAAAGCATTTGGAGGAAATTATACTCCAAAAGTAGGCGACTTGCTTTTTACCCATCCCGACGGATCTAACGGAGATATAAATAACATCAATCATGTAGCATTCGTATTAAACGTTGACGAAAATGGCAAAATATTAACAATTGACGGCAACACTCATGATGCTGATGATGCCAACCCGAATTTCAGAGTTTGGCATAAAACAAGACACATTGATGATAGAGACATTAGCGGGTACGCGATAATTGAATATAATTAATACTTCTTACACAAAATAAAGATAATCCTATATTGAACCCAATCACGCTTGCGCGTGAAGCCTTTCTTGTTTCTTAATACCGCCATTGCATTGGCGGTCCTTTTTGTTTACGATAAGCTCATCCTATAAAAGGAAAAGCCCCTCCGGATGACTGCT
>Ga0326514_10000169_pt1 | contig 40526 bp, 30 predicted proteins | sample 3_2548_0518_D_FD_203653 | JGI IMG/M metagenome (GOLD analysis project Ga0326514, IMG submission 203653) | Bovine rumen microbial communities from UC Davis, California, United States - 3_2548_0518 | ecosystem: Host-associated > Mammals > Digestive system > Stomach > Rumen | place: USA... | reverse complement strand
GATCATTCCGGGCATCTGCCTGATCATCACGGCAGTCCTTCTTCTTTTTTCCGATAAGAAGGCTGACTGCTGGAAGATTCCGAAGGATGTCTCTTACGGCGAAGGAATCCTGATCGGGATCGCCCAGGGCTTCGCGACTCTTCCGGGACTTTCCCGCTCCGGCACCACGATCGCAGCAGAGACTTTGTGCGGACTCGACCGGAGATTCGCAGTCAAGTATTCTTTCATCCTGTCCATACCGGCAATTGTCGGAGCTGCAGTACTTGAGCTCTCAGACATTTCCTCAGAAGCGATTACCGGGCAGGTCGCCGGAACTTATGCAGCGGGTATGATCGCAGCTGCGGTCGTCGGCTATTTCGCAATCCGCTCCATGCTGAAGCTGGTTCAGAATAAGAAGATGAAGTATTTCGCATATTACTGCTTTGCGGCAGGGATCTTTGCGATCATCGGTCAGTTTACTCTTGTCTGAAAGGAAACGGAATGGCAGACAGAAACACGAATAAGAACATATCTTCTTCAGGAGCGGGAACGAGTTCCCGCTCTTCTGCTAAGAAAAATACAGGTAAGATGAAGACACAGGCATCCGGATCAAAGAAGTCCGGAAGCAGAAGCGCTTCTTCGGCAGGCAAAAGGAGCTCCAGAGGCCGGAATACGGCCCGTTCTTCCTATCAGTACTATGAGCCTTCCTCGGGAAATTCTGCGCTCAATACAGAGATCTTCTGCATCACCCTGCTTGCAGTCTCGATCCTGATCTTCATCAGTCTTCTTGGCATAGGCGGAAAGGTCGGAAATGCACTTGGCGATATTTTCTTCGGCCTTATGGGAACGAATGCCTATGTATTTCCATTCCTTCTGTTCTTCCTGACGATCTTTGTCATGGTGAACAGGGGCAACAGGAGAGCTTACATACAGACAGCTGCCCTGGCCGGGCTTTTTGTCATCGTATGCGGCCTTATGGAGCTGATGCTGGTTGGATGGCGCGGCTCCACGGATATCGTCGAATATTATGAGGTCGGCTCCCAGTACCATGAAGGAGGCGGCATCATAGGCGGTGCACTGGAGATGTTTTTCTGCCAGTCGATCGGCGTCGCAGGCGCTTACATCTTCCTGATCCTCGCTGCGGTTCTGATGATCGCCCTCTTTACCCAGAAGGCACTTTTCGTCTCCGCAGGAAAGAAGAGCAGGGAGGCTTTTGCGGAAAAGCGCGAGATCTCCCGTGTCAGACATGAGGAGAATAAGGCAAGAAGAGAACAGGAAAAAGAGCTCAGAAGAGCGGAGATGGCAAGACAGCGTGAAGAAGAGGACAAGGCGAGAGATGCCCGCCTTCAGAAGCTGCGTGAGGACCAGAAAAAGCGTTTCGGGGAAAGTTCAAAACTTCCGGAGCTGTCCTCTCAAAAATCTGCTGACGCAAATGTCCCAGCCGCGTCTTCTTCCTCCGGCAGAATGGAAGACCCGGACGGCATCGCGTTCGGCTTTTTCCGGAAACCTGCCGGAAAGAAGGATTCCGGGCTTTCCGTGAGCACAGACCTCTTCGGGGAGACAAAACCATCTTCCGGCCTGTTAAGGAGAAAGGGGAAGCCGGCAAGCGTTGTCTTTGGCAAACTGGAAGGAGACGTACCGGATGAAGAGAATGCTCCGGTAACAACATTTGACAAAGACTTTCAGAAAAGCAAAGTTGTCAGTTCCGGCAGTCTGAGAAAGAAAAGCACCGATCCGAATATCTCCGGCAGTTCAGCGGATGAAAGTTCTGCATATGGCAGCTTTGAGAGAAAGACGGTCAGCAGCCGCAGAATGGATGCGGAAGCATCAGAAGATCCGGAAAAGTCCCAGATAAGGGAAGCGTCCCTGCTGTCACCGGATTTCGAGATCCACAGGGGTGGAAGCACCGTCTCTTCCGGAAGTTCCGGATCCGGCGGCGGAAGTGCTTTCCCGAAGGGGCCTAAGGAGGCTGGCGGCGTATCCGTTATGGCGGATGCATCTGCACCTTCCGGTAACGAGAATCCGGAGACAGACGATGATGAGGCGGATGCTTTTGGCGGAATCGTGACGAAGAAGCAGATCGAGGAGGCCGGCGTTTCGAATCAGAGAAAGAAAGCGGCAGAGCAGAAAGCGGCCGCAGGAAGTACGAATGCAGGCAGCCGGAATTCTTCGGCAGGCTCCGCCGGAGCAGAAAACGGCAGGCTGTCTGCTGCCGGGACCGAGGAAGCGACAGAGAGCGTCGCAAAGGAGATAAAGGAGAAGGAAGAGGAGAGGATTCCTTATACCTTCCCGCCCATCGATCTGCTCAGCAAGCCGAAAAGAAGCCCGGACAGCCTGACGGATGATGACCTGAGAGAGACGGCTGCCAAGCTTCAGCAGATTCTTGCAACTTTCGGCGTCAACGCCAAGGTCACAAATGTTTCGTGCGGCCCTTCTGTCACCCGCTATGAGCTTCAGCTGGAGATGGGGACCAAGGTCAGCAAGATCACGAATCTGGCCGACGATATCAAGATGAATCTCGCGGTCACCGATATCCGTATCGAAGCCCCGATCCCGGGAAAGGCAGCAGTCGGCATCGAGGTGCCGAACAAGACTCCGTCGATGGTCTATCTGAGAGAACTGATCGATTCCGATGAGTTCCGGAAGGTCCACGGCAAGAAACTTTCCTATGTTGTCGGCAAGGATATCGCAGGCAAGATCGTGGTTTCCGATATCGCAAAGATGCCGCATCTTCTGATCGCCGGCGCGACCGGTTCCGGTAAGTCCGTATTCATCAATACGATGATCATGTCGATCATCTACAACGCGGACCCGAATGAGGTCAAGATGATCATGATCGATCCGAAGGTCGTCGAGCTTTCGGTCTACAACGGCATTCCGCACCTTTACATTCCGGTCGTGACCGATCCGAAGAAGGCTGCCGGCGCTCTTAACTGGGCAGTCGCGGAAATGACCAGGCGCTATCAGGAGTTCGCCGAAGTCGGCGTCCGGAACCTGGCAGGCTATAATGCCAAGGCTGAGACGCTTCAGAAGGCATCTGTCCCGGGGACTCCCTCCCCAATGCCGCAGATCGTGATCATCGTCGACGAGCTTGCTGATCTGATGATGGTATCCGGCAACGAGGTCGAGGATGCGATCTGCCGGCTGGCACAGCTGGCAAGAGCGTGCGGAATCCATCTGGTCATTGCGACCCAGAGACCTTCGGTCGATGTCATCACCGGCCTGATCAAGGCAAATATTCCGTCAAGGATCGCATTCGCGGTATCTTCGGGAACCGACTCCAGGACCATTCTTGACCGCAACGGAGCGGAGAGGCTTCTCGGCAACGGTGATATGCTGTTTGCTCCGCAGAACTACAAGAACCCGGTCCGTATCCAGGGCGCTTATGTCTCGGATGAAGAGATTCAGGAAGTCGTCGACGCGATCAGCCAGGAGCAGAATCCAGACAAGATGAAAGAGCGCATGGCCGAAGTCCAGAAGGCTGCCTCCTCCGTCTCCTCCGCCGGTGACGGAAGCGAAGATGTGGATGAGCTCTTCGCCCAGGCTGGCAGATTCATCATCTCCAAGGACAAGGCTTCGATCGGTATGCTGCAGAGATGGCTGAAGATCGGTTTCAACCGCGCCGCCCGCATCATGGACCAGCTGTCTGACGCCGGCGTTGTGGGACCGGATGAAGGAACAAAGCCAAGGAAAGTGCTCATGAGTGAAGAGCAGTTCGAGAATTATCTCGAGCAGAACTGATTGATAAAGCAACCTGTCTGCTGCTTAGCTTTACAGGCATGCCCGCCGCAGCTGCCCTTGCAAATTGGGATCTGCCGCTGGCGGGCTTATTGTACATGGTGGCTTATACTTTGTTTAAGAATTATCAAAATACGAATAGATCTTTGACAATATTACGGAGTTTATCGTAATATACAAAAAAATTCGGACAGGAACCTTGAATGAAGGTCCGATGAGCCTTATACTGAAAATAATGAATCAATATTCGACAGGGATGGAGGGTATAACATGTACAGGATTCTGGAGGCAAGAAACCTTGCGGGCCCGAACTATGAGATGCTGGTCGAGGCCCCGCGCGTTGCTGCCCGGTGTCTGCCCGGACAGTTCGTTATTGTGAAAGTCGGTGAGGAAGGGGAGAGAATTCCTCTGACTATCACCGATTATGATCGTGAGAAGGGCATCATCGAACTGGTTTATCAGCCGATCGGTGTCAGCACCGGCAAGCTGTCCCGGCTGCAGGCGGGGGATGTCATCACGGACTTTGTCGGGCCGCTCGGACAGCCGTCCGATCTGACAGGCACTCCGATCGAAGAGCTGAAGAAAAAGAAGATCGTCTTTGTCGCAGGCGGCGTCGGAACAGCGCCGGTCTACTGTCAGGCAAAGTGGCTGCATGAGCATGGTGTACAGAGTGATGTCATCATCGGTGCAAAGACAAAAGACCTTGTCATGCTGGAAGACAAGATGAAGAAGGTAGCGAATGTCTTCGTCACTACGGATGATGGTTCCTATGGACGCAAAGGCATGGTCACCAAGTGCCTTGAAGACCTGATTGCAGAAGGTCATGTCTATGATCACTGTGTCTGCATCGGTCCGATGATCATGATGAAGTTTACCTGCCTGACCACCAAAAAGTATGGGATCCACACGGTAGTTTCCATGAATCCGATCATGGTTGACGGGACCGGTATGTGCGGTGCCTGTCGTCTGATCGTCGGAGGAGAAGTCAGGTTCGCATGTGTTGACGGACCTGAATTTGACGGACACCTTGTAGATTTTGATCTGGCCATGAAGAGACAGACCCTGTACCGGACGAAGGAAGGCGAAACCTTCCTGGCCTGGAAGGAAGGAAAGACTCACAGCGGCGGATGCGGACAGTGCGGAGGTGACAAGTGATGGCTGAGATCAAAGGTTTGAAGAGAGTTCCGGTCAGAGAGCAGGATCCGAAGGTCCGCGCGGCTAATTTCGATGAAGTCTGCCTCGGCTATAATGAAGAAGAAGCTTTAGAGGAGGCAGGAAGATGCCTTCACTGCAAGAATCCGAAATGTGTTCAGGGATGTCCGGTTTCCATCAATATTCCGGAGTTCATTGCTGCCCTGAAGCAGAAGGATTACGACAAGGCATATGATGTCATCTCGGAATCCTCATCCCTTCCTGCTGTCTGCGGGCGTGTATGTCCTCAGGAGACCCAGTGTGAAGGCCAGTGTATCAGGGGAATCAAAGGCGATGCCGTATCCATCGGCAAGCTGGAGAGATTCGTCGCCGACTGGGCAAAGGAAAACGACAGACATATGAAGTGCTACAGAGGCCGCTCAGGCCATAAGGTAGCTGTCATCGGTTCCGGCCCGTCCGGCCTTACCTGCGCAGGCGACCTTGCAAAACAGGGCTATGATGTCACCATCTTCGAAGCTCTCCACAAGGCAGGCGGCGTCCTGGTCTATGGTATTCCGGAGTTCCGTCTTCCGAAGGATAAGATCGTTGCCAAGGAAGTGGAGAATGTCCAGTGCCTTGGAGTAAAGATCGAGACGAACGTTATCATCGGCCGTTCTGTTACGATTGAAGACCTCCTTACCCAAGAAGGCTTCGACGCAGTCTATATCGGTTCAGGCGCAGGCCTTCCGATGTTCATGAACATTCCGGGAGAGCAGGCTAAGGGAGTCTTCTCCGCGAATGAGTTCCTGACCAGAAACAACCTGATGAAAGCTTACCGCGATGATTTCGATACCCCGATCATCTGCGGAAAGAAAGTTGTTGTCGTCGGCGGCGGCAATGTTGCGATGGATGCGGCAAGAACAGCACTGAGACTTGGCGCGGAAGTCCATGTCGTATACAGACGTTCCGAGGCTGAGCTTCCGGCAAGAAAAGAGGAAGTCCATCACGCGAAGGAAGAGGGAATCCAGTTCGATCTGCTGACCAATCCGGTCGAGATCCTGACTGATGATCAGGATAATGTGACGGGTATGAAAGTCATCCGTATGGAGCTTGGCGAACCGGATGCCTCCGGAAGAAGAAGACCTGTGCCGGTCGAAGGCTCTGAGTTCGAGATCGCATGTGATACCGTCATCATGGCTCTGGGTACCAGACCGAACCCGCTGATCTCTTCGACTACGGAAGGACTTGAGACCAACCGCAAGAAGTGCATCGTTGCCGATGAGGCAGGTGCTACCAGCCTTCCGGGTGTCTTCGCAGGCGGCGATGCTGTTACAGGCGCTGCTACGGTTATTCTGGCTATGGGTGCCGGAAAGCAGGCTGCGAAGTCCATCGATGAGTATATCCGGAAGAAGTATGCGGAGTGATTTTCCGCTGTTTCTGCTATGATACCGGGGGAACCGCTTTGGCGGTTTCCCCGTTTTTTTGGAGAATATATGAAGATTACGATACTATGCGTCGGAAAGTTCAAGGAGAAGTACTGGGCTGATGCCGCGGCGGAGTATACAAAGAGGCTCTCAAGGTACTGCAGCCTCAGGATCGTGGAAGTACCCGATGAGGCAACCCCGGAGAATGCCTCGGAGAAGCTTGAGATGCAGATCAGGGAGAAGGAAGGAGACAGGCTGCTTGCCTGGCTTGAAAGAAATGCTCCCGATCCGTCGGCATTGGTTGTGGCACTGGCAATCAAAGGAAAGACCATGGACTCGGTGAAGTTTGCCGGGACGGTGGCAGATGACATGAGCCGGGGAATCTCCCATATTGTGTTCGTGATCGGCGGCTCCCTCGGACTTTCAGACGGTGTGCTGAAAAGAGCGCAGAAGAAATTATCGTTCTCGGAATTCACATTTCCGCATCAGCTGATGCGGGTGATCCTCCTCGAACAGGTCTACCGGGCCTTCCGCATCATCAACCGGCAGCCGTATCATAAGTAAGCGGGAAAATACAGGATACATAAGTAAGCGGGAAAATACAGGATATTTGACGAATCCTGCGCCTTATACTAAAATATAAGACAGTTTTTTTATTGGAGAAATACGGATGAATGCTATCTGAAAAAACACAAAAAGGGCTGTAAACTGGAGGATTTATTATGGGCTTAGATGCATCTGAGGTAATCAAATCAGGAAAAGCTGTACTGGGTATTGAATTCGGATCGACAAGAATCAAGGCGGTTCTGATCGGACCGGACCATGATGTCATCGGTCTGGGAACCCACGACTGGGAGAACCGTCTGTCAGATGGTCTCTGGACCTACACTCTCGAGGATATCTGGGGCGGACTTCAGGACTGCTACGCAAGTCTGGACCAGGATGTTCAGAATAAGTACGGGCTTTCGATCGAGAAACTCGCTGCAATCGGATTCTCTGCGATGATGCACGGATATATGGCATTTGACAAAGACGATCAGCTGCTCATTCCGTTCCGCACCTGGAGAAATACCAACACCGGCAAAGCTGCTGACGAGCTTACAAAGCTCTTCCACTTCAACATGCCGATGAGATGGAGTGCTTCTCATCTCTATGAGTGCATCCTTGAGAACATGGACCACGTCAGGAACGTGACGTACTTTACGACCCTTGCAGGCTACATCACCTGGGCGCTGACCGGCAGCAAGGTCATCGGCATCGGCGATGCTGCAGGGATGTTCCCGATTGACCCGAAGACCAGGGATTTCGATAACACCATGATCGGGAAGTTTGACGATCTGATCGCAGACCGCCACTATCCGTGGAAACTCCGCGACATCATGCCGAAGGTACTGGTTGCAGGAGAGGAAGCCGGAAGGCTGACTGAGGAAGGAGCCAGAAGACTTGATCCGACCGGAAAGCTTCAGGCCGGTATCCCGGTCTGCCCGCCGGAAGGGGATGCAGGAACCGGCATGGTTGCGACGAACAGCTGTGAAGTGACCACCGGCAACGTATCTGCAGGGACTTCAGTCTTCGCCATGGTCGTCATGAAGGAGAACCTGAAGAACCTCCATACCGAGATCGATATGGTCACAACTCCTGACGGAGCTCCGGTTGCCATGGTACACTGCAACAACTGCACTTCTGACCTGAATGCGTGGGTAGGGATCTTCCGCGAGTTCTGTGAACAGATGGGCATGGAGCCGGATATGAACAAGATCTTCTCCGTCCTTTACAATCATGCGATGGACGGTGATGCAGACTGCGGCAATGTACTCGCTTTCAACTACTTCTCAGGAGAGCCAGTCACCGGATTTAACGGTGAAGGAAGGCCGCTGGTCGTCCGCAGGCCTGATTCCAGATTCAATCTGGCCAACTTCATGAGAGCGAACCTTTATTCTTCTCTCGCTTCTCTCAAGATCGGACTTGATATCCTTCTGAAGGAAGAGCATGTGGAAGTTACGAAGCTGATGGGACATGGCGGACTTTTCAAGACGAAGGGAGTCGGCCAGAGTATTCTTGCTGCTGCGGTTAACGCTCCGGTAACCGTCATGGACACCGCCGGGGAAGGCGGAGCATGGGGCATGGCTGTCCTGGCTCAGTACATGATCCAGAAAGAAGCAGGAGAGACCCTTCCGCAGTATCTGAATAACAAGGTTTTTGCCGGCCAGTCCGGAACGACCCTGTCTCCGAAGAGGGAGGATGTCGAAGGCTTCAATCAGTTTATCGAGATCTACAAGAAGGGATATCCGATCGAGCAGGCTGCGATCGAAAACCTGTAATCTGATTCCATCGGAAGTGATGCTCCGGAAGTGTGAGAGAATGTACTTCCGAAGCATCATCTTCCGATGTAGAATGAACTGCGGATGACAGTAACAGCCTGACGATTCAGTGTGATACTGGTAAGGTACAGAGTAGACTTAGATGGCATTAGTTGAGAAAACAGCCCAGGTCCCGCAGGATCTGGAAAGTCAGGTATTCGGCCAGTTTGACAAGTACCTGAAAAAAATTGAACGGGCCCTGAATGTTACCGTCCTGGCCAGGGATTCGGAAGTCAGGGTCGTCGGTTCCGAATCTGCGGCGGAAGGCGCAAAGCATGTTCTGGAGGATCTGGCAGCGCTTGCCGGACAGGGGAGTGAGATCACGGAGCAGAAGGTGAACTATTCGCTTTCCCTTGCCATGGAGAAGGCAGACGGGTCGGTGTCGGAGATCGACCGGGAGATTATCTGCCATACTGCTTCCGGAAAGCCGGTCAGCCCCAAGACCTACGGACAGAAGAATTATGTGGAAGCAATCCGAAACCACATGATCACGTTCGGGATCGGACCTGCCGGGACCGGAAAGACTTATCTGGCCATGGCAGCTGCGATCACCGCTTTCAAGAACGAGGAGGTCTCGAGAATCATCATGACGAGGCCTGCCATCGAGGCAGGAGAGAAATTAGGGTTCCTTCCGGGTGACCTGCAGAGCAAGATCGATCCTTATCTGAGACCGCTCTACGATGCCCTTTACCAGATCATGGGGCCGGACAGTTACCAGAAGAATGCGGAGAAAGGCCTGATCGAGGTAGCTCCTCTTGCCTACATGCGGGGCAGGACGCTGGACAATGCTTTCATCATTCTGGATGAGGCCCAGAACACGACTCCCGCTCAGATGAAGATGTTCCTGACCCGCGTCGGGTTCGGTTCGAAGGTCATTATAACCGGTGACCTGACACAGAAGGATTTGCCATTTGACACAAAATCAGGACTGGAAGTTGCGGTGGAAGTTCTTTCCAAAATCGATGAGATCGCTTTCTGCACCCTGACTTCCAAGGATGTTGTAAGGCATCCTCTGGTCCAGAAGATCGTCCAGGCTTATGAAACTTATGAGAAGAAACATTCTCTGACGGAGCCGCGGAAGACGGGAGCGGCTTCGGGAAGAAGAGGCTATGGACAAAGCGGCGCGAAACACAGAGAGAGCCATACGAGAAGCTGAGGTATCTCATGACACTGAATTTCGAGAACGAAACAGACCATACGTTTGAATTTGACCCGGAAGAGGTGGCAAAAGCTGTCATCGAAGCTTCCCTCGACGATGTAAAGTGTCCTTATGAGGCGGAGGTCAGTCTCCTGATCACCGACAATGACGGAATCCATGAGATGAACAGGAATTTCCGCAAAATAGACAAAGAGACGGATGTGCTTTCTTTCCCGCTTCAGGACTACGGAAAGCCGGGAGACTTTTCAGGATTTGAGGATCCGGGAATCCGGAGCGATGCGTTCGATCCGGACAGCGGGGAACTTCTGCTCGGCGACATCGTGATCAACAAAGACCGTGTCATATCCCAGGCGAAAGAGTACGGACACTCGGAGAAGCGGGAATTTGCATTTCTGGTCGCCCACAGCATGCTTCACCTGACCGGCTTTGACCATATGGAAGAGGGGGAACGTCTGGTCATGGAGGAAGAACAGAGAAAGATCATGGACATGGTCGGGATCAGCCGCGACAGCTCGGATTAAATTTATATACTCCCGGACAGATTGTCTGGTTCAGTATAGATAAGGCGGAGATGCGGCAACTTGCCGGAATCCGTCAATACTCATATCAGGTTCCGGTAAGCTGCCGGAAATGAAAGGAGAACTATGAACAGGAAAAAAGTACTCAGCGTTCTTGCTGCAGGCGCTATGGCAGTGTCCATGCTCGCAGGAACCGTATATGCAGAGGATGCAGCGACGGACACAGCCGCTGCTGATACTGCAGCTGCACCTGCAGCAGATGAGATGGTGCAGAGTTACCTGACCGGTAAGCAGGTTCCGGCTTCCTACGGAAGAAAGAGACCGCTTGCGATCATGATGGAGAATACTCCGGATGCTCTTCCTCAGTACGGTATCGAAAACGCGGATATTGTCTACGAGGCTATGGTCGAGGGTTCCATCACCCGTCTGATGGGTATCTTCGAGAACTATCAGGATGTTGAGAGAATCGGGACCGTCCGTTCCTGCCGTCCTTACTATGTATACTTTGCAAGAGAATTTAATGCGTACTATGCGCATTATGGACAGGTCGTCTATGCAGTACCGATCCTTCAGCTTCCTACCACCTGTGATATCGCAGGTCTTCCGTATGGTGAGTCCGGACAGGATTACACTCTGAATGATGGTTCTTCCGCATTCTGGCGTATCGATGACCGCCCGGCTCCTCACAATGTTGTCACCAACTATGAGAACATCCAGAATGTCGTACAGCAGAGCGGCTGGTCTACTGACTATGCAAGCGGCTATCAGGGACATTATCAGTTCGCTCCGGACGGACAGGAAGTGAATCTGGAGAACGGACAGATCGCAAAGACTGTCCTTCCGGGCTTCACCTACAATCATGCCCGCTTTGACTATCACGAAGATGACAAGCTCTATTACCGTTCTGAGTTCGGCGATCCGCAGATCGATGGAACCACCGGCAACCAGCTGGCTTACAAGAACATCATCATCCAGGAGTGCCCATCCCAGATGTTCGATGACCACTATCTGTGGACTGACCCGACCGGGGCAGGCCAGGGCGGAACCGGCTGGTTCATCACCAACGGCCGCGCCGAGAAGATCACATGGCAGAAAGAGAACTGGAGCGCGGATGATCCGGTCGAGACCACTGTAAGCTCTGTCAATCTTGCTTTCGATGTCAGAGAGTGCGACTTCAATGTCACCCGTTACTATGACGCTGACGGCAACCAGATCACTCTGAACCAGGGCAAGACCTTCGTCGAGATCGTCCGTAATCAGGATGATCCGCTGGTCGTCCTTTCAGACGATCCGTCCATCGATTCCTCCATCATCGATTCTCTCGGCTGAGAGACATTTTCCTGATCCAGGGAATCATCCATTGTGTAAAATCGTACCCGGGAGGGCGCAAGGAGCGTATGATACGCTTTTTGGGGCCTGCCCGGGCATCTATGTGTTGAGGAAGACATTGTGAAGAGGCAAAAAGAGACTGCCGCAAAGAGCGGCAAAGCTTTGAAGGAGCCAAAGAGTGCCGGGGAGAAGGCAAAGACAGCCGGATCTTCCGGAGGGATGGCGAGAATGGTCCTGGTCCAGGGTACCATCCTTGCCGCTGCATCCATCCTTGCCAAGGTCATCGGCCTGATCTACCGGATCCCCCTTACAAACATCCTGGGAGATGACGGGAACAGCTATTATTCGACGGCGAACGAGATCTATTCCATCATTCTGATGGTATCGTCCTTCAGTCTTCCGCTTGCGGTATCGAGACTGATGAGCGAGCGGCTCCATAAGGGTTATATCAAAAGTGCATACAAGGTCTTTCTCTGCGCCATGAGGCTGGCTGTAATGTCCGGTGTGCTTCTGGCGCTTCTGACTTACATCCTTGCAGGAGTCATCACAAAGAACGTGATGAATCTGGAATATGCCAAATACGGACTTCGTGTCCTTGCACCGGCGATCCTGATTTTTGCAATCACGGGAACCTTCCGGGGCTTCTTCCAGGGCTTCTCCAACATGGTGCCGACTGCCCTATCGCAGCTGATCGAGCAGATCGTGAACGCGGTCGTCTCACTTTATGGCGCCTATGTCATGTATGATTACGGAATGCAGCTTGCCAACAAGGAAGGAAATGAGCTTCTGGCGCCTTCCTGGGGCGCTGCAGGTGCGACGTTCGGGACCGTTGCTTCCGTAACGGTAGCCATGATCATCATGATGTTCCTGTATACCAGATTCTACAGAGGATTCCGTTCTCAGATCAGGGAAGACCATACCGGACACCGGGAGTCGGCCCGTACGATCTACAGGGCCCTGATCCTCACCATTCTCCCCATCGTTCTCTCAACGCTGGTCTACAACATCTCGAATGTCCTTGACCAGGGAATCTTCAATGCGGTCCTGAAGAGCCAGGGCTACACGGAGAAGCAATATGCAACGATCTGGGGAATCTATTCCGGAAAATTCCGTGTCTTGATGAATGTTCCGCTGTCCCTTGCTTCCTCGCTGGGGCCGGCGGTCGTACCGTCCCTGACGGCTGCAGTTGCTTCGGGTGACAAGAAATCAGCCGTCTCAACGGTCCATTCATCCACACGTTACACGATGATCATTACCATCCCGTGTGCCCTCGGCATGGCGGCTCTTGGCGGACCGATCATCCAGATGCTGTTCCATCCGGCATCCGGTCTGGCACTTTCCGCCGGAATCATGCAGGCCGGGGCTCTGGTCATCATCCTCTATTCGCTTTCCACCCTTACCACTGCGATTCTGCAGGGACTAGGAAAGCTGAAGGAGCCGCTGATCCACAATGTGGCGGCGCTGGTGGTGCACATCATCATCCTTTACGTCATGCTCCGCGTATGGAACCTGAATATCTATTCCGTTCTTTACGCGAATGCGATCTTTGCGCTGATCGTCTGCATCATGAATGCCATCTCGATCAGAAGATTTATCTACTATAAACAGGAATACAGAAAGACCTTCATCGTACCGGCAGTATCTTCCATCATCATGGCATTTGCAGCCTTCCTGATCTACCAGCTGCTGCATCTATTCCTTGGCAACACCATCCCGACTGTCATTGCGATCCTTGTGGGAATCGTGGTCTACGGAGTCGCGCTGGTTGCTTTCAGAGGGGTGACGAAGGCTGAGATCGGGAAGCTCCCGAAAGGGCAGCTGATCCTGAAAGCGCTCGGTAAGATGGGACTTATGAGATAAAGAAGTTTGAGGTTATTTTATGAATGGAGTATTTGAGTCGGAAGAGTTCAGACGTCTGATCAAAAATACTGACCTTGCGAAGGAGCCGCCCGAAGAGGACGGCTCCGCTCGTCAGGCGTATTTTCTGAAAAAAGCTAAGGAGATCGTATCAGACCGGGAGCGGGAGCTTGGAAGAAAGCTGAAAGCCTGCGTCGTCACCTTCGGCTGCCAGATGAACGAGAGAGATTCCGAGAAGCTGAGAGGGATCCTGTCTCTTGCAGGATATGAGATTACGGATTCCGAGGATGCAGACCTTGTTCTCTACAATACCTGTACCGTGCGCGAAAATGCAAATGTCCGTGTCTATGGCCGTCTGGGCGGTCTCTCCCAGTACCGGAAGAAGAACCCGGGGATGATAATCGGCCTTTGCGGCTGCATGATGCAGGAGAAGGATGAGATCGAGAAGATCCGGAAAGAATTCAAGTATGTAAAGCTCGTCTTCGGTACCCATAATCTGCACCGGTTTGCAGAGCTTCTGGTCCGTGCGCTGATGGCAGAGCCGAAGGAGCAGGTCATAGAGGTTGCCGAAAAAGACGATTCCATCGTCGAAAATCTGCCGGCTGAGAGAACCTACCCGTTCAAGTCCGGCGTGAATATTATGTTTGGCTGCAACAACTTCTGTACCTACTGTATCGTTCCTTATGTAAGAGGAAGGGAGAAGAGCAGGAAACCGGAAGATATCGTCCGCGAGATCACGGAACTCGCCAAAGACGGAGTACGGGAGGTTATGCTGCTCGGTCAGAATGTAAATTCCTACGGGAAGGGACTTTCTTCGCCCTGCACATTTGCGGAGCTGCTGCAGATGGTCGAAAAGATCGATGGGATCGATAGGATCCGCTTTATGACTTCCCATCCGAAGGATCTGTCCGATGACCTGGTCGAGGTCATGAAAAATTCAAAGAAGGTCTGCAGGCACCTTCATCTGCCGCTTCAGTCCGGATCTTCAAGGCTGCTGAAACTCATGAACCGCCATTATGACAAGGAGCAGTATCTGAGCCTCGCGCTGAAGCTGAGGAAAGAGATCCCGGACCTGTCGCTGACGACGGATATCATCGTCGGCTTCCCGGGAGAGACGGAGGAAGACTTCCAGGAGACGCTCGATGTGGTGAGGAAGGTCCGCTATGATTCTGCGTTCACTTTCATCTACAGCAAGCGCTTTGGAACTGCCGCTGCCAGGATGGAGGACCAGGTCCCGGACGAAATAGTCCACGATCGCTTTGACCGTCTGCTCAAGGTTGTCCAGGAGATCGGAAGGGAAGAGACGGCCCGTTTTGAGGGACAGACGCTGCCGGTCCTTGTGGAGAAGATCAACCGGGAGGACAAGAGCCTGGTAACCGGAAGGACGCCGCAGAATACCGTCGTTCACTTCCCGGGATGCGGGGACCTGATCGGAAAGATCGTGGATGTGAGGCTGGATAAGTGCCAGGGCTTCTATTACCTGGGAACGATGACCGGAGGCAAAGAATGCTGATTGACGAGATAGACATGTCCAGGCTGTCTCCTATGATGAAGCTTTATGTCGAGACAAAGAGGCAGTATATGGACTGCATCCTCTTTTACCGGCTCGGCGACTTCTACGAGGAATTCTTTGATGATGCGGTTCTGGTCTCTCAGGAACTGGGACTCACCCTGACGGGAAAGGAGTGCGGTCTGGACAAGAAGGCGCCTATGTGCGGTGTTCCATTCCATGCTGTCGATTCCTACATCAACAAACTGGTCTCAGGTGGCCATAAGGTAGCCATCTGTGAGCAAATTGAGGATCCGAAGAAAGCGGTCGGCCTGGTGAAGAGAGCCGTGATCCGTGTGGTCACGCCCGGTACCAACCTGGATACCGAGGATCTGGATGCTTCGAAGAACAACTATCTGATGTGCGTGTTTGCACTTGAGAATAAGTGCGGCATCTCCACAGTCGACATCACGACCGGAACATTCCTGGTCACGGAGACCGATACAAGAAGGAAGCTTCATGATGAGATCATGCGAAATTCACCGGCAGAGATCATCTGCAACGACGCGTTCGAGCTGACCGGGATCGATGTAGAGGAAGTCAAAGCCCAGACCGGGGCGTCCATCTTTACCCTCGATTCTACCTACTTTGACGATGAGGAGTGCAGGCAGGAGATCAAAGACCACTTTCATGTCGGCAATCTTCAGGGACTGGGACTTTCTGATATGGGAGCCGGAGTCTGCGCGGTCGGTGCGGTCCTCCGCTACCTGACCGAGACCCAGAAGACAGGTCTCGATAATCTGACGGCGATCACTCCCTATACGATCGGCAGATACATGGTTCTCGATTCTTTCACCAGAAGGAACCTGGAACTGACGGAGACCCTTCGCGAGAAGAACAGAAGAGGCTCCCTCCTATGGGTCCTGGACAAGACAAAGACCGCCATGGGAGCCCGCCTGCTGCGTTCCTTTCTGCAGCAGCCCCTGATCGAGAAGGAAGAGATCGAGGAGAGGCTGCAGGCTGTGGAAGAGCTGATGCAGAATGCGATCACCCGCTCGGAGATCCGCGAATACCTGCAGCCGGTCTATGACCTTGAAAGACTGATCTCCAGGATTGCCTATATGACAGCGAATCCGAGAGATATGATCGCTCTCAGAACCTCACTTACGATGGTCCCGGCGATCAAACATGCGATTGGCGAATTCCAGGCTCCGCTGCTTCAAAAACTTCAGGGCGAGATCGATACTCTCGAGGATGTGGCCGGACTGATCTCGAAGGCGATCATCGATGAACCGCCGCTCATCATCCGGGAGGGCGGCTTTATCAAGGATGGCTACAACGAGGAAGTCGATCATCTGAGGGCGGCGAAGACCGACGGCAAGGGATGGCTGGCGGAGATCGAGGCGAAGGAAAAAGAGCGCACCGGCATCCAGAAGATGAAGATCAAGTACAACAAGGTCTTCGGGTACTATCTGGAGGTGCCGAATTCCTTCAGGGGACAGGTTCCGGACGATTATATAAGGAAGCAGACTCTGGTGAATGCGGAGCGTTATATCACGCCTGAGCTGAAGAAACTGGAGGAAACGATCCTTGGAGCGCAGGACCGTCTGGTCCAGCTGGAATATGATCTCTTTGTCGAGCTTCGTGAGAAGATCGGGGAGAGCACGGTCCGCATCCAGAAAACGGCTCAGGCGCTGGCTAACATCGATGTCTTCTGTTCCCTTGCGGAAGCAGCGGATCACAACCACTATGTCCGTCCGAAGATCAATGACCATGGGACTATCTCCATCAAGGATGGCCGGCATCCGGTCGTAGAGAAGATGATGTCTTCCGGCGAGTTTATCCCGAACGATACCTGTCTGGATAACCATAAGAACCGGGTCAGCATCATCACCGGCCCGAACATGGCCGGAAAGTCGACCTACATGAGGCAGAGTGCGCTGATCGTGCTGATGGCGCAGATCGGATCATTTGTCCCTGCAAAGTCGGCGGATATCGGTATCGTCGACCGGATCTTCACCAGAGTCGGCGCTTCCGATGATCTGGCTTCCGGCCAGTCTACCTTTATGGTCGAGATGAGCGAAGTCGCGAACATTCTCCGTCAGGCGACGAAGAATTCTCTTCTGATCCTCGATGAGATCGGACGCGGTACCTCCACTTACGATGGTCTTTCCATCGCATGGGCGGTCGTCGAATATGTGGCGGATACAAAAAAGCTCGGTGCAAAGACCCTGTTTGCAACGCACTATCACGAGCTGACGGAGCTGGAAGGCAAGATCCCGGGTGTCAACAACTACTGTATCGCGGTCAGGGAGAAGGGCGACGATATCGTCTTTCTGAGAAAGATCGTGAAAGGCGGCGCTGACAAGAGTTATGGAATCCAGGTAGCGAAACTTGCCGGTGTGCCGGATGATGTCATCAACCGCGCGAAAGAGCTTGCCGCGCAGCTGTCCGATTCTGATATCACGGAGAAGGTCCAGGAGATCTCTGAGGCAGAGGCTGCAGGCGGTGAGAAGGCTGCGCCGGATAAGGCAAAGAAGAAGCATCATAAGGTCGATGAGGTTGACATGAATCAGATGTCGCTTTTTGATACCGTCACGGATGCGGATATTGTTCATGATCTCATGGGGATCGATGTGACCAGGCTGACGCCGATTGATGCTCTGAATACGATCTATGCGCTGCAGAATAAGAGGAAAAATACCTGGAATGGATGAACCTGGCGCAGGCAGTTTCTTCGACATCCCACGCAGATGGATGCCGGAAGCGTCTGACCGGTATTCTGCAGCCAGGAAAAAGATAGAAGAAAGGAGACTGCTATGGCGGTCATTCGTCTGCTGGAGCAGGCTACAATCGATAAGATAGCGGCCGGGGAGGTTGTCGAGCGGCCCCGGAGTGTTGTCAAGGAACTGACAGAGAACTCAATCGATGCAGGTGCCACGGCGATCACGGTTGAGATCAAGGATGGCGGAACCGGCATGATCCGGGTCACGGACGATGGCGCCGGCATTCCCGCAGATCAGGTCAGGACAGCTTTCCTCCGCCATGCGACCAGTAAGATCGTAAAGTTGGATGACCTGACCACGATCCATTCCTTTGGTTTCCGTGGGGAGGCACTTTCCTCGATCGCGGCTGTGAGCCGGGTCGAGCTGATTACCAAGACGCAGGATTCCATCGCCGGCATCCGCTATCGGATCGAGGGCGGCATGGAAGTGGGGATGGAGGAAATTGGCGCTCCGAACGGTTCCACGTTCATTATGCGCGACCTTTTCTACAATACGCCTGCCCGCAGAAAGTTTCTCAAAACTGCCCAGACAGAAGCGGGGTACGTGGGAGAGTTCTGTGAGCGCCTTGCTCTGGTCCATCCGGATGTCTCGGTCATTTTTATTACAAATGGCCAGGCGAAGCTTTCGACTTCCGGCAATGGCCGCATGCTGGACGTCATCTATCAGGTCTTCGGGAAAGATATCAGCCGTAACCTGATCGAGATCGATGAGACGGACCCGGCTACCGGAGTCCATCTTCATGGTTACCTTGGCAAGCCTCAGATCTCCCGCGGCAACCGCACTTACGAGATCTTCTATGTCAACGGCCGCCTGATCCAGTCGGGCATTCTCTCGAAGGCTGTGGAAGAAGGCTATGAAACCTTCCTGATGCAGCATCGATTCCCCTTCGTCATTCTTTCCCTGGATCTCGACGGCAAGCTGGTTGATGTCAATGTGCATCCGGCCAAAGCCCAGGTCCGCTTTTCAGACGGTCCGGGCATTTTTGCATTTCTGAGCAAGACGGTAAAGAAAGCACTGACTCACAGGGAGCTGATCATCGAGTCAAGCTTCGGAAAAGAGGACGGAGCAGCTGCTGCGAAGGAGCGCGCCCAGGCAGTGCTTAAGGCACAAGGGACACCGGAACCATTTGAGATAAAGAGGAGAGAGAACTTCCATGCAGAAGAAGATACAAGTGATGAGGCTGGTGCCAGGTACCGGTATGACTTCAGCAAGCTGAGAAGCGAGAATCCTGCTGCTGCCGATTCGCCTTATGGTTTTAAGTATCCACATGCGGATGAGCAAAGAGCTGCTTCCTGGAAGCGGATCGATTCGGGGAAAGATTTCCTCGGCGGAATCGCCGATTTTCTCGATAAGAACCATAATTTCAGTCCGGCTGAGAACGAAAGGAAAGAAAGTCTGATCTCCGGTACCCAGATGACGCTGGGGGACTTCACCGGAGAGGAAGATAAGGGGGAAGGCCAGCCGGCTGACAATACCGTATTCCTGACGAAGGAACATGTGAAGGAGCATCGGATCATCGGACAGATCTTCGATACTTACTGGATCGTCCAGTTCCGGAATTCCATGTATATCATCGACCAGCATGCAGCCCATGAGAAAGTCATGTTTGAGCGGCTGATGAAGCGATTCCGGGAGAAGCAGGTCGTTTCCCAGCGGGTCAGTCCGCCCATCATCGTATCTCTTTCGATGGCAGAAGAAGACCAGCTGAATGCTAACAGGAACTTGTTCACCGACATTGGTTTTGAGATCTCTCCTTTCGGGGACCGGGATTATGCGATCTCAGCCGTTCCGACCGACCTTTTCGGACTGACGGAGAAGGAATTCTTTCTGGAGATGCTGGATAATCTGTCTGCGGACACAAAGAAAAGTACCCTGGAGGATATTACGGCAAGGGTGGCGACCATGGCCTGCAAGGCTGCGGTAAAGGGCAACATGAAGCTGAGTTTCCGCGAAGCGGACGCCCTGATCGATGAGCTTCTTGCGCTGGATGATCCTTATAACTGTCCACATGGGAGACCGACGATCATATCGATGACGAGGCAGGAATTGGAGAAGAAGTTTAAGAGGATTGTTTAGTGTATGTCGGCTCCGACGTACTGCCCGGGTTTGAAGATGGAAAAAGATAAAAGAAGGAAAATGATTGTGCTTACGGGGCCCACTGCGGTTGGCAAGACGGCGCTCTCGATCCGGCTGGCGAAGGCGGTCGGCGGTGAGATCGTGTCCGCTGATTCGGTCCAGGTCTACCGGGGCATGGATATCGGTTCGGCCAAGATCCGCCCGGAGGAGATGCAGGGAGTCCCTCATCATCTGATCGATGTCCTGGATATCGCGGATCCTTTCGATGCCGCCGCCTTTCAGAGGATGGCAAAGGAGGCTATGGAGGGCATCTGGCAGCGTGGCCATATCCCGATCCTGACCGGAGGGACCGGATTCTACATACAGGGGGTCGTCTACGACATTGATTTTACGAAAAATGATGGTGACCTGACGCTTCGTCATCAGCTGGAGGAGATTGGATCCGGACCGGATGGCCCTGCCCGCCTTCATGCGATGCTGAAGGAAGTCGATCCGAAGTCGGCTGAGGAGATCCACGAGAATAATGTCAGGCGGACGATCCGGGCGATCGAGTTCTTCAGGCAGACCGGTCGGAAGATGTCGGAGCACAATCAGGAAGAAAGGGCGAAAGAGTCCCCCTACAATTTCGTCTATTTTGTACTGGATGATGAGCGTCCATTTGTCTATGAGCGGATCGACCGCCGTGTGGACCTCATGATGGAGCAGGGGCTTCCTGATGAGGTAAAGAGGCTGGTGCAGCAGGGGGCCTGCCGGTCCATGACCTCCATGCAGGCGCTAGGATATAAGGAAATGCTCGATTATCTGGACGGAGAGATCAGTCTGGACGAGGCGGTCTACCGGATCAAACGTGACACCCGTCACTTTGCCAAGAGGCAGATCACCTGGTTCCGGAGGGAGAAAGAAGTCACCTGGATCAGAAGACAGGACTTTGGAAGAGAGGAAGACAGGATTCTCAGTGCAATGCTGGAAATATTGAAGAAGCACGGCATCATCTGAGACGGAGGAGGAACAATATGGAAACACCGATCGAAAGCATGTATGAGGAGATGGGAATCTCCAGGGAGATCTTCGAATTCGGAGAAAAGGTGGCGGAAAGCCTTCAGGACCGCTTCCGGGAGATCGATAAAAATGCCGGGTACAACCAGATGAAGGTTGTCAGAGCGTTCCAGAAAAACAGAATATCCGCAGAACATTTCAATGGAACGACCGGATACGGTTACAACGATGCCGGCCGTGATGACCTGGAGAAGGTCTTCGCGGATACGTTCCACACGGAAGACGCACTGGTCCGCCCGCAGATCACCTGCGGGACCCATGCGCTGGCCCTGGCGCTTGCGGCGAACCTGAGGCCGGGGGATGAGATGATCTCCATCAGCGGAAAGCCGTATGACACGCTTGAGGAAGTCATCGGGATCCGCCCGTCCAGAGGGTCTCTTCAGGAGTATGGCATCACCTATAAGCAGGTCGAACTGAAGCCGGACGGCAGTTTTGACTTTGACGCGATCAAGGAGGCCCTGGGCGACAGGACCCGCCTGGTCGAGATCCAGAGATCCAAGGGTTACCTGACCAGGCCGTCCCTTGCAGTCGATGCGATCGGCGAAGCGATTCAGTTCGTCAAGAAGCTCCGTCCGGACATCATCGTCATGGTCGATAACTGCTATGGTGAGTTTGTAGACTGCGTGGAGCCTTCTGACTTCGGGGCAGACATGACCGTCGGTTCTCTGATCAAGAATCCGGGCGGCGGACTGGCTCCGATCGGAGGCTACATTGCAGGGACCCACGAATGCATCGAGAATTGCGCTGTCCGCCTGACTTCTCCGGGACTGGGGAGAGAAGTCGGTGCGAGCCTGAATGTGCTCCGCCAGATGTACCAGGGCTTCTTCCTGGCGCCGACCGTGACCGCTTCCGCCCTCAAGACCGCGATCTTCGCCGCAAATCTCTACGAGAGGCTGGGCTTCAAGGTCAATCCGAACAGTACGGAGCGCAGAAATGACATCATCCAGGATATCGAATTTGGTTTCCCGGAGGGCGTGATCCACTTCTGCGAGGGAATCCAGCAGGCGGCTCCGGTCGATTCCTACGTCACACCGGAACCATGGGCGATGCCGGGCTATGACTCCGATGTCATCATGGCAGCAGGCGCCTTCGTCTCCGGATCCTCGATCGAGCTCTCCGCAGACGGCCCGATCAAGCCTCCGTATGCGGTGTATTTCCAGGGCGGGCTTACCTTTGAGCATGGCAAGTTCGGAATCCTGAAGTCATTGCAGAGACTCTATGAATGCGGGGTTGTGAAACTCCATTGAGTTCCCATTTTTCAGTTGCCGAAGGAGAATAAGCATGTCTCAGAAGAAAGTTGTGGTGATCGGCTGCGGGGCAGCAGGCATGATGGCGGCGATCGCGGCTGCAGAAAATGGAGCCGCAGTGACGGTTCTCGACAGTCAGAAGGCGCCGGGCAGAAAGCTCCTCATGACGGGAAACAGCCGCTGCAACCTGACGAATCTTGATCCCCGCCTAAAAGAAGAATATCAGTCGGGAAATGAGGAGAAGCTGAGACCTCTGATCGATTCTGTCCTGGGGCAGTTTTCTGTCCGGAATACCCTTGATCTGTTCCACCAGATGGGACTGTTGACGATGGTGGAGCATGATACCTATGTCTATCCTGTCACCGGCCAGTCGGTTTCCGTACTGGATATTCTTCTTGAGGAGCTCAAAGAGCGGAAAGTAAAACTCAAGTACTCCGAGAAAGTTACCTCGATTGAAAGAATAGAGGGTGGAAAAGCGACAGAAGTGTTGAAAAGTGCCGCAGTTCCCGGCTGGATTGTCACCACGGAAAGCTGGCACTATGAGGCAGATTCCGTGATCATCGCCTGCGGCGGCAGGTCTTTCCCGCAGACGGGGTCGGATGGCAGCGGCTATCAGCTTGCAGGATCGCTTGGTCTCAGAGTCACGGACACCTGTCCGGCTCTGACCGGCATCTCGGTCAGGAAGGCGAAGCAGCCGGTCACATACGACTCTCTGAAAATGGAAGAAGCCATGCTCTATGGCGATCCTTTGGAACGGATGGATCCGGACCGGGTGGAAGAAGAGCCGGATCTTTCCAAAGCAGGGCCAAATAACGGAAAAAACAATAAGAAAGCCGGCCGGCAGCAGAAGGGAGATGCGGGGCTCTCTTCCCTTGCGGGCATCCGCATGAATGCAGGTGTCAGCGCCATTATCGATGGCGTCCCGGCAGCCCGCGACATCGGGCAGCTGCAGTTCACGGCGACAGACATTTCCGGAATCGTGGTCTTTCAGGTGAGCCGGAAGGTATCGAGGGCGCTGAGAGCCGGAAAGCATGTTGAGATCCGCCTGGACCTGATCCCGAGCTTCACGGAGGATGAGGTCGAGACGTTGATCCGGCATTACGCGGAAAGTCATCCGGAAGCGCCGCTGAAGATGGCTCTGGAAGGACTGCTCCCGAAACAGCTGATTCCGCATGTCCTGGAGGCAGCAGGGGTCGCGGATCTGGTAAAAGGGGACTTCAGGGCATCCGGCATGGACAGGATGTTCATCCGCGCGGTCTCCGAAACGATCAAGTCATTCCGGCTGGAGGCAGCCGGTGTCCGCGGATTTGAAAGCTGCCAGGTCACAGCCGGCGGCATAGACCTTTCAGAAGCAGATCCTGAGAGACTTCAGTGCATAAGGCCGGAGCTTTCCGGACTCTACTTTGCAGGCGAGGTCCTCGATGTGGACGGTCCCTGCGGAGGCTACAATCTCCAGTGGGCGTGGTCGAGCGGCTATGTTGCAGGCTCGCACGCTGCAAAACATGCAGAAAGGAAAGCATGAGAGGGGAGAGAACCGTATCCCGGACCAACAGATAGCCGTAAGAAAGCGCAAAGCCGGCACAGGCAAGCCGGGGGGGATACATATGCTGCAGATATCTCAGATTAAGCTCCGTCCCGACCAGGGCGGAGAGGCACTCGAGAGTGCCATACAGAAAATCCTGCATCTTCGCGGGTCGGATGAGTTTTCCTTCGAGATCTTGAAAAAATCGATCGATGCAAGGAAAAAGCCGGAAATCTTCTACGTCTATACACTGGCGGTGAAGATGAAGAATCAGGAGCGGGAGAAGAAGATCCTTAAGAAGAATAAGGATAAAAATGTCTCAGAGCTTCGCCTTGTGACTTACCGGGTACCTGGCACCGCGGACACGGCTGCCGGACTTTTTGATCATTCTTCCGCCGGAGACTCTGGCACAGCAGAAAGCAGAACAGCAATGCAAAAAGCAGCCGGTTCAGAGCCGCTCCGCCCGGTCATCATCGGGACCGGACCCGCAGGGCTTTTCTGCGGACTTGCTCTTGCCCAGGCAGGCAGAAAACCCGTCCTGATCGAACGCGGCCAGGACGTTGATGCACGTACGAAGACGGTCGAAAGATTCTGGGAGGGAGGCCGCCTCGATCCCGGCTCCAACGTACAGTTCGGAGAAGGCGGGGCAGGCACATTTTCCGACGGAAAGCTGTACACCGGCGTCAAAGATCCTTACGGACGGATCCGCTTCGTCCTTGACACTTTCGTACAGGCAGGCGCCGACCCGGATATCCTGTATTCCTACAAGCCTCATGTTGGAACGGACGTCCTCAAATGTGCAGTCGCCCGTATCCGTGACGAGATCATCGCGCGAGGCGGGGAAGTCCGGTTCTCCGAAAAGCTGGCAAAGCTGACACCCGAAAGAAAGAATGGCCAGACCCTCTGGGACCTGGAGATTGAAAATAATTCTCACAAAGAGGGCACATGGTCCTCCGTCTGCCACCTGACGGCGTCTGATGTGGTTCTTGCCATCGGGCACTCCTCCCGCGACACGTTCGTCATGCTGAAAGAGGCAGGGTTTGACATGACGGCAAAAGCGTTCGCAGTAGGACTCAGGATCCAGCATCCGCAGGGCATGATCGACGAAGCGCTTTACGGAAAGGGCTGCAGATATCATATGCCGCCGTCTCCTTATAAGCTGACGCACAGGCTGAAGGACGGAAGAGGGGTGTATTCTTTCTGCATGTGCCCGGGCGGCTACGTCGTGAATGCCTCTTCCGAGGAAGGACTGCTTGCGGTAAACGGGATGAGCTATCACGACAGAGCATCCGGCAATGCGAACAGTGCCCTGGTCGTGACCGTCTCGCCTGAGGAGATCCACGGATACCTGCATGACATGAGAAAAGTCCCGGGAAGCTTCGAAGAATTTGCCGGTGAATTGCAAAGCGGAGGAGGGCAGGATGTCCTGGAAGGCATGGAATTCCAGAGGAGGCTGGAGAGAGCCGCTTACCTCAGAGGACGGGGAAGGATCCCTGTCCAGACTTTCGGAGACTACAGGAAATCAGAACTTTCCGCTATCGATGCGGAACATGATGTATCTTGCAGTGATCCGGAGCAGCTCGGACTTACCAGGCCGGTCTTCAAAGGACAGTACGCCATGGCGGATGTGCGGAGCATCCTTCCGAAGCAGATCGGAGACGCAATCGAGGAAGGAATCCTTGCCTGGGACAGGCAGATCTGCGGATTCGCGGATCCTTCTGCACTGCTTGCAGGCGTTGAAAGCCGGACATCCTCCCCTGTCAGGATTCTCAGGGGAGACAATCTTCAGGCTGTCAGTTATCCGGGAATCTATCCATGCGGGGAAGGGGCCGGATACGCCGGCGGAATCACTTCCGCGGCAGTGGACGGGCTGAGAGTTGCGGAAGCCATCCTTGCAGACACACGCAGCTGATCCGGCCGGGGCTTATACACACGCAGCTGATCCGGCCGGGGCTTATACACACGCAGCTGATCCGGCCGGGGCTTGTTGACTTTCGCGACTCCTTTATTTACAATAACGTTGTTTTCTATCGTATTTTGGGAGGCAGTGCGCACAGGTACTGTGCGTATGAAGACAGAAGACAAAAATCAGAATCATGTTTCGCTGGACACACTCCGTGAGGAGGAAAAACCTTATGAGAAGTGTGAAGCGTGCGGACCGGGAGCCCTCACGGAAGTTGAGCTCCTTTCCGTCATCCTGAGAACAGGAGCGGAAGGGGTCTCCGTGATCGAGATGTCGAGGAATCTACTGGATTCCTTCGGCGCCGAAGGGATCAGCGGAATCTGCAGCGCAACAAAGTCGGAACTGCGAAAAGTCCGCGGAATCGGAAGGATAAAGGCGATGCAGCTTCTCTGCATAGGTGAGCTTTCCAGAAGGATTGCAAAGTCCGTAAGGGGAAAGGCTCCGGTCTTTACAGGTCCGGCTTCCGTGGCAGATTATTATATGGAAGATTTCCGTCACGAAAGGCATGAGAAAGTTGTCGTGGTCATGCTCGACAACCGGGGGAGGCTCATCGGTGACGAAGTCGTATCCGTGGGTACCGTCAATATGGCTCCGGCAAGCCCGAGAGAGATCTTTCTGACTGCACTTGACCGGAAAGCCGTATCGATCATCCTCATTCACAATCACCCGAGCGGAGACCCTGCGCCAAGCCAGGAAGACATCTCTTTGACAAGGCGGGTGATGGAAGCAGGAGATATGATCGGGATCCCGCTGATCGATCACATTATCATCGGAGACAGAAAGGCAGTGAGCCTGGGGAATCTGATCAGGGACCCGTTCTCTGAGGAAAGCGAACCGTCTTCTGAGATCTGGTAAATTAAGGGGCAGATGAATGCTTTTTTCTAATATGGTCGGAGTCGACCTTGGCACAGATACGCTGAAACTCCGCGACAGAAGCGGAGAAAAGTTCATGGAGAACCGGGACATGATCGCCGCAAGGGGCAGGAAGGTCCTCGCAATCGGGAACGATGCGTGGGAGATGTACGGGAAGAATCCGAAAGATGTAAGAGTTTCCCGCCCGATGGTCGGCGGGGTCATCGCCAGTGCGACGGACATGGAGAGGGTCCTTTTGCACACTCTGAAAAAATTCACAACATTTTCCCAGAAAAGCGCAGGCATCTGCCTCGCAGTGCCGTCACAGGTCACTCCGGTCGAGCAGCGTGCCTTCTATAATGTCATGAACTCCACCTTAAGTCCCGGCAAAGTCCATCTGGTGGATAAAGCAATCGCGGACGCTGTCTCGATCGGACTTCCTGTCCTGGGACCGTCGGGTCATATGATCGTCAATGTGGGGGCAGATACCACTGAGATCGCGGTCCTGTCGGAAGGACAGGTGATCATCGGAAGGACCATGAGGGAAGGCGGCTTTCAGCTTGACAGAGATATCGCTACGATGGTCCGCCGTAAGTTCAGTATCAGCATAGGTCCCAGGACAGCCGAAAGTCTCAAAAACAATCTTGCTTTCATGATCAATGGTCCAAGGCTGGAGCAGGAAGTTTTCGGCATTCATATATTGTCCGGACTCCCGAAGTCGGACATGATCCCTGCACTTGCCGTATCCGTAGCTGTTCTGGGAACAGTGGACCGGATCGTGGATGAGATCAGGTCCGTGATCGACCGGACTCCCCCTATGATGAGGAAAGATATCATGAAGGAAGGAATCTTCCTGACCGGCGGAGTATCCATGCTCCAGAATCTTCCGATCTATATCCAGAAACAGGTATCCCTTCCGGTCTACCATATTCAAGACCCGAAGAATTCAACGATCCGCGGAATCGTGACGATCATCAATGAGAAGGAACTGCATCCCCTTATGCGGTCTCCATCCTGGTAAAGGAGTCTGGCTTTTATGAATAAACAGAAAAAAAGCGGAAAGACCCTGATCGGAGTTGTCACAGTGATCTGTGTGGCCCTGATCGCGTTTTCTATCATTTTTCCGGAGGGAACAGATCCGGTCAGCTCCGTTGTGCGGATGGCTGTTACACCTCTTCAGAGAAGCATGAACCGATTCGGCAACTATCTTTCCGGGCTTTCAGGCAATCTGTCCAGTTCCGCGAGTCTGAAGGAAGAAAACAAGAAGCTTCAGGAGAAAGTGGATATTCTGACTGCTGAGAACAGTAAGCTTGTCCTCGATAAGGAAGAGCTGCAGCGGCTTCAGACTCTGCTCGATTTGAAGAACGAATACTCCGACTACGATTCGGTAGGAGCGAATGTCATCTCGAAAGGCAGCGGAAACTGGTACAATCAGTTCACAATCGACAAAGGTTCGAATGACGGGATTACGGTCGACTGCAATGTCATGGCAGGAGCAGGCCTGGTCGGGATCGTGACCAAGGTCGGTCCTAACTGGGCGACGGTCCGTTCCATTATCGACGACGACAGCAATGTCTCCGCCATGGTCTCGACAACATCAGATACCTGCATCATCGCCGGCAATCTTCAGCTGATCGATCAGGGAACCCTTTCTCTGGTCAAGCTGATGGACGATAATGACCATGTTCATGTCGGCGATAAAGTCGTGACTTCCAATATCTCCGAGAAATACCTCCCGGGTATTCTGATCGGCTACATCTCAGAGCTGAATAATGACGCAAACAACCTGACCAAATCAGGGCAGCTTACACCTGCCGTGGATTTCCGGCATCTGCAGGAAGTCCTGGTTATCCGTACCCTGAAAAATTATGTCGCAAGTACGGATGATGCGGAGAAAGACAAGGCGGAAAGAGAAGACTCCGTGAAGAAAGCTGCAAAGGCTCAGGAATCGGAAGCGGCTGCGCAGAACCAGGAAGCAAGTGATACTGACTTGAGTTCCGCTGACGTGAATGCTCCGGCTGAAGCGACTCAGGACAACGGAGCAGAGGCGGATGCCGGCGAAGATGTGGATGTGGAAGCTGCACAGGAGGCAGCACAGGCAGCTGCCCAGGCGGCTGCAGGAGGTCAGTGATGAAGAGAAAGCTGTGGCTGACCATACTCTGTATCGTGACGGCACTGCTCCAGACAGCATGGCCGTCCTTTCTGCAGATCGCATCGATCCGGCCGAACCTGGTCGTGATCCTGACTGCCAGCTTTGCGCTGATGTGCGGGAGCAGGACCGGTCTTCTGATGGGATTCGGGACCGGACTTCTTCTGGATATCTTTTCGGGAGGAACACCTGGTTTTTACGCCCTCATCTATGCCTGGATCGGTTTTCTGATGGGATATGCATACCGGATCTTCTACGATGATGATATCAAGACACCGCTTCTTCTGATCGCGGGTTCAGACCTGATCTACGGAATCTATCAGTATATCGGGACCTTTCTTCTGAGAGGAAGGATCCATGTTTTCTTCTATCTGAGAAGAATCATCATCCCGGAGGTGATTTATACGGTCATTCTTGGGGTTTTTGTCTATCAGCTCAACTTCCTTATCAACAAGAAGACAACTAGAAAGTACTTCTGAGCAAGTGTGAAAGAGGAGAAGATTTTGAAAAAAGCTGAGAACGGAAAAAAGAAAAGAGTCAGTTCGATTGGGCTGAAACCCAGGCTCGCGGTCCTTTCCGTTATCGCCCTGATCATGGCGGGTGTGATCATAGGCAGGTTGTTTACGCTTCAGATCATCAACGGTGAGAACTATGAAAACAATTTTACGCTAAAGATCCGGAAGACGAAGACACTGAAGCCAACCAGAGGTGAGATTTATGACAAGAACGGAAAAGTCCTTGCCTATAATCAGCTGATCTACGATGTCACGATCGAGGATATCGGGACCTATGGCACGGAGAGAGAACACAACCTCGCGCTGAACGGGATTCTTTACAATGCCATCAAGGTCATCGAAAGCCATGGCGACAGTGTCCTTTCCGGCTTCGAGATCGGTCTTGATCAGGATGGCCAGTATGCCTACAAGGTAAAGGGGTTCAACCTCAGCCGTTTCAAGGCGGATGTCTTCGGATACCGGACGATCGATGAGATGTCTCCGAAAGAAGCAGATATGACGGCTCCCGAGCTGGTCGATCTGATGTGCAGCGACAAGTTCTACGGAATCCTGAGCGAAAAGACCAGTGAAAAGGAAAGAGCCGCATGGAGTCTGCCTGACACTTTTACAGCGGCTGAAGTGCTTCAGCTTTGCCATTTCCGGAGCCTGCTCCGGGAGAACTCCTATCAGAGATACAACGATATCACGATCGCCAAGGATGTAAGTTCCGAGACGGTCTCCCAGCTTCTCGAGAATACCGGAAACCTGCTGACCGGGATCGATGTCGTGGAAGATTATAAGCGTGTCTACAACGATGCAGAGTACTTTGCCCCGATCATCGGTTATACCGGAAAAGTCTCGGCAGAAGAGCTGAAGACCCTGAAGGAGAAGGATTCTTCCTACGATTCCACGGATATCGTCGGCAAAGTCGGCCTGGAGCAGGTCATGGAGACCGAGCTTCAGGGACGCAAGGGATCTGAGACGATTTTCGTCGATAATCTGGGAAGAATGCTGTCTGTTGACTCTGTAAGACAGCCTCAGGCGGGTGATTCCATCTACCTGACCATCGATGCGGACCTGCAGAAAGCCTGCTACCAGATCCTGGAAGAATATATCGCAGGTATCGTATGGGCAAACATCATCGATACGGAGTCGATCGATACAGAGTACATCACATCATCCGACCAGGTCAGGATCCCGGTCTATGATGTGTATTATTCCCTTTTCGAGAATAATGTCCTGAGCGTGTCCCATCTGTCCAAGGCAGGGGCTTCTGCTAACGAAAAGACGGTCTATCAGGAATTCCAGAAGAAAGCCTCCTCGATCTTCGCAGAACTCAAGTCTGAGATGACCAGTGAGAATCCGACCGTCTACAATGATCTGACAGATGAAATGAAGGTCTATCAGTCCTATATCGTGGATACCATGCTCCCGGATTCGGGTGTCCTGAATTCCGAAGCAGTCGATGAGACCGACCAGACATATAAAGCATGGAAGGACGGTACGATCAGCCTCAAGGATTATCTGTCCTATGCAATCTCGAAGAGCTGGATCGACATCAATGGAATCGTCACGCAGACCAGCTATATGGATTCAGAAGAGATCTATTCTGCCCTGGCTGACTATATTGCACAGGATCTGTCAGAAGATACGGACTTCTGCAAGCATGTATTCCGTTATATGCTGATGGAAGGATCTCTGACAGGAGCACAGATGTGCATGCTTCTTTTTGACCAGGGGGTCCTTCCTATGGACACAGCGGATTATGATCGTCTTTCTGACGGTTCCATGTCTGCTTACGACTTCATCCGGGACAAGATCTATAACCTGGAGATCACGCCGGCCCAGCTGGCTTTGGCTCCATGCTCCGGTGCGATCGTCGTCACGGACCCGGAAAACGGAGAAGTCAGAGCCTGCGTCACCTACCCTGGCTATGACAACAACCGCCTGGTCAACGACATGGATTCCGATTACTACAATAAACTTGCGACCGACTTGTCCAGCCCGTTCTACAGCCGCGCGACCCAGGAGCTGCTTGCACCTGGTTCCACATTCAAGCCGATCACGGCAACTGCGGCGCTGTCGGAAGGAGTGTTCTCACTTGGGGAGACCCTTTTCTGCACCGGCGAGTTCGAGCTCAATGATCTGCCGATCAAGTGCTGGGTATGGCCGGGAGCGCACGGAACCGAAGATCTGGTCGCCGGAATCAAGAACTCCTGCAACTTCTTTTTCAATACCCTGGGCTTCCGCCTGGCATCCGCCGATACCGGCGAATATGACGATGATACCGGTGTTGCCAGGCTCAAAAAGTATGCAGCGATGTACGGGCTTGACTCCGGTTCCGGAATCGAGCTTCCTGAGACCGCTCCGCATATGCTGACATACGATGCAGTCCGCGGCGCGATGGGACAGTCCGATAATGCTTATACCGTATCGGAACTTGCACGTTATGTCACGACCATCGCGAACTCAGGAAACTGCTATGATCTGACGCTGATCAGCAAGACGACTGACAGCAACGGAAACACCGTTACGGAGCATGAACCGCAGCTTCACAGCCAGGTGGACATGCCGCAGGAGAACTGGGACGCAATCCATGAAGGCATGAGGCAGGTTGTCCTCAACAGTTCTGCTTTCAAAGATTACAAGGGCGTTCAGGTCTCCGGAAAGACCGGTACCGCGCAGGAGGTTGTCACCAAACCGAACCACGCCCTGTTCGTAGGCTATGCTCCGTCTGACAAGCCGGAGATCGCGCTTGCGACCCGTGTGGCGAACGGTTACAATTCGGCTAACACTGCGGCGATCGCAAAGGATGTTGTGAACTATTACTTCAAACAAAAAGACGTCTCGGAACTGATCCCGGGCCATGCGATCCAGGTCCAGTCCGGCAACGTCAGAAATGACTGATCCCCATCGGAATCTGTACTTTGGACATATCACGAGACGTGTGCCGGAAGAAACTTCCGGCACCTGCGCCATCGCAACTCGGAGCAAAAGATGGAACAGATAAGATCATTCGAACTGAAAAGCAGCCAATATGTTCTGACACTCGTATGCTTCCCGGACTTTCCCTTTGAGAAGCTTCTGTCTGATGTCCGTGAGAAGTTCCGCCGGTCGGCGAAATTCTTCCGGAACGGCCAGATGGCAATCAGCTTCAGCGGAAGAGAACTGACGGATGAGCAGAAGCGCCGGATCATAGATGCGATCACAGAAAGCTGCCAGCTTGACATCACCTGCGTGATCGAGGCTTCGGGCAATGAAGAACGGGAAGCCGAGCTGATTGCCAGAAATATCAACGAGACAGCAGAGAATACCGCAGCCCTGATCACCCATTCTCTGAAAAATGGTCAGCGCCTTACTTTCGGGCGTACGGTGGTCATTCTCGGGGACGTTGCGCCCGGGGCTGAGGTCATTTCGGATGGGAGCATCGTAGTTCTGGGAATTGCCATGGGAATCCTCAGGGCCGGCGCATCCGGCGATGAACATACCTTCATATCCGGGACGGTCCTGAAGCCCTTTGAGCTTTCTATCGCAAGCCACAAAGCAGTTTCCGGGATCCGGAAGGTCCAGATCGACCGCGAATATGCCCCTGATCCTCAGGTTGCTTTTCTGAAGGACGACGGACATATCGGGTTTCTTCCGGTCACGGGCAGCCTTTTCGATGAGATCCTCCATCCGCGGAAGATCGAGAAGGGGAAAGAGGAGTAGATCCATGTTCAGACAGTATCGAATCAGAAATTACAGTTTCCCGCTTGCGGCAGCCTGTATTCTGCTTGCCGTGATCGGGATCACGGTCATTGGAAGTGCCCGGGAGGGATATCAGGTCAGACAGACTTTCGGACTGGTGATCGGAATCATCGCTATGGTGATTCTTTCCCTGATCGATTACACGTTCCTGCTTCACTTCCGCTGGATCTTCTATCTGGGAGGCTGCATTCTTCTGGGAGCCGTTCTGCTGTTCGGAAACACGATCGGCGGAGCTACACGGTGGATCGAAATCGCAGGGACGCAGTTCCAGCCTTCCGACCTGATGAAGCTGATCCTGATCCTTTTCTTTGCAGGATTTTTTGCGCATTTTGAAAACCAGATCAATACGATAAAGATCATCTTTCTTTCCCTGGTCCTGCTGGCAGTTCCGCTGCTCCTGATCCTCAGGGAACCGGATCTGTCCACTACAATCGCAACAATCTCGGTGTTTTGTGTTATAATATTCTGTGCAGGACTGAGTATGAAAGTTGTGATAGGAGTTCTGGCAGTGGCAGTCCCTGCAGCGGTCATCTTCATGAGCCGGCTGCTTTCCAGCTCAGGCAGTGAGAACTGGAACTATCAGGTCTATCGTATACTGGCATGGCTTCATCCGGAGGAATACCCGGAGTATTCCATGCAGCAGCAGAATTCGATCATCGCGATCGGGTCCGGGCAGCTGTTTGGAAAGGGACTCAACAATAATGCAGTGAGTTCCGTAAAGAACGGAAACTTCCTTTCGGAGTCGCAGACCGACTTTATCTTCGCTGTTGCAGGCGAGGAACTCGGCTTTGCGGGATGCGTCCTGATCACTCTTCTTGAGCTGATCATCGGGATCCTCTGTATCCGGATCGCTCTGCGGGCAAGGGACAAAGCCGGGGCTCTGATCTGTGCAGGCATGAGCGGACTTGTTATCATCCAGAGTTCCCTGAATATAGGTGTTACGACCGGACTGATGCCGAATACCGGTATCACGCTTCCATTTGTAAGCTACGGTGTGACCAGCCTTGTCACATTTTTTGCAGGAATCGGCGTCTGCCTGAATGTCGGCCTGCAGCCAAAGAAAGAGTATATTCCCAGAAGGATGGGAGAAGGTGGAGCTGTGATCTCCAGAACATATCATTATGTTCCATAATCTGCTTTGAGCAGATTGAAAGGAGGTGTCTCTGATGAATATCGGCCTGATTGCTGATGATGCCAAAAAGAAGCTGATGCAGAACTGCTGCATCGCATACCGGGGCATATTGTCCCACCATGAACTTTATGCGACCGGAACGACCGGAAGGCTGATCCAGGATGCTGCAATCCTGAATGTCCACAAGCTTCTTGAAGGACATGTAGGCGGAGAACAGCAGATGAGTGCCATGATCGAGCAGAATCAGGTGGACCTGATCCTGTTTTTCAGAGATCCGGATAAGAATCAGGGAGTGCGCGGAGACAATTCGGACTATACCAAGGCGATCCGGATGTGTGATATCCATAATATCCCTCTTGCCACTAACATTGCTTCCGCTGAGCTCCTTCTCAAGGCGCTTTACCGCGGAGAACTCGACTGGAGAGAGATGTACCGGTAATCTATCGCATACAGAAAGTTGATCTATGAGAAAAGCTGAACAGAAACCTGACTACTATACACAGCGTGAATGGAACCGGATTCTGGCCAGGGAGAGAGTAGAGAAAAAAAGGAACCGGAACCTGGTTTTCCTGACGATCCTGCTGCTTGCACTGACCGCCTGTGCGATCTACGCTGTGTACTTTTATGTTCTTCGTTCCCATGATACTTCGCTGAGGGCAGCCTATTCGGTCAGCAGCCCGGTGCAGGGAACCTATGACAGCCTGAAAAGTATGACAGCAGATCCATTTTCCACAGGACTCTGCGTGACAGACACGGACGTGAATCCCGATTCCGTCTTCATTACATCCACGGAAGGCGGGCTTTTTGATATCAATAATCAGGATGTGTTATATGCCAAAGATATCTTTGAGCAGCGGCCGCAGGCATCTCTTACAAAGCTGATGACAGCCCTTGTCGCTCTCAAGCATGGGAATCCGGATGATCTTGTGACCGTGACTGAGACAGCTTTCGATATTGAGGAAGGTTCCTCCGTCTGTGAGCTTCACCTGGGCGACCAGCTTACCCTGAAGCAGCTTCTGTATGGTATGCTGATCGCATCCGGCAATGATGCAGCCCAGATGGTAGCGGAGCATGTAGGAGGGTCGGTCTCACAGTTTGTCGATATGATGAACCAGGAGGCTGCGGAGATCGGTGCGACCCATACTCACTTTGTAAACCCCTCCGGACTCACGGCGGATGGTCATTATACCTGTGCGTATGATGTGTATCTGGTCTTCAATGCTTTGATGAAATATGATATGTTCCTTGATATCATCAGCCGCAAGAATTATTATGCGGAATACAAGGACGCCTCAGGCGATGCCTATGCGATGACATGGGATACGACGGACCATTATCTTGACGGGAGCGCAGCTCTGCCGGATAATGTGACGGTGTACGGAGGAAAGACCGGAACCACCGATGCAGCCGGAGCCTGCCTCTGCATTATGTCCAAGGATGCATACGGCAATCCGTATGTTTCCGTGATCCTGAACTCGCAGGACAAGAGTCAGCTCTATGTGGATATGAACCAGATCCTGTCTCTTGCAAGTGCGTAAGTCCGGCTTTCAGCACGTATATTCGGACTGATTTCAGGTCTTTGACTGTGTGATCCAAGATTTTACTTGTGCAGAACAGTTACTTGAATTTTAACAGCTATTAGATTATACTGAAATCAGTTTTAGAATAATTCTATCCGCTAAATTAAGGAGGAAACAACATATGATACAGTTCATCATCGGAGAAAAGGGCAAGGGCAAAACAAAAGTACTTCTTGATAAGGCCAACGCCGAGATTAAGAACGCAAGCGGCAATGTTGTGTACATCGACAAGAGCGCGCAGCATATGTATGAACTGAATAATAAGATCCGCCTCATCGACATGTCTCATTATCAGCTGACCAGCAGCGATGAGTTTATCGGATTCATTTACGGAGTCATCTCCCAGGACCATGATCTTGAGTATATGTTCCTGGATAGTTTTATGAAGAATGCCCACCTCGAAGATGGTGGAGATGTAGCTGCTGTCCTTAAAGAGCTGGATGGAATTTCGAAAAAGTTTGATGTAAAGTTTGTGATCAGCATCTCTGTAACCAGAGATCAGCTTCCGGAAGGATACGCGGAAGGAATCATCGCAGAGCTTTGACAGGCTCGAAGATGAGGGCTTTCTTGAACTTCTGAAATATGGAAACAGAATACGGCGGGCTTCCGGGCAGATCATTCGGAGCCCGTCGTCTCTTTATGTAGAGGGGAATCTATTTGGCTAAGGACATAGGGAAAAACAAAAGCGGCAAGGTTACGCCGATTCAGGATAAGAGGAAAGATTTCGGCTTCGATATCAATGTCGGTACGATTCTTTTCAGCGTGATCTTTCTCTATCTGATCGTCATCTTCATCGTCTACCTTACCCGCGAGAAAGTGACCTCCTATGAGGTTGTCTCAGGAGCTCTTTCAGGCAACTACCGCTATAGTGCACTGGCACTGAAAGAAGAAGATGTCGTAGAAGCTCAGGAGTCGGGTCCGATCACTTATTATGCCAGGGAAGGCGTGAATGTGAACAGTGGGGAACTGGTCTGTGCGATAGGACAGGGAGCTGCATCCGCGGCAAAGTCCGATGTTCTCACTTCCGGAAGCGGAGACGGGGAATCAGCCAGGACGTCCATGGTCACGAATCTGTCGCCTGAAGATATCAGTGATATCAAGAATATGCTCAACACATTCAGTGCAAACTTCTCGGCAGGCACATTTGCTGACGTATATGACCTGAAGTCGAATCTGGAAAGTGTGATTCTGCAGTCTTCGATCGATGAGGACGCGGGCGAATATGTCAGCGGAAACTATCAGGCACCGGAAGCAGGTTTTGTCGTCTATGCGATCGATGGATACGAGAATATGGACGAGCGGAATCTTACTTGGGATCTTCTGAGCGAAAAAGCTTATAAGAAATCAAACCTGAGATTAAACCAGAATGTATCCTCCGGAGATGATATCTTCAAGCTGGTCACGAGTGAAAACTGGAATCTCTACTTCCCCATCGATGAGAAGCTGAAGACCCAGCTGGACGGCATGGAGTCGATCAGGCTGCGTTTTCTGAAAGATAACAGTGTTTTCAGGGCCCCATTCAGTATCATCAGCGGAAAAGACGGAAGCTATGGCAAGATCAGCCTCAGCAATTCTCTCGCAAGGTTTGCAGCGGACCGCTTTCTCGATATCGAGCTTTTGCTGAGCAAGGCGAACGGTCTTAAGGTTCCGGTTTCTTCCATCGTAAGCAGGGATTTCTACCGCATCCCGGAGGAATATGCCACAGCCAGCCAGAAGTCGGAGAAGGAAGTCTTTCTTCAGACCATGACCTTCCGCAAGGATGGGTCGGAGGAGAGAAAGAATATCACAGCGAATGTGTATTCCAAGGATGCGGAAGATCATTCTTACCTGGTCGATGCTTCCGTTCTCTCCGATGGAGATTATGTTCTTATGCCGGGGACAACGAAGAAGTTCGAGATTTCAGACGATGATAAGGAGACCATCCAGGGTGTATATAATATCAACAAGGGCTATGCCGTATTCCGCCAGATCAATATTCTGGACCAGAACGAGGAATTCTGTATCGTACAGCCGGATAACGCATATGGCCTTGCTGCCCATGACCGGATCGCTTTGAATGCCTCCCAGGTGAAAGAAGATCAGATTATCGCGTAGATGTGGTTCCGGCAGCTTTCAGCCGGAAGAGGAGGATCTGTTATGGTAAAAGAAAATCTTGCAGATGTTGAAAGAAGGATCGGGGAAGCCTGCAGAAGGTCCGGAAGAGACAGAAAGGATGTCACGCTGATTGCGGTCAGCAAGACGAAACCTGTCTCCATGATCGAGGAATGCATGGAGGAAGGAATTGTTGATTTTGGAGAGAACAAACCTCAGGAGCTTCGGGATAAATATGAGGCGCTGCCGAAGAATCTCCGCTGGCATATGATCGGGAACCTTCAGAGAAACAAGGTAAAGTACATCATCGACAAGGCAGTCATGATCCATTCTCTGGGATCAGCGGAGCTGGCACAGACGATCGAGAAAGAAGCGGAAAAACATAATCTGATCATGCCGGTCCTGGTCGAAGTGAATGTAGCAAAAGAACAATCCAAAGGGGGGATATACCCTGAGGATGCGGAAGACTTTATCAGGGAAGCGGCAAAGTTTCCCCATCTGAGGATCAGGGGTCTTATGACCATCGCGCCGGTCGTAGAGAGACCGGAAGACAACCGTATGGTGTTCCGTACGCTGAAGAATTTATCGGTTGACATCGCCGGAAAAAACATCGATAATGTATCTATGTCTGAGCTCAGCATGGGTATGACCGGTGACTTCGAAGTCGCTGTTGAGGAGGGTGCAACCTTTGTAAGAGTCGGAACCGGGATCTTCGGTGAGAGAGATTACGGTGTCAAAGTGTAATGATGGAGAATTCTGGATTTCATGAGTGTATTGGATAAGTTTCTGACAGCCATGCATCTGAACGATGACCTGGATGCAGACGATGACGATTTCCTTGACGATGACAGCTATGATGAAGATCTTGACGATTTCCGTCCGGGAAGGCGTCTGATCCGCAGAAAAGATGACATAGACGATGTTCCGGAACCTGCGGCACAGCCGGTCTCAAAACCGGCATCTGCAGTGAAACCAAAGAAGGAAAGAAAACCTTTCTTTTCAGCAAGACCCAAGCCGGTGAGATCAGAAAGGGAAGAGGAAGACGAGAGGGATGAAAGACCTGCTCCGTCAAAGATATCAGCTTTCAGACCCAGAAGGCGGGCTGAGGAGGAAGAGGAGACGAATAATTACTCTGTATGTGTCATAAGACCAAAGTCCATGGAGGATGCGCTTGAGATCGCCAAGACCCTTGTTTCAGGCTGTGTTGTGATCCTGAACCTGGAAGGTCTCGATCTTGATGTATCCCAGAGGCTGTTTGACTTTGCCTCCGGAAGCTGCTGCGCACTTCAGGGAAGGCTCGACAAGATCAGTAATTATATCTTCGTGCTCACCCCGAGAGGTATCAACATCTCCGGAGAGTTCCAGGAGATCATCACAGGTACATTTGATCCGGATCTGTCGGATGTCGATGACGAAGACTATTGACAGCGTCCAAAGCTGAGAAGGAATCAGGACGCCGCGGGAGGAGAACCTTCCCGCGGCTTTTTTCATATATCAGGGAGAGGGAATAAAGATGTCAAAAAAGCAGGAAACAGACTTCCGGGAAGCCATCATAGTTAAGAAGGACCATAAACCCGCTTACATGATCTATCCGGAATATACATTTGAAAAACTGGGAGAGCGGATCAGCAGCCTTCACGTCGAAGGAAGACGGGTCGTGGTCATCACGGACAGCAACGTGGAAAAGCTGTATCTTGAGGAGGTGATCGGTGCGCTGAAGCCGGTCTCGGGAGAAGTTTCATCCTATACGGTTCCTGCGGGTGAAGATCACAAGAACCTGGATGAGATCCGTAAAATATTCGCTTTTCTCATCGAGCATCATCTGGACCGCCATGACCTTCTGGTTGCCCTTGGAGGCGGTGTTGTAGGCGATATGACCGGCTTTGCGGCTGCCTGCTATCTGCGCGGCATCCGATTTGTCCAGATTCCGACGACCCTGCTTTCCCAGGTGGATTCCAGCATCGGAGGCAAGACCGGCGTCGACTTTGAAAACTACAAGAACATGGTCGGGGCTTTCCACCAGCCTTCCATGGTCTATCTGAACATCAGCACGCTGAAATCTCTTGACGAGGTCCAGTTTGCAAGCGGCATGGGCGAAGTCCTCAAGCATGGTTTGATCAAGGACGCGTCCTACTATGAGTGGCTGCTCGACCATATGGAGGAGATTGAAAACCGCGATCGGGACGTTCTCCTGGAAATGGTCGTCCGCTCCGTTCACATCAAGCGCAAAGTTGTCGAACGGGACCCTGAGGAGAAGGGCGAAAGAGCGCTTCTCAATTTCGGGCATACTGCGGGACATGCAATCGAGAAGCTCAAGGATTTCAAGCTTGCGCATGGCCAGTGTGTCGCACTTGGATGTGTCGTCGCTGCCTATATCTCCTGGATGAGAAAATATATCGACGACATGACCTTCTACGAGATCCGCGATATGTTCGTCGGCTTTGACCTTCCGATCTCTTTTGATTCTCTGAAGACCGATGATATCCTCGACGCGATCAAACATGACAAGAAGATGGACCAGGGCAGGATCCGTTTCATCCTGCTTCATGATCTCGGAGACGCCTATATCGACACGACCGTCACAGACGATGAGATCCGGGCTGCACTGAAGTTCATCGACGCAGATCTGCAGGCAAGAGAGTAAGATGGCATACTCAGATAATAAGTTTACGGATGATATCAGCTCCCAGGAGGATATCAGCTCTCAGGGTGATATCAGCTCCCAGGAGGATATCAGCTCCCAGGAGGATATCAGCTCTCAGGGTGGGGCGAATCAGGGACCGCATCTTCGCGGGCGGGGTCACGGCAAAGTGGGTGCCCGGGTCCTTTCGTGGATCCTGTCTCTGG
>Ga0326514_10000167_pt1 | contig 40996 bp, 49 predicted proteins | sample 3_2548_0518_D_FD_203653 | JGI IMG/M metagenome (GOLD analysis project Ga0326514, IMG submission 203653) | Bovine rumen microbial communities from UC Davis, California, United States - 3_2548_0518 | ecosystem: Host-associated > Mammals > Digestive system > Stomach > Rumen | place: USA... | reverse complement strand
CAGGTGGAATGAAAAACTTGCGCAGCAAGTTGATTAATGAGAGCAAACGCTACAATGAAGCAGTCAAGCTCTCCTACGTAGAAAGTGATGATGATGAAGAAGATACACAGTCTGTATCTCAGTCATCTCAGGACAGAATTAACTACCAACTTTATGGAGCACATACATTCGATGTCTACAATCCAGAGAAATTGGTTATTTCTCAGGAAGAGCCAATAGACTTGAGAGTGAAGTTATTTTACGCTAAACTTTCAGCATTTGAAAAAGCACTTCTTGAAAAGCGTAGAGCAGGACTTAAGCTCCAGGAAATTGCAGATGAATTCAACTGTTCTTTGAGCAAGGTAAAATCACACCTTAAGTATGCAAAGGAAGTTGCTTCACAGGTTTTTGAAGTAGCTTATGCTTAAATCGAAGTAGAGGGCTGCTTTATATAACAGCCCTCGAGGAGAATCAGATATGGTTTATACAAATAAAGAAGAACTGATTAATACCCTTAAGAGTCAGATAAGAACAGACCGCTTAACAGCTTGGAGAGCCTTAAAAAGAATTTATGAAAATCAGACAGAGGATGAGCAGACTTCTGAATTTACTAAATATGATAATGGAGTAGGCTTCACAGGGTCTGATAGTGAATTCCTCACAAGCCTTGCAAAGCAGCTACTGATGTACGGAAATCTGTCAGACAAGCAGACTAAGTGTTTGTTCAAACTTATGCCGAAGTACGCAAGACAACTAATAGAAGGTTCAATAGCAAATGGAATGATTATCCACAAATACAACAGATACTTTACAACACAGGATGAACTTATCTTGTATGAAACTTCTTTAACAAATAAAGCGTAACTTTTATGAAAATATCAGGAATTATAATAAAGGACAGGGAACAACCACCCTGTCCTATTTTGTTTGGAGGATATAAAGTTGAGGATTTTAATTAGTCACCGTGATCTCGATGGCATCGGAGTAATTGTCCTTAGAGATTACTTTAACTTACCTTTTGACGCAGTTTATTCTTGGGATTATGGATTTATAGAAATTCCTGAATGTAAAAAGATTATTGACGCTGCCGACGAAATTATTATGGCAGATCTTTCTATTCCGGAAGAAGACTATGATGAATTAGTAAAAGCCGGAAAGCACATTGAAATTTACGACCATCATGACACAGCTAGCTGGTTGGACAAAAAGCAGAGTTCTGTTCATGATGAAGAACGCTGTGGAACAAAAATCTTTTTTGAAGAATACGTCCTTCCGAGAGTAGGACGTTATAAGCCGATTGTAAAGCAGTTTGTAGATTTAGTAGACGTGTATGATCGCTGGATACTTGAATCCCCTTTAAGAAAAGAATCTGAAAATTTACAACGAGTTTGGACAGCTTATGCTAACTGGAATTGTCCCGATAACATTATGCAGCATGACCGCTTTATTACTCAGATGTGTAAGAAGTTTGACAGCATGCCGAACTTTGACTGGAACATAACGGAGCAGTCTTATATAGATACAGCTCTTCAGAAAGAAGAAACTTCTTATCAGCAGGCTCTTAACATAATTCAGGACAGAGTAGACAATCAAGGAAAAGTATTCGGTATTTGGAGAGCTTGGGGAAGAATCTCAATCACTGCTTCTCGCATTTTAAGAGAAACAGACAAGTATGATTACCTTATTTGTTTGCAGGACTCCCCTGATAATTGGGGTAAAGTTTCTGTAAGATGTCTTGAAGAAAAGTTTGACGTAACAACTTTGGCTTCTGTAGGTGGACACAAAGCTGCAGGGGGCACAACAATCTCTGCAGAAGAAGCAAACGACTTGTGGTCTAAGCCTATGTGTTTTAAGCTCGGAGAAAAATGGAAAGAGGGTGAAAGTCCTATTGAGATGTGTAATTCATTTTAAGGAGAAATAAATGACAAAAGAACAACAGCAGAAACTTGATGCAACTCTTACGAACTTGCAGAAAAAGTACGGTAAAGGCTCTATTTCTGTTTTCGGTCAGAATCAGATTAAAGTAGAGCGTTTTCCTGTAAGTTCAATGAACTTGACTGAAATGATGGGAGGTGGTTTTCCTCGTGGTCGTATGATTGAAATCTACGGTCCGGAAAGTTCAGGAAAAACTACCTTGGCTGAATATTTCGGAGGACAGTGCCAGAATTACTACTATGAGGACAAACAGAGAAACGGAGTAGTAGCCTACATAGATGTAGAACACGCTCTCGACCCTGTTTACGCAGAGTCTATAGGTCTCAAAATGAAAGACGTAATCTTTTCTCAGCCAGACTCTGCTGAGCAGGCTCTTGACATTGTGAATGATTTACTTCTTTCCGATGTAGTAGATTTGATTGTAGTTGACTCTGTAGCAGCTTTGGTTCCGCAGGCAGAAGCAGATGGAGAAATGGGAGATCAGCAGATGGGTCTTCAAGCTCGTCTTATGTCAAAGGCTTGTCGTAAACTTCAAGCAAACATGACTGAAAAATCTGCATCTATTATATTTATCAATCAAATCAGAGAAAAAATAGGTGTAATGTTCGGAAATCCTGAATGCGTTACATTAGATACTAAGGTAAACGTGAATTTCTAGAGTAGCCTTGCCTATTTACAGGCGAGGTGGCTCTTGGATTTTATCTATTACTTTTACAAAATAACTAATATAGTAAACGGCAAAGTATACTACGGAGTTCATAGACAGGATCCCTCTAAAGTGGATTCTTATATGGGTTCCGGAGTAGCTTTATTTAAGGCTAAACAAAAATACGGGATTTATTCTTTTCAGAAAGAGATCTTAAAATATTTTTCTTCTGAAGAAGAAATGTACGCTTATGAGCAGGCTTTTATAAGTCGAGAATTCTTACAGGAGCATTCTACTGACTGCTATAATTTAGCGGTTGGAGGGCAAGGAGGAGTACGAGGGATAAACTTACCTTCTCATAAATGGACTTATGAGCAGCGTAAACGACAGTCTGAGAGAATGAAAATCTGGGCTAAAGAAAATCCTGACTCAATAAAGAAATTTCTTTCTGCAGGTTCAGAGTCTTTAAAGGGACGTGTTATTCCTGAAGGACAAAAGAAATTGGCGTCTGTACGAAGTAAAGCATGGCATAAAAATAATCCTGAAAAATCTAGAGAAGTCGTAGAAACTATGCTAAAGAGTTCAGAAGAATTTAGGTTTACTTCTGAAAACTCTTCTGGTTATGACAATTTAGACTTTAAAAAACGGTGGGAGCCGATTTACTTAAAAGGCTATCCCCTATACAGAGAATTAAGTCTATTCTCTAATCTTGAGGATGCCGATATAGTAGAACTTGCTTTCGAGAAGTCTGTAAAAATAGACTCGGTTTCAAGGTATTTTCTTGACAGAGGACTAATGCCTAGTTCTTGTAAAAAAGAAATACAGTACGGCTTTACTAAGTGGCTAAGCGATCGTAGACTTGGACATATTTCTTCCGGCAAGCAAAAAACTCATTACATAGGAGAAAATCTCAAGTATGAGTTTGCTTTTCTATTTGAAGACTTTTTTGAGGATTTGCCTAAGATTTTAATTTTGAATCGGGACGACTCGGTTTCAGATTCATCGTTAGTTCAGGGAAAAGACTTTATTCCTCTTTTTAAACAAAAGATAGCCTACTTTAAATTCTTAGGAATTATAAAGAATGAGGAGCAAAAACAGATCATAGCTGTAGGAACTTCTAGAAGTAGAAGAACTATAAAGACTGTTTACTCTTTCGATTTTAAGGCTTTAAATAAAATTTTAATAGATAAGGAGTTTAATACTTATGGCATTGACGACGATGGAAAACCTTTTCAAAAAGGCAGGTTTAGACTGGAAGTCGATGGAATTGAATACAGCTTACGATATAAGCGATAAAAATTTCACGATTGAAAGTTTTAATCATGAAACAGGTCAAAAGGAATTCAAGAAAATTTTAGCTCTTGTATATAAGGGAGAAAATCCTATATATGAGATTAAATCTAAGAACACGGGAAAAGTTTTGTTAACTTGTTCAGGGGGACATAGACTCTGGGATGAAGAGATGAAACGCTATACACATGTTTCTGAACTCCTGTATGGAACTGTCCTCAAGGCGGACGGGACAACTGAAGAATTTGTCGTTGAAAAGACAGACAGAGTAGAACCTATTGTCGATATGTCTGTTGAAGGCAATGAAAACTACTTCAGTAATGAAATTCTTTCACATAATACGACCACCGGAGGAAATGCACTTAAGTTCTATGCTTCGATTCGCTTTACAATTCGTCGTAAAGAGTACGTTACAGGTATGAATTCTGACGATGTAATCGGTATTGTGTCTACTTTGAAGACAATTAAGAATAAGGTTGCCTCTCCGTTTAAGACTTGTGAAATGAAGCTCCTCTTCGGTAAAGGCTATCAGGTAGAAGAAGAATACGTAGTTGCTTTAACTAAGAGAGGTCTTATTGAAAAGTCCGGAAGCTGGTACAGTTGGTCTTATAAAGATCCCTCAGGAAAAGAAGGAAGTCACAGAGAGCAGGGCTTAAACAACGTAATTACATGGTTTAAGGATAATCCTATAATCTTTGAACAATTTAAGCGTAAAATTCAGGAAATGATTGCGAAAGAGTCTAATGTAGTTTCTGAAAAAGAAGAAAATGAAGAAGAAGTAATTAAGCAGCAGACCAAACTTGAAAAAGAAGAATTTGCAGATTTACACACTTCTGAAACTTCTAAGCCAGAAGATCTTGCAGCTCAGGCACTTGCAGCTACGGAAACTAAATAAGAAATTTAAAATTTCTTACAGAGCGAGCGTTAAAGCGTTCGCTCTTTTTTATTTCTCAGGAATTATAAAAAGTAGAGGATAAACTGTATGAAATTCAATTACATTAAGCTCGTAAACTTTGGAAACATTAAACACTTTGAAAAAACTTTTAACCAGCCACTTCTTATTCTTTCTGGAGATAATGGTAATGGTAAAAGTACTGTAATTAAGGCTATTCGTTTAGCTGTATTTGACTCCTATGATGGAGTACTTCAGGACTATGTTAACTGGAGTGCGAAAGAATTTTATGTAGAAGTAGGCTTTAATCATAAATCAGTAGACTACAAAACTACTGTAAGATATGATGGCTCTACTGAACGAAGTCTCGAGTTTAATTCTGAGACTTATTCAGGAGACGAAGCTAAAAGAAAACTTAAAGAGATTTTAGATCCTTCTCTTCTTAAGGCTGCTATGCTTTCTCTTGAGCAGGAAACAGATGTTGTAAAAGCAAAACCTGCTGAGCGTAGAGACCATCTTAAAAAGATTTACAATCTGGATTTTAAGCAGACCTTAGCGGACATCGATACAGAAATTAAGGAGCATTCTCTTGAAGTAGCTAAACTGACTGCTTCTGTAGAAGGGCTTGAACATAAAACTTATCTTGAACCTACTAAGCCAGAAAAGCCTTTCTCTGAGAACGAAAAAGCAGAATACGAGACTAAGTTAAAAACTTCTCAGGAAAAACTTATAAAAACAAAGCAACTAGCAGAAGATGCTAAGGCTAATCAGGAACAGTATCAGAAACTTCTTACAGAGCAGACTTCTGTTTCTTCTAAGAGAACTTCTGAGCAGCAGGCTCTTGATCAACAGAAGATAAAATTAAGTTTTCTTCCAGATGAAGAACAGAAAGAAAAGTCTGCTCTTGAGTTTCAATTAAAAGACTGCATCCAGGATAAAGAACGAATCGAAGGGGAGCTGTCCACTAAGATTAAAGAACTTGAATCAGAACTTTCTACAAAGAAGTCTTCTTTAAAGAGAATAGGAATTTTCGACCAAGAGTCTTATACTAATCTTAAAGCAGAAATTACTTCTCTTGAAAATAAGCTGTCAGATTTAAGAAATGCGACAGATATCTGTCCTACTTGCGGGCAGCCTATAAACTCTCCGGAGCATATTGCTAAAAGGGATGAAGAAATTAAAACTTTATCTTCTACCCTTGAAATTAAAAGATTAGAGTTCGAACAGAAGTCTGCTCTTAAAAAAGTTTACGATGATGCCCTTGCTTTTAATCAGAAGACAAAGGACGAATGCACAAATTTGGAAAAGCAGATAGCTTCATTAACTTCTGAAAAAGAAAAGGCTCTTTTAGAGAACTCCGCTAATCAGAAGTCAACAGAAAGTGCAATCAGTGTTCTTTCTGAAAAATATGCAACTCAGAGAATTCATGTACAGGAAATGATTTCTTCTATTGAGAAGAATATTTCTCAGCTGGAAGAAAGTGAAGTGAAATTAAACGCTTCTATAGAAGAACTCAAGTCTAAGGTTGTAAATGTAGACTACTCGAGTGAGATAACAAATCTTGAAAATGGGGTTCGATCTTACGAAGAAAAACTCCAGCTTTATGCAGACTATGAAAGTCAGATAACTTTTTACAAGGATACTTTGGCAAAAGTTGAAGAGCAGAAAAAGGAAGATGCTAAACTTTTGGATAAAACTAAACTCTCTTTGCAGGAAGAAGCAGCTGCTGTAAAAGATAGAGAAGTTGAAGCAAAACTTCTTAAAACAGACTTCCCTGTTTACGTAATCTCAAGAGTAGTAAAAGACCTTGAACACCGTATGAATGAATTCCTTAAAAAGACTTACGGAGGTCGTTACACAATTAAGATGAAAGATAAGGGAAATGCACTTCACATAGTTTATGGTCCAAAAGATCAAGACGTAGCTCTTTCTTCTGGCTATGAAAGAAGTTTGTTTAACCTTGCTTTTAAGATTTCTATTTCAAAGGCTATAGGAAATAAATGTCTTGTACTTGATGAAGCAGATTCTGCTGCAAGTCCAAGAAATGCTAAACTCTTTTATCAGGTTCTGGCTCAGACAGTGGGGCAGTACTTTGACCAGATTATTCTTGTTTCTCATAAAGATGAAGTAAAAGAGATGCTTGAAAACGAGTACAAGGCAGAAGTACTTACCTTTGTATCAGGAGTAGCTCAGTGAAGAAATATTTAGGCTTTACAGATGGCTCTGCAGACAATACAGGGAATAGGTCTGGAGGTTGGGCTTTTGTGCTAGATTTTTTAGGATTCAGAATAATCTCTTCTGGATTCGAAAAAGATACAACAAATAATCGTATGGAAATATTGGCTGTACTTAAGCTGCTTGAGTATTGCGATCAGTACTTTCAGGATTCAGTAAATAATATCCTTATAACTTCAGATTCTAAATACGTGATTAACTCTATTACTCAGTGGCGATTTAAATGGGAGAGTAACGGATGGCAAACAAACTCCGGACCTGTAGCAAATGTAGACCTCTGGCAAGCCATAACTCCTTTGGCTGATAAACTTAAGCCGGAATTTGAATGGGTAAAGGGACACGCAGGACATGAACAGAATGAACTGTGTGATACTTTTGCAGGTACGTCACGAATACAAGAAATTGAAGTTTTAAGAAGAATACGAAGATGATTAGAGAACCAACAGAGTATGAAGCTCGAAATCTATTATTAAGTTCTGGAATCCGATTTGAGGACAAGGGGCATTATTATTCTATTCGATGCCCTTTTCATAAAAATGGTATGGAAAAGCAGGCTTCCGCAGCTCTTTATAAGGCTAACTGGTTTTTTAAGTGCTTTACTTGTGGAGAGTCCATGCCTTTTCATAGGCTTTATCAAGAGCTTAAACACGAGCCTTGGAATGAACACGGAACTATCAAGCTAGTAGAAAAAGATTTATATGAACGACGAGTACAGCAGCTTGAAAAAGAGAGAAGCTCTTTTGAAATTATAGCTGGTAAAATCACAGAAGTTTATGATAATGCTAAGGCTCTGGCTTACTGTCGTAGTCGAAGTTTATCAGATGCCTTTATAAAAGAGTTTAAAATCAGAGCGACAGATTTGTGCCAGTTTAAAAATAAAAAACTCTGGCATGATAGACTTCTTATTCCGATTTATTATCAGGGAAAACTTTATTCTCTTGAAGGAAGAGACTACTTAAGAACACAGACTCCTAAGTGTCTTTACCCAAAAGATGCTCAAGTAAGTATCTGCTTTAATCAAGACAACCTTAGAAAAGATCAGCCCTTAGTTGTTTGCGAAGGTCTTATGGATATTCCTAAAGTATGGGATTATGTGACTAAAAACACTACAGTAACTTTTGGCGTAAGTCTTGCCCAAGAGCAGAAAGACTTCTTGAAGGATTGTAAAAACCTTATTTTGTTTATTGATGATGATAAAGCAGGACACAGCTCAATTGACTTCTTTGAAGATTTTATGGAGTACGACTTTAAGGTTGCAAGAGTTCATGGAAAAGACCCAGGAGATTCTACTCCAGAAGAAATTGAATATGCCATATCCCATGCCAAGCCTTTTGGGGAATTTGTGATTGAGGAATCTGGACTTTTTAACAAAGAAAAGTTCTCGCTTTATTAAGTACTTGCGGAATTATAATTTTTGGAGGATATAAAATTGACAACAGACTATGCGTTAAGTTTGCGTCCTAAATCCTTAGATGAAATGTGCGGACAGAAAACTATCGTAGCTGAGATGAAGAAACGCTCTCTTACGATGGAATTTCCTTCTGTAATGATCTTTGGAGGGGACTCAGGAACAGGTAAAACTACCATGGCTCTTATTTTAGGAGCCTTGATGAATGACCCTGCTCCGATTAAGAAAGATGGCTACTGCGACCCGAACCCAGATAGCCCAGAATTCAAAGCGGTTTACTCTGAAGCCTATAACAGAAATGTCTGCTTTTATGATGCTTCTAAAATGGGTAAGGAAGATGTAGTTGCTCTTGAAGACGTGGTAGGAACCAAGTCTCTGTTTGGAGGCAAAAAGGTAATTATCATCGATGAAGCTCAGGAACTTTCTCGACACTCTAAGGGAGCTACTCTTAAGCTGCTCGAAAAGAAGAGGGATGACGTTTGTATAATTCTTTGTACAATGAATCCTGAAGCATTTGATAAGTCTATCCGCAGTAGGGGACAGTACTATCAGTTTAAGTCTCCATCTTCATCAGATATCGCTGCGTACCTTTTTTCTTTAACAGAAAAGGTTGGAGCTGAACTTCCAGATGAATTTATTGAGCAGGGAATCTTTACGATCGCAGAAAACTGTGAAGGCTCTGTTCGTATGGCTGTTCAAACTCTTGAACGCTGCTTAACTGCAGAGCTTTGGACTTCAGAACAGATTCAACAGGAATTTGGCTATATTAATTCTGAAAATCTTTTAAACATTGTAAAGACTTTGCTCAACAGAAATGCAGAAGCCTTTAAGATGATGCAGTCTTTTGACTTAAAAGATTTCTTCTACCAATCAAGTAAGTTGCTCGCAGATTGTCTTATTTATCTTAGGACAGGTTTGTACGACGCTGACTGGAAAAAAGCTCAGTATGAAAGTTTACGCAGCCTTACTAAGGAAGTAACGGAATTATATAATCTGTACACAGAAATTGATTTCAAGATGGCTGGGTACTTCAGGGAATCATACTGTAAAGTAAAACTGACAGATTTCTTAACAAAAGCAGCTCCTGCAACTACACCACCTGCGAGAACAGCTTTTGCACCAAATCCAGGAATTAAAACCAGATAGGAGATAACAACTATGATGACAGTTGATTGTACTTACATTAGAAAGTACGCTAAGATTTGTGACAGACTGAAGGATACTAATCAGCCTGTATTTGACTCAATCAAGCTGGACTTTGCAAACCAGAAAGCAATCTTTGGTTCGCAGAAAGGCTTTGGAACAATTAAGATGCCTGTAGAAGGATACGATGGAACGCAAAAACCTTTCCTTGTAAATCTGACATCTCTGCTTGCTATCGTAAGCGAGTTCCCTGTACTTGAATTGGACGGTTACACATTCAAGAGCGGTTCAAACAACGAATTTGAAATTGCTCACTTGGATGATGATTTCGACTATCCTTCTTTTAACACAGTTTCTTCTAAGCCTTTCAGCTGCTCAAAAGAAATTATTGCAGCTATCAAGCGTGCAGGTCTTTATACAGACCCTGATGGAAATGCTTCTCTTAATGGAGTATTTATCCTTAATGGCTCAGTAGCTGGAACAAATAAGTCTCGTCTTTGTGAAGAAAAGATTCCAGAACTTGTAGGAGTGGATCTTAATTTGCCTCGTCCTGTTTGGGAAACAATGGCTCTTGAAGTACTTGGAGACAATCTTACAATCGATAATACTTCAGCAGACAAGTTCTTTATTTCAAACGGAGATGAAATCATTATCCAGTTCGCTACTTCTTCTGTGCTCAAGAATCCTCCGATTTCAGACCCTCGTTTTATTGAAAAATACAATCATCCAAGCTGCATCAAAGTAAACAAGAATGCTTTTGCACAGATTGTTTCCTTTATGTCACCTTTTGTTTCTTCAGCAACCGCAACTCGTATGCAGATGATTATTACCGAAGATGAGCTGGAACTTAAAACAGAAGACGGAAATCAGCGTATTTCCCGCAAAATTGCTTTGAATGAAGCAACTCCAGGAGTTTACAACGGAGAAAAGATTTGGGTAAGTAATGAATGGATTAAGACCATTCTTTCTTCTCTTGAAGGAGAAACAGTTGTAATTCAGGTAGACCCTGCTTCCGCTGCTTTAAACTTTTATACAGAAGAAAAGCCAAATATGCATATTGTCTATTCTAAGCTGGCTGAGGTGGTTTAATGACTGAAAACAAAGAAAACAAGTCTGCTGAAGAGCAGAAAGAAAAGTCGGTAGCTTACGGACCAAGACGTCTGGGAAACTATTCTCAGGATGGAAGATGCTACGGAAGAACTCCTAAAGGAACTTACCTCCGTATAAATCCTGCTACTGGAAAAGTAGTACCTCGTGTACGTCTTTCTAAAAAGGAAAGACTTAAAATGCGGGCAGAAATAAAGAAGATGGCACAAGCCAAAGAAGGAAATTAAGATGCTGGGAACCCTTGATATAGAATTTGATCACGCTGATTTTCTAAGGAAGCTGAGACACTACTTTATGGACTCAGCTCCCGTAGATGTAGACCTTGTAATTAAAGCTAACTCAGTTCTTATCAAGGGTCTTAGCTCTGGTAAGGAAGTGGAATACTATCTTAATCCAGAACGCTCTGTAAAAGACAATATCCATGACCTTGCAGTTTTGTGTGAAAAATCTATTTATCCAGTTCTTGAAAAAGAAATTACTATAAAGAAAAATCTTTCTTTAGAAGAAAGAAAACAGTATTTAATTCAAGGGCTTACTTTAGAAGACATTGAACAGAAGTCCTTTGTAAAAGAGTTTAAAACTTATTACTTGGCTCGAGTTTCTATGCCTTCCATGACTATGATAATTAAGAGTTCAGAGGGAGAGGTTTACTTAGCTCGTTTTAGGCAGCCTTCGGTTAGACTTTTAAAAGACTTGGAAAAACTTTCTCCAGTAGAACGATTTACATACATCCAATCTCACAGTGATATAAAGGACATTACCGATGAAGTACGATAGAATTTTAATTGACGTATCTAATATGTATTACAGAGCTTTCTCTGTTTCTCAGAATCTTACAGCCGAAGTAGACGGAGAAATGATGTCTACAGGCGGTATTTACACAGTGCTTAAAATGTTTAAGCGTATCAGGGATACTTACCTTGCAGAAGGGGGAAGAATTTTTTATCTTTTTGATAATGCTACTTCAAGTGATCAAAGACGTAAAGAAATCGATCCAGATTACAAGGCAAACAGAGCTAAACAAGACCCTGTCTTTTATAGAGGACTTGATTATTTGTACCTTGTTCTCCAGGTCTTGAATGACGGAGACAGACTTATTCGTCGTCCAGGGTCAGAAGCAGACGACCTTGTTTTTCCTGTGCTTAAATCTTTTGGAGACAAAGGATACAACATTTTGCTTATAAGTAACGACCTTGATTGGAGTCGTTCTATGTCTCCTACAGTACACTGGATGATAAGAGACTATGCTACTAAAAAAGATGTCATTTACACTCAGGAAACTTACAAAGAAAAATACGGATTTATTCCAAACAATGAAACAGTCTGCCTTTACAAAGCGATTAAAGGTGATGACTCAGACAATATTCCTGTAGGGGTTAAAAATCTTAAAACAGAAACTGTACTTGACATAATTCGTCAAGCAGGTTCTGTAGAAGGACTTTATATACATCTTAAGGAATTAGAATTGTCAGACAAATGGAAACAGGCTTTTGAAGAAAACAAAGGAAGAGTTTTACTTAATTATCAGCTTGTTTCTTTTCAGCAGCTTACTGTTTCTGAAACTCGTGACTTTACAGAAGTAACGACTTTCAATAAGAAAGTTTTAGGTATGCTTTACAGAAGTCTGAAATTCAATGCGGAAAAACTTGATCCACGCTTTATTAAAACTCCAGAAGAAGTTAAGACAGATGACTTCTTTGGAGCAGAACAATTCCCAAGGGCTTAATTTACGATGATACGATTTTATGAAGGTGAAGACGGAAAACTCTTAGTCTCTATTTTAGGTGAGAACTTTCAGCGTTTATTACATACTTGTAAAGAGTTTGGAGGAAAGTTCAATAACACAGCCTATGACAAAGATGGAGATCCTGTATTTAAGGTTTGGGAATTTGACTTACTCGCTGGTTCGAGTTTAGCAGATGCTTTTCTTAAAATAGAACCAAATACGATAATTCCTGAGTTTGTTTTAAACGCTGCTCCTGAAAAAGATGCAGAGTTTAAAAAATTTAGAGCTTGTATAGATCCTACTTGTGTTCAAGGAAGTTTCCGAGGGGAATATCAGAAAAGAGCAGTCTTGAAAGGAATTAGTCAGAATCGTTTAGCTCTTTTTCATGAAATGGGATTGGGAAAGTCTTTCGAAATTCAAACCATCTTAAACCATCTCGTAAAATGGGGAAGAGTAGACAAGTATGTAATTGTTTCTCCTCCTGAAGGAATTATGAACATTACACGAGAGTGTATTAAATTTAACACTTTCGGTCTTACTTGGGATGACGTGTATATAGTTGATACAGAACACAGAAATCCTTTCTCAGAAGAAGCAGCCAATAAAAAACTTATTGTTATGACTTACAGAAATGTAATTATGCTGCACGACGATTTTTATAAAAAGGCTCAGGGTAAAAAGGCTACTAGCAGAGTTATGAAGAACTATATTCCTTGGGAAAAACTGGGAGATAAACTTGCACTCATTTTAGATGAAAGTCCTGCAATTAAAAATCATACAGGAAAGACTTTTAAGATTGTAGATAAGTCTAAAAAGTTTTTTGAATTCCGCTACATTCTTACAGGAACTCCAGCTCCTAAGTATGCAGAAGACCTTTGGGCACAGTTTAGATTTTTACAGCAGACTTGTGTTCCTTCTGAGTTCTTAACTTTCTTAAGGATGATAGCAAATATAGGAAATCGCTTTTCTCAAACAGCAGTAAACTATTATTATGAGGACAAGGTACAGGAGTTTTTGGACGGAGTCAGCTACCTAGTAGATAGGGAAACTGTTGAAAGTTCTGGAGTAGAATTACCAGAACTTATTGTAAAACCTGTTTACTGTAGAATGCCTCCACTTCAACAAACTCTTTATAAAAATATCGTAACTAAAGTTGTTTCAGTTATTAAAGAAGAGCAAGGAAAAGTAACTAAGCGAGCTTTACAAAATAAATACAGTTACTTAGCTCTTGCTTTACATGACCCAACAGTTATTAAAGAAGGACACTTGGACGAAGAATATACTTCTGCCGAATTAGTTGAAAATCTTAAAAAGTGGAAGATTACAGAAAACGGTAAGTTTGAAGTAGCAAAAGCTATAATAGAAAAGAATGTTTCTGAAGGTAAGAAAACGATTCTCTGGTCAGGTCACCCAGCTATTATTGACGCTTTAGCGATTGAATTTGAGAAATACCATCCTTTTAAACTTCATGCAGGGGTTGTAATAAATAAAGGAGAATCTGTTGCAGAAAGAAATGATGCAGTAGTAGAATCCTTTAAAGCAAGTAAGGACAGCTGGCTTTTAATAGCAAATTATTCTTGCTTGAGAACTTCTGTAAATATTGTAGAAGCTCCTCGTCAGATTTACTGGGACAGAATTTGGGATGCAGAAACTTTTGCTCAATCTCTCAAGCGTTCTCATAGAATAGGACAGACAGAAAAAGTTGTAGTAAATCCTTTAGTATTCGCAGGTTCTCTCGAAGAAGAACAAGATACTGAATTAAATAAAAGGTTGGACTTCAATTCTAAAGTTTGGATGGATAAAATTACTCCCGAAGATAAGCAAGATTTAGATGCTCCACTTTCATTGGAAGAATGTAGAAAAATACTCGTAGGAAAATAGAGCACTTTACTTGCCTATTTCTTTATGAACTTTTCAGTAGGTGAATTTAACATTCCGGACATAATTGTAGATCAAGTATCTGCAGATTTAGGTGTCCCGATTCTCGAATTAGAAGACCTCGGATTAAACAGGGAACGGCTTATTAACTTAGCTATTGTCCCTTCTTTACGACTTTATTGGAGCTATTATCCGATTATTCGTAAAGAAGAATATCCGATTGAGTCTTCTGTTGACATTCCTTTCCCAGATGATGATGTATTTAATGTGGCTATGGCTCGAGTAGCTTTGCTTCAGAACGGAACTAAGCTGGGAAAAAATCCTTTCTTAAATGAAGTTATCATGCGTAAGTTTAGCTCTTCTCGTTCTTATGGAAGAACTCCAGACGGCAGAGACCCTTATGTAACTACTTCTGTTCGAATTTCTGAGATGGCAGAAAGTCAGAGTTATATAAATCTGTCTAAAGCCGGAAACTTCAACATTGATATTGAAAATAGAAGACTCTGGGGTTATTCAAATGTTCAAGGTAACTTAGTTGTAAACTGGGCTAAGTTTTCAAGAGACTGGGCTAAGGTTCGCTTTGAACATGAATCCGATGTAGTAGACGTGGCTAAAATGTATGCTTTACGCTTTATCGGAGGTATACGTAGCCAGTCAGACCCTAATACAGGAGTTACAGCTGATGGTTCAACTTTCTTGCAAAGAGCAGACCAGATTGAGCAGGATATTTTAAAAGATAAATGGAAAGCTCGTAAACCTCTTATAGTTATGCACTAAAAATTAGGCTCTTAAGAGCCTATTTATTTTATCTAATTGAAATTCACTTCTTAAGGAGTATAAAATGAAATTAAACGAATGGACTAAAGGCAAAGGCATCGTAATGATGGATCGTCTTTTTAAGGTCTTATCAAAGAAAACAGGTGAGACTTACAAAATCTGCCAGATTCCTGAAATTTATCAGAATCGTTATGGTAAATTTGTAGGTTACTATGTAGTAGGTTCTTCTGGAACAGTTTACAGAGCAAATTTTGTAGTCAATGCTTCTACAGAGGACGTAGTAAGTCTTGACCGTTTCGATAAAAATGATGACAAGCTCATTACTCCAAAAGATACTCTTTCTTTTGAAGGATTCAACATTGTTCAGATTTACAACTGTGTTCTTGACTGGATGAGAGGTCAGGGCAAGGCTTTAACTAACGCAGGATTCAAAGAAAGCGTTGCTTTACATGAAGGAAAATGGAGCGAGGTAATGGCTCAGTTCCTTCAGCAGCAGCCAAACTGGATTAAAGACAGCCAGTCAGGCACTATGGATCAGGCTTTGTTCTTTAAATCTTACAAGGACTTCTGTAAGATGAACGGAGTTGCTGGCGATCCAGGACCTCTTTCTTATGCTATTAAAACTTTCCAGTCAACTCTTGCTTCAGGTGGAGCAGGTTCAGCAGGAAAGGCAGCTGCTAAAAATGTAGCAGTACCTGCAGCATTCCCTGGATCTCCTTCTAAACCAATTCCTACAAATGATGAACTTATTCAGAAGTATGGCGGTGGAAACGCTAAAGAATGGGCAGCATTCTTGGATGACCTTGAAAAGCCAGAAACTTCAAATCCGATGGGAGTTATCGCTCATTATCGTGAATACATTCAGGATATGGCTGAAGCTCCTGAATACACTAAGTCAGGCTGCGTTGCTTGGGGTAAAGGTGGTACAGGTAAAACTTATCATGCAGAGGAGTCTCTCAAGGCTCTGGGTATGAGCAAAAACGTAAACTACTGTATTATTGACAACCTTAAAGGTGGCGCAGGAGTATTCTTAGGAGCACTTTACGACCTTGAACAGGATGACATGGCATTTGCGATTGTAGATGACTGCGATATTATCTTCACAGAAAAATATCGTAACCACATGCTCCACGTTCTTGCTCCAGATGCAAAAGACCGTCACTTAACAATCAATGAAGCAGGTCTTGTAACTCCTAAGGGAAGAAAGATTGAGCCAGGAACAGAGATTGATATTTCTAACTGTAAGTTCATTTTCTGTACAAACAAAGATGTAACTCAGCTGGATTCAGCTTGGACATCTCGTGTTCAGCCTTTCAATTTTGATTTTACAGACTCTGAGATGCTTACGCTTATCGGGGATTCCCTTGAAAGAATGCTTCCGGATGATCCTAACTTGGACAAGGCTACTAAGCTCAAGCTGTTCCAAATGCTTTCAGCAGGTGTAGAAAAAGGAATTGTACGTAATGTAAACTTCCGTACAATGACTGCTTCTCTTAAGGCTTACTCACTTGCTATTTTGAGAGGAAGAGATCCGATTAAGGCTGTTTCAGTTGTTATGAAGACTTCTTTCTAAGACTTTCATAAGGGAGGAAATTCCTCCCTTTTATACTTCTTTAGGAGACAATATGCGTAAAGAAATAAAATTAGATGAGCGTGTTGTAACAGATGGTGTATCTAAGCAGGGCTTCACTTTCTACCATCGTACAGGGGGTAGAGACGTTGTTAGCTGTGTAAAGACTATCAAGAACATTCTCAAAGTAGGATTCAAGCCAGGACATGGAGATATGTATGGAGTAGGAATGTATGGTACAACTGACCGTAAAAGTTCTTTCAACTCCCAAAATATCGGTTCTTATGGCTTGGGTCTGATTAAGTACTTGGTTCCTGTTAAGGGAATCCTTATTTTTGACTACAATATTTCGGCTTTGCTTTTTGGAACAGGGTTGGGAAAATCTGGGCAGCCAGCTTACTCTCTTGAAGATCAGCTGGTTCGCTATGGCATTTTCCAAGCAGGAAAAGTTCCTGAAATTTTCCAAGTACTTTCTTGGGACTTAGAAAAATCTTTTGGAGCCGGAAACAGAACTCTTTCAGCAGATCGTGCTTATCAGATTTTTGTTTGTGGTATTATGAAAGGGAGAAATATTCCTAACCTTGCTAAAGGACTTTCAAAAATCGATAACGACATGGTAGACGCTTATATCCATGCTGCTTATACTGCTGCAAAGTACAAAAATTTTGATAGATTTAAAGGAGTAAACGGTATTGTATTCTCTGGAAATCATGATGGTAACGTTATCGTCATGTACAAGTTTTATCAGGTAAAACCTCTTATGTGGGGTGTATCTGATCCAGGAGATGCCGGAAATCCTTCTGCTTGGGCAGTACCTATGCAGCCTTGTGGAAATGAAGCTACTGCAGCTGATTTAGCTTTTATGCTTGTAGATATGGCAGCTGATGAAGGAGCAATTTCTCGTAAAGGTTCTGTTGACACTATGTATATTGAAGGAATGGACTTAGCTACAATGTCTAATTGTGTTAAAGCACTTCCTACATTAGCTCCTTGGATTAAAAACAGCTTAAACGGATTCGCAGGAATCTGCTGTGCAATTCCTAAGAGTCAGGGAAATCCTTCTGTAATTTATAGAGGTCAGTGGCTTCAAGGAACTTACTCAGGATACTTTGGTGGTAACGAGAGAGGAGATGATATCTGTCTTAAGACTGCTGAAAAACTGATCGGTAAACCTCTTCCAGTAGAAAGCTATGATCCTACTTTTATTCGTGGAACATTTAAGGGAGGATACTTCTCAGGAGTTTTCCAAGGTGGAGTCTTTGAAGAAGGACAGTTTGAAGGAGTATTCAACGGAGGATTGTGGAAGTGGAGTCCAAAAGCTGTTTGGGGTAAAAACGCTGTTTACGTTTCTTCTCCTAATCATTACATTGAATACGAAGGACATGTTTATGACCTTGATACAGACCCTGTTTCTTGGGTAAAGAGAAAAGAAGCAATTCGCTCAACTCCTGGAGGAGTTAAAAACTTGGTAGATCCTACTAAGTCTCTTAAGGAGAATATCGAAAACTCTCTTCCTTATGACGCTGATGTAAATATTCAGAATAACTGGGGTCCGACAGGTTCTGTAACAGACAAGTTTCAAGCTGCAAGAAAACAGTATGCTTGGCTCTGGGCAAGAATCCGTTTTGCTCAACCTCCTATTATCACTATTGATGACAAGGGCTGTACTCTCACTCAGGGATCTCTTACTTTCGGTAGAGTTTCATTCGATACTTATGAAAAGGGAGCTGTTATCAACGGTGGTGTAATCGAAGGACCAAACCTTTTCAAAGGCGAAATGAGAGCCGGAATTTACTCACAGGGTCATTTCCAGGGAAGTTGGTATGGTGGAACTTGGAATGAAAAAACTTGTAAGTGGTATGACGGAGTAGCAACCTTTACTCCAGGTGCGACAATCGGAACAACTAAGGTTATTGCAACTACAACTATCGTTACAAGCAACGGAAGAGTGTTTAACATTATTCCTGAAGCATATCTTACTTGGAAAACAATTCCAGAACTTATTGACGCAATTCAGTCAGGTGCTTACGGACAGGTCGTAAATGCTGGAAAGAAAAGCAATAAGTCAGGAGCAGCTATTGCAAAAGCAGTTGTTTCTAAGTATCATACAAACAAACTTACTCAGGATGAGCTGTTGGCTATCCTTGCAGATGACGATGACTCTGATGACTCAAATGTTTTCAATACAGGAACTGCTATTCTTCACAAGAAAAAGCAGGATTCTACTGAAGAGCTGCGTGACGCTTTGTACGAAATGTTCGACGAAAGATCAAGACAGCATGCTTTGAAATTCGCAGAGCAGGAGTACCACTACGGTAATCTGTCTCCAGAAGAGCAGGATAAACTTTTCGACGAGTTCAAAGATACTTACGAAAAGGCAACAGGAGTAGCTTTTTCTCGCTCAGCATTTGACTGGAGAGCAGACAACTGGTCATTCTTTGGTGATGCTCCGAATGATAACAATCCTTCTGCTCCCGTAGGAGGAGTTGCTGTTCGTAAGCAGATGTCAAATGATATGTATAAGCTGGTTGCCTCTTTCGGACCTTTCCGCTCTGTTATGAAAGGGTTCATTGAACTTAATCAGAAACATGGCAATTCTTCTATCTGGGGAATCGTTACTCCCGAAATTAAGAAGATGCTTATAAGAGGTAATAAAGACTACGTAGGACTTCCTGGACCTGTTGTAAAAGCTATGGAACCTGCTATTAAGAAATTCTCTAATGGCGAAGTAAAATCTGTAGCTTTAAACGGAGAAATGAAAGTTGACACTCCAGCTGGAATTATGACCAAAGTTTTCGTTTGTAACAAAAATTACATTCGTTGGCTTATTGACGCAGTAGAAGACCCTTCTATGCAGTCTAAACTTCCAGTTCCACAGGCAGTGGTTAAGCCTTTGCTTGCTTTGGTAAAAGCCCTTCTTTAGAAATTAACTACTCGGCTCGACTCGAGAGGGTCGAGCCTATTTATTTATGGCTAATTCTGCAACACCTAACTTTATAAATAAGATGCTCTCTCTTTTTGGGTCTAGGGAACGAAATGGTATTTTAGTTCCTGATAATCCTTTGCTTACAGGCAAACGAAAAGGACCTCGAGGGCTTAAACTTCCTGAAAATACTCCGCTTTCCCTTTTGTGGAATTTCTTTTTAACGGAGCAATACGATACTTATGAAACTCTGAAAAATCGCATGAATCGCTATACAGATATCGACTTTGCGATTAAGAACAATACCCTTATTCAAGCAGCAGCGGATCTGTATGCTGATGAAGCAACTCAGTGTGACGTATCAGGTGACCCTGTTCGTGTAAACGCTAAGTCCGATGTTGTTGCTGCTATTGAAGACTGTTTTGAACAGTGGGGTATAAACCAGCAGACTGCACGAGAAAGTATTTACAACAAAGTCGTATTCGGAGATTCTTTCGATGCAAACGACATAGACGAAAAAGAAGGAATTCGTGGAGTAACTCAGCTGACTGTTTGGGACGTAGCTGATCGTCTTGAATTCGACCCTTCTAAACTGCTGGAGTACTTAAAATTCTATGCAAATAATGACGGAGTAAACCCTGCTGCAAAATTGCAGTCCCTTGTGTCTGACTTAACAAAGGATGGACAAAATCCGTCTGACTACTTTAAAAAGTACCTTTTAGGCTTTGAATTAAAAGGCGGTCAGATGGTATCTCCTTGGGCAATTACTCATTACAGAACTTTCTCAATGCTGAGAGAGTTTTCTCCTTGGGGTCGTTCACAGTTTATAAATGTCCTTCCAGGATTCCGTCAGCTAATGTCTTCTGAAGGACTTATGGAAGTAGCTCGTGCTTCTTCATTCCCAAGAGATTTATACCAGGTAGAAACTGAGCCAGGATCAACTTCTACAGAAAAGTGGGAATCTCTTGAAGAGTTCTCTGAACAACTTGACAATGCGGGACTTTACGACGGCTCAAAAGAAATTCCTTCTATCGGAAGCCGTCTTATAATTCCAAAAGACCTTGTAGATTATCAGCAGCTTGACACAAATCTTGATTTGGACAAAATTGCTGACGTTGAGTACTTAAGAGACAATCTTATCATCGGTCTCTTTATTCCTAAGGGCTACTTAATCGTAGACCAAGGTGGATGGGGAGTTTCCGGTCAGTCTCTTTTACAGCAGTTTAAACCTTTCGGACGTAAGGTATTCTCACATCAGTCTGACTACCTTGCAGGGTTGACAGAAAAGATTAAGCTCCATTTTGCCATTACGGGGCAGTTCGAGGGCTGGGATACTCCTTTTGAACTTCTTATGGATTTCCCTGTAGTTGAAGAATCTTCTGAAAGAACACAACACAAAGCCGAAGAACTTACTCTTGCTAAGGATACTATCGATTCTATCAAGGACGTACTCGGGGTTGACATAGTTCCTCCGGAAATCGTTAAAGATGCCTTTGGCATAATGACTTCTCTTCCTCAGGACAAGATTGACTATTACGTAAACAAACTTATGAAAGCTAACGAACAGCAGGAAGAGGAAAACTCTGAGTTCGGTAACGACAATGACAATGTAGACGTTTTAGGAGATTTAAATAAAATTGGTTCTGCTTTTGGCGAACGCAGAAAAAGTAAACTCACTCGTCAGGAAAGCTATCAGCGAGCTGCTAATCGTTGGCAGGAGTCTACAACTCCAGACGTTCTTATTGAAAGCTCTCTCAGAATCAAGGCTAAAGACAAAATGATGGAAGGACACGGACGAGGAGATCACTTCCGTTCTTCTCTTAAACGAGACCCAGAAAGCATTCGCAGCCGAAAAATGTTTGAAGCCTTTTCTGATAGAGATGACACAAGACAATTCTTAAGGGAGAGTATTCATAAGAAAGACAAATAGAAATTCTCTTTTTAGAAAACCTATTTGTATATATCTTATAAAAGGACATTACTTATGAGACAGAGACTTACAGAAAATATTATCGTAAAGGCTAGTGCCTATCACAAGATTGAAAGACCTCTGACCGAATCAGAGCAAACTCTTCTGGTAGAGGGAACACCTTACAAAGCACTTGCCGTTTATCGTTTTGAATTTACTCGTCCAGGACAGAAAAATTTAAACGGCAGAATCTATCCTTACGCTTTGTGGGACAAGATTTTAGCTGCTTCACCAGTAACTTTAGCTCTTATGGATCATCCATCCGAAGGAGCTGGAAATCCTAAGGACGTTTGGGCTGTTGTAAGAAATCCTCAGTATTCAGAAGACCGTTCTGTCATTACTGCTGACGCTTACATCATTGACAATGAAAATGGTAGAAGTGCTTTGGGAGTTCTTGAAGCAGGTGGAGATTTAGGTCTTTCTTCTTCTGGCTACGGTGATTTCTTGTCTGACGGAATTACAGTAGACCCTGACACTTTCGAATTGGAAAGATACTTTGACTGGGTACTTCAGCCATCTTATGAAGTATACGGTCATCAGCAGGACAAAGTAAGCGAATCCGCAAAAACAAATCCAGCAATAGCTGAACATAAAACTGAGAATAAGGAGACTTTTATGAAAGAAATGACTCTTCGAGAAAAAAGAGACTATGAGATTTCCATGAAAAAGATATTTGCTGAGACTTCTGCTATTGCTAATCCTAAAGAAAGATTAGCCAAAGCAAAAGAAGCACTTTCTTTCTATGAAGGAATTGATTGTGATACTCTTAAAAAAGAGTTTGAAGACCTTGCTGCTAATGCAGAAAAAGAATGTGATGCAGCAATTACTAAGGCTCAGGAAGCAGACGCTGCTAATCAGAGAGCAGAAAACGCTGAAATTGAAGCCGGAAACGCAAAGGCTGAAAACGTAGAAAAAGACAAGATTATTTCTTCTCTTCAGCAGGAACTTACCGCTCAGAAAGAAGAAGCAACTAAGAAAGAAGCTTCTATTAAAGAATACAAAGAGCTTATCCAGAGCTTTACAGAGGATGCTTCTAAAAAAGTTTCTTATGAAGACTACTCAAAGCTCCGTGAATTCGCAGAAAGAGCTGTAGTGCTCTTGAGTGAAAAGCGAACTGAAATCGGTCAGCTCCAGGTAGAAAATCTTAATCTCAGAGAAAAACTTGCTTTGAGCGAAAGACGTCTCAACGCTCTCGTAGACAAGAACATACGGGAAGAAGCAGCTGCAAAACAGCACAGAGATCAGGTTCTCGAAGCTCGCAAAACAACTGAACGCAAAATCGTAGAAGCAAAAGAACGTGAACTTGTTGAAAATGCTAATCCTGAAGTTCGCTCTTACTACGAAGACTTGGTAGCAAGAGGGGAAGACGTTGCTTCTATGAGAGAATCTATTCTCCGCAAGAAAACTTTGTTTGAAGCACAGACATACTTCTTAAAGCACAAGCACCACAAAACTTTTGAGGAACAGAAACTTAATCAGGATTTAAGTATTCCTCTGGCTGGACGTGGTACACAGGTAAACACAGAACTTAATTTGCCAAAGGGATTTATCTAAGGTTTCTTGGGCTTTTATCCTCCGCCCTCTTACGCAAGTGAGAGGGCATTTTTGTTCCCTATTTAATTTATGATTGAAGAGATTGAGAAAGATGACCACGCTTTAAAACCTTTCTTTGATGTGGTCTTATATGACGAAAATGACCAGCCACTTAGCTGGACTAAAGGACTCGTCCAATCAGTAAATTATCCAACTTTCTCATTTGTTGTAAATGACCAAAACGCAGGTACTAGCAGAGGTTATGAAGGCTGGACTTTGCCTGACGCTCTTTCTATCACTATGTATGAAACTCGTAAGCGAGAGCTAGAGCAATACTTACTCGACTGGGCTTTTGGAGAAAAAGGAATCTTTGACTTAGATAACGGAAATTTCCGAGCAGCGGAAAAAGAGTCTTACTTGTTTCGTCAGATAATGTTTCGTACAACTACTTTTGAAGTTTCTTTACAAGGTAAGCTAAAACACGCTGCGATAGATATTTCTAATGTAGTAGCTTACTCATTAAAAACTGCAATTGATTCACTTGCAGGGGGTAAACTTACTTTACAGATGGAAGACTTTATTACAGAAAAATCTGAAGAGTTTGCTAATAATGTTCTTCAAGAAAACATGAAGAAGAAAGAAAATATCTTGCTCACGAATAAGCAGCAGATGCCTATAGTGGATAAGCTGATTAAGATGGGTGAAATGGTAACTAATCAGCTTACTTCAAGAGTTCCTTTAGGTAGGTCAATTTCTGTTCCTGTAGTAATCCCACCTCCTCTTTTGGAAGTTCCTGTAAGTATGAACTTGAATCTCAAGTCTATAGTAGGTGAAGCTCTGAATTTTACCCCTAAGCCTAATTTAAAAGTAGGTAAGGGCTTTACTTCTGGAAAGAAATCCTTAGCTATTTCAAGGTTGGGAAGTTCTAATTCTTCTAGGAGGAGCGTTTTAAGTACTGCAGAAGGAATGAGAGCTTTAAAAGAGGGAGCTAAGAAAGTTGACCAGATTTTAAGTCAGTTACCTAAAGCAACTTCTAAGGAAGTAGCAACTTCTACTTCAATTTATAAAGTTGCTCTTCAATCCTATTCTGCAGATAGCTATAGCTATGAAACAGGGGGAGCTGTTTCTTATACTTTAAATCTGCCTTTAGTAGATTACAAGAAACCACAGTTTTCTTAATACATAGATTTGGAGGATAAATTATGTCAGAAGAAATTACAGCAGAGTCATTCTTTGGTCCAGAAAAACCGGAATTGACTGCTAAAATTCCTAAGGAAGTTCAGGAGCTATCTCCTAAAACTATCGAAGACAGTACAGTATGCGAAGTTAGATTTTGTACAGGGGGTAGACTTTCTGCTCCTCCCGTACTCCATTTTCATGACTACACTATGCAGGCTTCACAAGCTATTGCAGAAATCCCTCATGCGTCAGAACACTTACCTTTAGTAGTAGAAATACTTAACTCAATGGTAGTAGAAGATTTTGATTGTGGACTTCTTCATCTCGAAGAAGCAAAGGAAGTCTTACTTAATATCCATGCAAAATGGTGGGGACCAAACTTGTCTGGGTATCGTTACCTTTTGGACGATTCACTCACAGATAAAGAAAAGCTCTTTGCTAAAGAAAATATTTCTATCGCAGAAATTCCTATTGCTAATATCGGTAAGCGAATTAAACCTCTTGATGCAGAAATTAGAGAGCCTATTGCTATCAAGGCTAACGGAGTTTGCGTAAAATTTATTTACCCAAGAATTCGTAATTCAGGAATTGTTTCTGACCTTCTGAAAAAAGAGTTCGCAGATGAAGAACAGCGTTTCTTTAAAACAGCTCAGATAGTTAAATGGAATGAGCAGCAGAAAGACCCGGAGCTTAGAAAAGAAATCAGCGTGGAAGAAGCAGAAGAGTACAAGGAATACTTGGCAAGAAAATCTGCTAAAGATTTGCTTTACACTCGTGCGCAGCTTATTTGCGAAGTAGACGGAGTACAGCTGAATTCCTTTGAAGAAAGAGTAGACGCTCTTGAGAATAATCCAGGGATTTCTGTAAAGCATTGGATGTTGTACGATAACTTTTTGGAAACTAAGGGCAGCTTTGGAGTACAAGATGAAGTTGAATTTTATTCGGAGGTGCTAGGAAAGAACGTCGTTCGATCCTTTCCCTTTCGGAGCTACAATTTCTTCCCTAATGTATCGGTGGAATCCCTCAGGGCTGAACAGTCTGAGATATCTTTTGGCTAAAAACTTTGGGTGGACTTGGGATGATATTTGTTCTCAGCCTGCTCATTACATAAAAGCTATCTTAAGAGACCTTGAACGAGAGAAAACTAACTTTAAGGGAATGGGAGACCCTAGAGCTACTGCACAGGCTATGCGTCGTGCAGGAGTTTTATAAAAGTAGTATGCACCTATTTAGATTATGGGTGCATACGAAAAAATAAACTCATCACAAGCAAAGGCTATTCGCAAACTACACGATTACCATGTATTTACTCAAGGTCGTCAACTTGATATAGTTCGAGTTCACTGTGAATACGATGCTTGGGGTGAGTCAGAAGACACAGTAATTGATACACTTTGTACAACTGCAGTACTTAACTTCCCTCCAGGAGAAATGCCTTTAATCCGCTTGAGAGAATTGAATGGCTCAGAAAATGTAGACACTTCTGCTCTTTATTTTTATGATATTCTTCCTACAGAAGCATACTTTAAGTGGGAAGATAAAATTGAGACAGGAGATGTTTTCTTCTTTGTGACTCCAGATGAGCAGGGTAATAAAATGCCCGTTATATTTAAAGTACTTGACCAAAAGGGTTCTTTTTCTTCTGAACTTATTTGGAGAAAGTTTATGTGTGCTCCTATTACTTCTTTAAAAGAAGTTTCTGATGAAGTAGCTCAAGCTATTCAAGACGCTTGTAAAGGAGACAAAGATGAGTGACCTTAAGAAAGAACTTGGATTGGAGAATATCGAAAAAGTTTACTACGCTCGTTTAATCGGCTCTCCCTCAAGAATTTATTTTGTTTTCTTTGATAGCCGTAAACCGAATATTCCTTTAACTTCTGTAGCTTGTCATAGACATGAATTTGCTTCTGTAATTCCTTATCGTTATGGTAAGAGAATGACTTTGACAAATATTCTTCCTATTGAGCAGTTTTGCGGGGATTCTTTAGGAGCTTTATTTATCCGTGTTGATTTGTCCGGAAGATTCCAGCAGATGTTCTTAAGGGAAAGTTCTTCCCTTTTTGTAGAGGATATGAACTTAAAAGACTTTAAGTCTGCTGCAGCTGTATCTGCAAGAGTTCAAGCAACTCGTAAAGCAAGAAAGAAGCTCCTGGGAGGAGGAAACGAAATAAAGTATGTTAAATTAGTTTCTTGTCATTTAGACAGAGCTAATAACTTTGCTGAGTTTGATTTTCTTTCTCAGGTAACTCCTGATGGAACTACTAAGTATAAAACTGATCCAAGTAACAATTTTAATCTTGTAAGAAATCCTTCGGGAACTTACAGAATAACTTTCCGAATGGACGGATTCTTTACTTGGCTTTTAGATACTATGCCAGACGGGCAGCCTTTTACTCCAAAAGATTTGAAAGACGCTATGTTAGCATGCTCTATAAAGATGTGGGACGATGACCCTTCTCTTTATTGGCAGGGATTTGCTTATAACCTAAGTCAGTTAGATGCTTCTATCTATGAAGTAACTATTCCGCCTAAGCATTGGAATAAAATTCATGGAGGAGAGTATTTCCTATCAAAGCATATGACAGCTTTGATTATGAATATTGATTTCTTTTTAAATAACATGACTTCTAAAGTTTCTAAGCAACTTAAAGCTATGGGAATTTTAGACGCAGGATTTACATTCAACTATGCTTCTGCTAAGAGCGGAGCTTAAGGAGGAATTATATGGAAACTATTTTTAGAGCTAAGACTTCTGTTAAAGAAGGACTTTTTATTGATGGAAAACTTATCAGCCCTCGTTGGACTGAATTTGTTTCAGACTCTCTTTACCAAAGCTGCTTAAAAGACTCTTCTATTGAGGTAGAAATCTTTAAAGATGGTAACTACCAACCTGTAACAGCTTCTATAGTTCAGGAAACAGTTCCTTCTGATGAAAAACAGGCTTTTGTAGACAGAGCTACCATTGCTGAACTTAAAGTCTATCTAATTGAAAAGAAAGGCTTTAGTAAGAAAGACCTGAATGATTTAAATAAGCCTGAGCTGATTGAACTTGTTTTAGCTAACTAAAGGAGAATTAGATGGCAGATACCAGAGATGATAGTTTTTTCCAGCAGAAAGGAAAAAGCTGGTTTAATAAACCTTTTTACAATAATATTCTCTCAACAAACATCGCTGTTTGGCGGTATCTGGCAGACAGTTTCTTTGATGGGGATTTAACTAGAATTGTCTGGTCTTCTCCTGACATGATGTTCCGTAAACGGCAGCAGCAAGTTGCGACTTATGTGCAACAGGGTAAAGCAGACAAGAATGCCGGAATTTTGGACATGCCATTTTGTGCATTCCGACTAGATCAGGACTCTGCTTCTGTAAATCATGAAAGAACATGGTTTAATCAAGCTCTAAATACTAAAGGCATGTGGATAGAAGAATTAGGACGCTATGTTCGTTTAACTCCTGCCACTTTTAATTACACAGGAATCCTTGTTTGTCAAAATGACATAGACTTACAGTATATAACTCATAAAATGCTCTGGGATGATTCTAATGAAACTCTGCTTGAATCTTTTATAGATACTGAAGCAGAAGATGGAACTTCCCATACTTTGAAAAATATAATTGTATGCTCTACAACTACTCACATGAATCCAGATTACACAGATTCTGATTGGCTGCAGAAAAACAAGATTCAAACAGTTCGAATAGACATGCCTTGTGGCACTTGGATCATGAATGAAGACTTGCACAATTACTGGATAACTAAAAAAGTTGTTTTGGATTTTGCCGAAGATGCTTCAATTCCTATTCACGAAGAAATTCCAGTAGAAGAAACTGTGAAATTAGTTTTTACAGACCAAGGAGTTTGGGGAGGTTCTGATGATAACTAGATACGACTTTATGACAACTCAGACTCAGGCGGATGGAACAGTTTATCCTGATTGTTTATCTCTTCCTTTAGACAAGTTTATTCGTAAAGAGCCTTTGGAACAGGTGGTAGTCAAGCAAGAACATTATTTACGTCCAGACCTTTTCTTCGCTGACAAGCGAGGAAACAATAATATGGAAGACATTATTTTGTGGCTAAATAATGTTAGCTCTCGAAGAGAAATGGTTCCAGGAACAGAATTAAACATCCCTAGTGCAAGTGACTTAAATTCATTCTACATCAGAAATAGAATATAGGAGATATATATGGCTGATAATGAATTTATGGCAAATGTCTCTATTGAAGAAAGTTCGGAATACCTTTCTCGAAAAGAGATAGGATTCTCAATTCATGATTCAATCTTTTCTCCTTTCCCAGACCTTGAGTTGGTTTACCCAGACCTATCGGGTTTAGCTCTTGAATACGGTTCTTTTATGCAGGGAGTCAAGATTAAAACAGTTTTAGGTACTACAGAAAAGATGCTTGAAACTAATTGGTGCTCAGCAGGTAGAGATACTATCAAAGAAGCAGGTAGTGCTCCTAGGCTATCAGGAGTGCTCAAGGTTTATGCTTTACACGAATCTTATTTTAGTAATCGAGAAAATCCTAAAAAGTCTTTTGTTGAACAGACTGTAAGTGATTGCGTTTCTGATTTATTTTCAGATGAAAAAGATTTAGACATAGAAACAACTAAAGGGAAAATATGTACCTACGCTTTTCATGACCCTTATGAAGTTGTAAAGGATATTTTAATTCCAGCTGCAACCAACGGAAAAGTAAGTCCTTACTTATTCTTTAGAGACTTATCAGGAACACTTCATTTTTGCTCATTAGAAAAACTTCTTACAGGCTCAGCAGTTGCTTCTTTTGAACTTAAAGCAAACTTGTCAGAGCAGGATGATGAATCTCACGTTATAACAGGCTTTTTACCTTTTAATGAGCGAGCTGGACAGGTATATCCTTTTATGAGAACTACTGGAAAATACTTTACAGCTGATCAAGAGTTTACTCAAGAAGAAAAATCTATAGCTACAGAAATTTCTGATAAGATTCCTTTCCTTTCAGAAAATAAGATAGACCATGATGTTTATTTTGGAAGGCAGTTTAATCCTAAAGTAGAATACGATAAATTAAATACAGGACTGTTTGCTTCTTCTATGAAGTTTATTTTGGATAAGGCTTTATGTACTGTTCCTTACTGTGCGGATTGCGTAGCTGGAAAAGTAGTAGAACTTAAAATAAATGCTCTTGACTCAGAAGGAAATGAGCAGTTGTCTGAGTTTTACTCAGGAAATTGGCTAATTGAACAGAGCTATCACTGTTGGAACGGAGAAAGCTCTCGTCCTTTCACACGTTTGGTTTTGTGTAGAACTCAGGTAAAACCTGTCAAGGATTCTATTCTTGAAACACGAGCTTTTAAAGACTAAAAACCTATTTTAGCTATGAGTACACAAAGAGAACAACTTTTAGCAGAACAAAAATCTGCTGAGACAACAATACACTCTGGGACTAAGTCTTTACCGAATCCTATAAAGATTTACAGAACGGAAACAAACTCAATGGGGGACACAGTAGAAACTCACGATTTTGTTTCATATGACCCTTCTACAGATTCGTTCAAGGTCTACTGTAAATCTCGTTCAATAGAATTTGCTGGAAAAGACTTTGACTGGATTTTTAAAGCCCTTCTTTCTATTGGAACAGAAATTCCTACTCAAGTAGTAAGTTTCTATGACGGAGACTTAGTTACACCTGTAGAAGTTTTCTGCGGAGAGTATTTGAAAGTTGAGCAGATTCCGATTGTAGAAAGACCTGAAACTTTTGAAGGCTGGTTTTATGACCAAGAGTTTACTCAGCCATTTTCTCTGGCTAATCGTATAAAGGAAAATACTTCTGTTTTCGCTAAGCGAACAGAAGAAAATATATAAGGAGAATAATCATGATCAGAGTTACTGAATCAGTTAAACTTAATGAGGCAGATTTGCCTGCTATCGCAAAAGCTGCAGGATCAGTTGTTAATCCTAAAATTACTGGCGTAGTAAGACAGGATAGCATTCTTGATACTTGTGTAGCAATGGGCTTGAAAACCAAAATTAACGCTATGAGAAACGTAGTAGCTGAAGTGCCTGATATGCCAACTGCTGCTGCAGTTCTTCAGACAATTTATCAGCAGTTTGGAGTAAAAGGCTCATTCATGCTTACTTGGACAGGTTCCGGAAAACTTTATTGGGATCCTAAAACTCCTGTAGACAAGGCTGTTGCTCTTGCTTATGCAAAAGCTCAAGGTCTTCCACCTCCAAGCACAAATCCTCAGTTGTACATAGGATACTAATGATGGATGGAAAAGAAAACAAGTTAGAGTTTAAGAATATCTTTTTTCAAAAAACTCTGACTTGTGAAAATTGCGAAAAAGCAATAGTTCCTCGTTCTGATGTCGCATTCAAAGACATGAAATACGGAATCATTTTGTGTCTTGAATGCAGAGATAAATATTTGCAAGGCAAAATAAACTTGGTTTAATTAAACCTTTTTGCATTTTGCAGGAATTATAAAGGTTGGGAGGAACAGTGATGAAAACAGTTTTTCAGCACCTTATGGAACAAAAAGATAAGTGTGAAACAAAAGGTAGAAAGGCAAAAGATGGAAATCTTAGAACTTTCTACGCTCATGCTGCTTATGGTTTTGAAATGAAAGCTCGTAACCTTTCTCTTGAAGAAGGTAGCAAGCCTTATACAAAATAAAATTACGGGGCATTCTTGGTTTCGACAGGGTAAGGAGTTTAGTTATTCAGTCAAGGATTAGGGCATCCTAAAAACCCGAACAAGTAACCGACAACGATTACGAAATGAAAGCTGCTGCGTAAGCAACAACTTTTCCTGGGACTGCGTGAGCTCAGGCATCCGATTCGGACATGGCTTTTAGAAGAATTTGAGGATGACGATTTCAAAGCCTATAGCTAGCAAGTGAGATAAGCAGAACCTGCACCCTAGCAAGAATTCTCAGGCTAATAAATTGTGGCTGTGCGACAGAGCCATCTGCTAAACCTGACCGCTTAAGGCTGTATAAAGGTAACTTAATGAATTATTTTGGACAGGGGTTCAACTCCCCTATGCTCCACAAATCTTTTTTCCTTGTTTGCAGATTAAAAACAAATAAGGTGATGGAGGTGCCTCTCCGGAGGCAACCCTTATACCGTCTAAGTTACTCTCCCGTGCTTGGACAAAAATTGGGTCGTCGGCAAGCGGTAAGCCAACGGCTTTTGGTGCCGTCATTCCACAGGTTCGAATCCTGTCGACCCAGATACTTCGGTCGTCCTGATGCTGAGCAGAGCTTAAGGAATGGTACTCTTGAGGGTAGTAAGAAGATATGAATGAGTGAAAGCAAGTCTCTGCTAATCCTTGCAGGTAGCTCCTCAAAAGGTCTTACAAGAGTAAAAGAGAAAGGGAGGTTTGAATCCTCTCCGACCGACTTTTTGGCTACGTATACTAATTGGTTAAAGAAGCATTAGTACCGAAAGGGGATTTGCTTTTTTAGGTACTCTGGACGATCCAGAGGAATGCAGGTTCGAGTCCTGCCGGAGCCGTATAGAAGGCTGCGTCGCTTACCTTCTAAATAGCTTAAAAGCTGTGCGAGTAGTACATTACCACATTTACGTGACTACTGAAACTTTCAAGAAAGTGCGAAGCTTTCCGTCTTGTAGAGACGTAAACTTTACTAGGGCTTAACAAGGTCTCAGAATTTCTTCGGCAAAGAAATTAGAGGTTCAATTCCTCTTTAGTCCTAAAGTGCCGTCTACGGAGCCTTACCAAAATCCTAGACCGTCTGAGTCGGACGTAAAAGTCTTATCTGCAGTGGGACACGACTAGAGAGTATCTCAGGTGAGTAGACTATTGGTATCGTTCGAAAGCCGAAGGCTCTCGCTTTTCTCTGTTGACCTGGACAAAGCGTCCAGGTCTTTTTTATTTTTCTCCTATTTATTTGCTAATAAGCAAGGAGGTCTAAAATGACTAAGATTTCTTGGAAGACCATTGTAGGTCTTATTCTCTTGGTAGCAGGTATTGTAGTAGGATACCTTGCTAAGATGCCTGTAGCAGACATCATCGCTGTTGCCCTCATTATTGCAGGTGCTGTTACTTCTATCTTTGACATCTTGATGAAAGATGAAGTCAGGGGCTGGAAGTGTTGGGTATTTGTAGTACTTATGACGCTAGGTGTAGCAGCTCTTACAGTAGCTGGAATTTCGGGTTCTGTAATCGAGTCTGTAATCGGTGGTGTAGTTATTATCCTGGATATTATTTTTGGTGTCATAGTAGTTAAGACTGCCAAGAAATCGTAAAATTATTTTGCTGCTAGAGTAGTGGTGCAACGGTAGACACGAGGTAAATCCTTTTGTGAAGGTTCAAGTCCTTCCTACTCTGATAAAAGGAGACAATTTTGAGAAACTTAGTAATTGCTTTAGATTTTGACGGAACTATTAAACTTCCTGCAGACTATGCTATTCCTGTAAATAAAACTCACATGTCTTATGGATTCGGAAAGTTTTATGACTGGTGTACAAAACACAGAGTAACTTTAGTTCTTTGGACTTGCAGAAATTTAAGTGAAGAAAGAGAACTTAACTATGTATATGACTTTTTGTCTGAAAACGGATTAGAAGAAATATTTATTCCGATTACAGAACAAAATGGAACTATACTGTGTAAGAATTTAGCCGGAAAAGAAACTACTGTTTTTAGTACAGGAGCTAAAAAGATGGTAGCAGACTATTATATAGATGATAGAGCTATTGGTTGCCCTGTACTTCCAAACTACACAGAGCAGATTGACTGGAATATAATTTTAGAAAAAATTAAAAACGAATGGTAAAAAGGAGACAGAAGTGGAAAATGCTGACAAAGTGATTACTGCGTATTCTGGTCTTACTATTCCTCAGGCTATTGTTTTAGGGATATTTTTGATTGTTACAGTAGGAGTTATTGCTTGGCTTATTTCGAGCTACGGCTTAACTTTTAAAGGATTGACTATCGGGGGTTCTAAAAAAATTTTAGAGTCTAGTAGACATGACTCTTTTCTTATGGAAGACTTACGAGTTGCAATTGAAAAAATAGATCAGAGCTTGGCAGTAGACTTAAAATTCTTAGCTAAGAGAAAGAAACACGATTTAATCAAGAGTCTCAGTACTGAATGCTTTTTCGTAGGATTCTGCACAGGATTTGCTTTTGAAGAAATCTTAGCTGCCTATTTTACTAGAAGCGATTTTGTTCCCTCTTTAGCTAGAGGTAGTCGTCAGTCTTTAGTAGACGTAATTACGAACAAACTGATCGATTCTTATAAGGATGATGAGTTCAGACTTAAATCTTCTCCTTGTTCTGTGAAGTATCCAGACTTCAGCTATGAAGAAAAAGTTATTCGTAATTTAGTTTTAGACTTCTTTGAAGAAGCAGCTATTCTAAGTATCGGCTCTCTTGAAAAGAAGATAAAGACTTATGAAGAACATTTAAACTCTTTTAAAGATCCGTTCTTTAAAGAGAACGCTTGTACTAAGAAAATAAAAGAGACTAAATCTCTTTTAGAAAGTATAGAGTAAAAGGAGAACTCTTATGATAAGAAAACCGAAAATCATTAAGGAGATGGCTGCACCTCAGGCAAAAACAGAAATTAAAAATCTCCTTGACTATATGAAGGACACAATTTCTATTCAACATTATGTTACTATGAGAAATCCATTCCCAGCAACTGTGATTCTCAAAAATCCTTCATCTATAAACGTAACTTTCAATCTCATGATGTCTTTTTCTGCTACAGAGAAAGATAAGAATTTCCATTTAAATTCTTTGATTGATTCTGCGTTTATTCGCTGCTGGTCTTCTGTAAAGAAGATGTACCCTGAAGTTGATATCCGAATTCGTGGAGCTAATGTGTTCATCAGTACAGATGATTATGAAGTCTTGGAAAATTGCATAAAAGATTTTGTGAAGCTCTGGAAATCTCAGGAATTCGCATTAATCAAGAAATGCCAGTAAACTAAAAGACCCTTTTCACAGGGTCTTTTCTATTTAAACTGCATCAATCATTGCTTTAGTTCCGGAGTACATTGTTCTAAAGACGCAGGCAACTCTAACGTAGATAGGATATCCACTCGAGTCCTGATACTTTGAATAAGTTGGGTCTGCCTGAGTCATTATACAGCGAGGAATAGAAACTCCACCGATATCTAAGTTTACGTATGAGTCTACACCTTTTGCTTGAGGTTCAATTCCAAGAGCTTCAATTACAGAAGGTCCTGGAGGAACCAAAACACCACCAGCCTTTTCTCCTGGAAGAGGAAGTTTTAAAAGAGTTCTTACTTGACTTGCTATGTCATTTGCAGCGTTTGTTTTTCTATAGAATCCTAAATTAAGATTGAGAGTAATAGGAGCAGTTTTTGTCCAAATTTGAAAGCCTGCCTGCTTAATTTGTCCGGAAAAACCCAGTACTCCACCTGAGATAGTTCTTAAAGTCTGTCCCAATACAGTAAGAGTTTTGTTTTCATTGTCTTCAATAAGTTCAGAAAAGTTCGATGAAAGTCCTAAAACTAAATCTTCTTCGAGAGCTGCTGTGATTGTTTTTGATTCGTCGTCTTCTCCTGGTAAGTGAGAAATAACAACTTTTGAGCCTTTAGATAGTGTCATAACTAAATAGGAGTATTCTTTTTTCCTTGCCCTATTTTTATGTTGAGTGAAAAACATTAGTCTTCTATTGCACAGCGGGATCCGAATATATGGGTTAGCTGAGTCCAGCTAAAAAGATTTTTGCGAAAATCCCTCTACACAGTTCGTTTTTACGAATAAACATCTAAAACTTTTTATCTCTAAACGAGATTATATTCATAGGAGAATAAATTATGAGAACAGCTATCAGACATCTCTCTGAAGCACAGCTTCAGGACTTGAAAGAAGAAGCAAAGACAAAGCGTGAACAGGAAGCAAAAGTTCTTGTTGAAGCACTTTGCCGTCGTCCAAATATTGGAAAAGGTCTTGCAGAAGCAAATGCAAAAGACCCTCGTCGTGTTCAGAACTTGGCTTTTGCTATTCAGCACACAGAAGAGCACTTGGGAGAACTTTCTGAAGCTCAGATTTCTGCAACTCTGGGAACAACTCCAGAAAACGTACTCCGTGTACTCCGCCTTGGCTATCTTAACACATGTCGTCAGGACGCATTCTGGGAAATGGGTCTTTCAACTGCACATGATATCTTCTTCTACCTTGAACCAAAGTACAAGAAGTCACTTCGTGGCGCAACTGCAGGACAGGTAACTTACGAAAGCACAGCTTATCGTTCAGCTTCAGACATTGGTCAGTGGGCTGCAAACGAATCTCCTGATGGAACAGTGAAGACTTTCACTTTCACTCCAGCTGCTGATGAAGTTCCTCTTTCACCTTACACAGTACGCATCATTATTGATGACGCTATCGTTGCAAACGATGATGGTAAGGGAAATATCTCTGGTCAGGATGTAGACGGTACAGCCGTAACAGGTTCTGTAAACTACGCTACAGGTGCAATCTCTGTAACAGTAACTACAGCTCCAACATCTCTTACTTCTGTAAACGCTGAAGCAGGAATCGCTCTTGAAAAAGACGAAGACCTTCAGGTAACTCAGGAAATGGAGCTTTCTTTGAATGCTAAGCCATTCACACTCCGTGAGTATCCTATCACAGCTTCTTTCACAAAGAAACTTGAGCTTACTCTTGGTACTTCTTACAAAGTAGACGCAGAGGAAGCATATCTTCGTGCTATGGCTGACGAACTTCGTAAGACTCTTGACTTCCAGGCATTCACACTTGGTTATCGTCAGGCTCATCGTAATGCAGCTGCTCATCAGATTACATTCAACATGCAGGGCGCAGTTGGAGAATCTGAAGACGCTCGTATCCAGGTTATCACTCGTAAGATTGACTCAGTTGGAACACAGATTTACAACGCTCTCCTCCGTGGTGGCGTAACAAAGATCTTTGGTGGTCCTGCTGCTACAGGTGTTCTCACAGGTCACCGCAAGTGGTCTGATGAAGGAGCACAGAATGCAAACGGTATCTACAAGCTCGGTAAACTTGGTGATATCGATGTATTCCGTACACCAATCGACGTTTGTCCGAACGACGAACTTACTTGTGTTTACAAGAACGAAGCTCTTCCGGAAGATGTCTTCATCATGATTGGTACTCTCGTACCTTTACATGTAACCGACAAAATTCAGCTCGCTAACCGCCAGACTCAATTCGGAGTTGCTTCATATGGCGACATCCAGATTAACCAGAAAGCATACGCATCTACTTTGCGTATACTCAATCTCTAGGATTGAATCAGGCTGCTTAATCTAGCCAAATAAGAGAGGAACTTCCTTAAAAAGGGAGTTCCCCTTTTTATTTATTCACGGAATTATTAATAAACATGGATATTAAGTAGATTTTTACAGGCATTGTATAAAACTTCAGGGCAGTATTTACTTACTTGTCCCCTTATGGAGATTTAGAAAATTGGAATCAAGAAATAGAAAACTTTGATGAACAGTTCTGGGTTAAGCAATGCTTAGAGAATTATGATTGTAAACGATATTTATTTGTAGTTCTTGGAAGTTATGACTCGAAAAACTGCGTAGAAGTTTTATCTAATAAAAGTCATTTAAACTCTAGAAGCTGTGAAAAAGTTCTTCTGTTTGAAAAGCCTTTTAATAAAAAGAAGGAATTATAATTCATAGGAGGTTCAATCATGTACTCTTTAATAGAAATGTCTATGTTCCGTAAAGTAGATACTAAATTACCTGTTAACCTTTGGATAGATGAGGATGGAGAAAGAAATCCAAAACATAACTTGTCTAGACTAAAATTTCAAAATAATACTTCTGATAGATTTACAGGAAGAAAAGATTTAATTCCGATTTCTGTAGATGAAAATCCTAGAATTTTATTAAAAAAGTTTGAACCGAAAATTACAGTTAAAGAACTTCAGGCAGTTCAAGACTTTATTTCTAAAAATAGAGAAATTATTTTAAAATATATGAACGATCCTCAATTTGGACAAGGGGATTTTTTAGCGCATATGAAAACGGTATAATACTATGAGCAGAAAGTACAAAGACAAAAATCCTTTACTTATTAGATGGATGCTCCGTTATCTTTATAAAAGAGCAGATAAAATTGAGAAGACTACTCACAGAAGATTTGCTAAAGAAGACATAAGATCTTTGGCTTATTACTTTGGATTATATAATTTTCATTTAGATGACTAAAAGCCTTTTATACTTCTTCCGGAATTAAATTCTCTAGAGGGAATTGTATGGAAACTAGAAAAATTAAGTTTACTTTGTTTGAGAAGATATTTTACACTCTAGGGGTTATATCAGGCTGCTTATTTTGCGTAGGTATACTTTTCGCTTGTACTTTAGAGGGCTTATGTAAAACTGTGGACCTCAATGCTCTGGGAGAAAAGTTGATGCTTCCCTTTTTAATTTGGCTACTTACTGCGTTACTACTCCTGATCGGAGGAGAAGTAATTTTGAATAGAATTTGGAGTTTAAATCTTAAAATATTTCCTTCTATTTTTGACAGAGAGGAGTAATCTATGGTAGCAGGGATTTATGAAACAACTAAAAGTGTAAAGTCTATTTACGTAGAATACAATTCTCTCAGTCCTGAACACAAAAAGCAGTGGGATTTAGCTTTGGATGAAGTTAGTCAAAAGCATCCTATAAAATGCGTTTGCGGAAGACTTTGTACAGGACTTCATGAACGAACGTGTTCTAAATTTAGAGCAGCTGTAACTAAGAATTTTCTAAAAAGAATTGGAGGTTTAAATGAAAGGAGCAAATAGACTTACTACAGGATTTATGGGTGGAGTGCTTGCTTGTCGTATAGGTACTGTGTTAGACAAGTACTGCAACTCCTTTTGGCTTGGAGTAATTTTAGTTATAGCAGTTGTTGCTTTTATTCTTATACTCTGTGAATTGATTTCTAAAGATGATTACTCTGGAACTTGGATAAACGGAGTAAAATATGACTTAAATGGGATTGAAATTTGTTCTTTCCTTCAAAAAGATGGCAGCGTAGATTACACAGTAGGCTATGCTTCTCACAGGCAGCTGTTGACTAAAGATCAGGCGGAAGACTTTAAAGACTTGGTAGAGTCTCTAAAGACGGGAGCTAATTAAGGCTTCTAATAGAGGAGAATGATTATGCCTGAAAAAGAAGGAATTTTTGTCATTCAGTATATAAACCATGACGACCACAAACGCTACTTGGACGACTACAACATGCCTACTCAAGATGTAAATAGAGCGCAACTGTTTGAGACTCGAACAAAAGCCTTTCATCATCTGCTAAAGTTAGGTCTGATTAAACGCTGCTTAGTGCAGGAAATAAAAGACTAAGGGGGATTTTATGACAATAACTGCAGGAACTAGCTGCTGTGGAAAATGCGGAAAATGGTACTTTGGGTACAGCTGCCCTGACTGTAGTTCTTCGGCTACAGACAAGAAAGATGATACCACTGACTACAACTTTCCGCAGCCGGAACGTAGCGAACTGATCGATACTTCTCAAACTCAGATTTACAAATAAGGAGCGTAAGGGAATGAAAGATTTTATTTTAAAAGGTTTAAAATTACTTGTCTGGATTGTGACCTTCCCGATTGCCGTTCTTGTGCTGGGAGTTTTTGTTTGGTTCACATGCTTCATTGATTACATAAACGAATAAAGGAGGCAGGATAATGACAAAAATTCTTAACTTTGATACTACTTTATTGTGCCGTTACTGCAAGTTTGAAGAGCAGTGTGATAAAGCTGCAGATGAAGCTCTAAAAGATGGAAATACTTATTTTCACTGTTGCGGAGAAAGTCTTGAATTTACAAATGAAGTGATTTCTCACAGGCTTTTAAGTCAGTGGCTGACTAAAGGATTCGGTGAAGTCAAAGAAAAGAACGGAATGCAGATAAGAACTTATCTTTACTCAGGTTACTATATTGGAAATGAAAGAATTCCTGTAGATAACTATCTTGTACGAAAATGGGATACAGATGAATGGCACTTACCCACAGCTGACTACTGTTTACCTAATTTGTTTCCCAAGGAGGAAATAAAATGAAAATAATTGTTTTGATTCATCATGACAGACACTCCGATGACCATATAAGTGTTTTTGCGTATTCTGACGAAAACTTAGAAACAGTAAAGAAGAAAATGGAAGAGTACTGGCAAGGCGGTTCATGGGGCTGGTATGGAGATTTGCCTAGTGAAAACGGTAAGCAGTTTGGTGTAGGAGAGGACTATTATAGTTCTTACTCAATTGTGGAGGTACAGAATGCCTAGTCTAGAACGGATTGCAGCTCAATATTCCCTTAATCATTTTCCTCGTCACCCTTATGACAGAGCTAAGTACGAGCAAGGCTTTAAAGATGGAGTTAATTCTGTTCTTGAAAATGAAGATGTAAATGATTTAGTTATAGACGCTTGTCGGAATGAAATTTCTCGGCTTAAGACTCAGATTTCTTTACACGTAAATGACATCGTTTTAGTTCTTACTAAAGAAGAATTGGAACTGCTCGATTATATAACCCACAGAGAGTGTCACAATTATTTAGACCCAGGAACGGAATCTCCTGAAGCGGTTTCGCTCAGAAGTAAGGTAATTGACTTAGTTTCTAAGACTAAGGAGCAAAGCAATGAACACAGTTCTTGAATTTATTCATCGTAGATTCCCTCAGGATAGCAACTGGCTTACAGGGAACTGTTATCACTTTGCTCTTATTTTATCCAGCGTTTTTAATGGAGATATTTTCTATGATACAGTTGCAGGACATTTTGCAACTCGAATAAATAATGTGTTTTACGATTGGTCTGGACAATACAAACCTGCAGGACTTTTGGTTGAATGGGAGTCTTTTCATTTATATGACTCTCTTCAAAAAGAAAGAATTATAAGAGACTGTATCTTATAGGAGCTTTTATGCCGATTTTACACAAACCTCATATAAGTAAGCAGCGTACCATCTATTCTACAGACTTTTTATCAAGAGCCGTTGAGAGATATAATGCAACTCATGTAAATCAATTAAAACTTTCTGAGAACGGAGAAATTTACATAGAGTTAAGAAATCCTCTCTGTGTAAAGAACGGCTATACAGTTGGAAGATTTGGTTATGAAGAAGACCGTCCCGTAAAAGTTTCTGTTACTCGTTCTTTAGAGGATAAAGAAGTTGAAGTAACTTCTACAGGCAGCATGCTTGAAATTATCTGGAAAAGAAATGGTAAAGTTATTTACGACCCTCAATTCCCTGCTGATAAAATAACTGAGATTAAAGAGTACTTAGAAGGCTTAAGATTCTTACTTCTAACTAAAAATCTAAAAACTCAAGTAGCAGATTTTCTTGCTACTTATCTACAGTTCCTTGAATAAAGTCCATTTTTAAATTCTCTCCTTGCCTATTTATTTTATAATATTAGCAAGGAGACCATTTTATGATAGACTTAACTCTTGATTCTTTAACAGTTCCAGGAATTCCAGACTATACTCCCCCTTTTGGTACTCAAAAGGATCCTTTAGTTTCTCTTTCTACAGTAGAAACAAATAACAACATAATCAAGCCTTTTACAGCTCAGAGAGCAGTAGAGTTTTCTCACGATGAAACTCTTTCTCGTATTGAACGAAATGCGGTTCTCGTTTATACAGGTGATGCAGATGCTGTACTTGATATGTCCGATGTAACAACCTTTAAGGGAAATGAAATCAAAATTGTAAACACCACCAGCCACGCTTTAACTGTTAAGTATCTTGAAGTAGGTGAAGTTTCTTACTCTACTATGAACTTAACAGAAAACTCTGTAACTCTTACAGCAGACTCTACTACTAC
>Ga0326514_10000166_pt1 | contig 41075 bp, 54 predicted proteins | sample 3_2548_0518_D_FD_203653 | JGI IMG/M metagenome (GOLD analysis project Ga0326514, IMG submission 203653) | Bovine rumen microbial communities from UC Davis, California, United States - 3_2548_0518 | ecosystem: Host-associated > Mammals > Digestive system > Stomach > Rumen | place: USA... | reverse complement strand
TACTCTCACTGAAAATGACAGGTTGCTTGAAGAAATCCTGATTGACATTTTCAGAAATCTGCCCGATGAACACAAAAAAGTTCTTTTCAACAGCGTGAGAGAAGCTGTAAACCGTGAAGAAAAAGTGACTGCGGATTCAAAGTCAATACTCATTGAATACTTTAAAAATAAAGAAAAGGGTATCGCAAGAAGTCAGAAAAAACAGTACCTTGAAATCCCTACTCCTGAACAGGAAAGCAAGGCTGAAAATGCTGACGATTTATAATGACAAAAACACCTTTGACTATTAAAATTATAGTCGGAGGTGTTTTTTATGTCTAACTACAATATTTATAAGCAAGCCCGTGACTGTGCATGGAAATTCCTTATCCAGAACCATATTTGCAGACTTCCCCTCAATCTTTCTGAAATATGTCGCAGAAACGGAATAGTACTTCTTCGTCATTCCAGTTTTTTTGATGATGAGGACAGAGGTCTGACTTATACACGTTCAGGAAAATTTCACATCATGGTCAACGGAAACGACAGCCTTTCCGTACAGCGTTTCACTACCGCCCATGAACTCGGTCATATCTTTATGAATCACCCTATGACCGAGGGTGTTTACGGACGTACTTTCGGAGTGAAAAGAAAACCGCTCTCAGATATAGAATATCAAGCCGAAAGGTTTGCTGCGGATATTCTTGCTCCTGCCTGCGTTCTGTGGGCTATGAATCTGCATACGGCTTCCGAAATAGCCGAGGCGTGCTGTATTTCCCATGAAGATGCCGTTGCCCGTGCCGAACGTATGCGTATACTTTACAAGAGGAATAAATTTCTTGTATCCCCTCTCGAAAAACAGGTTTTTGAACAGTTCAGACCTTATATATAAAGTCAGAAACCGTTTTCGGTTCTTTCTTTGTACATATCAAGCAGTGTTTTTCCTTGGTCGGAAGGGTTTATGTCAACGTCTTTGGCATGGCTTTTCCAGGGGGAATCTTCTGGAAGAAGCTCATATGCAAGATTATGCTGAATCCATTCATATGCCATATCTTCCGCACTTCTGAATCCGTTCATATCCGCACTGTGTATGGGGTGAATACTGCTCAGTGCCTCGCATATTATTTCTATGTCCTGTTTTACGGTTATTCTGTAGGAATCTGTAATATGCCAGTTATCAGGAGTGTATTCGGCATAAAAAATCTGACCGTCATAAACAAAAGAAAAATATCTTTCCTGACCGTCAGTATCAATAATTGAAATGTCGTCAGCCGATTCAAGAAGTGCATGGGCAGAATCTGCTTTTTCAGTCTCTGAAACTGCTGTGACTTCCTCAGGAAGCGAAGTCTTTTCGGAAGTTGTTATTTCCGTTGCCGTTGTGGTACTTTCAGGCAAGACATTTGTTTGTGTTTTGCCTGCTGTACTACAGCCTGTGAATAATGATGTCAGCAGGAACATCAGCGGAATGTATTTTCTTTTGATGTGTATGTTTTTCGTTTCCATAAAAGATTGAATATACCTCTTTTCCGCATTATTTTTATGAAAGTATTGCTGTTACAAACAGGAAGTTACCTCATGATAATCATAATTGAAATGGATTTCTGCATTTGTCAGTGACCAGTTACAATCAGAAACAAGAATAGTTTTCCATTCCTTTTCAGTCCCCTCGAAATATACATTTCTAACTGATTCTGCAAAATAAAAAGCCTTCAGCAAAATATTTTCAAGTGTTCTCGGAAAATATATTGTTTCAAGGGAATGGCAACAAGCCAACGCATATTGAACAACCGTCCTGAATCCATTTGGAAATATAATAGTTTTGATATACTTATTGGATGAAAATGAATCTTCTCCGATTATTTCCACTCCTGTAGGAATGTAATATATTTCATCTTTCTTTTCAGGTGGATATATCAGAAGTTCTTTCATGTCACTGGTAAATAAAACACCGTCTTTAACTTTGAAATTAGAATTATCATCTGAAATAATCACCTTGTCAAATCCGCTGATTCTCCAGTCAACAAATTCAATAGATGAGACAGGTATACCGTTTATTTTATCTGGAATATATAAAGTATTTGATTGTCCTTCTGCCATTTCTATAATCATTTCATTTGATTTCTCATCAAAATAAAATTCAAATCTGATTCCATAAAAAATAAAATGATTTTGATATGTAATTATATTATTATCCACTTGTTTCAACATCAAATTCTGATTTATTTTACAGTCTGTTAAAAAGATTTCTGAAAGTAAAAAACCTCTTTAATAAGAGGTTTTGCGAGGAATAACTTTTATTAAGATTTCACATTCCTAAAACTTTTCAAAACAGAGACGACTTGCGACTTCGACAACTTAGCTTAAAAAACATTTTTAAAATATGATACTTAAATTATACACTGCTATTCCCTGAATGTCAAGTAAAATATTATATTTTTTTAATATTTAATTTATATTTTGTGCTGTTTTACAGTAATTTTATTATTTTGCCATTTTTTTAGTGACTGTTTACAAAAAAATCGTTAAAACAAAAAAATATATCGTTTTCACTTGACTTTATTGGTAATGTGTGTTATACTTATAAAGTCGCAGGAAGTTGTGACTAATATATCGCGGTGTGGAGCAGCTAGGTAGCTCGTCGGGCTCATAACCCGAAGGTCGTTGGTTCAAATCCAGCCGCCGCAATAAGACCAATATCCGCTGTATTTCGGCAAATTCCCGATTTACAGCGGTTTTTGTTTATATCAATATGCAGTTGCAACTGCATATTTGCAGTTCAAAGTGCAGAAAATGCAGTTGAAATTCCAAAAACTTCACACGGAAACTTCACACAAAAATAAAAAAGAATGCAGAACAAAATGTATATCATCTAAAAATTTTCAGAAAACATTTGACAATTATAAGCGGTGCATGGTATAATTACCATGTAAAAAAAGTTGAAAGGAAGTCTGAAATGAAGAAGTCCAACAGAAAAATCCGTCAGGTTGAAATTGATGGTAAAACATATTTCGCATACGAACTCAGCAAGGAAATCTATGGCGAACGCATCAGATTGTACGCTGATACAAGAGATGAACTTGAACAGAAAATCAGTCAGGCGGAAGAAGAAAGATTCAGGTCGCTGATGAAGTATCTGCCTGCAAATCCCAGATTAAAAGACTATGCAGAACTGTATTTCAGAAATGCAATGGGAAGTGTTTCTCCAACTGTTCTGAAATCGGAAATCATGCTTGTGAAAGGTGTAGTTTATCATTCTGAAATTGATATTGCAGTTGCAAATCTCACAGCAGAAAAAATTCAGAATTTCTATGCAGGACTGCACTATCAGCAGGAAGAAATTATCAGGCTTAATGAAATTCTGCAAAAAATTTTTGAAGTGGCAGAAAGAGCAGGTGCAGATGTTAAGGTACTGAAAAATGTTCAGCCGAATGAAAGTACAGAAGAACAGGACGAACATATTTTACTTTCGGAAGAAGAAATGAAACTGCTTTTGCAGTCCTGCCTTGCCGTGACAAAGTACAGAAGAAATATGTGGGGAATTATTTTCAGTCTTTATACAGGAATCAAGTTTTCAGAAGTTACGAAAATCAGAAACAGTAATCTTGATTTGAATGAGAAAACTGTAATTTCAAGAGACAGCAAAATTCCTTTGAGTGAGGAATGTATCAACTGGCTGGAACAGAAAATTATCGAAAAGTCTTTTGCAGATATAAAAGACATTCATGCAATGAAACTTTATGAAAATGCGGAACAGAGAAAAATTTTCTGTACGAATTATCTTGTGCAGTCACCTGATACACTTTTCTTTGCAAATGAAAACGGAAAAATTTTAAGGTACAGCAATGCCAATATTGCACTAAGAAATGCTGCTGCCGACTGCGGAATATCAAAAAACATTTCGCTGATAGATATTCACAAATCTTTCATCATGAACGAACTGAAAAAGGGTGTCGGTCAGAAGGAATTAAGAGAACGCTACGGTTACAATGACAAGTACAGATTTGATTTTGATTAAAACATTTGCAGGATTGACAAGACAATTTTTTTGTGATATAATAATCATCACAAAGGACAAATTAAAATCAAATTATATTGAAAGGAAAGTATAAAATGCCACGAAGAAGAAAAGAACTGAATGAAATTATTTACGTCCAGACAAGCGAGGGCAACAGCTACTTTGCCTATGACTATTACGAAAGTGAACTCGGAAAACGCAGAAGAATTTATGCTGATACAAGAGAACTTCTTGAAGAAAAAATTCAGCACATCAGGGACGAGGAAAAGAAAAAACTGCTGATGTATCTGCCGAAAACTTCCATGCTGAAAGACTGGTGCGGATATTATTTCAAAAGTCTGGTAGGCAAGTCCTCTGCCAATGAACTGAAACACATTATGCTCCTGTTTGATACTTCCGTTTACGGCACGGAGATTGACTGTGACATGAAAGATATTACAGTTGAGGACATGGAGAGATTCTATCTTGTCATGCAGACAAAATATGACATGAAGAATGTGCAGAAGATTGATGAAATCATGAGAAAAATTTTTCAGACGGCAAATGAAAATGGTATTGAAACTTTTGACTTCAATGAAATTCAGTCACCTGAAAAAATCACAACCCCAAAATTTCATGAAGTGCCGTCAGGTTACATTCCGTCTGCGGAAGAACTGGAACTGATTTTGAATCAGTGCATAACAACAACTTCCCTCGGAACACTTGCATGGACGGTTGCCTTTGCAGTTATGACAGGAATCCAGCTTCCGACAATTGCAAAACTCACCAACAAGGACTTTGATTTTGAAAGTAAGACCGTCACAACAGGCAAGGGCATTGTGCCGATTGATGAAAAGTGCATGGAATGGCTGAAAAGCATGATTGTGAAGAAGTTCTTTCTGATTATAAATAAGGGAAAAAAACGTGAAGAAATCTGTCTTCCTATAACTTGTTATAGGACAGTTGAAAAACTGCCTGCAAATCTCACTGTTGAAGAAATCATTCCCTACATGGCAGAGCATACGGACATCAGAAATGAATTTGTCAGCGAATACATGAATCAGAATCCTGATGACTTTATGTTTGTCAGCAATAATAATTCTCCTGTCGGTGTGGCGAATGTACAGAGAATTTTGAGAACCATTGCTGCAAAATGCAATATTCCGAAAGGCATTACAGGCAAATCACTCCACAAGGCTTTTATTGTTGCTGAACTTGATAAGGGCAAGTCGCCTGAACTTCTCAAAACAAGATACGGTTACAAAAAAGAATCAGACGTTCTGGAAATCAAAGCTGATTATGATGTAAGAAAAATGCTGTTATAAAAATTCAAGCGGAACATTTTGATATGCTCCGCTTTTTGTTTTATACTTTCAATCCTGTCTTGCTTTCAAATTCTGCTATAGTCATGCCTGCTCTTTTTGCTGCATCTGACATTGTGAGGATATTATCTTTTACAAGGTCTGCAAGTGTTGAAAGTATGCCTTTTCTATTCCAACTTCAATGCAGCCTTTTTTCCATTCAGCAAAAGTTCTTTCTTCATTATATTCAGTAATGCACATATGCTTCACCTCTGCTTTGTTTGCAAGAAGAAACGGTTTGATGACGGAATCGTCAGGCAGTTTCTTCAATGCATTGTCAATTGCTTCTCCAAGGTTATCTGTTTGATTTTTTCCGCTGCGAACTTCTTCCACAAAGAAAGAATAATCATTCAGCGGTTTGCAGATTTTCATCAGGTCTTTGTTTCTTCCATAATTGATGTTTATCATTGTGACTGTTACTTCAATATCTGGTTTTGAATCAGGCTTGAACGAATCGCTTAATTTCAGAATGACAACATCTTCTGTTTCGGTTCTGCCGTTGTAAAAGCAGACACATTTTGGTGTTGGTGCTTTCGTATACCATTCCTGCATAGACAAGAAATCTCATAGGCATATTCGGACTGAATACTGACTGTTATTCATAAAGTCATGCAAACAGCAGTTCATTGTATTGTGCAGATTCAATGTTAATTCTTATTTGAACAGTCTTTCTTCATACTGCACATTGCCACCACACCCTTTCTGATATTATTATAGCATATTTTCTGACAGCCGTCAAGGAATTTTTTTAATCCTATAACAAGTTATAGGAAGTTCTGAAAATCCTTGTATCTCCACAAACAATATTTCAATGCAAAATAATCATAAAAAACAGCAAATAATATAAAATAACGATTGACAAATTCAGATTTATATGTTATAATATAGATGTTGTGGAAAGGAAGTGAAATTATGGGCAAAGGAAAGCGTATCAGGAACGCAAGAGAACGTCCTGAAAAGAAAATCTCACACGGACTGACAACAGACAATTACAGGATTTTGAAATGGACTTCCATGCTGACACTCGGTACTGGAATTTTCGGAACTATGTTCTACGATTTGACAGGTATGAGCGGTACGGCAAATCACATTCTGGGAAGTGTCGGTTATATTTCTGTACCGCTGTATTCGTTTCTGGAAGTGAAAGCATTTCATCACACGGAAAGCAAGTGGAGACATTTTCTGAAAATCTTTTTTGCAGGAATTGCAAGTGTAATACCGTTCAGTATGATGATGACTGGCAATCTGTTCACGATTGAAAAACAGAACACCTGCCTGACTGCACTGATTGGATTTACCTGTCTGTGGATTGCGGACAGGGATTTCAGAAAGCCGTTTGAGAAATACATTCACAGCAGGAAATTCCTGAACATGATTTCATTCAGCGTGAATGGAATTATTGCAGGTATCGGAGCAATGGGAGCGTTTTATCTGAAAGCGGAAAACGGATTGTATGCAATGCCTATGCTAATGATTATGAACGGTGCGGAGAACTGTAAGTATAAGAAATTTGTTCAGACAATTGCACTGCTTGTATGGTGCGGACAGATGATTCTGTCAAAGAATTACTATGCGTTGTCTGCACTGCTTGCCCTGATTCCGATTTGGATTTTACAGGACAGGGATTCTGTTTTTCAGATGAAGGACGGTAAGGTCAATCAGTTTCTGAAAATCTTTGAACGGATTTTTTATCCTGCTTGTCTGTGGGGACTGGGAATTGCAAAAATGATAATGCTGATGATGTAAGGCGAAGGCGGTGAGTAAATGAAAGAGAAAGACTGTCAGATTGAACGGCAGTATTACAGCAGGAGAGATATTGAACGTATGATAGGATGCGGAACTTCAAAGGCATATGAACTGATTAAAAATGAGATTCCACATATCCGGCTCGGCAAGAAAATTCTTGTGCCGAAAGAAGAATTTGAAAAGTGGCAGACTGAAAAAAACAGTACCGCCGCATTGAGAAGAAATGCGGAAGGAGATGAAGAAGTATGACAAATCTTGAAAGACTGAAAGCACTTGATGCGGAAAAGTTCTGGAAGAAAATTGAAATTCTGGAAACACATCATGGGAAAAAATATATTGACTATATCGCTTATCTGAACAGCGAAGACAATGATATTATGCATTTCGTAAAGCATGAGGGCAGATGTAAAATTATTCCTTCCGAAATGGAAATCATCAACTGCTGTAATGCAGCAGCTGCACAGGGAAGAGAACTGACAGAGAGTGAAAAAGAGATTTATATTGCTACGCACAGCAAACATGGTCTGATTCTGAAACGAACAGAAATGTTTGGTACAGACTATGCGATAGTACTGGCACTGGCAGAAGAAAAACTTATGAAAGTACCAATGCAAAATATTATAACTGAATGACAGCACAAGTGTTCTGTGTTTCTGCTTGTATGAAAATACAGAAAGTGGGTGCAGGAATACGGAACACTTTGCATATATAAGGAGACTTTGATTTATGAAAAAGTTATTATGTCTGCTTTGTGTTACGACAGCGATAACAGGTATGACTGCCTGTGGAGCGACAGCAAAAGAAAGCAACATTAAAGATTTTTGTGCAACCTATGAAATGGAAAGCTTTTTTACAGAAAACAATTCATCTGAAACAAATTTATCAGAAACAATGGAAGAGGATTCCGCTGAACAGGGAAATGCTGTTGCAGAAGAACTCGAAGCCAATGAAAAAGATATTGGCTGTCAGGAAGTTCCGGCAGTGACAAAAGAAATCGAGATAACGAACCAGAAAGAACTGTTTTCATTTTTGGAAATTGATACGGAGTACAATGAAGAAGAAGCAGAACAGGTAAAGGAAATCGCACTGAAAGTCATTGAACCGCTGTATCATTATAATGCAGGTGTGTTTGCGGAAATGCTTGCAGAATATTCTGACATTGAAATGACATATTACGGAGCGTTCGGCAGGACTATTTCAAAAAATGAACTGATTCCAAAACTGAAAGAAGAGTTTGATTATTTTCAGTTTTCCGGTGATGAAACACTTGTTTACAATGTAACTGATGTGCAGACTGCGGACAGTGATGACGTATTCTGGAAAGTCATGAGCATGGATTCTGAAATGATGAAAGATTTGGTTTCGGAATACGAATATGATATGTCTGAAATTTACACATTTGACAAGGCGTACAAAGTCATTCTTGATGTGACAGACGAAAGCAATCCTGAAAATGATGAAACAGGAGTGCAGGTATATGTTGTCAGAACGCAGGACAGCGAATGGAAATTTGAAACGATTTTTAATTTCTATTATGACAGCTTTTATTATGATTCAGATGAATTTACTTTATCGGACAATAAGAAAGTTGTTGAGATAAAGGAAGAAGGCGTTTCGTCCGGCGGTGAAATCAGAACTGATGATGAACAGTCCGGAATTGAAGTACAGGAAATGCCTGATTAAAATACAGAAAGGAAAGAGAGTATGAGATACATGAACGGCAGAAAAATGATGTCGGCTTTACTGTTTGCTGCATTATGTATGACAGGGTGCGGAAAGCAGACAGAAGAAGTTCCTGTTGAAACAGCACCGCCGATTGAAGTCAAAAGTGAAGTCCTCGGTGGAACAAAAACAGGATATGAAGAAGAAGTGCAGGCAGCAGAAACTGCACTGAAAAAAGGTATTGTCGCCTACTATGCAAACGATATGGAAACCTTTGTTTCTTCTTCTGATGTAGATGTATTGTTTACCATGATGTACGGTGAAGCACCGAATCAGACAGAACTTGTAAAAAGCCTGAAAGAACGCCTGCCAATTCCGTATGACAAGGACGGCAATCAGCTTGCAACTGATGACAGTAATTTCAGATACAAGCTTGACAGATATGAAGCACAGATACCGCCGAACAACAGAATTGTTGATGAAGAAACAGGAGAGATTATTTCTCTGGACTGGCTTTCCGAACTGAAATTTGATTTGCCGCAGGATGTAACTGTGACAACAAAGGAATCCAATGTCATCAGTGCGGAACACGCTATCTGGGTTCTGTTTCAGGGGAAGTACTATGATGAAGATACGGAATGGGCGTACAGAAAACGCAAGGCGGTTACTCCTTACAATCCGGAAGATGTCTATACGGTAGACAAGGCATATGAAATTCAGTACACGCTCGGCACACATGATAAAGATACCGATACAGATATTGAAAGAGATTATGTCGGCTACGCAATTCATATCAATGATGAATGGAAATATGAGATTGCAGTGGAACAGACGGACAAGGTATTCAAGCAGTATCTTGCCGAATCAGGGCTTGATGAAAAAGGCAATGTCATTGAAGAACCTGTTGATGACGAAAACGGTACAGAAGAATCCAGTGATGAAACTGCTGATGAAAATGCAGATGAAGAAAATTCTGCTGACAGCGAAGGAGAAAACAGTGAAAGCTGAAATTACAGTTGACGGACAGCCAGTCGGAAAGGGCAGACCAAAATTTGTACGGCAGGGGAATTTTGTCAGGGCGTATACTCCTGAAAAGACAGCAGAATATGAAGAACTTGTACGGACAATCTGGCAACTGAAAGCAAAGGACAGCAGTTATCATACCGTATTCTTTCCTGCCGGAACGCCTGTTTCTGTTCTGATAACTGCTTATTATAAAATTCCGAAAGGTACGAATAAAGCAAAGAAAGCTGAAATGCTGACAGGAAAAATCCGACCGCTTGTCAAGCCTGATTTTGATAACATTGCAAAAGCTGTCTGTGATGCACTGAACGGCATTGCTTATGATGATGATAAGCAGATAGTCGATACAAGAGTGCAGAAATTCTACAGCGATAATCCGAGATTAGAAATCAGCATTTCAGATATTTGAAGAAAAGGAGAGAAAAACATTATGCACTTATTATTTTTTCCGTTTGTGGGAGGTTCATCAGAATCATTTCATTCTTTTGATAACTTTCTGAACGAATCAATCAAGACTGTAATACTGGAACAGTCAGGAAGATTTACAAGAAAAGATGAACCTGTATTTGACAGAATTGAAGATGTGTCTGCTGATTTACTTGAAAAAGTGAAGCCGATAATTACAAATGACACCTATGCAATTTTCTGTCACAGCATGGGAGTGCTTTGCTGTATGGAATTTATCAGACAGGCTCTTGAAAAAAATCTGCCTGCACCTGTTCATGTATTTGTTTCAGGACGATATGCACCTGACGGAAGCTACTTTGGCAATGCTGATGATTATACAGACGAGGGTATTGTAAACTTCTATGTACAAAAAGGACTGATGCAGAAATTAGCATTAACAGATGAAAAACTGATTGCAGAAGCTAATGCCATTCTCTGTCATGATATGAGAATGGCAGAGAAATATTCTGAAAAATACGTTCGTCAGCCTGATTTCTTCCAACTGCCGTGCGACATTACAGTAATGTATGGTATAAAGGATTTGCTTCTGGAATATGCAGATATGAATGACTGGAAAAGATTTACGAAAAAAGAATGTGACATTATTTCTTTCAGTGGCGGACATTTTTATTACAGGCTGAAAAAGAAAGCTGTATGTGACATCATCAACAGCAGGCTTGAAAAATATAAATGAAAGGAATTTATGTTATGAAGACAGAAAAGAAAATCGGACTTCTTATCGGTGTGTTTATGAGTTTTGTTATGGGACTTGTTCTTTCCCTTACAAACTCATTATTATCAGGGCATTTTGAAATCAAAACATGGCTTATCAGTTTCGGAATCAGTTTTGTGCTTGCATTGATAATCGGACTGATAATTCCGGTAGGAAAGATTGACAGGGGGGTGCATAACAAAATCAGCAATCAGTTTGCGGCAACATTTTTGTCAGGGTTCATTTCCAACCTGATTTATACACCTGCTATGACCGCAGCAATGACATTTATTATGGTGACACTTGCACTTAATGGAATGAATGTGGCAATTGAGAATATGCAGAATCAAAAAGGACAGCTTGAAACCAGCGTGGTACAGGTAACAGAAGAACGTACCAGTCTGGAAACGGAACATAAAGAATATGTTGAACAGCAGACGGCACTGATTGCAGAACAGCAGCAGATTCTTGATGATTTGCAGTCAGACAGGGAAACACGCCTGAAAAAACTGCAATCTGATATTGAAAAAATTCCAGATAACAATTCTATTGAAAAAACACTCCGTGAGTACATGAAGAAACTGCTTGCCGAAGAAACTGATACAGAAGAAATCCTGAAAGACTATTCTGCAAAGATTGACAATGAAATGGATAAGGCAAGACAGATTGAAGATGAAACACTGAAAAAGAACACACTGCTTTCTTTGCAAAAACAGGTAGACTTTACAAGAAACCATCTTGAAGAATATTATGCACTTGTAGATATGGTAAAGACAATTACAGAGCAGAATGATAAAGTGAAAAAAATGAATGATGATTTCAAAACAACTGATGAAGAACAGACTGCTGCTCTTGAACAGATGAAGAATCAGATTGATGAAATGAATGGTTCTGTTGCAGGACTTGAACAGCAGATTGAAGCAACTTCCAATGCAAGACCTGATATGAAAGAATCCATGATTCATTCTGAAATTATCAGTTGTATTGCAGGACTGTTTCTCTGCATTATCTTCCAGCCAATCGCACAGAAGTGTGCTGTTGCATTGTCTGTTCCGAAAGCACCAAAGGCAAAGCCTGAAAAGAAAAAGAAAGGCAAGCAGGAAGAAGAAGTTCCTGCTGATGTTCCTGAAAATGAAGCAGAAACACCGTCTGAATCTGAAACGGCAGTGTCTTATACGGAAGAGCCTGTATGGGAAGAAGAAATTACTCCGGAAGAACCAATGGAATAATATTATCACTCCTGTCTGAAAAGGCAGGAGTTTTCTTATACTATTCTTTATTTGGACAGAAACGTTTCATACAGGAACGAACAGACTTTTACCGTATCAGTTACTGTATTTTTCAGTCTGTTTGCCTATGGAACGGACAGAGCCTTTAAATGATGTTGCAGTAAAAATGATAAAATTATAATAAAAGAAAATGATAAAAATGCAAGAAAAATCTTGACATTTTTAATGAAATATGATATAATAATATTAGTAAAAATTCATGTATGTAAGGCAGGCATGGCAGGCAATTCAGGATTATATTGATGAAAACGGTGAATTGCCTGAAGAACTTTCGTCAACATGGTGCTGAAAACAAAAATATTGAAAGGCGGTGAAAGAGTATGACAATTGCTGAAATGTCCAAACAGGAACTCGTTTATTTACGGTTTCTTGAACAGCAGGAAAATGCTGATTATGAAATGGAGTACAAGCTTGCAGTGCTGTTTGCACTTCCGGAGAAGACAGCAGCAGAAGAAGTAGAAACCTATCTTAATTTCAGACACAGCATGGAGAAAGACGGTGAGTGAAATTATGGAAGACAAAATTGCTATGCTTGAATATCAGAAAGAAAAACAGCTTTTTTCGCCTGATATTTCGGAACGGTTTGCTTTATGACACAACAAAAAAGACGGTTCTGAAAATCAATCAGAACCGTTTTTATTTGTCTAAATCATAGTCATTCCTTTTATGTTCCTGTACAAGCTGTACGGATTGTTCCTGCCACTTCATATATTTTTATCACAAAATAAAATGATAAAAATGATGAAAATATTATTGACAAATCCAACAAAATATGATATAATAATATAGTGAAGAAACATCAGACAAATTCTGAAAGGGTGGAACAAATGAGCAAACTGGAACAGGCAGTACTGAAAGTACAGGAAGAACTTTGCGATTATCGTGAATACACGCTGAAACGTTTTTCAAAAGAAGACATTTTTGATATGAACTATGAAATTTTTGTCAAGGCAGAAACAGCAGACCAAATGCAGACGATACAGAAAGGTGAACTTTCAGACAGACAGCTTGATGAAATTATCGGTTGTTCTGATTTTCTGAATAAAGTATTTGATACATTCAGAAAAAACAGCGGTACTGTCAGTGTGCGTGACTGCATTTTTGATTCCGCTGACGGACTGGTGCAATGGAGTGAAAAGCCAGAACAGGAATATGTACAATAATTTATAAAAGGGGAAATTGCTATGAACGATAATGCCAGTCAGCTTATGGAAAAGCTGAATCAAGAGTATGAAGATTATACCAATCAGCTTCTTGAAAGAGATGCAAAGGAAATTTTCAATCACTCTGCCGAAACAACAATCAAAACGGAAACAATTGCTTTTCTGCAAAATTCAGATTTCCTTGCTTTTCAGAGTGAAGAATGGATTAACGCTATGGCAGAAAAAGAAGATATTCTTTCTGAAATCGAAGAAACTTTTAGTTACGGTGATTATCAGATGAATTTCACAAAACTGCCGGAAGCAATTAAAAAAACAGGTGACGATTTGATGCAGGAACAGCAGAAAAAACGTTCAGAAACCGAACGTGCTTAACCAGAAAGGAAAATGCTATGGCAAATCAGCAATTTTTATACGACTGTTTTGTAGAACTGCCGAAACTGTATGATGAACAGACAATACAGAATCAGGTTATCATGCAGGAAAAAATGAAAGAATTTGCATATCAGCATGGTCTTTCCGAAAACATGACATACCATATTGCAAAAGGCGATTACAGTTCATATGGAAAGCTTGTGAAAGAAATGCAGCAGCGTGGACTTCTGGAATCAGATGAAGTAGTTCTTCCGGACGGTATGAAAGAAATTCCGGAAGAAGCGTTTTTGGGATGTGACAGTATCAGAAAAGTAACGATTCCTGCAAGCGTAGAGAGTATCAGATGGGAAGCATTTTCCTGCTGTGATAAACTTGAACAGGTAGAATTTCGTGAAGGAAGCAATTTATTTCTGATTGAAGCAGACGCTTTTGCAGAAAGTAAAAAATTTTCAGAAATCAATATTCCTGATTCTGCCAATATACAATTCAATGCTTTTTTTGACACGGAATACTTGTATCAGCTTATTGCAGGACAGCGGTATTGTCCGGAGAATGTATTTTTATCATTATTTGATGAAGATAGATACCGTGTCTGTACCATGTCGCAGGAAATGCCGGAAAATGCAAAAGCATTTTTAATGCGAAATTCTATTGATGCAATTCATTTTGCCTTAATAGATAATGATTTCAGTTTTAGGGAATACGCTGCGGAACGTGTGAAAAAAATTATTGACCTTACCGGAACAAAAGAAAATATTTCTGAAATGATGGAAGCAGTGATTGCTGAAACAGAAGCAACTTTCAATTATACTGCTCGTGCAGAAATCATGGATTATCAGAAAGAAAAAGGACTGTTTCCTGATAATAAAGGCAGGTTTGAACTATGACAGCAAAACAGCAGCAATTTTTGTACGACTGCATGGTAGCACTGCCGAATCAGTATTATGAACTAATTAGAAATGCTCCGGACAAATTGTGGGACTATAAAAAACAGGCTGTAAAAATGTATCAGCTTTCTTATGAGACTGTTTCTGAACTGGCAGCTTTAAATGCGAACTGTTTCACAACATTTCTGAATGAAACCAAAGGAAAACAGCTTCCTGATTTTTCTTCTGAACCGCTGATACTGCCTGACGGACTGGAAACTATTCCAATCCAAGGGTTTAAAGCCAGTAAAATTTCGGAAGTGATAATTCCGGAAAGTGTCAGAATCATTGGCAATTTTGCATTTGACGATTCCAGTTTGCGGACGGTATATATTCAGGGCAATCATCTGGAAGAAATCGGCAGATATGCTTTCATCAATTCCGGATTATGGGAAATCAATATTCCGGATATAACAGAAGAAATCCGTTATGGTGCATTTTACAACACACCATTTCTGGAACGAATGATGACAGGAGAATTTACTTGTCCGGATAAACTGATTCAGAAAGATTTTACTTTTCTGGAAAACAAATGCTGCATTGCGGCAGTACAGCATAAAGAATCTGCTGTCATGCAGGAATTTCTGAACCAGAATTTTGAACAGACAATTGTAGAAACACCGTATTTTCTGGCAGAATCGGGGAAAACAGAATCTTTGAAAAAACTGATAAATGCTATCGGTACAAAAGATACGATTGGCATAATCATGCAGAATGTTATAGACGGTTCTGAAAGCAGTCAGAATTATGCACTCCGCATGGAAATCATGGATTATCAGCAGAAGAAAAGGCTGTTTCCAAAACAAAATCTAATATTATAGAAAGGAATACGCATAGAATTGTTGAAAAGTTGAAAACTTTGTTAAAAACTTAATTTATTTATGAAAGGCAGAGAAAAAATGAATTCTAATCAAAATACTATTTTGTGTCCGCACTGCAATCAGCAGATTCCGCTGTCAGAACAGGCACACGACAGTCTGATTCAGCAGGTACGGACAAAAGAATATCAGCATGATATTGAAGAAAGAACAAAACAGATTCGCCATGAATACGAACTGGACAGCAAAGCAAAGGCAGAGCAGGCAGTCCGTGAAACAGAAGAAATATTCCGCAACCGTATTGAAGCAATGCAAAACAGGAATCATCTGGAACAGAAAAAACTGGAAAAGCAGATTGCTGAACTGGAACAGAAATTATCTGTGCAGAAAGCAGAATCTGATTCAGAGCATACGAAAGCGGTGTCTGTGCTGAAAGAAGATTTCATGAATCGGTTGCAAAAAGAGCGTGACAAAGCTTTTGAAACATTACAGCAGGTAAAAGCAGAATCTGCACGGAGAGAAAAGGATTTGCAGGAAGAACTGGCACATTACAAGGAACTGAAAGCAAAATCCTCTACCAAAATGATTGGTGAAACGCTGGAACAGCACTGTGAACTTTCTTTTGAAATGGTACGGACAATGGCATTTCCGAACGCTTATTTCAAGAAGGACAATGATGCGACTTTTGGTTCAAAGGGTGACTATATTTTCCGTGACTATGATGATTCCGGCATGGAATATATCAGCATCATGTTTGAGATGAAGAATGAAGCGGAAGATACCAAAACAAAACACAAAAATTCAGACTTTTTCAAAAAGCTGGATAAAGACAGGACAGAAAAGAACTGTGAATATGCGGTTCTGGTATCTCTCCTTGAAGCGGATAATGAGAATTATAACCGTGGTATTGTCAAAATCCATGATTATGAAAAGATGTATGTCATCCGTCCGCAGTTATTCCTTGAAATCATTGCCCTGCTCCGTGACATGGCGAAAACAAAGGCGGTTTATCAGAAACAGGTGCAGGAACTCCGCTGTCAGGAATCCGACAAGGAAGAAATCAGACAGAAAATGCTTCTGGAAAAGAAAACGCTTGACAAAGCTTTATCAGGTATTCAGTCCAATACAGCAGACAGCCTGAAAACCATAGATACCCTGATTGCAAAGCTTCAGAAACTCCGTGCTGTTGTGGCACAGACGGAAAGCAATGCGGTCAATGCAGTTTCTTCCGCAGAACGGATTCAGGAAATTATTTCATAAAAAATCTCCCACCTGTATATGGGGAAAATGTTAAATATAATACCAGAGAAGATAGAGAGGAAACTTAATATGAAAATTCAACAGACAAAAAAGCTGATGGAAAAAATAATACAGACAACTGCTTTTACGGAACAGATTTCTCCGATTGTAAATGCAATTACGCTTGCGTTTTATAAGTATGGTGGATTGATGCCGGATGATTACAAGGAAAATCTTAGCCTTACTCGTGAGAGTATGCAGATGCAGAAACCAGATTATCAGTTTACTGATGAAGAAATTGACAGAGGAACAATTATTTCTATGTTAAGAAGTCTGTTTCCTGAAAGTATGGACGGCGGTGTTCTGGAATATGTCTTTGGTGAAATCTACAAGAAAAGCAGACTGCTGACAAAAGAAGAATTTGCAGAGAATCCATATTACAAGAACATCAAGTTTGAACGGCAACAGCAGGGAGATATTGCCATGCTGACGGAAACTTACAAGCCGTATGAACTGTTTTTCTATGATACACCGGATTTTGACGGAAAATACCCTGCATTTGTACCGAAAATCGGACTATTCAATGAAGAATTTCTATTTCAGAGCATAGGTTCTGTCAGTCAGAGCAAGGCAATGATGACATTATCACCGAATGAAATCTTTACCATGCAGAAACCAATTGAAAATGCACACGGCAAGGTGCTGATGCTCGGCTGCGGTCTTGGCTATTTCGCTTACATGGCTTCTTTGAAAGAAAATGTGGAATCTGTTGTGATTGTCGAAATCAATCAGGATGTCATTGATTTGTTTGAACAGCATATTCTTCCGCAGTTTGAAACAAAAGACAAAATTCATATCATAAAAGCAGATGCACTGGAATTTCTGGACACGCTGAATGACGGTGAATATGATTACTGCTTTGCAGACATCTGGCTTGGTGCAGATGAATTTCAACTGTATATGACGGTAAAGGAAAAATGTAAAAGATTCCGCAAAATGAAGACGGATTATTGGATTGAAGATGCTTTTGTGAAGCAGTTGATTCCTAATGTATTTATTGAAATACAAAGCACATTCTTCAAAGAGCCTGTTCCTTATTCTACTATGCCGGAGATTGAACAGCAAAAGATGCGGTATATTCACCGTCTGCTGAAAAATGAAACAGTATCTTCGCCACAACAGGTAGAAAACCTGCTGAATCCTGTTACACTGATTCGCCTGATAAACAAATCAAAGGTAAAGTTTTCAGACTGTGCTGCATTGCCGGAAACAGCAAAAGAACAGCCGGAAAAACAGAATACTGAATCAAAAGTAAAATCTGTTATAGAAGAACCAAAAGCAGGAGATAGAATCCGGTATTGGCTCGGCGGTGTGGAATGTGAAAATGCTTTCAGTACAGAAGCAGAAATGGAAAGAATCAGTAAGCAGGAAAACGGAGAACTGGAATCAGAATATAAATATGGTTTGTATCAGCGTGAAGAAAGCATTGCCCTGCTGAAAGAGCATTCTGTTCATGCTCTGGCAGGGGAAATCTACAAAGGTGCAGTTATTGGGCTGAAAAACGGCAACTGCTTTGTAGACGGTGGACTGAATGTTATCGGAAAAGACGGTATCAAGAGAAACTTTATGACATTGACAATCTATTGTTCTGATGATATGGTATTTGATACAGTCAATGGGTTTGTTGGTACAGACTTGTATGAATATATTGAAATGCTGAAGCAGTGGAATCCGAAACTGCGAATGGACGTTACTATGTTTATTGGTACAGCATGGAGTGATAAATCGGCAGCACTGTTCAACTGGCTGAAAATCAGAAGATGAAAGGAAGAAAATTATGGGTACAATTCTCTTGAAGAAAATCAGGCTTTCTGGATAACAAAAGAAGGCACTTTAATTCCGATTGAGAATACAGATAATGCTCCAGCGTTCAGCAAGGAAATTCGTATTCGTGATGGCAAGCTGATGACGAGATTTCCAAACTGGGAAATGGCAATCAAAGACGAAAGAACAGGCGAAAATCTGAAAGGCTGGTTGATTCCTGCAGAAGTGCTTTGAACAAGATAAAAAATAATTATCAATGAAATGAAGGTGACAGAAATGAATGAAGGCAGCAAGTGGAAAAGCGGAGAAGATATGAATTACTGGCTGAAAGAACGGTATTTCACTATCTGTTATTCTCAATATCGTGCCGTCCGTGGGGAATGTTTCGGCTTTGCAGGAATCAGCTTGATTGCAGGTACAAGTGGTGCAATTCTTTCTTCTGAATACAGAATCCTGTTAATTGCGTTATTTGCTTGCTTGACGGCATTTTTTCTGATTTCAGCACACCAAATCAGGAAAACAGCGGAAAAAGACCTGATGTATATTCCGGAAGGACGGTTTCAGTGGCAGTATGACAGCGTGAAAGAACTTCTGCCTGACCGCTATCCTGAAACCTGCAAAATTCTTTCAGAAAGCGGAGAAACCTGCGTATTGTTACAGGCTTTCTGGAATTTCAAGGATTCCGGAACGCCTGTTTATATTGTAAAGCCTGATACAGATTTGCAGTTTTCTGCGGTAAGCCGTTTTTTCTGTCAGAATACAAAAGAAATACAGGCATTTATTATATAACGACAATTATCAAAAAATTTTCAGATACCCAGATATTCTTTTTCTTGATGCAGAATAAGAATTGCTGTATGATTTATTTTCTTAAAATATATGATAATTCCTTGTCTCATATTCAGGCAGGGAATATTTTTATAACAAAATAAAATGATTATTTATATATCAATATTCTTGACAAAATAGGATAAATATGATATAATAATATTATAGTGAATAAATTGATTTTTACCTGATAATATGTTATAATAGAAAGGAAGACGATACCATTGGAAGATGTAATTTTATATCATGGTTCACGGTCAGGTATCAAAGGTGACATAAAGCCGATAAGCCGTGAGGAATGTGATTTTGGCAAGGGGTTCTATATGGGGACGATTCCGGAACAGACAAAAGGACTGGTGATATATAAGCAGAATCCTGTTTTTTATGAATTAAAGTTCAGACTGTCAGAAATTCCGGAAGAACGTATTTTGAATTTAAGCAATAATACGGATTGGCTCTATACTATTCTTGCAAACAGACAATATTCAGAAGATTTCAATAATTTGAAACTTGCAGAAGAATTTCTTGAAAAAACTGCACAATATGATGTTGTAATAGGTTCAATAGCAGACGGTGGTATTTCTGCTGCTGTAAAATGTTTTACAAAGGATTTAATTACAGATAAAGGACTGATTGCCTGCCTGACATATGTGGATTACGGAAAACAGTATGTAGCCAAAACTGATTTTGCTTGTAGTAAGATAGATATTCTTTCAGAACATATAATTACTAAATCAGAAAAAGAAGCTATTAGACAGTATGCAATAAGCAAAAGACAGGAAAGTGAAGGACTTGTATGGAAAATGGAAGAAAAATACAGAAATGACGGAATGTATTTTGAAGATTTAATAAGCAGTGAGATACACAAAAATAAGGAAAGAGGTATGGAAAGATGACGTTAGTTGATTATGTAATTTGTGAAACACAGGGAGATATTTATGCGTATATGGCAAAACGTAATTATGATATACAAGTATTTTCGGAGAACTATCTGAAATGTGATTTTTGCAGATGTGCTTTTGATACTGAATATTCGAGATTTCAGGAAGAACTGCCAAATGAATGTGCTGCTTTCTATATGCCTGAAATCGAGGATAAATTGGTGAAATATTCGGACGGTTCATGTTTTGATTTGGAAGAAGCAGAATGGATTGGGTTCACATACAGACAGCTTTACATTGAAACAGGCATATACAGTTCAGAACTGGCTGATATGATTCCTTTTGCAAAAATGTGTGAATACTACAAACAATATCGCCTTGTCAGTGACAGGGACAGGATTTTCAGTGCGATTGCTGATGATTATACAAAATTGAGAAAGGAAAAACAAAATGGCTAAGAAAAAGAAAAGATATACAGGATATAAGCGTGAAGTACCGGAAAATGTAAAAGTTGTCCGTACAGAAAAACCTGCGGAATTTGGTACAGAAACAAGATATGTCATTATTGACAGCGATACAGGGGAAATCTTTGATGATGCTCAAGGCTACGGCTACAAAACAGCACAGAAAGCCTATGCTGCATTTCACTGGAAAAAGAAAACTCCCGAAGAACACGCTGAAATGGAATGGAAAAAGAATGCTGTCCGTGAATGGTGCAAAGAACACAAATCAGTTGTAACAGACATTGAGATAATTATGTTCGATTCAGTTAAAAACGGTGAACAGTATACTTTGCAGGAAATAGAAGAAGTCATTCCCGAAGGTTTGCGTTCTGAAATGCCTTTTACTGTAAAGGAACTGCTGAAATATTTTTGAGAAAGTGAGATGAATCACATGATTATCTATCGTGAAAAAGAACTTGCAGAATATGCAGATGCATTCTTGCAGGGAATCAAAAAAGAACGCTTTATCATGGCGGAACTGGACAATTATGTCAATTCACCAAATGACAGGAGAGTATGCTGTCTGTACGGACTGCGGAGAACAGGAAAAACTGTCATGATGATGCAGGAAATCAGAAAGCTGAATCAGTATGGCAACAGCCTTTTCATGAGATGTGAAGACGGTGACACCATGTTTCAGGTGAGAAAAGCGGTTGAAAGCAATAAGAACTGCAAATATGTGTTTATTGATGAAGTGACAAAGGCAAACAATTTTATTGCTACTGCCAGCGTTCTTTCAGATATTTATGCAGGCGGCGGCAAGAAAGTAGTGCTTGCAGGTACGGATTCTCTTGGGTTTATGATTGCAAGATATGATGAACTGTATGACAGGGCGAATTTTATTCACACAACATATATTCCGTTCAAAGAATATCATGAACTGCTCGACAGGGACATTATGGACTATATCGAATATGGCGGTACTCTCTCTCCCGAAAACACGTTTTACAATAAAGATGATTTGAACGAATATTCCAACTCTGCAATTGTCTACAATATCATTCACACCCTTGAAAATTGGAATCAGGGAAGAAATTATTCCGATTTAACAGAAATTGCAAGGTGCGGAGAACTGCCTTCATTTATCAACAAGGTACTTGAATATCATAACAGAACTTTTCTTGCAGATATTATTGAAAAAGATTTTAAATCGCATGATTTAGGTTCATTGAAAGATTTTATGTTAAAATCCGGCTTTGCAGACCCTTCTTACATTGATACAGACGAAATGCAGGAAAGGATAAGATTTTCTTTAGGTATCAGAAAAAAACTTTTAAGTCTTTCTCCTAATCATGAAGTAAACGAAGAAGCGGTAAATATGGTTATAGGATTTCTAAAAAAACTTGATGTCCTATACGAAATTCCACAGGATAGAAGAAACCGTGTAAAAGAATATATTTTCACACAGACAGGTATGAGATACTGTCAGGCATCTGATTTTGCCAATGCTTTGATAATGTCTGAAGACATTTTTGGAAATTATACTGACACAGAACAGGAAGAAATTCTTGAAAAACTCAAAAGTGATATATGTGGTGGCATTCTGGAAGATATTATTTTCTATCAATCAATTACAAATCTTAGAAACAATCCCGATTGTCATGTGACAAAATATAGAAATAAAACTTCTGGACAGGAAGTAGATGTTTTGATTGAAGATTTTAATAAATGCTCTGTTGTGGCAATTGAAGTCAAGTTGTCAGACCAGTATGCAGAACAACAGATGAAACATCTGCTGAATCAGGAATTTTGTTCTGAAATTGAATCAAAAACAGGACTTGTGATTGCAAATAAAGTTGTTGTTTATCGTGGCGAAAATGACTATATTTCCGATAAAGGTGTTATTTATCTCAATGCAGAGGATTATCTTTCCAACACAGAAGAAATCATTGAAATACTGACAGATGAACATATTGAAAGCATGGAACATCTGCAAAGCCTGCTTGCATTAAAAGGCATAACAATGCAGATGAAACAAGGCAAAAACAGTATAATACGCTGAAACTTGTCTGTTCGGCATCTTATATAAAAAATTCCCCTTGTCTAAAAAGACAGGGGAGTTATTTTTTATAGATATATAACAAAATAAAATGATAAAAAATATAAAAAGCACTTGACAAAATAAAAGAAATATGATATAATAATATTAAGCTGATAAGCAAGTGGTAAAGCAATCAGCATAATAATAGTAAGAAATGGAGTGCTAAGAATGAGTAAAAAGAGAAACAAGAGAAAAACTGGTTTCAGACCTGCCACAAGTACCGGAACAGCAACAGCAGTGATGACAGCACCTGCACCTGTCGTATATGAAGAATGGATTCCGCCTGTACTGGAAAATGAGCTGACACCGGAAGAGGAAGAGGAAGTTCTTGCAGAAATCCGCAATATGCCCGACAGCTATCCGACTGATGAAGAAATTGCAGAATTTCAGGCAGAATACCCTGCTGAACCGTCATATGACAATTCGGACGAAACAAGCGATAACGTGCCGTATCAGATTACCGCTATGGAAGAAATTTTTCAGGCAGTAAATGAGTTGAATGACAGCGATTTTACAGACACTTTCCTTGCTTTGAACGAAAAAGCGGAACAGATTGCAGAGTACGGCAGACAGGCTTTTATCCTGCATGATGAAGCAGGCAATGAAGTAGTCAATCTGGATATGGTATATGAATTTAATCAGGCAGCTATGCGGCGAGAAACAAAGTACGGCATCATTTCTGCATTTGTTATGAAAGATGGAAATGCAGACTGTGGATGGGAAGACAAATGGAAAAGTATCGACCTGCTGCTGATAGAAAAGGAACGCTGGGACACAGCTTATCACATTGAAGATTTTGGCTGGTGCATTCCGATTGCCAACAAGGGCATGACAACAGCGGAAATGTTTGCAGATGCCAGAAAGAACTACGCAGAAACAGTGTTGCAGTAATTGCAGATAACGGCAGACAGTTTATTCTGCCTGCCGTTTATATAAAAAGGGGAGTAAATCATCATGAAAAGAAAAGACGGTGTATATTTACCGCTTGTATGGTGCAAAAGCCTGAAAAAACAGATGCAGGAAATTATTGGCGAAGAAGTTTCAACAGAAGATGTTCTGAATTTTGTTAATATTATTCAGAGGGACAATTCCGAAGCACAGGAAGCAATCAATACGTTTTGCATGAAATATCCGAAATTCAAAAACGTAATCACAAGCATTTTTATGCTTGACAGAATCAGACGGATTTCCGCAAAGGAATCTTGGCAGGAAACAATCAAGGATATTATGTCATTCGTTAATGTTTCTTCATGGAGCAATAACAAGCAGGTTTTCAAATTTGACAAGGACTTTCTTGAAGAACTCGTCAGAACGGAAAATTTGTCAATTAACGAAAACGCTTGGGATTATCTGCCGTATACAAGTTTCTATGTCGATATTTCTGACAGTCAGGAACTTTGCAGACAGCTTGCAGGAGAAGGCGTATTTGTAACAGTCCGCAAACTTCCGGCTGAAAAGGTAATTTGGAAAGAGGGACAGAAACCAACTGAAACAGCATATGAGGTATTATTATGTAAAGTTGACAAGAAATATTTCTATACTGATACTATAACAGTTCCGAATGCAAACTATGACTGTACTCTTGACGGTGGTGAGGAAACACCGATTGAACGCCATGACATAAAAAGAGAAAAAGACGGCAGATTTTCAAGCATAAAGACAACTACTGTTGTCAACACAAAAGCATATCAGACAATCATTGTACAGATTCTGAATTATCTGGCAAGCGTTGAGCCTGATATTTCTGAAAATGCTGAAACGAAGAAAACATATAGACAACCGAAACAAGACAATCATTCTATTGTAAAGACAACTGTACAGGATAAATTTTCCGAAATCCGCAAGTGGGACGTTGGTGTCAGATTCGGTACAGCTTACCGCAGATGGAAAGCAGAAGAAAAGTCAGGAGTGGAAAGAGGAGCAAACGGAAAGCATACAGGGAAACGTCCTCATTCCAGAAAAGCACACTGGCATCACTTCTGGTATGGGTCTGGTGAAAATAAAGTCTGCCGTCCGAAGTGGCTGAATCAGACGTTTATCAATGCAGACAAGCAGGAACAGGCAGGAAGTCCTGTTACTATTCATCAGTGCAGTTGAAATATACTGCACTGATACAAAAATAAGAAAGGCAGTGATTCAAAATGAAAGCAGAAATGGTTGACGGCTATATGCAAGTTGCGTTTGACAGTAATGATAATGAAGAACTGAAAAACTATCCTGATGCGGTTATCAGAGCCGTGTTTGACAGTTTTTCGGAAGAAAGCAACAGCCTGACAATTCAGCAGAATGAGCAGATGAAACAGATGATGATTCTTTCCTGCACCATTCCGCAGATGATTGAAATTCTCAAAAAGTACGTTGCAGATTATCATGCTGAAATTGTGTTCATGGGTGAAAACAAGTTTTCCAAAACAATCGTTGCGGCGGTGCGGACGGAAAAAGAGGAAAAATCAGGCATTTACGAAGTGCAGGAAGATTATTCCCTTGTATACAGCAAAGTCAATGACAATCCACTGATTGCAAGAGTACTACGCAGTCTGAAATGAATGAAAACAGGCATGGCAGGGCATATTCGTGTCTTGCCTGCTTATTGACATAGAAAGAAGTTGATTTTTATGTATATAGAACAATTACAGGGCGATACTGCAAGGGCAGTCGCAGCGACAATTACAGATACAGGAATGGTATGCGGATATGTTGGTATCAGTACGGAAAGCAGAGTTGCTGATGAAATCAGACGGCACAAGCATTTTGCCGAAAATCAGTTCTCTGTCCGTGGAACAGGCGGTATCACATTTGCAGGAAAAAATGATGAAATCCAGATGGAATATATGGGCAGAACGGATAACTGTGATTCACTTGTCTGGATGGGATTTGACAAGTATGCAAAAGAAGATGAAATCCGTGAAGAATTTTCTGCGGAGCAGGCTGATGAAATTATTGCCTGTCGCTGGACTAATGCGGAAAAACACGCTGAATCCATTTGTGATGTCATTGATACAGCAAGAATTGTAGCTGTATCTGTTGAGAATAAGGAGCAGGAACTTACGGCAGACAGAACAAGGTAAATAGAAAAAGACAGGAGAAATCGACATGGAAAAATATGAAAGCAGAATCCGCAAGTATGATATGGACGGAAATTATATCTGCACTTATCCGACCATTATCAAAGCAGCGGAATATATGAAGAAGTTTTCTTCTGTACCAGTTACCGGAACAGTTCATGCCACAGCCGAAAAGATTTTCAATGCCTGTGAACAGCATAGTTCTGTTTATCATTATCAGTGGCGGTATGCAGAGGAAACTCATGTGACAAAAAATATCGGTTCATCTGAACGTATAGAAAAAAGCAGGGCGGTAAATCAATATAAGCTGAACGGAATGTATCTCGCTACATTTCAATCAATCAGTGAAGCAGTAAAGGCAATCAGGAATCTGAATAAAGAAGAAATTTCTGATGATTTGCTTGCTGATGCAATTGAAGACTGCTGTAATCAGAAAAGAATTGCGGTTTATAATTTTCAGTGGAGATATACAGACGAATGTAAAGGAAAGGAATCAATCTGCGGTTACTATATCAAGTATGACCTTAGAGTGAATCAGTACGCACTTGACGGCACTTATTTGAATACATTTGACAGTACAGTAAAAGCAGGCAGAAGCATTGGAAAGAACAATCTTGCAATTTACCAAGCCTGTACAGGAAAACAGAAAACAGCATACGGCTATCAATGGCGGTATGTCCGTGATGTAAACGGAACGGAAAATATTGAAGAAGCAACTGACAAAAGATATTCCAACAGAAAAAACAGTGCTGAGAAAAACGATTGTATACAGGAAGATTTTGAGCGTTATCTGTCTGTTATTATGCACAAAAATATTGTAAAATGACAATGAAAGCGGAAGTATCAGATGATATTTCTGCTTTTTATATATTCATAACAAAATAAAATGATAAAGTTTTTTAAAAACACTTGACAAAAACAAATAAATATGATATAATAATATTACAGTAAAAACATAAAACAAAAAGGAGAAATGAGCATGAACATTTACGATATTAACAGAGGAATCGAAGCTTGTGTAGACCAAGAAACAGGTGAAGTCATTGACGAACAGGCATTGACTGAACTGCTGATGGCAAAGGAAGAAAAAATTGAAAACGTTGCTTGCTGGATTAAGAATCTGACAGCGGAAGCCGAAGCAATCAAGGCTGAAAAGGAAAAGCTTGCCGAACGTCAGAAACAGGCAGAAACAAAGGCAGAATCCCTGAAAAAGTGGCTTGCATCTGCTTTGAAAGGCGAAAAGTTCTCTACTGCAAGATGCGTTGTCAGTTACAAAAAATCCGTTTCTGTACAGGTAGACGAATCTATTCTGGATAAGAAGTACATGAAAGAAAAAGTCAGCTATGCACCTGATAAGGTAGCACTGAAAAAAGCATTACAGGCAGGAGAGAATATCGAAGGTGCATATCTGGAAGAAAAGCAGAACATTCAGATTAAGTAAGACTGATGATAGTCAATGCTGATGTTCCTGACAGCAGGAGCATCAGTAACAGACGAAAGGAGAATACAGATGGAACTGAAAGCATTTAAGAAAGGCGAAAAGGCATATATGCTTGACCGTCACTATGGCGAAGAAACAATTAAGGAAGTATATATCGTATCTGTCGGCAGAAAATACGTTTATGCAGCAAGTGACCCTGATGTAGAATGGAACAGAATTGCTTTTCGGCAGACGGATTTCAACTGTACCGGAAAAAACATACTGCCTTATCTGGAAGAAACTGAATGGAACAGAGACAACCGAAATCTGTTGTTTAAAAATGAAGCAGGGATTCAGGAGTACCTTGAACGGCAGGAACTGGAAAAATGGTTCAGGGGTTTCAGAACAACATTCAGTGTAGAAAACAGTCTGACAACAGAACAGCTTCGGAAAATCAAGAGAATTGTGGACGGTAATCAGTAACCGTCCATATTCTTTTGTCCTTTATTGCAAATACAACAGCAGAATTTTACTGGCACAAAACAGAAACCGATTTTCCGTTTTCGCACATATATATTTTTTATTTCATGCCAACAGGCATGAGTGTACAGAATGTTATTTCTGACAGCTTATCAGACAGTATTTCTGTTTCAGAATGTTTTTAATGATACAATCGCTTTTAAAGGGCATAGCAGGCTCATACAGACGTTTTTTTCTTACAGCACAAAGATTGCAGATAATTTCATTCCATGCCTGTAAAAAGCTTTCTCGTGCCTGTAAAGCATATTCTGTTTTCATCTCTCTTTTGTATATGATATTCTTCACATGATGACTGTCTGATATTGCTGATGATAAAGTGGCACAGAATAGAAACTGATTTTCCATTTCTGCACATATATATTTTTTATTTAGTGCCTTTGGCACGATTACAGAACGCTGTATCTGTCCGCAGGAATCTCTTATCAGTCCTTTACAACGTTTTTACTTATCACTTTAAAAATGACAAAAAATATATAAAATCACTTGACAAATTTAATTGAATATGATATAATAATATTATCAGAAAGAAAGGACTGATTTGTAATGAATACAGAAGCAATTGCAAAATATACGGACAGGATTGCTTTTTTGCATGAACAGATTCAAAATGTTACGGAGCAGGAAAAAAAGGAAATGTGTGACAGGAAATTCTTTACTGGGAAAGATTATGAACTGCTGATGTTTGTACGGGAATATTACAAATATTACAATCTGCGTGAAGGCATTGTGTTTTCTGATGACCTGTATCTGACAGCAGAAGAAAAAGCAGTTATCAGCAACATTCTGCAGGAAGAGTTGTTCGGTAAAGCTGAAAGTACCTGCTTTCCGTAATACAAAATGAAAGGGGTGATTAAATGATATGCTTGCAAGATACAATAGAAAGATGAAGAAAATTCAGGCAGACAGCCGTGCGGACAATATTCAGTACGGTTCTGCCGTGATGAATCAGAATACAGCAACAGATATGCCAGAATCTGAAACAAAAACGGATGTAGAAATGGAGCAGGAAAATTTTGAAGCTTATCTCTTATCTGTCATGAAAGGGAAAGGTGATAATCGTGACTTTTGAACAGTTGTTTGATGTACTCGGTGAACAGCCTTGCAAGGATATGCACGAAGATGTTGCGGTACTGCTGTCCTTTGCAGAACTGAAAGAGATTTTCAAATCACTTTCCGCATTTTTAGATGAAAACGACCGTGAAGATTATTTCTGTCAGGCAAAATTCAGTTTGAAACTGCAAAAATGAAAAGATGGAAAACTTTGCTTTGGAATAGATGAAAAACAGCAAAAAGAAAATTGCTGAAAAAGAAAATTGCTGAAAAGGAGTAAACATATGGCAATTATCAGTGCAAGCAGGAGAACAGATATTCCTGCATTTTTCTCTGAATGGTTTATGAATCGTCTGGAAGCAGGAAGCGTTATGGTACGAAATCCGTACAATCAGAAAGTTTCTGAAATTCCGCTCAACAAATATGTAACAGACTGTATCGTGTTCTGGACGAAGAATCCCATTCCCATGCTGAACAAGCTGGACAGAATTACTCTGCCGTATTATTTTCAGTTTACGCTGACAGGTTACGGCAGTGATATGGAAAGAAATCTTCCAAATAAGAATATGCTGATTCAGGTATTCAAGGATTTGTGTGAAAAAGGGAACGGTCATGTGATATGGCGGTATGACCCTATCGTATTTACATATCGGTATTCTCTGGAATGGCATCTGAATACATTTGCAGGTATGGCACATGATTTGAAAGGCTATACAGACAAGTGTGTCATTTCTTTCGTTGATATGTACGATTATGTGCAGAAAAACATGAAAGATGAATGCTTTGCTTATGTATCGGCTGAACAAAAACTTGATTTCTGTAAACGCATTGCAGAAATTGCTGACAGAAACGGCATGACAGTCGGCACTTGTGCAGAAAAAATAGATTTGGAACAATATGGCATTGTGCATAATAAATGCATTGACCCTGATTATATCGAAAAAGTCTGTGGTTATCCTGTTTGTGCCAGAAAAGACAAGGGACAGCGGAAAGAATGCGGCTGTATAGAATCAGTGGATATTGGAGCGTACAATACCTGCAATAACGGCTGCAAATACTGTTATGCATTGCAGGATAAAAGCGAACTGGAACGAAATAAACATAGATATGATGTACATTCTCCGCTTCTTTGTGACAGGCTTGGAGAAAACGAAAAAGTCACTGTACGGAAACAGGAAAGTCTCAGAAAAGTCCCTGAAACAGAAGAAACAGCAGCAGAACAGCTTTCCTTGTTCTGAATTTGTTGACTTTGCCGTGAAATCATGGTATAATGTAGAAAAGCAGGAAAGAAGGGAAAATCATGAACTGTACGGAACATAAAGCACCGTTTGAGGTATTCAAAAGCAATGTATGCCACAGGGTAAAAAATATTGGTGAAATCGCCTTTATGATTGAATTGCTAAAATCAGATTTGATTACAAAGTATTTCAGGAAAGAGTGGTATGATGAAAGTTTGTATCTGCTGGGTATGCTTGATTATCTTAGCAGAAAAAATAATATTCCTTCCTGTACTAAGTATGATAGATACCGTGAATGTAAACTGTCAGAAATTGTTTATCCTGAAAGTATTCTGATTGCAAGTCGAGTGATGAATAAGCCTGAAATGCTGAAAGAAAGCTATGATAATGCAATTCCCGAATTTAAGCGATTTAATATTGTCGAAAATGAGGTGGAAAATATTGTTTAGAACAACAGGAAAAGGGAGAACCTTTAAGTGAAGAACAGGTTTACAATGCCTTTGTAAATCTTTATGATGATATAAAAAGAATGCCTGAAAATTCTTATGATTTAATGCTGTCGGCATTTGAAACAGATAATTTGGCTGAATTGATGGAAGACACGAAAAAGAAAGAAGAAAAGAACAGGGAACTTCTGGAAGCGTTTGAAAACAAGTATGAAGGTGTCCTTAATGACGGAAATCTTTCAGAGATATTGAAACAGCTTGAAAATAAACAAAACAGTGGTTATCCTGATATGGAGTAAAGCGTATGAAAGAATATTATCTCATGAATAAAGACAGAATTGTTGCTGAATTTCATAGTAAAGAAAGCCGATTTTCAAGTGATGTTTCCTTTGAAATCACTAAAACTTATGATAAAATGCCGTTTGGTGTCAATGATGATATTACTGCATGGATTTCAGACAGAAAAGCTGCAAAACACAGGGTACATCTGAAAGAAATTATGGAAGAACTCGGCTGTTATGACAATGAAGGATTTATCAATATCACTCATATTGCAAGTATCAATGATACGTTCTGGGCAAAACCTGCTGACAGCAGTCTGACATGGAAAGATGTTGCAGGCACAGGGCAGGGAAGTGCCTGAATGGGTAATGCACCAATGCAAAGGGCAAGCACGGCAGCGGTCAGTATCTTATGTTTTTTCATAAACAACAACTCCTTTATTTTATCTTATATATATAAATGTCAAAAATCAAGCCAGTTTTTATCATTTGAAAAAACTTTGTATCATTGCACAAAATTGTTTCTTTTATTTTGTGAACAATGACGGTTTACTTTAATAGTTCTATAAATAATAAAAATGATAAAAATTCTAAAAATCACTTGACAAAACAAATAAAATATGTTATAATAAAAATATGATAAAACCATATTTCAAAAAGGAGCAAATATTATGAGTAAAATGTATCTGAAAGAAATTGAATTTAAAACAGCTTCTGAGGAAGAACTGAAAGAGTTTACTGATAATGCAAGAGCCAATGTACTTTGCGGAAGAGAACTGAAAAAGGCAATTGGCGAATGTCATGACGGCTATCATCTTGATACAGCAAAGGTAATTCAGAAAGTACAGGAAACAAATGAAAACTTCACTCCTGAAAGAATTGCATACTGTCTGGCAACAGGAATTGGTGAAATGAAGCATGACGGCAGAATCAGCAGGGAAAACAGGGAATGGGCTGAAACGATTCGTGAGAATTTGCCGGAACAGTACAAAGACGGCAGAAATCATGTAGTCAGCTCCATTACTTCCAATCTGGAAGATGCACATATGGCACTGGTAGATGCTGTTGCAAGTGAGTTCCGCAGAGAATTTCCGGAAATCACTTCTCTGGAACACGGAGAACCACAGGCAAAACAGGAAAAATGCAAAGCAGAATTATATCTGAAATCCGTTGATATATCTGACAAGGCACAGATAGAAAGCTATGTAGAAAGCACACAGGCGAATGAAGCGTGTGCAGGTGCGATTCATAAAGCAATTTCTGACAATTACAGCGTTGAAAGCTGGTCTCTGAATACAGAAAAGGCAATGGAAGATGTACTGAAACAGTATGAACCTGAAAGAGTGGCTTTTGTACTTTCCGCAGCACTTCATACTGTTGATTTCGGCAATGAAACAGACGGCAGGCTGAACAGAGATGTAATGGAATGGACAAGAGAAATCTGCAGTACTGTTCCGGAACAATATCTGAATGACGGTTCTGCTCTTGCAATGGCAGGAGAAATCTTCCAATCAAATCATGGACTGGTAAATATGATGGCAAAGGAATTCCGCAGAGAATTTCCGGAAATCACTTCTCTGGAACTGTTTACGGAGCAGGCAGAACAGGGAAAAAATGAGAAAAGTGCAGAAAGGGTGAAATAAATGAATCTGAAAGTCAATCTGGAATTTTACGAACTGCTGCATCAGACGGCAGTAAAGTCAAGAAATGCTTTGCATTTTCTTCTGTTTCTGGCAAAAGAAATGGATGGAAAGAATCAGTATTCTGAATCTACTATGTTCATTGCAGAAAAGCTGGACTGTTCTTCTGCAACAGTAGAAAAGGCAGTCAGAGTGCTTGCAGAAAACAATCTGATTGCTGTCAGCAAACACAGCGGAAGAAACTTGTACACAGTCAATCCTGAAATTTTTGCCAAAGAAACATGAAAGAAAATCAGCAGAAAGCAGAACTGGCAGAATTTCAGAAAAGCTTTCCCTGAAATCACTTGTCTGGAACATAAAGAATCGTAAAGTACAGTTATTAAAAAACAGGCTGCTGTTCTTTACAGCAGTCTTGTTTGAAACGGAGTGAAAAAAATGGACATTGGTTCAATCGCTGCTATCAATGAATTTTATTCTGCCTGTAAGGATTTTTACGCTGATAAAGCAAGAAAAAGAAAAGCAGTTTTGAAAAACAGGTATGAAGATGTAAAAGCAGTTCTGAAAGCAGAACTGCACCGGAAAGCAATTGACAAGCAGGAATATGATGAATTGACTGCAAAATGCGAATCATTATACCAGTCAGCATTAAAAGATGATAAATCTGACAGAAAGGGTGACAGCAATGCAAAGAAACATCAGTAAAAAAATCGTCTGCGAAGATAAATTCGCACGAAAATATTATCTTTGTCTTCATAATCACCGTCAGGGGTGGAGCAAGATAAAAGCAAGACAGAGAAAAGAAACCAGACGGAAACTGAAATCAGAAATGCTTATGGAAATTACAGCATACCAAAGAAAGGAACAGGAAGATGCAGACTTTGTATGAGCAGGACAACGCATGGGAGTTCAATGATAAGGAATTACAGCGTTTGGGGATTGATTATCAGGGAAAGGCAATACTTGCAGTCAGAGCCGACTTATGGTTTCCGTACAGCAGTGCAAATGTAACAGTATCAGTAGCCTATTATCTGAAAGGAGACAGCACACCGCATTATATCAGAAAAATCTCGGCAGGAAAGCCTTATCCGAACAAAGGGATTCTTTCAGCAGTACAGCGTATCGGCAGGAAAAAAACAAAAGAGTTCATTCCGATTGTGTTTGATAATCTTAAAGAACTGAAACAAGTAAAAAAAGTAGAAATATTCTGGACTGTAATAGGAGATGAAACGACCGATTTTGCTGAATATATTCTTGCAGAATATCCGGTGACTTTTGCAGAACCGGAGCAGAAGTTCATATACGGATTACATTCCTACGAAATTATTCCTAATGATATTATCAAAAAATCAATGGATAAGGATTCCAGTCTGGAAGAAATGATACAGCAGTCTTTTTCTGAAAAAAATGGAAAGATTATCAACAGCAACGGTTCTGAATATGATGATGTCTGTTTTTACCTTTTTGATAATGAACGCTTATACAAAATAAAAGAAATGCATTATGAATCTAAAAATTTACCATTGCTGAAAAATCTTTTAGCTATAGCATATTCAGGAATGAAACAAGAAAAAAACAATGCAGGGCTAATTTCTTATTATAGAACAAGCACTAAGCTGAATGACAAAGGAGTTATTGCAGTATGATTCAAAAAACTGTTCTTATCAAAGGACAGTTTTTATTATAATATAATAAAATAAAATGACATAAATATAAATAAAATGCTTGACAAAAATAATTAAATATGTTATAATAATGATGTATTAGATTTAGAAAGGAAGATTGAATATGACAATTGAAAAAGCAATTGAACTGCTGAAAGCAGGGAGATATAACGAACTGGAATATCTGGAAGCCAAAAATATGGCGGTTGAAGCTTTGGAACATCAGATGAAGAATGAACGTGTAATTGCCGATAAAGATTGCAATCTGCGACAGGATAAAAAAATGGCTGCGGAAGGTGAGACATGAAAAAGAAGTGGATTTTATCATGTATCATAGCTGTTGTCTTTGCTGTCGGCGGATATGAAATGATACAGCGGCAGATTGATTTACAGAACAATCTTCCTGTATCGTCCGGCGGTGAATTTGAAACGACAGCAGTCCTACAGCATGACAGCAATTCCTTTACGGAAGGGCTTCTGTTTTATCAGGACTGTCTGTATGAATCTTCAGGCTTGTATGAAAAGTCATATGTTTTTGCAAAAGAATCCCCTGAAAGCAAAGAAATTCTGTTTCAGAAAAGTATGCCTGCCGAAATCTTTGCAAAAGGAATTGCTGTTCTGAAAAACGAAATGTATCTTCTGACATACAGGGAAAACAAGGCTTTTCGCCTGAATCCTGATAACTTCTCCGTTGTTTCAGAATTTTCCTATGAAGGACACGGAGAAGGATGGGGAATGACAACAGACGGTACATATCTGATTGCAGACAACGGCACTGATGAAATTTTCTTTATGGACGGCAGCTTGCAGACTGTCAGAAAAATCAGCGTGACAGAGAAAGGCAGTACGGTAAATAACCTGAATGAACTGGAATGGATTGACGGATTTCTGTATGCGAATATCTGGCAGACGAATGATATTGCCGTGATTGATGCTGATTCAGGAAACGTTCTGAAACGGATTGACTGTACGGCATTTGCGGAAGATATGCTGAAACGGAATGAAATTAAGGATATGTTTCAGAAACATCAATATGATGTAATGAACGGAATTGCTTATGACGGCGAATATCTGTATCTGACAGGGAAATTCTGGCGGAATATGTATCAATGCAGAATTTCTGATGATTTCAAATCAGAACTGATACAGTTGAAAGGAGCAGAAGAATGAAGATTGGAATTGGAAGCGAAGTTACCATTCTGAAAAACGGAAAGCACGGCAGAGTGCTGGACTGCTATCAGGAAAACAATGAAACGGTATATGCAATTGAATGTATCGTGATGAAGAAATACCGGAAGAAAATTCAGCAGTTCAAGCAGAAGTTCCAGTGTACTGCGGAAGAATTAGAATTATACATGGAAGGCGGTAACTGGAATGCAAATCATTGTTGAGATAACAGAAGCAGAAGCACAGGCGGTTGCAAATAAAGTTCAGCAATTGACACCTGAAACGCTCCGTAAATATATTCATGACGGACTGAAACAGGTATCTGAACCTGATGTAGTAATAGAAGATACGAAATATTTTCTGGTAGACGAAAGTACAAAGGAACTGCTTACCAGACTGATGATTTTACAGTGCAGATTAAATTCAGAGGACTGCTTTGGTTACTCTGTCAAACTTCCGAAAATCAGACAGATGACAGAGTGCAATCAGTTTATCAGACAGACAAAAGAAGCTTTGCAGAATCATGGCGTACCAGACTGGGTAATTGAAAAAGCGTTAAATTTTGCAAGAAACTGTGATTACGGCAGTTATGATTTCAATGCATTTTATAGGCTGCCTGCACTTCTGCCTGACGGCATGGAAAGGAATGACATTGCATGAAAAGAAAAAAAGAAGAAAAGAACAATTTCCCTTATAATATGCTGAAAACGTTCGGTATGGAGCAGGGCAGTTATCCTGATGACATTTATGATACGGCACTGTATGTTCTGGATTTGATTGACAAATCTGAAAATCAGCAGAACACGGAAATGCTGATGATGTATTTCAAAGACGGAAAGAACAATCAGGAAATCGGAAAAGCATTTCAAATATCATCAAACAAGGCAAGAAACTGCATTTTATTTTTTGGAAATAAAATCAGAGGGCATGAACGGTATCAGGAACTTCTGCGAAAAGGCAGAAAGCGTTACGAACAGGAGCATGACAAGAAACAGGATTCTGTCAGTCAGATGTGTATTTCTGATTCTGCAAAAGATTTGCTGATATACTGCGGATTTCAGAATGTATCAGATGTTCTCGCCTTATCCGGTGCGGATTTGAAACGTCTGCACAATAAAGAACAATACGGTGCAAAACGGCAGATGTCCGAAAAGATGTATCAGGAAATTACTGACGAACTGGTGGACTTTTACGGTGCAGATGCAGAGGAATATCAGATAACAGATAAAAAGAATCTGTCTTACCCGAACAATCTGTTCTTTGAATGTGGATTCGGCATTGTACAGGGAGAGTATTCAGAGAGTTTTTTGGAAAAGCTTGATGATTTGCTCTGCGAAACGGACAGCAATGAAACCAAATTATGCTATAAAAGAACCATGCTTCATTTCCGTGACAGGCTGACATATCAGAAAGTTGCGGAACGCTGCGGTGTACGGTGTGATGCTGTCAGAGAATCTGCTGCTAAAATGATAAGACGGCTGAAACACCCTTCCGGTACACGGAAAGTCGTTCGTTTGATTTCAGAAGAAATGAAACAGAATCCATCATTAAAAGCAGATAAAACAATGCAGTATTTTCTTTCTGTTTACAATCAGGAAGAAACAAACCCCACTCCAAATGAAATTAAAATAGAATGTCTGCATTTTACAATCAGAACTTACAATATTCTGAAACGCAACCAGTTGATTACAGTGCAGGATATTCTTGATAAAGGTGCAGAAGGGATTCTGCACATGGAAAATGTCGGAGCAGCTTGCTTTGGTGAAATTGCGGACTGCATGATTCACGAATTTGGGGTAAATCCGTTAGAATGGAAATACAGGAAAATTTCATAATGAAACAACAGAAATATCATTTACAGACAGAGAAAGAATAAATTTTTGAAAGGAATGATAGTAATGCCTAAAAAAGGAAAATTTGGCGAAAAAAATTCATATGGAATCTTTTTGATGGACGAAATCAATCAGTTGTTCCAAAATAATGATTTGCAGCAAATTTATCCTTCGCTGAGTTACGCATCTTATTCGCCACTGTCAGTAGATTATTACAACACAAGAGTAAAGGCAGATTTTAGCATTGAACGTCTTGCGAATATTTTGACAGAATTAGGAATAAAAGACAAAGATACAGTAATGTCTGACGAACAAAAAGAAAAGGTACTGAAATGTTTGAGTTCTTCTGAATTTGACAGAAGATTTCAGACAACAAATCCGGTAGAAGAAAAAATAGCAGAACTGAATGCTTTTTTAAAGGGGAATGATTTACCCGAACTCAATATCAATGAAGGATATATGCGATTTACTGATACTGCTTTAAATGATTCCGTGTTTTTAGAATATCTCGGTGAATTTGAGAGTAAATGCCTGATGGAAAACCTGCCTGTATTTTACCAAGCAGAAAACATCCATTTAGCGGAAGAGCAGAAGCAAGAAATCACTAAAATCTTTTCTTCCGTCTTTGCTCCTTATCTTCCGCAGCCGAAAGAACCTGTAAAAAGAGAGAAAAAACCGGAACTGCCTTATCCGAATAATCTGTTATATGCAATTGGAATCCAGACAGAAAATCCGCTTTCCAAAGCTTTTGAAAAAGAACTTTGGGAAATCATTCAAAAAACAAATATTTCTGACCGCAACAAAGATGTTTTAATGCAATATTATCGTGACGGAAGAACACAGACAGAACTTGCAGAAGTTTTTTCTGTAGCAAAGCAGAGAATATCGGAGATAGTTAATATTTTTCCACGCAGAATCAACAAATACAAGGGTACAGAAATCGAAAAACTTTACCAAAAGGAATGTATGGGAGAACTGGAATATCAAAATCCGGATTATCCGAACAATCTTCTCGAAGAAATCGGACTGGGGAAAATCAACGGCAAAATGTCTGAAGCATTTCAGTCTATGCTGGAAGATGTGATTTGCAGTGCAGACACTACAAAAGAAAAATGTACCAGTGAAATGCTGAAAGATTTTTATAAGCATGATTTCAGCAAGGCAGAAATTGCTGAAAAAAATGGTCTTTCAGAATCTATGGTGAGTACTTATATGTCAAGAATGAAGCAGACAATTCCAGCAAAGGAAGCTTCTGAACTGCTTCTTGACGAACTGAAAAGCAATGATAATATTGCTATGTCAGAAGATTCTTCTTTGATTGTACTCTTACATATGGAAAAAGCAGACCCAGTTCTGGCAACCATTCATGATGCATTGGCTGTCAATAAACTGATTACATTCGGTGATGTACTTCAGGCAGGCATGGAGCAGGTACAGAAAACATTTTCAGAAGCAGGATTTACCGCAGGAGAATTTTCTAAATTTACGGAAATTATGACAGATTTCTGCAATCAGAATCCGGAAGAATGGAAGTACCGCACACCAGAACGAACGGAACAGTTAGATAAATAATAGTATGGAAAGGTAAATAATAGTATGGGAACGAATTATCAGAAATTGAACAGTGAAATTCTTTCTGAAATTGACAGACAGGAAGTCAACCGCCTGTTTTCCTATCCTGAATGTGAACTGGACGGTGATTTCATTGCCTTTTTGAATAGTTATGCAGACCTGAAAGAGATTGTACCAAAAGGCTGGACTATTCTCGATTTGGGGTGTTATCAGGCTCTGCAGGGGCATCTGTACAAAGACCATGCACGGTATATCGGTGTAGACAGCGGTGTTTCTTCGGAATGGAGATTACGGCAGGACAATGCAGAATACTATGAATGCACGATTCAGGACTTCATTGAACGGATTCTGCCGGAACTTGACATTGACCTTGAAAAAACATTTGCAGTCTGCTCCTATGTGCCGGACAAACAGGCAAGAGAAATGGTACGGAATACATTCCCTTATTTCAGGGATAAATATTGCTCGGAAGTACATGAACGATTACCGGAAAGGTTGAGATAACGTGCAGACAGTCAGAAGTGATAATCTAAGAAAAGCAAAATTTGTAAAGAATGATGAATTTTATACACTATATGAAGATATAGAAAAGGAAATACCGCATTATGCAGAATTTCTGAAAGGAAAACATATTTACTGCAACTGCGATAATCCATACAGCAGTAATTTTGTGAAATATTTTCGGGAACATTTTCAGGAACTCGGACTGAAGCGACTGACAGCTACCTGTTTTGCAGAACGAAAGACATATATTCAGCACACTTTTTTTGATGAAGAAGAAATGTTTTCATCAGAAGGGGCTGAGGGGGCATACAAGTTTGAAATGACAGCAGATTCCTGCGAAATATCAGAACTGGACGGCAACGGAGATTTTCAGTCGGAAGAATGTAAATCTATCCTGAAACAAGCTGATATTGTAATTACCAATCCGCCTTTTTCAAAAATCATTGATTTTATGACTTTACTTGACCGTTATCAGAAAAAATTTCTGATTATTGCTAATCAGAATGCAATTGCTTCAAAAGAAATTTTCAGACTGTTTCAGGACGGTAAAATCCATTTTGGATTTCATCATGTCAAGGATTTTCTTACACCTGACGGTACAATACAGAAATTTGGCAATATCTGCTGGTTTACGAATCTTCCTGCAAGAAAAAAACAGAATCTGATACTGACAGAACATTTTCACGAAGGGAAATATCTCCACTATGAAAATTATGATGCTATTCATGTGGAAACAATAAAAGACATTCCATGCGATTACAATGGAAAAATGGCTGTTCCGCTGACATATCTGAATTATTTTGATGCAGAACAGTTTGAACTTGTCGGTATTGCACATAAGGATTTCGTTGATATTGCACCTGTACCGGAACAGTTTCTTCAGGAATTTTTTGCAAGTGGCGGTCACGGACATTATACCAGTACTATGCGTGTGCTGTGTATGTACGACAGAAATCACAAGCCTGTGTTTCCGTACTGCCGTATCATTATCAGAAGAAAGGAAAAAACGGCATGAGATATTATGGATATATGGATATGGAAATGACTTGTGACGGAATTCAGGAAAACGGCAGATTTATTGATGACGGCAGATTTCCGCTGTATGAAAGAGAAATCATTTCTGTCGGACTGGTGATTGCAGGTGACAATTATGAAGTGCAGAAAAAATATCATGCGTTCATCAAGCCTGTCCTGCACCCTGCTGTCAGTGATTATTGCAGAAATCTGACAGGGATTCAGCAAAAAGATGTAAATAATGCCGAAGACTGCGGAGTTGTATTTGATGAAATCTTGCAGATGTGCAGAAGATACTCCGTATCAGCAATTTATGTATTCGGAAACGGTGATGTTCCTGCAATTACCAACAATGCAAGAATCCGCCGAAAAATGAACATGGACAGCAGAAGTATGCTGACCGTGCGGAATAAACTCATTGACATCAGACCTGCAATTCTGGCAAGAATGCACTTGAAAAAGAGGGGGAACGGCTTGAAACGGCTTGCAGAATATCTGAATGTGGAATGTACACATCAGCACAATGCCTTGTATGATGCGAAAATGCTGATGGAAATCTGCCACAAAACACTATGACAATCTGAAAGGAAGGATTCTTATTAGTACCGAAAAATATTATCGGTTGAAATGGATTGCCCTGATAACTATGTTAATAGACCATATTGGGGTTCATTATGCGGAATATTATCAATATTTGTTTCCTGACTATGTTTCCTATATCACCTATAATATTCTGCGTTGTATCGGCAGGATTGCATTTCCGATATTCTGTTACCAGCTTGTGGAAAGCTTTTATTATACAAAAGACCGAAAGAAACATCTGCTGAAAATCCTTGG
>Ga0326514_10000165_pt1 | contig 41297 bp, 66 predicted proteins | sample 3_2548_0518_D_FD_203653 | JGI IMG/M metagenome (GOLD analysis project Ga0326514, IMG submission 203653) | Bovine rumen microbial communities from UC Davis, California, United States - 3_2548_0518 | ecosystem: Host-associated > Mammals > Digestive system > Stomach > Rumen | place: USA... | reverse complement strand
AAACAGGACGGGCAGAATCAACGTGTAGGAGTTGACGCACTTGCGACGGCAAGAGGACTGCACATCGACGAGTATATAGACGATGAGGGGGTTAGCGGAACTGTTGAGCCTGAAAAGCGGGAATTGGGAAAACTCTTGGGGAAATTGAAGCGCGGCGATGTTTTGTTGGCGGGCGAAATTTCGAGACTTGGAAGGTCTCTCTTCATGATTTTCCGAATACTCGAATATTGCATGAACAACGGAGTCACGATAATGACGGCGAAGGACGGCTACACTCTCGGAAACGACATACAGAGCAAGGTCATGGCTTTTGCGTTTGGCTTGAGTGCGGAAATCGAGCGCGAGATGATTTCACGGCGGACAAAAGAGGCTCTTGCATTGCGGAAAGCGCAGGGGGTGCATATTGGGAGGATAAAGGGAAGTAAAAATTCTTACAACAAGATAACGGGAAAAGAGGATTGGATAAAAGAGCAGTTACAAAAAGGAATCCCGAAGGCGCAGATTGCAAGAATTTTGAAAATCGATAGGACGACACTATGGCGATGTATGAAGACCTGGTAAAAACCGCCAATCAATGCGGTCTAAAAATAATTAGTGATGATTTTTGTGCAAAGCTTCTCGCATGGCTTCTGTATTGTGGAAACACCGAAGCTGTGATTTATAACGAGAAGCTCAGGACTGACATAATGGAAGCCCAAAGGAGATTGAATTGTTATGGCGGAGAAATCCCTAATCGGGAATTAGTGGAAAAACTCCGAAAATATTCCTCTGATTTTGGGGACTGGAACTTTCGTGAAGAGCCTTCTTGGGTTTCTGAAATAAAGATTAGATACGATTTATGAAAAAAAATGGGGGGGATAAATGATTGAATATGTGATGAAGTGCGAAGCGTCAAACAATGAAATTAGATTGACGCTTCCGTCAAACGAGGGTGCGAAAGAAAAGATTCTGCAAGAACTTGAAAAGATTGAAAAGGCGGGCGGTTTCGCACTTGTTACCATGCAAAAACCGAAAAAGCCGAGAACGGTAGGTGCTGACAGTCAAAATCATCATCTGAACGCACATATCATGCAAATATGTCAAGAAACGGGAAACGACTATGACAGTGTAAAAAACGCAGTGAAAGAGACTGCCGTGCAATATCTCGGCTATCCTTACAAGCAGATAGGGCGGAGAATCGTTCCGTTGCGTGAACGTGATTCTTCGATTGAAGAATGTTCAAAACTCATCGAAGCGGTGCATATCCTTGCAGGTGAGTTGGGGATAGTTTTAAAAGAATGTTGATAGGGGGTTAATATGAACGAATTGACAACAGAAAAAACAATGACAATTAAAGAAGTTGCGGAAGCGTTGGGTGTATCTTATGACACTATAAATAATTGCATAAAACGCATAATGCCAAATAAATTAAAACATGGTAAAACGACATATTTAACCGAGATTGAAGTGTCGGCAATTTCAAAAGAATTGAAAAATAATTCATCGGTTCTAGCACATCAAACTGTCGAGGTTACCTCGACAGTTAAAAACACAACAACAGACCTCGAAATCCTCAATAATGCAATGGTTGCATTGGCGGATTTAAAAAGACTGTATGACAGGAAAGAAGCCGAATACAAAGCGACAATCGAAACTCAACAGATGAAGATAGCCGAGGACGCTCCGAAAGTCGATTTTTACGACCGAGTAACAGAATCTGCCGACTGTATCGACATCGGACAATGTGCGAAGATTCTCAACGTCAAGAATATCGGCAGAAACAAGTTGTTTGAAATCTTGAGAAATAAAAAGATTCTGAACGAACATAATCAACCATATCAAAAATATGTAGACTGCGGATATTTTCGGATAATTGAAACATCTTTCAATCTTCCTGACGGAACGCAGAAAATCAATCTTAAAACAGTCGTTTTCCAAAGGGGTGTGGATTTTATCCGCAAGATGATAGAGGGTCAAAAAAAGTGAACGAAAAACAAATCAACCAAAGAAAATATGCTCTAGCGGTTTCGGGCGGTGTGTGCGAAGTTTGCGGACGACCGCTGATAGACGGACAACCGCAAGGTGCTCACAGAATCGGAAACACGCAATTAAACAGAAAACTGTATGGGGATATTGTAATAGATTCTCCGCTGAACATGGGTTATGTCTGTTCGCTTGCTTGTAATGCAAGTTTGGATATTTCGCAGAATCCGTGCGAATGTCTGAAACTTGCTAAAAAAATCTATGAATCGAAACTTTTGAAATATAAATAAAAAATAATTGACATGATTTTTTATTTTGCTATACAATTAAATCATCAAACAAACAAGCGATGGAGAAGAACTCAAACTTAATCGTAAGGGATTCAAAAACCGAAAAAAGAAATAGGAGACAGACAAATGGAAAAAGAATCAAAAAACGGACGCAGACCTTCCGTGAGAAAAGAGGGAGAGAGAAGAGGACGGAAGCCGAGTGGCTATCAAAAATTGACGATGTGCTACTGCGTATATCCTCCACTTTTTGAAGCGATAAACAAAAAATGCGAGGAATTGAACATATCGAAATCCGAGGTAATCGACTCCGCATTGTCAGCAGTTTTTGGAAGCCCCGAATGTAATGAAATCATTATGGATTGGGTAGAGGAAAACAAGAAGAAACACAAAGAATTAGTTAAGGCATGGCAAGCCGAAAACCTTAAAGACTGAAAACAATACCCCCTAGCCTTTCGGGGCTAGGGATATAAGGAAATAAAAGAAAATGACAGATGAAGAAATTCGGACGGATAACACAGAGACTCTGAAAAATGCTATGGAGCGGATAGCCGAACTTGAAAAGGAAAACGCAGAACTCCGAAATAAGCTGGAGGGTGTCAAAAATTATCTTGCATACAGTATCCCTCATGGACTGATAAACGAGGCAACAAACAAAATATGGCACATGATTTAAGGAGGTATCAGAATGACAGATGAAGAAATGGCGGATGTATATATTCATAATCATATTCATTATGAAGTTGCAAAAAGAGAAGATAAAACAGAGTATGCCAAAGAAGTAAGTAGTGTAACTGTTAAACAAGCCTTTCTCGCAGGCCTTAGAGCTAGCAGACCGAAGTGGCACGACTTGCGGAAGAATCCCGACGACCTCCCGAAAGGAGAAGGACTTTTCGTTGTGTATTGGAGTTTAGGCAAGATTGACGGTTATACGGTTATCAATGGTTTCAAAAATCCACACAAAGACATTGTTGCATGGTGCGAGATACCAAGATTTGAAAAATAAACAAATGGAAACACGGAAGATTAACGAAGAGTACAGAAAAATAGCGTTGCACTTGATAGACACGGAAGCCGAATTGTCATACATCAAAGACAGTTCGGTGCGTGTCGTTTTTCTTGAATCCGATTTGCCGAAAAAGGCGGATAAAGAAAAACTGGTTTTAGGCGAATGCGAAAAGATTCAATCAAAGAATCAATGGGCTATAAACTACGACTTCGCCATTACAGTCTATGAACCGAACGTTTACGGAATGAGCGAGAAACAGATAGAAATTCTGTTGTTTCATGAGTTGTTGCATATCGGGATTGATTATGGCGACAATGGCGAAGTCTATTCTGTTCGCAAACATGATTTAGAAGATTTCAAAATCATAATTGACAGATACGGAACGGAATGGAGCGAACATGAATAAGATTTACGGCTTGCCTTACATGGGGAGCAAAGGCAGATTTGTTGAAGATTTTTTTGACATTATCCCACAAAAGAAGCGTTTTTATGATTTGTTTCATGGCGGTTTGGCGGTTACTCATTATGCCTTATTGCATACGGACATGGAAATAATCTCGAACGATTTGAACAAACAGATTCAAGATTTGTTTGTAAATGCCGTCAATGGAGAATATAAAAATCGGAACGAGTATGTTTCACGTGAAACTTTTCTTACAAAGAAAGAAAACGACCCGTTTATCAAATATGTGTGGAGCTTTTCGTATAAAGGCGAGATGTATCTATACGCAAAAGAAATCGAAGATTTGAAAAAAGCCGTATATTATTACAAAGTTTTCGGGGACTCTTCTCTATTGCGTGCGTTCGGGTGCGATTCACTTGATGATAAAGATGACGTTTTAAATATGTACACTGAATGGTACACAGAAAAAACATTCGGGAAAGTCATGCCGAGGAACGAAATAAAACCCAATATCGAGAAAATCGAAGCCAACATGAAAGACAAAGGCGAATCTATTAGACTGTACCTTTGCGAGGGATTGAAAAAGGCGAACAAAAGGAACGTGGATATTGACAGACTGCTAGGAACTAAAGGAATGGCGGGGCACTATTTCGGAAAATCTCAATGGGAGATTCCGACTGTAGAAGCGTATGAAAAAATAAAAAATTATCTGAATCTGTCGAAAACGTTTGAAGAGTTGACTGCTGTTTTAGGAACTGATTTTGATAAATATCAATCGTTGAAAGTTTTGGCGAAGCTCAATCATAGATTCGACAGATTGGATACGACAGGCCGACAGACACGAATAAACGCATTGACGGAACTAAAACCGATGATGAACAGATTGACGCTGTACAATCGGGATTACAGAGAAGTTCCGATTGAAAAAGATTCTGTCGTTTATTGCGATATACCCTATGAAAATACAGAACAATATTCTGTCGGGGATTTTAATTATGCCGAGTTTTTTGATTGGTGTAGTAGACAGACGGAGCTTGTTTTGATTTCGTCTTATGATATGCCGAAAGACAAGTTCACAAAAGTTTTTGAAGTTGAAATAAATCGAGGATTGGGTGGCGGGGCGATTGTCAAAGAAAGAATATTCGTGCCGAATCATCAAGTGGAAAAATTCAACAGAGAAAGAACGGATGTTCTTTTTTAGGGAGGTAACATGAACGAATTGACAACAGAAAAAGCTGATTGAGGAGAATCTGAAATGATTTTCAATTCGATAGAAATCTTATCAAGGGAGGAAAACGCTTAGATTCTCGGTAGACCGAGTTGATTCCGCGAGATGTGGTGCGAATCGTAATTTTTGAAACCGTGGCTTAGAGCAAGTAAATAAATCCGTGTATACAAGACTCTTGCGTATACGGTAAGCGTGACGGATTTTGAGTTTTTGCTTTCTGACAGAGTGCAGAAAATCGTGTCCATGAATGAAATGTATGATTTGGAAAACAAGTCCTACATCTCGTTCAGTGGAGGAAAGGATTCAACGGTTTTGTCGAAACTCGTTGATTTGGCTCTTCCTGAAAACAAGATTCCGAGAGTGTACATCGACACGGGAATCGACTACAGGGCGATAAGGGATTTCGTCGTAGACTTCGGAAAGAAGGACAATCGGCTTGAAATCATACGTCCGACGAAGAACATCAGGGCTATGCTTGAAAGTTGCGGATATCCGTTCAAGTCGAAGGAACATTCGCAGAAAGTCGCGCTGTTCCAAAGAAGCGGAGAGACTAAAACAGTTTTGAACTATGTAGGGAAAGGAACGAAGAGGAATTTTCTTTGTCCGAGCGTTTTGAAATACAACTTTTCCGACAAGTTCAATCTGAAAGTTTCGGACAAATGCTGTTACGAACTGAAAAAGCACCCTGCGGAAAAATGGGCGGGAGAAAATGGACGACCGATTTCCATGACTGGAATCCGACAGGACGAGGGTGGCTTGAGGAAAAGCGTGTCTTCATGCGCTGTTTTCTACGACGAGGGAAAAACACAGCTACACAAGTTCCACCCTTTGTTAATCGTGTCGAATGATTGGGTGGACGAGTTTGTGAAGGTCTACAGACTGGAACTCTGCAAACTCTACTATCCGCCGTTCAACTTCAAGCGGACGGGGTGCAAGGGGTGTCCATACAGCACCGACTTGCAACGGCAACTCGACATCATGGCCGTGTATTTTCCACAGGAAAGAAGACAGTGCGAAATCATCTGGAAAAAAGTGTACGAGGAGTACAGGAGGGTGGGCTATAGACTTGAGGACACAGTGTTCGACGATATTTGACTTGTCGGACGCATACGAAATCGAGGAACGCTACGCAATCATGACGATTGAGGGCGACGTTCCCGAATCGGAGGCAATCGATTATTGCCGAAAACATTCCGCTCCGAAAGATTTTCAAAAGAGTTTGGATTTTATCCGCAGAACAGTTGCGATTGATAACACAAAAAACGATATAATGTAAATTGGAGGTTAAAAAAATGCCAAAGAACAAAGGTTTTACACGAGAGCAGATAATCGAAGCAATTGACAACTCGGATTATACATACAATAGCGTTGCCACCTATTTGGCGGTTATGTTCTCCAAAAGCGGAAAATGCACTCATGACACGGCAAAAAGTTACATTCAGAAATACAACCTTGAAGAATATTTGAACTTTAAGACAACCGAAATATCAAAAGATTGTATTCAGATAATTCGCAAGGCTATCAAAAAAGGAGACGTTAAGACGGCTAAATGGTGGTTGGAGCGTGTTTTGCGTGATAAATTCGGGAATGAGGTTGTCGTTCACAATGACAACAAAGACCCATTGAACATCAATCTTTCGGGGGATTTCCTCACGGCAGATAAATTGCAGGAATCCCCGACAGTGGAGATAAACAAATAAAAATAAAATATTTTTACAAAAAAAACTATTGACATTTTATCCCGTTTGTTTTAGTATTATAACCATAAGGAACGGCAAACAAGCCGAGCCAAACTAAAACAAACGAGGTAAACAAAATGAAAACAACAAAAATTTACACAGAGGACAAAAGGGTAAACAAGGCGATTAACTTCTTCATCAACAAATTGGCAGAAAGGTTGCTTGGTGTAGGTGTTGAAGTTTCACCCGATTCATTCTATTACATAGATGATTACATCTGTGAAATTCGTTTCGAGGTCTATGACCCATTCACTAACGAAACAGAATGTGTTCATTCTCGTTGGTGCTTGTCTAAAGACGCAAGAAGAAGACCGCAGTTCTTGACGTTCTGTTAAGCAAATTCGACAGATAAGCAGAAAAGCCCTAGCCCCGAAAAAAGGCTAGGGTGATTTTAAGGGGGCGGAAGATGTGATAAACTGTTCTATCAAATCCGAGGTTTAAAATGATAGAACCGTTTATTCATCAAAAACAAATAATATCCGCACCGTTCGCTTATCCCGATATTTCCTATTTCGCACTTGCGGGCGGTTATGGTTGCGGGAAATCTTTCTCAATCGTGCTGATGATTATTGCGATTTGCAAGAAATACCAAGGCAAGGAAATAACGGTGGCTTTATGCTCCACGACAATAACGCTTCTGCGGAAAACTGTCATTCTTGACTTGGAGCGGATTCTTTCAAAGACGAAATCGGAATACAAATACAATCAACAAGACGGTGTTATTGAAATCGGAACGATTCGTTTTCTCTGTATCGCAACGGGTCAACCGAATGAAATATACGGAGCTAACGTCAATATAACGCTTTGCGATGAGATAGACGAACTCCCCGAAACAAAAGCCCTCGAAGCACACAAGGCACTTTCAGAGCGAACAAGAATCACACTCCCCGACGGGCGGAAGCCGTTCGTCATGTACTTCTCGACTGTTCACGGCTATCGGGGATTGTATAAAATCATCTCACAGATGAAACGGACAAAAATCCCCTACGTCATGGTTCGAGGACTTACAAAAAATAACACGTCTTTGTCCGAAAATTATGTAAAAAATCTGTATGCAATTTATGACGAAAACGAACGGCTCGCTTTTCTTGAAGGGTATTTCGTCAACCTACAGAGCGGACGTGTATACTCGGATTTTGACGAAGAGAAACACAGATGTGAACCGTTCGAGATTGATAAAAGTTTTGATGTTCTCATCGGTCAAGATTTGAATAGCGGATTTTCAAAGGCTTGTGCCGTTGTCAAGAAAGACAAGATTCTTTATATCGTCAATGCGTGGAGTTTCAAGGAAATCGGTGGTGCGCCCTCTATCATGCGGACGGCTTACAAAGACAATCACATTCTATGGTTTCCCGATTCCTCCTCTAAAGAAATCTTGAAAGGCTACAGACAAGAAATAATTGATAATGGGATTGAGTGCCGAATCGGAAACAGTAACCCCCGAATCCTCGACCGTGTTTTCTACATAAACAAACTGTTCAAGTTGGGGCGGTTGAAAATATTTAACATTAAATCTTGTGATATGTTGTCTGAAGCGTTGAAAGTAAGAGCCTACAACGATTTAGGACAACCCGAAAAAGGCAAAGGTGAGGACGCACCCGACCATATATGCGATGCCCTCGAATATGTCATTTATAGGATTGTTAGAAGCGATTCGGATTTCTTCGATTTGAAAGACGTTGCAGAAAGAAATGGAAGTTTAGAGATAGGCAAATGATAACAGCAGAACAGATTGAAACAGCAAAACGCACGGCATATCAACAAGCCTTGAATGATATTGATGATTACTTTCAAAGACATTCAATAACATTCGGAATGTTACGACTGTACAACAAAAAAAACATTGAAATGCTGATTCATGCAATAGCGGAAAACGCAGAACAATTTCAAGAACATGGAGCGGACACGGAATTACATTTTAATTTTGAAGAAAAAAAAATTACAAAGATTTATTAAAAACTTATTGACGATATTTTTATAGTATGGTATCTTATAACCATAAGGCGAGCGATTAAAGCCAACCCAAATAAAACAAACTAAACAAACGAGGTGATTATTATGACAACTGCTGAAATCAAACATTGCTTAACAACTTACAAAACATATCTTGAATCAAATGATTCTAAATATGTTTTTGTAAATGAGTTGCGTTATCCGTCAACTGAAAAAGCCGTTAAAGTTTCGTTGTTCTGCGTTGATTTTGGAACAAGGGAAGAGGGGTGGAGCGACAAAGATAAAACAACCATCATTTATTTTTGGGTTCCTCGCAGAATGAGTTTCTCTTATTGCGGGGGTGGTTGCAACGCAAAAATTCCGAAATGGCTTGCAATCAAGAACATCGAAAAACAACTTGAGGAAATGAAATAGATGATAAAAAAGGCTAGGTGATTAAAGCCTAGCCTAAAAACAAACATAGAATGAATATCTAAAAAGCCATGCTGAAAAAATCTATCTTTAGCATGGCTTTATAAACTTATGCAATCCTTTCTCAAATACGGAAAAGCGAGTAGACAGAATCCAACTTACCTGCACATACACATTCTTTCAGTGGAACTACGGGAAATGTTAGCGGAACTGGAAGTGAATGGACACATTCCCATTCGATGACATTGCCTATATATGGAGGTGATTTGTTTAACAGGGACATAAATGACGCTAGATTTTGCGGAGATAATTATAGGAGCGGAACAAAAACAGTTACGGGATATACAAACAGTCCAAATCTCCAACATACTCATTCTTTCAGTGGCACAACGGGAAACGGCAACGGCACCGCTTCCGCTGTCGACATCATGCCTCCGTATATAGTCAAGTATTGTTGGGAGCGCACTGCCTAAGCAGTCCTTTCCCAACAGAATTTCACGATGTAGGGATTCATTACGTTAAATGGAGTGTCAGAACCCGTGGTATCTGTATTTCCATAAATATATGAGGCTGGGAGAGAGTGAGTATGTGATACATTTATATACAATCGAATATTTGCTTGTGTCGAATGACCTCCACCATAGCCTGCATCCCCTTGAGTGATTGTGATATTACCCGATGAATGACTTCCTTCATATTCTACTCCTCTCATATCCACCATTCCCGAACTATTACTGTTCATACTTCCCGTATTTCCCGAATGTCTAATCCCTGCGGTAGTAGTCGTCCCTTCCGAAGATGTATTATTACCATTAAGTTTATGGTTGTGTGCAGGTAAGTTGGATTCTGTCAACTGCACGGTCGCACTTCCGCCAACTCCGTCTCCGCTTGTCGCATTTCCTTCGGGGACTGTCGTGTATGTATCGCCTGCCGCCAAAACAAAGCGGTCTTTTATCCGAACCCATGTGCCACCAAACAGAGTGGACGGGTCTGTCGGGTCTGAACTCCAATAAAGAGAACCAACGGGGTGAGCGTCCAATTTCGCCTGCGCCAAAACTTGAGCGTTAGCCGTCAATACAGCATTTTGAATCATCAATTCAATAGCAGTTTTTAATTGCGTGTTGTCCGAAGAACTCGGTGTTTGTCCGCTCCCTTGAATGACGTTTATGTTTTCTTTCCAAATGGACTGTACTGCCGTGTTTAAGTCTGAAACACCCTTTGTCGCTCCGTGAAACAGATAATTAGCCCATTCCGCAGGGAAAGTCTCCCCCTCAAGAAATCCCACCGCATATTTTGCGGATTCTGTGTTCATATTTCGACTTCCGTTGGTCGCAAACGGAGGGTAGTTATCAAAAGTTGTTACATTGTTCATCTTTTACGCTCCTTTGTGTTTCACATGAAACAATTTTATTCTGAATCCGTTATGATGTGAACTTGTGGTAAGGACACGAACTTATAAAACAGATTCGACAACAACCATAGATTCTGATATCCGATATATTCTGAAAAATGGATAACAATATCTTGATTTTCATCATAATAGATTGTGTAATTTTTTGAAATCAAAGACGCTATCTTATCAATCGAATACAATGTAACTCCATAACGTTTTATGTATGCGATTTTATCCAATACGCTTCTATACAATCCGAGATTCATGTAATTACTTGATGTCGATGTCGATGAAACGAATCGTCCGCCAACTTCCGAAGATATTGCAGAAAAACCTATCGTATTATCAATAATGCATGATTCCGTAAAAATAAAAACGTTTTCTTGCTCAAATCCCATCGGAACTAACGGACGTGGATATCCTATCAGTTTTCCGATGTTTTCAAGTTCCGTTTCTTGTGCTGTTGTAATCGACAAGCCGTGCAAATAGTCGCATATTGTCTTCGCATTTTCCAAACGGTCTTCAAGTGCTTGCATATACGCATTAACAATAGAACCGTTCATCTGTTTGGGTAGATATTTCGATTGTGTCATGTCAAACTCTCAATAATAATCGTTGAATCCGAAACATGAGGAATGGAATTACAAGCCGTTTCAATTCTGTTTCCCCATGTTTCTCCGTCTGTACTCACCAACGTATAAGCGACCTCCGTATAAGAGCAATCAATGAAAGGGGATGATGTTATCAAAGATGTAACGTCTTGTCCTATCACCCATTCTGCCGATGAGGAAATCAAATCCCTTTTTACTTGATTCCTTATCTGTTCGGAGTCGTTATTCTCGCCTTTCGCCAATACGACTTTTACAAAAATCTGCACGTTTGTTGCCGTGTCATAATATATATCAATAGACTGTCCGCTTTTAGTGATATACTCTTGTTTGTATGCGGTTTTATTCAATCCCTCGACAGATTTTGCGTTCGTTATGTTACTGACGTTTTCGATAACGTCTGAAAAACTTGTTACGGAATTGGCAGGAATCGTTATCGCTCCCACTTCGTTTGCCGTGAATCCTACGGATTCCGTTTCTCCGTCCGCAACTGTTATCGCTTCGTCAATTGTAAACTGAACGTTATCATAGATGAAATATGTGCCTTCGGGAATTTCTGCGTCTCCTCCGCTTGCCGTGATGTAGATTTCTACAGTCGTGGGTGTTCCCGTGTCGCTTGCGTTTGGTGCGTTCTGTGTCGGTGCGGACATATACTTTGCGTAAGTACTTGCTATTTCGTCCGAACTTCCGTTAACAACAATATAGGCGGTTCTCGGTTGCAACTCGACCCCACCCGACAAAGTCGTTATCGATGTTGTCGAGTTGTTAAAATAAACCCTAGCGTGATTTATACCCGTCAATTCCTCTATCGCAAGTTTCACTCCGTCCAAAGAATAAGGGATTGTCTGCCCTTTCTGAATCCTCATTCTCAATGAATCGACTGTTTCTGCGTTTGTTCCCACCTCGCTAGATGTGTTGTTTATTACGCTCAACAGATTCGGAATCTGCACATCAAAACTTGTTATCTCGCCTTTCAAAACAGCTATCGCTCCCACCGTGTCGCACGTTGCCGTGATATTAACGGTGTTGCCAGCCTGTATTGTTATTGCGTAATCTGTCAAAAAATTGACATCGCCAAAAGGGGCTTTTGTTCCTTTGGGGATATAACAACTTCCGTTTTCGCTTGCTGTACAAGTCAATACAATCGTCGAAGGAGAACCTTCGTTTCTTGTAATCGAAGCAATTGGCAAAAGATTCTCAATCTGTTCATCATCGCACAATTCGATATTGAATGAGTTGATAGCGGACTGCAATTTCTCGTCATTGTCTTTCAGTCTGTCCGCTCCCGACAAAACTAAAAGATACAATGCGTTTGCGAAGTTCTGCGAAAGTTTAACAACGTTTCCGTCCGAATCCCTAACATCGTTTTCTTCCAAAAGGTCGTTTATACCGTTCATCCACTCTTGTGCGTGTTCTGCGGTTGTGCTAGGCAACCATGTTGTTCCGTCAATTTTGAAACTCATTAATAAATCCTCTTTTGTACTTGTAACGTTAATTTATCATCGTTCAACAGATAATTCGGCACGTATTCGGTTTTATCCGCATTTATCAGACTTTGCCGAATCTCCGCATCCAATTCTCCGAAAGTCGTGTCCCCCGTCAAAAAAGAAGCCCAGTTCACCCCCACATCTTGAATCTGTTTTATGCTTCCTTTTTCCAAGAAGCAAGCAAGGGTGGCGGTCTGTATTTCTTCTTTTTCATCTGTGATTATCGGGACAATGCTTCCGCTCGTCTTCAAATCCCAAATCGGATAATCTCCGCTTGTGTCTTCCGCTTGCATTTCAATGTCCATGTTAACCCCCGAAAACAACGTTTTGACTTTTCGCAGATGATATGTCAATACTGCTCGGCAACGGATTTGCGAAAACCAAAACAGTAGGTGTTCCGCCTGCGTTGACATAAGTGGCTGTCTGCAAAGACGTTTTCAATGTCGTTAAAAACTGTGTTAAAGCCGTGTTCAGTTCCTGCCAAGAAACAAACTGCTTCCCGTTTCCGTTCAGTTCTATCTTATCACCGTTTATTTTTATTGTCTTCTCTGCCGTTATCGTCAATGCTCCGCTTTCTGCAATTATTTTGACTTGCGAATTCTCGGAAAAAATGCACATCGGAATTGCCTTTAATGTCGCTCGATTATAGTGAATGAAACTTTTCGGAGCTTCCGCTTGTGTTACTTCCGACACTTTCGGCACGTAAGTTTTCAATCCCAACAACAGAACACGGTCGCCTGCCTTGTAGTCGAAACTCACCCCGAAACCACTTCCGCAAATCGTCAAGACTTCGACATTTTCCGTAACCGTTTCGCTTAATTCCGTGCCGTCAATCATTACTGTTTTGCCTGCATGAGTTACGTTCACGGTTTTGTCCGAGTTGACTTGATTAATATAGCCGAAATCCACGATATAAAACGATGATAAAATGTTTTCTATCAAATCCCTTTCATTCAACGAAGTTGCTTGTAGTGTTGTCATTTTTTTACCTCTCTTTTAGCTCGACAACGGTGTACACGTCAAAATCATTTCGTTCGTGTCGCTTACAGTTCCGAACGAAAATTGAATGGTGTTGACTTGTGCCGTGTTATAATTAAGGCTTCCTATAGATGTACTCGAAAAGTTTGACGAGAATTTAACATAATCCCCACAATGTATCATCGGATTGAATGGAATCGTAAGTGACGCGACTCCCCCCGAAAATTGGGGGGCTTGCGTGAATACTTTTAAAGTATGCGTTAACGTTGTTTTCATTTCCGATTCTGTGGAAAATATTTTTATTCTTTTGCCGTCTGTCTCAACGCACATTGTCGGAAAATACTTTTTTAATTGATTCAATGCATCCGAACATTTCCCATTGAAGAAAAATGGAGCGTTGCTTGTCAATGTCGCTATCGATGAATCGATATTCGGAGTGTCATATTCAAGATTATTTGAAATCTGTGTTATGGCTTCCGACAAAGTAAAACCTTCTGAAAGATTTAGATTTATCGTTGATACGTTCCACGTTTGTGTCTGTGCCGTTGTGCATTGAATGACAGTTTCTTTGTCGGGGGAGGGTGTTGCCGTGTAACAATTTGTAACGCTCCCGAATATCCCCAACGATATTTTATCTTCATATCCTGCACTGACTTCAACAGTCGTTAAATCTGCGTTAAGTCCGTCAATGTATAGATTTTTTACCCTTATTTCAAAGTTTTCTGCGAATCCGTTAGGCGAAAAACTTCCGCTGATTTCAATGTCGGGCTTATACCCTTTTTTCGGTGTTTTCACTTCAAAAGATTGTCCGTTGTTCGTTTTAAATTTCAAATTGATTATCTTGTTGAAGTTTGCCGTTGACGGTTGCACGATTGTGCTTTTTAAATAACTTAACGAATCACGAAACATCTATCACTCCCATTTCACAATAATTAACTGTGTCGAGGTCAACGAATCAAAATCAATTGACGTTAAACTCGTTGAGAAAAAAATAGCATAGTCAATATATCCCGTCCATGAAACGACATTCGGCAAAACTCCGAACGCTCTAATTTCTCCGCTAGGAAGTTCCGCCCATGCGTTCCAACGGTCATTGAAATATTTGAACGTAAATGTGAAAACTCCATCGGGGTGTACGCATGAGAACTTGAAATCTTCCGTAATTTCCGAGTTTGGCCAATCCACAATAAAAACACTATCTGCTGACAACATTCTAAACGCTCCTTATTTTGTGTATATCGTTCCGATTGTCGAGGGGTCTAGTTTTTTGTGCAACACAACAGTTTGAGGGTCTGCCCATTTGCTTCCGCCCGTTGTTCCTGCATCCGAGGTTGCATTGTCTGCCGAGGACATTTTTTCGGTCTCCGTCAATTCTGCCGTCTCCGCTTCTATCTTTATGAGTTCCCTCAATACCATTGAAAAAGGTGTTTTGTTTTTACAGTCCGCACGGTATGAAGTGGAAAACGAAGATATAACGCAATTCGTGTGTAACGTTTGGTCGATGTCCTTGAAGATAACCCTCGAACCGTTCGTAAACGCAAGCCACAACATCTGCGTATTAGCCCATACTATAGGAGTGAAAAGGTTTGTTTGCTCTATTGTGTCGTCTCCGCCAATATATCCGCTTAGAGTCCATTCTTTCGGTTGTGGTGCTACATTGTCGTTCAAGACTTGCTTGCTTGTCGCTCCTGCTACGATTATCGGAATCTGCGACACTTCCGCAGTTCCGCTTTTGTCATAACTTTCAACTTCTAGCGAAATTGCGAATGGCGGATTTGTCGAGATAATGGCAGGATTTGTTATCATCGACTTTACAAGCCGTTTCGCTTTTGGGTAGTCTTTATCTTTACCCAATAACGCTTTTGCTAATGATACTATCATCTTTTAACGCTCCTTTATCTCGCCCCACTCATCATCTGCATTCTTTGATTTGCCGTATTGACAGTTACTCGCAAGGCTTCCGCAGTTCCGTTGTATGCTTGTTGTCTTATGTTACTACCATTGCCATTAACAACAAAACTTTGATTGATTGTATAAGTTGCGTTGTTTGTCGTGTTTCTGTTGTTATTGGTTGTAACGTTTGGCAAAAATCCGCTAGCCAAATCAGAAATATCCTTAACCGCAAACACCCAATCATTCGGATTCAACTGTGTAACGTGTCCGTTAGGACTGATGATTCCGTCGTTTATGCTATCATCTTTATCCCCCGAAAAAAAAGATTTTACACGGTCTAAAAATCCTCGCTTTTTTTGTGGATTCGTGGTGGTAGTTTCTGTGTCCGCAAAACTTCCCGATGAGTGTTGTTGTTCTCTCTGCTTCTTCGCATCGTAAATGTCTTTGACGGTGTTTACTGTCGCATTTGGCAACCCCAATACTGTACCAAGTGGGCCAATCTCCCCTGCTATACCGAGTTTGGCTCTTTCTTCTTCAAGGTTGCTTTTAAATACAGTTCCTGCCCCTGCTAAAAGTTCTATCCTTTCATCTGTGGTGGCGTCTTGTTTTGAGTCTAATCGAGCGACTGTTTCAAGTGCTTTTTCTTTCTTCGTTGTGCGCTCTTGTTTTTTCTGCTCTTGTCGTTCTGAGAAATATTCCATAGCCCCCGAAATATCACCCTGCAACAATTTACCGAGAATAACCGCCATGTCGTTCAATCTTGTCAATGAATCATTCAACGAATCTAGAAACAATTTAAAGCCGAGTTTTAACGTTATGTCTGCAATTTCTTTTAACACGTCTTTTAACGGTTTCGCATTATCCCATGCTTTTTTAAGATTATCGCCTAAATCCTTGAAACCTTTTATCAATTCTTGTATGCCGTCCGTCTCCACGTCCAAGTCCAACATTTCTTTTAATTCTGCAAATGCTTCTTTCATCTTCGGAATTACAAAATCAAAAATCAACGAATTACCGCCCATGAAGTGAGAAACGACATCTTCAAGCAACATTCCGAGTCCCATTGTCGCAAGTCCACCCGCAAGTCCTGAAACCGCTGATTTCACGCTTTTTATACCCAATGCAACGGACTTCAAACCGCTTGCAACTTTTAACAATTTCATCGAAGCAAAGCCGACCCCCAATTTTATGACAACGTTTGTCAATCCCCCGAAGTTATCTATAAGCCCCGTTACAAGTGGAGTAACTTTCGCCAATACTCCAAAAATTGCATTAAATACAGCACCTATACTTTGAGCGACTCCCGAAATACCTTTCCGTATTTGTTCACGGTTTGAGATGAGATATTTTTTTACTTTGCGAATTGTCGGGGTAATCGCTCCTGCAAGTTCCATCCCGAAAAGTTTCAAAATGCTCGCACCTGCTTCTTTTACTGCTCGCATTTCCATTCCAAATAAAACCGCTTTTTTCCTAGATGATTCGGACACAAAGTTTAACGCTTTCGCTTCCGCCATTTGTTCTTTCAATGACTTCCCCGAAAGTTTCAACATATCGTAATACTCACGGCCTGCTTTTCCTAAAGTGTCTTGAATCAATTGGCTCGCCATTCTTTGGTCTTGCATTTCGCTAGCCTTGCCGAATACTGCGGACATTCTTTGATTGCTGTCCATGTTTGCGAACTCGCCATAGCCGATATTCATCATGGCTAGATTCTTCGCCAATCCGCTATCAACCTCGCCCATTTTGAGGTGTTGCATTTTGGATTCAATCGAAGACAATGAAGAGATAAGACCGTCCGCACTCGCTCCTGCTATGCTTGCCGAGGTTTTCCAATTCGCCAAAGCGTCCGAAGATACCCCGATAGCGTTAGCCATTTTCATTTCTGCCGTTGCGACTTCGCTTGCCTTGCTAGCCGTTGCGATAAGGGCAGTGGCGATTCCCGTAATTCCTAAAATCGCTTTTTTGGAAACGTCCGCAACCTTTTCTATGCTTGCGATTCCATTCTGAAAACTCTGCTTGTCTACGACCGCTTTTATGTCGAACAAAAAACCGTTAGCCATTATCAACCTCGCTATAGATAGATTGTACCTTATTTTTAGCCCTTAGACACTTCAAGCCGTCAACAAAATCATCTAAATCTTTCGGCTCTCTTCCGTATTCGGCATTAAAAGAATAAAAAAGCCATAAGAACGAATTAGGCATAATTCGCCTTATGGCATTTTTTGCTCTAATGCTTTTTATGTCTATTCCGTCTTGCTCTTCGGACGGGCTACCCCCGAAAAGCGAATTGATTTTTTTAGGACATACCCATAGACAACGTCCGCAAGCATGGCAAGCGCAAACGGCTCTTTCTGAAAAAGTGGTATGCTGTCCAAACTGTCGGAAGCGTCATTCAATATGAATGATTCACTCTCTCCATTTGGACACTTTACGTTGACTTTTTTGCCTGCAACGCAAATCTTCATCAAACGAACTTTGTTTTCAAATGAAGAGTCTGCGATGATTCTGCAAATCTCCATGACGTTGGCTGTGTTCAATCCTTGTGGAAACTCGCACTCGAACTGGTCAAGATAAGCCGATTTTTCGGATACCTTCTCAATCTTTTCAATCGCTTCGGTGTATACCGCCCTTGAAAGTTTCAATTCTTCCATTCTTCAAAACCTCTCAATCAGTCGGACTCGTATTCGCCATAATTCCAAACAACCGCATAATCGGGAGCGTCATTTCCTTGAATGATTCTGTTCGGACATGACTTAACAGTACAAGCGTAATAAGTCTCACCCTTTGTTACACCGTTGATGTCTTCCGTGATACGGATTGTACCGCCAACGGAATCCCCAATACTCTTCAAGTATTTGGCGATTTTTACCATGTCATTTTCCGAATCACTTGCCGTTACGTTAAACGTCAACTCTCCCGAAAGATTGTTGTTGGTAATTGTGATTGAATCACCCTTAGCCAACGCAACGAGTTTTGAAGAATCGATACTCTGTTGGTCAGAAACCATCTGCCCTTCAAGTTTGAAGCCCCCGATTGTCGTAGGGGCACCGTCATTCCACAATGGGTGCGTTAGTGTAACGGTAAATTGCCCTGCCGAAATTATTGTATGTACTGCCATTCTTCACGCTCCTTTTTTTTATTTGCTCGGTGTTGTTACGTACAATGTACCGTATACAACAACACTGCGAAGTCTGTCAATGTAAGTTGCTTCCCATGCGTTCGCAACCGTGAACGAATCTGCCGACTTTGGCAATTGTGAGAAAGTCGGAGCCGTAATCGAGTAATCCGCCAAGCGTCCGAAATCAATGAACGGTTTGATAATGGCACTCATCATCGTCAAGATTCCTTGATACTCTGCGTTGTTTCTGAACTTGTTTCTCTGTGTGATGTAGTTTGCACATTTCACTTTGCAAAGATATTCAATATACGCTTTTACCCAATTCGCTCCGACAACTTCGCCCGTAAGCGTCAAAGAACCTTCCGTGACGACATTCTCCGTACCGTCTCCGACCGCTGTGTTATACCCGATTTTCTGCTCGTCAAGTGTCGCCTTTTCCGTTGCCGTAAGATTCGTATAGTTTCCGTCAGAATCAAGTGAACCGCTTGCGTTAATTGTCGAAAAAGCGTGTCCGTCAATGTCGTTTCCAATCGGTGTACCCGTTGAATTGACGACCGCCAATGTATCACCCAATTGAGCGAGGGCGGGATTTATTTCTGCGTTTGGATTGTAGATTACACGGACATTTGCGTTCACGCTGTTCAACTCTGTAATCAATGCAGATGTCTTTTTAAGAACGTTCGTGTCGGAAGTTCCCACCCACATTGTTGAATAGAGAGGGTCAACCAAACACAATGAAGCCAATTCTTTCTGAACGCTTACATAGTTTGACAACTCCGCAAGGGCGAATTTGAAATATCCGTAATACTTGAACTTCTCGTAAGCCTTTGAAAGCGGACAAGTAGCTTCGACCGTTGTCGTTGATTCTTCCTGCGTGTCGGGGTCAACTGTCGTTGTCGTTGTGTCCGTATCGTACAGCACGACCGCAACCTTTGCCGTTGTCGCTGATGTAAAAAACGGCACAAGCCATTTTTTGAGCAAACCGCCCGTAATGCTCGCATAACTTGACGAATCAAGTTCAATTTTCTGCCCTGCCGTGGGTGTCGTTACATTTGGGAGATTCTCACTCGCCAAATCGACATGAGCAAAAATCACCGCCCTTGAATAGTTCTCGCCTGCTATCGGCTCGATAACTGTTTCAATCGGAAACTGCACGTTAACTTGTGCAATCGACCCGTTAAACTCTGCCATTTACATTGCCTCCCAATGTTATTTGTGTCAAAACTCTTTGACTTGTTTCGTAGCAATCATACCACAATATTTTCATGTTTGGAATGTTCCAAGCCACCACCGTATTTCTTCCGTCTTGATAAAAATCCGATGAAACTGCCGTTAAATCCTCGTACATGATTGAACCGTGGACTTTCGCCAACGCTTCTTTTACGTCCGCCCTCAAAGCCCACGTTGATAAACTTTGTGCAATCCGTTCACTGTCTTTCCCGACAATCTGCAATTCAATCTCGGCAAGTTTCAAAACACAAAGAGAGTTTTTCCCTTCTTCAAGTTCGTAATAACTCGGTGTTGCCCTCGGCTTGTTGCTTCTTATCCTATAGCCGACCCACGTTTCAATATTTGCCGTCTTGCTCTGCGGATTCCACCAATTTCCCTGCTTCGGAACAACGTGGTTTTCATCAACTGAAAGAATCTCCGCCAATATTCCACGCAGTGTCGTCTGATTCAGTTGCATTGTTGCCTCCCACTTTTTCCAAAGTATACCGATAAAAACCGCCCTCAAAAATCCATTGATTGGAATCAATCATTCTGAACGGTTTGCCGAGTACGTCCACGAAATAGCCGTCCAAACCTGCCGATGAAGTCCACAACTCGAACGAACTTTTTGAGACAAGGTTTCCGCCCTGCTCCGCTATTGCGTTCCCTTTTGTGTTCTGCAAGATTCCGAGAATCTCGACCTCGCCCCCCTCGACTCTTTCCCAACCGCCATTGACTAACGGATTCATCTGATAAGCCGTGAATGTCCTCATCTGTTCGGGGAACGCTAAAATCATATCGCCATAAATACCGCCCATGACTAAGCCTCCACCACATATTCGCATGAGTTCAACAAATCCGCCGTGTCAATCAATGGGGTGTCGCTCCCCTTTTCCTTGATTGTTTCGGGGCTGTTCGGTTTAGTGCTTTTGTAATAGTCGCCCCTAACAAATTCCTGCACCGCTCCGACCGCCATTGTTCCGACCTTATCCCAATTAGCGTTTTTGCCGTTCTTCACTGCTTCGACTTGCTCTTCCATCGCCTTGTCCAATTCGTTTTTCTTTGAATTGATTCCTTCCTCAAGAAAAGGACGGGCGGGTGTCGTTGCCGTTCCATACGACAATTCTTTTGCAAGTTCTGCCGTTTCTTTCGATTCGCCTTGTGAGTTTTTCGGAACGTGTTGTCTACCCGACAGAAAACCGACCGCAACCGTAACGTTCGCTTTCTTTGCGAAGTCTTTCAGTTCCTGCGTATTCGGCATTTCTCTCATCGACATTCTTAAATTAACCATAGATTGAGAACCTTTCGGGGATTCCTTGAATCATCATAAGGGCTTTTTGTCCGAACGTGTTAGAGTTGAGTTGTTTCAATCCCTCTTGCGTGTCCATGTCGGAAAATGAAAGGGTAGTCCCTCCGATACTCTTTGAGGTAACGGCCATACCCCCATTCCCGATAACGCCCTCGGCCGATGTGGGATTCATGTCCAACAAGTACCAAGCAATCAACAGATTCAACAGTATTTCTCGCTTTTTTGTCCTTGTCGGCTCTTCCACTCTCTTCCAACAAGTAAGGACTCCCGAAAACATGGCAGAGACGATTTCAAACGCTTCGTCAATCTCCGAGTCTGTCAAGTTCGGAAAGTTATTTGAATATTTGAACTCTTCTACTGTCATGCTCCGCCCCTTATTCCTCTACGCTCTTCGCCTTGCGTCCTCTCTTCTTCGTTGCCGTTTCCTCGGTTGTTTCTTCGGTTGTTTCATGTGAAACATCTGTTTCATCTGTTTCATGTGAAACATTCGCACTCGCTTCCAATTCTGCGATTCGCTTTTTAAGTTCCTCGTTCTCGCTCTTGAGCGTCTCCGCTTCCTTGTTCACTTCGTCAAGTTTTGTGGAAGTTGAAACGTAAGAGGACGGCAGATGATTCAATACACGAATCTTTTTGTTTTTGACGAGTTCACGATAGAACGGCTCGCAATTTTCAAGCGTCTCGATTTCCTTTTCCGAAAACTCCGCTATGTTCTTCATCTCTCCCACCGCATTTTTTGCAGGGATTATCTTTCCGACAGACGAAAAAGTTATCGGATACTGATAAAACGACTGAATATATCTCATGCTTTTAATCCTCAATAAAAGGCGGTTGAGTACAAGAAATCAACCGCCTTTTTTCATTTCCTTGCTCTACGCTCTACGCTTTTGTTGAAAATCCGCTATAGACTTTAACCGCCTTAGAAATTGGAGCAAACACACCCGCAAATCTGCGGAGGACTGCGTGCTGTTGGTCATAAGAGTTCGGATAAACGGGATATGTGAAATTCTCAAGTGGTACACCCAACATGAGCAAATCCTCTGTTTCTTCCTCGATTCCCGTGTCGATTTCGGGGGCTGTGATAACCAACTTATCCTCGGCACTTGCGTTGAAGTCGGTAGAAGCCGAAAGAAGAGGGTCGGCAAAGAACTCAATCTTTGGCTTCGCTCCGTTCTTCGTTACACCTGCGTTGAAGTTCTCTTCAAAAATCGCAAGGGCGGATTTCGCTTCGTAGTTGTCGGAATACGGAACACTCGTCAAAAGGTTGTAGGCCTTTGGCGACATGGCGACACGAACAATGTTGAACTTGTTCTGCGAAGCGTCCATAAAGTCCGTAATGACTTTCGCCAATGCTCTGTACATTGTATAGCCCTTTGCAGTGTTGCTCGTATCATTTGCGATTTCCGAAAGTGTCGAACCGCTCCAAGTTGTCTCACCGTTGATGTCGAAAAGTCCGAGCGTGTTTGTCTCTTCGTTTCCGTAATATGTGAGATAGTCCGTTATCATGTCGATAACATACTGAGCGTATCTCTGCTTCTCGGTCATCAAGGCAGAAGCGAACGGAGAACCGCCCTCGCCCTTAGCCCTCTCCATTTCCTCGATTGTGAAATTGTAGAAGACTTTGATGTTGATGATTGCAGAAGTCATCAAACCACTCTGGACGTTCACGTTCTGTTTGAGGTTAGCCCCAACAGTTCCCGACTCGTCAACCAAACCCCAACCGCTGTAAGAAGCCAACTGCAAATTCTGCACTTCCGCCCACGGGTTTGTGCCACCGTAACGCTTTACGAGTTCCCTCGCCTTTGAGTACAGCAACGGCTGTTTGAAAATCTGCGGAAAGAACGAAGCGTTCCACGGAGAAATCGCCTGCGCTGAAATCAGTTCGCCACTATCACCCGTGTATGACTTGATACCGCTCTTTGAAAATACCATGTCATACTTTCCCGTCCTCATGTTGAAACGTGGTTTGATGTCCACCCCGTAAGCGTTCCTTTTGTAGAGTGCTTCGAGTTCGGGTGTAAGTCCTACGCTGTTGCCGATAACGGCTGAATCCCCGACATAAAGCGGAGAAGAGATTGCGGAAGCACTGACTCCATAATGAGAATCCGAAGCCCTACCAATCTGCAATGTAGCGTCTTTCATCAATGCGTTTGCTTTTCCGTTGTTGTTTATCCAACGGTTCGCAAGTTTTCCGAGTTTCTTGAACTCACTTGAACAATCAATAATCATTCGTCAATTCCTCCGTTACGACAACCAAACATAAACTGCGTCATTCGTAATTTCTACGACTTCCGCATTGGAAAGAAGCTCCGCACCTGTGCTTGCCGTTGATTCCACAAAACCAAGAACGCCCGTTGTCGTGTTGAACTCGACTTTATAGCCAAGCTGAACATTGGACAAATCGACATTCTCAATCTTGACAAGCCCCTTTGCCACAAAAGCACAAGGCATAGCGTCCAAGTATCTTGAAGCATGGGCGGGGGCGTTCTGTGCTATAGCGTCATCAAAAACAGAAATACCACGAACGACTTTTCCGCTCGCCTTTCCTTTCGTTACGACCGCAGGGTCTGTAGGGTCTGCCGAAACGACAACACCAAACGGAAGTCCGTCAGAATCCCCAACAATTCCGCCAAGTTTCAAATATCCCTCGGCAAGGGGAACCGCCATTCCGTCAAGTTTCAAACCACCTTTGAAACCAATGTCCAAATCCATTGTAGAATCCATTATCTACCTCCCTTTTTCAAGTTCGCAAACATTGCCGAAAGTGAACCGTTTGCTTTGATTCTATTCAGACCGATTCCGACAATCGGAGCGTGGTCTGATGTAACCTCGCCTTTCTTTTCCTCGGTCTCTTCGCTTCCATCCTCGTCTGCGGTTTCCTCGGTCTTCTGCTCTTCGCTTCCGTCCTCGTCTTTGCAAGCGTCTTTCACGTCTTTCAGAGACTGCAAAAGTCCGACAATCTCGGAGATTGTGTAGCGTTTCTCTTCCGCTTCCTCACCCTCGTCTTTTGTCGATTTCTCGGTCTTCTGCTCTTCGCTTCCGTCCTCGTCTGCGGTTTCCTCTTTTTTCTTTTCCTCGGTTGTGTCTTCGTCCGAGGTCTCTTCTGTCGCCACTGTTTTCTCGGTTGCTGTCTCCGCTGTCTCTGTCGGAGTGTCGCTCATTGCCGAAGCGTCAAGCGATTCGTACAGATTGGCAACCATGTCGACCGCTTCCTTTGCCGTTGCTTCGTCCTGCGACTTTACCGCCTTGAAGTCCTCAAGAAATCTTGTCAACTTCTCTTTGTCTTCACTGTCGGGGAGGTCTGCCGTCATGGCTTTCAGTTCCTCGACCTTCTTTTCAATCCCCTCGTCTGAAAGGGATTCCCTTTCATCTACAAGGGCGGACAATCTTTCTTTGAAATCCTCCGCTCCGTCTTTTGTCTGTGTTCTCTTTCTCGCAATACGAAAAAGCCCCGAAAGTATTTTCATTTACTCTTCCCCCTCGCTTTTCACAAAAAGCAAAAGAATATCATTGATTGCAGGGACTGCTATCGCAATCGCTCCGACAATTGCCGTGTAATATGTCGGCTGAACATATCCGACAACCGCACTTGCAACCGTTCCACAAGCGATAACAATTGTTGAAATCAATCCGAACAACTTTTTATTCATCTGTTATCCTCCCATACATCAAGTAATCATAAGACACATTCAAAAACTTTGCAATTAACTCGATTTCTTTCTCTGTTGGTTGCTCTGTAGGGATACCCGACATCCATGTTTTCATCGGAATCGGAATCCCTCTACAGACTTTGTTCCATGTGTAGCCCTTTTCCCGAATCTGCTCGTTAGTCCGAAACCACACATAATGCCAATTGATTTCTGCCATGCTCACCCCCTCGCACGGTCAAAGACATTTCCTTTCACTCTGTCAAACACCGTCATTTTTTTCGGGGCATGGTCAAGAATGACTGCCTTGTCGCCCCCTCGGCCGTTCGGGAGCAACGCAAGATGATTAACGTCCGTTATTTCTGTCATTACGATGTCGTACTCCTCCCCGTTGATTGTCTTCCCTTTCTGCCACTTGAAATTGGCTACATATCCAGGTGATAGTTGAACTTCCCCATTAGTATATGCGTTTATTGCTTCTTCATCGTACAGCATGACGGTTGAACGGATTCCCACCTCGTCGATGTCGTCAAGATATTCAACCGTTGGATTTTCTCCAGTGTACCCGATAGCAAGCTCCCGAAAGTTTTCACCGTCCACGATGTTCTGCGGATGATGATGTGTCAACGGAAGCATAGAAAACTTCTTTACCGCCTTAGCCAAAACGGTAGCCGGCCTGTAGACTTTGTAAATGTCTTTCTTCTCGATTCCGTCCTCAAGTGTCAACCTCAAAGACGGAAGCTCGGACAATGCGTAATCATAGATTCCGCTAATCGCTATCCTGATATTTTTCAGTTCCGCCACTGTTCTCACCTCCCCAAACAAACGGCTCGTAATCTTCGGCAGTCGGCATTTTCTCGGAAATCCCTAGAAGATAATCCACGCAATCAGCCCACGCTTCCCACGTCTCAACCAAATATTCATAATAATTCAAGACTTTCAAAACGTCTTTCTTATTGTTCAAGTCGATTTCATCGATTGTCTGTCTTTGTGGTCTTTGAAGTATCTTGACCGCTCTTACACTTTCCGTTTCGACCGTCTGCGTTGTTCTGCACCCGATTGTTGTTAAGAGTGCGAATGTAATTAAAAATGTTAATATTTTCCTCATCTGTTGTCGCTCCGTTTATCGCCTTTTCAACTTTCGTTTTTTTTGCGTTGATTCGTTGCAGTTCCTCGTTGTGCTTGTTGACGGTTTCACAAGCCGATTTATAAAACTCTGCCAACTGTTCAAAGTTCTTTCGTTTTTTTCGTTCTGCTCTCCACGCCAAAAACATAACCGCAACCGCAAGAAACGCAACGACTGCGATTAAAAAAAAGTTACCGATGCTCATTCTGCCCCTCTATCCAATTGTCTCGGATAATGTTGAAGTCAATCGTGCCAAGACCGACGCCATAAGCAAAAGCGATTGAATACCAAATTTCATTGATTGACGCACTCGGCAACTTTCCGAACCATTTCAGCACGCAAAGCCCGAAGCCGATTGTTATCAATGCGATTTTAACAAGCAAAGAAACGTTTTTTAATTTCATGGAATCCCCCTTAAACAAAATGAATGATACGTGCCGTTGTCGGCCTGCCGTATCTTACGCACTTTGAATCTTTCAGACTATTGTAGACGACCTCTCCATTCTCGACCCCTACCCAATGAGAAAAGCCGTTATTGTCGAATCTCACGATACACCGCCCCGAAATGCTTTTCAATTCGCTTGCGTTCTGAATCTGTTTGAACTCGACAATAGAATCCTTCCCCGTGAGGTATTTTATAGCGTCTTTCCAATACACGGTGCAGTCGTTTCCGATTACTTTAGCGTCAATCATGTGCGAAAGAATCTCCACCGCCTTGACGTTCTCGGAAATGTCGAAGCCCAAAGCCCACAAAAGGGAAAACGCACAACAACCATATTTTGCGATATAGTGGATATGTTCTTTCGTCAACGTGTCCATTATCTCGGCAACCGTCTGCGGATGTTCCGTCAATGTCTGCGTTTTCAATTCCGTTAAGTTCATTTTTCACGCTCCCTTTTTTGATTTGTCCTCAATGTCGATTTTTGTTTCAAGTCTTACAATCGACTGCTGTATCTTGTTCAGAATATCTTTCAGTTCCTGCGTATCATTCTGCCGAAAGTCTTTTTCTTCGTCCAACTCTTTCTGCATGGCCTTATGGTCTGAACAGAATTTCCCGATGTTCTCCTCGACCTTTGACTCCAATGCGTCAATCTTTGCCGATATTTTCGCACCCTTCCAAACCAACCCCATAACAGGAATTAGATACGCTATTGTATTTAGCAGATTTCCTAAAAAATCATTGTTCATTTTCTAGCACCTCCACGCATATTTTACACGAAGGTTTATTTTTTTCAAACTCGTTCGATACTTCATAATGCTTTATGACTTGCCAATTATCATCAGTGATAATTCCCGAATCTTTCAAAGTGTCGAAAATCGAAGATGTGCCGTTGTCTGAATCCCGTTTTCTCAAATCCCCATGAATGAACGTCAATTTTATTTTGCATTGTTTTATCGGCAGTTTCGCTTTCTCTTCGTTCCTCAAGTTGAACACTTCTGCAAAAAGTTCGTTCATTGCGTTTTTATGCCATTCCGTGTATCTCTTGTTTGGAAAACTTCTCCCCGACCGTGTGTTTACTCTACTGTTCTTCTTGCTGGGGGTCTCGCCTTGTATCTCAAAATCAATTTCCATTTCAATCCTCGTATTCTACAGGGACTAAACCGCAACGGCAGTTGTAGTCGTCTACTTCTTTCGGCAAGTCGTCAACACTAAAAATCTTTCCGTCAAGTGCTTTGTGTGTCGGTCGGACTCTTCCGTCATGCGATGTTATCCACTTCACTTTCGACACTTTCGCACTTGAAAAAGTCGCAAGCGTACAAGCTTTGTTAAACCGTTGCATTTGGTCCCGTGCAAAAAGTTTTGACAACGTATTGCACGAATCGAAACAAGCCCTCGCCAATGTATCGATATTCAGTTTATCAGTCTTCCCTGTTGCGTAGTCGATTATCTCTTGAATAATTCTGCGTTTAAGAAAATCCGTTTCTCCTTGCAAGCGTTCCAAACTGTTTTGTATATACAATGTACGGACGGCTTGCGACTGTTGCGAGAAGAACTCATCTTTGTTAATTTCCATTGACTCAAGAATGTTTTTGAAACGAACGGAAGAATCCGCCTTTAGTCTTTCGTAGTAATCCGCTTGTTCCTGCTTAAATACTTTTTCGAGAAGAGGGCGGAAGTTTTCGTCTATGTCTCCCGTATATACATTGTCTAACCGTTCAAGTTCCTCGGCTTGTGAATCAATCCACTCTCTTTCAAGTTCCTCGGCAATATACCGCATATTCTCCCGTTTTGCGATTTCCTCGGATTCGTGGAGCAGTCGGCCTTGTTCCTCAAAAAAGTTCATCAAGTCGGCTAAGTTCTCATCTTCATCGCTCCCCCTTTCGTCAGTCGTCAAAGAAATGTTTCTTTCTTTCATCTTCGCCTTTATCTGTTTGAGAAGAGAACGAAGCATTTTTTTGAAACGGAAATCAACGGACTTTGCCAATTTGGATTGAAGAGAAAACAACGGCTTCGGGATTCCGTGCTTTTTCATGTTCTCGAATCCCTCGGCCGTCTTTTTGTTGTAGATGTAGCCGAATCTTTCAGTCGTTTTCTGTTTTTCCATACTTCAACCACCTAAGCGAAGTTCCTAAAGTTTTAGCGATTTTTTTTAAGTCTTTGTCTGTCGGGATTTCATCAGCACCGACCATCCACGTGGACAAACCGATTTTTGATTTTTTACACAGTTCATCCCATGTCAGTTTACATTCGGTTTTCTTTTGAAGGACTCGCAAAAAAATCTCTGTCATTTTATACCTCGATTAGCGTTAAGCATTTCCCATATATCCGAAGTCATTTCTGAATCATCGCCACCCGAAAGGGACTTAATAATATCATCGGAAATGTCGATATTCGGAATGAATGTTTTGGCGATGTTAACAGAAGTATCGAGTGGAACACCCACCCCCGATAAAGTCTGTATCATCTGCGAAAACTTCACACCCATGTCGGATTTTTCACTGTCGGAAAGAACGACATTAGAATCATTCGTAATCTTGACTTCTTTTGCGTGTTTAGCCTGCTCGGAATCCGCCCCGAAACAAGAACACACAAGCAACTCAATGCAGTTTTTGTAAGAGGGGGCAACATTGTTGAACAGAAGGCGAATCATCTCCGACTGTTTCAATGTAACATCTTCTTTGTTGTCGCTAGCAAGTCCGCTCGCCTGCTCTTCAAAAAGGATTGATTCAGCGATACCCGAAGACGAACATAACGCAAGCCGAGATTCAGTCATCAAATCCCGATAACCGCTATATGTGCGTTCAAGTATCTTTATTTCTCCGATTGAGTTGACGGTGCGAGGGTGAAGTATGCTCCATTCCCTCATCTGCTTTTCGTTTTCCTCAAAATACTTTTTGGCGAACTCGACACCGTTTTCAATAATCAGACCATCGGCTGGCATTGAGTGATACATCAAAGATGACTGTTGAGCCATGATAGGCAAAGACATCTTCATTATCTGATAAGATTCAAAGTCCTTTATCCACGATTCAAACTCACTTGTCGCCCACCCCATTTGTTGTATCGCACCCCAAAACGGCAACTTTCGGGGACGCACCATTGCCATTCGTTCTGTATTGACACGAACACCACCCAACGGAATGAAAAGCGACCTTGCAAACAAATAATCTTTAGCCGTGATGTTGTAATTTGGAACGAAAACGCAGTTCCACCTATCGGCAACCGTCCAGTACTTGATAAAATTCTTTCTGCCTTTTGTGCGTTCCTTTATTTGTTTGATAGAATCCCCAAAAGATAGCGGATTATCATCTGTCAAAATCGGATAGACAACCGAACCACCATAGATAAGGGCTTGTGTGTTTCCGTTTCTGTATGCGTTCGAAAATCCACAAGAATCCGCATACTCTTCAAGTCGTGTCAAATCCTCGGCAGAAAAAGACGAACACGCAAAATGCACACCGTCCAAAGACAGACAACCCGATTTTTTATCTATGATTCTTTGAGGGATTCCGCCATTCGCATAGTAAGCAGTGGCTTCGTTCGGTTGCAACGAAACGGGGGTAAATGATTCTGTGGACATGGCAGGGTCAATATCCGTACCGATTCCGTTAATGTCGTTATAATATCCGTCTTTCGTCAGAAGCTCGAGTTTTTTCGGAACTTTCAGCATGAGCGATTTTTTCATCTCGTCTAGCGACTGCGTATCCGTCCTCGAATCTTTGACGATTTCAGCCATTTCGTTTCTTATGTCCTCGATTTCCGAGGAATCCAAAACGATTTCATGCGGAGAATCCTCTACCATGGAGGCGGACTCTCTTCTTGCCAAAATCGAAAATATATTCTTGTGATGTTCGTTGGTTTCTGTTTCTGAAAGTTCTGCGAATGTCGCCATAAACGCTCCTTTTTTTTGCTATTATAGAAGATTTTGGCGACATTTACAACAAAACCATTCAAAAGACTTTTACATTTTTTTTAGTTGTTCTCGCATTTTTTTATACTCACAGATTTTTATTTCCAATGCAATTTTTGATTTAGCGACTTCCTGTATAATATTGCTAATTTCTTTAGCGTGTTTAACTATACTTTTTTTCGACATCTTGAAAATTAATGAAAAATTTTCTTTTGCGATTACTGTTCTTTTATAAGCCTTTGGCAAAACAAAATCTTTCATTTGATTGATTTTTGAAATCAAAGCAATTCTTTCAGAGTTTTCATACTCTTTGGCTTCTTTTTCCGATTCAAAAAGTCTTCCATTAACTTTATACATTATTTGCATTATCTTCCTCCGTTTATTTAGTTTGGTTCGACTTGCTTGCCGTTCCCTTATGGTTATAAGATACACCACAATAAAAATATTGTCAATAAGTTTTGTAAAAAAAATAAACAAAAAAAACCACTGAAAAATCAGTGGCAAACAAACGTAAGGTAATTATATTGGTAATTCTCAATACTTTGATTATATCGTTATTTTTAATTTTAGTGCATTATTTTTTTATTTTTTTGTATTCTGTCTCTCAATGCAAGCACGGTGCGAAAATCCGCCCCTTTCGTGCTTTCCATGAACGCTTCGTGTTCTGATATGTTGCTATCCACCATAATGCAGAATCGCTCAAAGCGTTCATATAATTGCTCCTCGAAATCCATTTAGAGTTTATCCCCGATTTTTTCGCTTCGTTTTCTGTTCGTTTCTTTTTGCTTTATTCGTTTTCGGCTATGTACTGTTTCAACTCAATACACTCTATCGCCAATTCTCGATTCGTTTTCTTGAAGTCCTCTACCTCGGCTTCAAGCTCCCTTATTTTCTTTATCAATTCATCATGCACTCCCTCGCTTCTTGCTTTGAGTGCTTCTGAAAACCCTTGATAAAACCCCAACATAAGTCCGTCCGTGTAAATGGATTTTATAGTTTTCTTATCAAGTTCGGGGATTTCTACCGCACCCCATGTTTCGTCTGTGTAATTCTTGAGTTCATCCGCTTTGTTATTCAACAAGTCTTTAAATATCTTGTCTGCGATTTCCTTTGCTTCTTCTCTTGTCATGGTTTTACCTCTTTAATTTGTTTTATTTGGCTCGGCTTTTTGCCGTCCTTATGGTTATATATTACACCATGTTAAAAATATTGTCAATAACTTTTATAAAAAACAAAAAAAATCCCCGAATACAAAAAATGAAATCGGGGATAACAAATCTTTTATAAGGAGATATATACTTTTATGACATGAAGTACATAAACACCCTACCACGAAAAACGAAAAGAAACAAGTGAGGGAAGCAATCTACTTGCACTCTGCCACGCTTTCAGCACAACTCGCGAAAACCCCCCACATTGATTTCTAAAACGGCTTATGCTTGACAACAAAGAGTCTTTTCTTTCTTCCGTCAAACGGCTTTTTCGGGGCTTCCGTGCTTGTCGGTAGCTTTATCGGCATTCCGCACGGCTTATCATCGCAGAATGTGAAATCGTCAAAAAGTTTTTCAACCTTAACCCAATTTGACGCAACACACACCGAATCTTTTATTCCCGAAAATCCGATGATGAGATATTTATCCCCGTTATCCTTGTCTTTCAACCAAATAAGGGGCTTCGCCACTTTCGGCATTTTCGTACCCTTGCAGTAATGCTTGATAAACCAATAATTCAGTTCGCTTGTGTCTTTGAAAGGTCTGTAATCCATAACTATATCTCCTATAACCGCCCCACCACGAAATCAATGTGCATGGGGCTTTTTTTATGCTTTTATTGTATGACAAGTTTTTTATTTTGTCAATCTTTTTTTTATTCTGTTTCAGCAAAAACAATATTTCCATGAACCGAATATTTAAGATTTTTACATGGCAGATTAATTGTATTGTTCGGATTCATGCTATGAATAAAAAGCCTTTTTTTCCCCTCGTCGAAAACAAAAGAAAAAATCCCCCCGATAATACTGACTGTTTTCATTTCATCGTCAATCTTTTTGCGAATCTCCAAAATCATTTTTTTACCCCTGTTTTTTTTGATTCTCGGCACGCTCTCTCTTCTTTCTCAATTCTTTTATATCGTTCATCGCCTTATTTAGATTGTTCTCGATGAAGTCTTTTAGGCTTGCTATCTCCTTTTTCAACTTTTCATTCTCTTCGTGAATTTTGTTTGAAAAATTCTCGGTTTTGTCGAAATTCCAACCGTTAGCGGTAATCCCCATGACATAAGCGTTATGAACATCTTCTTTTTTCAATTCCAAGAATTCGCAAATACTGTCGAAACATTTGAAATTTACCGAAATCTGTTTTTTTACATTCCACGCAACGAAATCGCCATCAGTCCTTACCAAGTCTAAACAATCTTCCCACGAGAATTGCGTATTCGACTGCAATCCTCGCACTTTGCTATAATTCAATCCGATTGTTTTGCAATATTCTTCTTTCGTCATTATCCCCCCTATAAAAATAAAAACGGTTTTTGCTTCTTACGTGATTGTCATTGGATTTTGCGAAGCCCTCTCGGAAAACCGCCAAAAGTGATTTATTATATACCGTCAAAATATTTTTATAAATATCTTAACGGTATTTTTTACGCTACATGATAAAGCGGAGAATTGATAAAATCTTCTTTCTGCTCTTCGTCAAGTCTTGAAATCCACTCTTTTTTCCCTTGCAAACTGCTTATCGGGGAAAATCCGAACATATCTTCAATGCAGATTTCTTCAAAAAAAGAATCGCCATTTTCAAGTTTTATGTGCAACTCTTTTCTATCCTCGTTATAGAAGTATTCCTCAATTGTCGGATAACGAACCGCCAAATATCCGAAAAGCATTTTTTCTTGCTTTACCATAAATAACAACTGTTCAGTGTTCATGTAATCAATTTTCATTTTAATCACCTCGTTTGTTTTATTCGGCTTGCTTGCCGTTCCTTATGGTTATAATACTAAACCTATCAACAAAAATAATCAATAGGTTTTAGTAAAAAACGTTAATCCTCATTGATTCGCATTTTTCTTGCGATTTTCTGCAAAACTTTAGTCCTCCACAAATACGCAGTTTTTGTGGATATTTCTAAAGCTTTCGCCACTGTTTCTATCGGGGCACTTTCGTTTCCAAACAACCCAAAATTCAACACCAACAACTTTTTTTCTTTTTCCGTGCAGATTGTTTCTATCAACTTCCAAGCCTTTTTAAAATCAAATCTTTTTTCAATCTCTTCAAAGTCTGTTTGTTTGTCGTTATTGGCAAACAAAGTCTCCCGTGGCACGACATCAAAACTTTGATAAAGCGAAAGTCCTATATACAACTTTTTTACAGTCGATTCTCGGACATTGTATTTTTCAGCAACTTTTTTTATTTCTTCTTTCGTTCCGTCTTTTATCTCCGACAACATAAGTTTTCGAGTCCTCAATGTTTCGCTCCCATAAGACAACCGCCCTAAAGTGTCTATATAGCGGACTAATTTTTGTTGCACTAAAAGGCTTGCGAAAGTCAAAAACCGAGTTCCGCCACTTGCTTTCAGCTTTTTTTCATCGTATTTGTTTATGGCAACCATAACCGCCTCCGCCCCTACCATAAGCAAATCCTCCCATAATTCGAGGCTTCGTCTTGCGTTTTTACGATTTTTTTCTGTAACTTGCTTAACAACGAACAGAAAGACAGAATAAAAAATTTTATCCCTTGCTTCTTTGTCTCCATTCTTCGCTTTTTTCAAAAGTTCTCTTTCTTCATCTTCGCTTTTCAGATAATCCCACTCACGTCCATGAATGAAATTATAAATAAAATCCCTTGTATCGTTCATTTTCTTTTCCTCGCTATCCCTCCCCCTATAAGGGGAGGTTTTTTTGTTTCATTTGTGTTTTAGTGAAGTTCTTCTGCGTTCCACATTCTGAAATGCTCTTCTACATCGTAGAAGAATCTGATAAAAAACGAATCTGAAAACTTTTCTTCCATGGCGATTTTCGTGTACCAATCAGCAAAATCGCTATCGTGCGTATGTCCGTATGCCATATCCCATACAAGATTTCGCAAGAACGCTTCTCTGTAGTCGTCTTCTGTTTTTCTGTACACAAGCCATTCCGAACGGCTTACACGTTCATTGATTTTTGCTCTCTTCAAAGCCTTTTCGATTTTTTTAAGTGTAATCATTTTAATCACCTCGTTTGTTCGTTTGATGATTTAACTATATAACAAAATGCAAAAAGCGTCAATCACTTTGAAAAAATTTTTTGCATTTTTTTCAAAAAAAGTGTCAACTATTCTGCCGTCAATCTCTTATAATGAGAACAAAACTCACGGCATGGACAATAGTCCAAGCACTTTCTATCAATCCCCTCCCGAAACTGAACATAATGCCCTTTTCCGAGGGTCTCCGCATAGTTCAAGGCGGAGTTTTCATCGTCAAACAGTTTCACTGCCGTTTTTCTTCCGTCTTTCATAACCGCCCATTTTTCATCTTGTGTCCATTTTTCCTCTTTCGTACAAGGGGGGAGTTCATCATCGGGGAAGTTTTTCGCCTTTTCGAGTTCCTTAACCTTTTCGATGATTCTTGTTTCTGTCTCTTCCAATCCCTCGGAAGTTACGGAAAATCCATACACGAAAATCGGGCTTTTTGGATAGTCCGCAGCCGTCCTCGCCTTGCTTTTCGAGTGGTCTTTCAGCAACGCAACGAAACGACATTTTTTAACTTCAAGTCCACTTTTTTTCAAAAGCCATGCATAGGTAAGCCCTTGCTTTTTCCAATCCTCAAAATCCCCTTTCATGACTTTAAAAACGCTTGCCGTCTTCCAATCGTAGATTGTTTGATTTTCCATGTCGTAAGAATCCACGATTCCCGACACTTTGGAATTCGACACGGCAACCTCGAAACGCTCTTCATGGAAGTTGTCATCTTTTGATTGTTCGAGAATCGCATGAACGGCAGTCCCGAATACCGCCCACACATTGTCGCTCGCTTCCGTCTCCAAATCTTCCCAATGTCTGTCGGTCAGTATCGTTTCTTTGATACCTTTGTTTAAGGTTGTCGCACTGTATGTGTTCGGCTTGTTGTGTCGCTCCACGCTCACCGCCTTGACGAACGCTAACGGCAGATTCAGATTATTCGTTACTTTCATTTTGTTTACCTCGTTTGTTTTTCTCTTTGATGATTCTGGGATAAGGCTTTTTTCATTTTTTGTCAATGGTTTTTTCGGAAAAATATCTATCTCCGATTTCTCTAATGGCTTTTCTCGCCATTTCCACATCTTGCCAAACTCTGAACATCTGAACGAAGTCCGCCCTAGATATAAGCCCCAACTTGTACGACTGAATAATTTTTGTAGGATAATTCATTTCCTTATCTCCATTTCCGAGTTGTCAAAAAATACTTGACAACTCGGTTGATTGTGTCTCTGCTTATCTTTTAGCAATTCTCAAACATCGCTTCAAGTCTTTCGGCGGTTGAAAGAAAGTCATCTTGTGGAAAATATCCGCAAACAACACCTTTCTTGAAACAGATGATGTGCTTCTTTCCGTAACGCTCCGCAAGATAAACTTCCATTGCTTCGCCTTTGCCGTCTTTCGTGGTTTTTCCCTTGATTGAATCTGCGTTGTTGTAAACGTCCGCCACTGTCTCAAAAAGTTCTTCCTGTGTCATAATAATCACCTCGTTTATTTAATTTGGCTCGGCTTTATTGCCGTCCTTATGATTAAAATATATACCGCAATAAAAATATTGTCAATAACTTTTTCTTTAATTTTCTGAAAATATTTTTTTGATTTCGTTTTTTGAATAGATTTTTTTCTGCGGTTCTTTCTTTTCGCAAAACGTTAGCATTAACGCTTCATCGTTGAAATAGTTCTCACATTTGGGACAAAAATACCAATCCTCATAGCCAATTTTAAATTCGTTTCCGTCAATCTGCGAAGCGTATTTGTGTCGCTCATACCTCAATATCGACACTGTTTGTCCGTGCGACATTTTCAGGCATATAGGACATCTTGTGTATGGGCTATCCTTTAGCATCGTCCAATACACGACTTTTCTATATACCACCCCGTTCTCGTTCATCTTTCCACGGACTTCTTGATTCGGTCTCAACGACTTTATCGCATACACATCGGCTTCCGTGTATTGCTTGCTTTCTGTGTTCGCTCCGACTATCTCGCCTATTGTCTTGATTTCCATGTTATCCCCCAAAACCGCCCTAGCCTTTTTCGTTATTTCAAAACTGTGACTTTTATTTGTATTGCTTGTATTTTCAGACAAGCCACAAAGTCATTTAATTCTTTTTCACTACAGTCGGTTAAAGTTGTGTATCTAGTACCAACATGAAGGTCAAACCATTCAATAAAATAATCATGTTTCATTTTAATCACCTCGCTTATTTTGTTTGGCTTTGCTATTCGCTTGCCTTATGAGTAAAATATAAACCTATTAACTTTTTTAGTCAATAGGTTTTATGAAAAATATTTTATTTTTTTTACAGATTCGCTTTTTTTATTTGCCAAGTTCCCAAGCGTCTAAGATAATCCGCAGAACTCTCGCCCTCCATTTGCTTAGGCATTTGACTATCCTCGTCTGCTTTCCGTGCTTCTTTTTGCTCTTCCTTTGGCTCTGCTTTCGGGGCTTCTTCCTCCGTGTCTCCCCTCAATCTTTTCAGAGTGTCGGCTATCATGGACATGGGCGACTGCTCCATAAACGGCTTTGCTTCTGCTTCCGTCTTTCTCGCTCCCAAAAAATCCGCTTTCCATTCCTCGAAACTTCCGTCCCACAAGTCGCTCGGCAGTTTTCCCTCAAAGCCGTATTTCTGATTTTTTATCATCGTTTTATAGCCGTTTTTGCTTCTTTCCGTCTCCACGGATTTCCACGTCTCCAAAAGTTCCACGACCCTTTCTTTGTCAAAAAAATGAGCAAGCTCCCATTCACCCACAAGTTGATAGAACGCTTTTTCTTCCGTGCTTTTCGCTTCCCACGCTTTTTTCTGCTCTTCGGCTTCTTGCTCGGCTTTTTTCTGCTCTTCGGCTCTCTGCTCGGCTTCTCTCTGCTCTTCGATTTTTTTCAAATCCTCGCCATCGACATAGTTTTCTATCTTAAAATTATTCGGCAGAAACTGTTCGATTTTTTTTGCGAAAGATTCCCATGATAGATTGTGTTTATACCACCCATTAGCCGATTTTACTTTTCCGTAATTTTCGATTGCTTTGAAAACATCATCAGAGTGCAAGCCGTTAAGATATATCCTTGTCGCCCCGAAAGTCGTCAAAAACCGAATCTCACCGCTGTTCATTCCGCCTATAGCGTTCCATGCCTTGAAGAGTTCTTTGACGTAGTTTTTATTTGTGTTCGGGGCTTCCATTGTTTCGGATTCCACTGTTTCATGTGAAACATTCGGCTCGACCGTGTATGTGTGATTCATTCCGACAACCTGCGGAGCTATCGTTGGGGATTCCGTTTTCGTGTCGGAGACTGTCTCTTCGGCTTCGGGGGCTTTTTCCGTTTCGTTGTCGGATTCGTCTTTCTCCAAATCCTCATCCCCTTCCGAATAAGACGCTATTCCGAGCTGTTCATTCTTCTCATCTTCGAGACATTTTTTGTAGAGTTCTGATTTTGGATTGACTGTGTACCACTTCACTTTCTTGTGGTGCTTCTCAATTTTGTTTTTTTCGCAGATTGTGTCGCTCAAAATAAAGCCCAAATCCTCAAGTTTCGTTATTGCCGTGCGGATTTGTCGGGGGGTCAATTCGTCGAAGTAATCAGCATAATGCTCATACGACCCGAAGACCCAATACAAACCTTTATAAAAGCACTTTTTTCTTTTTCTGTTCAGTTGGACACCATAGCGGATATTCTCAAAGATAACCGCACAATTTATGCTTTTTGTTTCTTTAGCGATGAAAGTGTTGTAATGTCGATTCATATCGGCTCCTTTAAAAAAAAAGTTTTATAATTCAATATTAGATTATATTGAATTATAAAAAAATGCAAACAAAAAAAAGACTGATTTTTCATCAGTCTAAGGTAAACTTTTTTTTTGAAGGATTTTAGTTGGATAAAATGAATCACAACATTTCTGTTTTAATATATCACAAATCTTTAACTTTATGCAATAAAAAAGCAAGCGTTTTTTTAACATCTGACAATCTCCAAAAATCGACACTTCAGCATGAGATAAAACACCCCCATAGAGAAGCGTAGAGGGGGCTAGAATCGATTGAAAACGTTTTTTTGAGAAAAGTATCGACCGACACGTTTTGAAACGCTCTAAACGAATCTACAGAGCCGGCTATTATACATTTATTAACACGAGCGGAACTCTTTGCTTTTTTTTCTTTTTGGCGGTCAAGATATTCGGCCCTAGTAACTTTTTTTCATGTCGTTTCTGTTCTGTTTGTTGTGGTTAGTTTTTTTTGATTGTTGAAATCAAAATTACATTTCATTTTTTTATTTTCAAAAGAGAGAGAAAAAGAGAGAAGCCTATTATTTCTTTCTCATTCTTTTTTTATTTATTTTTATTTTATTTATATTTAGGCGGACTTTAAAGTCAGATATATCTGACATTTTTGTCATAATATTTGACTTTAAAGTCAGATATATCTGACATTTTTGTCGCAATTTTTTGACATTTTTGTCAGATATTTTTGACATGAAAATGGGGGCGTTGTTTACAGAACAATGCCCGTTGTCCTGTAAACAACACTTTACAACTAAATAGCGAAAACTATACAAAAATTAAGACAAAAAAACACGGCAAAAAAAGCCGTGCAAAATCAAAATAATATGGAGAAAAATCAAATAATGGTGATGTCGTAAATTATACCAATTTTTTTTCAAAAATCAATTGACATGATTTTTATTTTGTTATATAGTTAAATCATCAAACAACAAACGAGGTAAACAAAATGACAAAGTATTTTTCAGACTGCACGACAATTGAGGAACTTAAAAAAGCGTATCGCAAAGAGTGCATGAGACTGCACCCCGACCTCAACGGAAAAGCGACCGAGGAAGAGTTCAAGAAGATGAACGAAGAGTATAAGAACACTCTCAAACGTCTCGGAAACGCTAAGAACTTTTCAAACGCAGACAACGAAGAAGCCCCTTTTGATTGGACGAAAGACAAGTTTGCCGAAATCATTCAGAAAATCGTTCTGTTTGACGGCATGAAAATCGAAATCATCGGGGAGTGGATTTGGTGCTTCGATTCTTTCGCCTATAGAAACGAGTTGAAAGAACTCGGCTTTTGGTTCAGTGGGTCTAAAAAAGCGTGGGTATTCAGTGGAACGCAGAAAAGCAGAAGCCGAGGACGCTATACTCTCAATCAATTGAGAGACATTCACGGCTCGCACGTTGTGGAGACTTCCGCAAGAAAAAGAATCGGCTAAACAAACGGAATCGCCCCGAAAAAGTGGGGCGGTTTCTTGAAAAAGAACGGTTAAAAACTATTGACTATATATTTGATATGATGTATGTTTTAACCGTTCCAAACAAAAAAAATCCCTACAGAATAAGAAAAATCTATTCTGTAGGGTAGGGAGATAAAATGACAGATATTAACAACGTTGTATTAGTCGGAAGGTTGGTAAAAGACGGTACAGAGAATCAATTCCGATATGTCGGAAACAATACTGCGGTAATGAATTTTTCAATTGCCGTGAACAAATCGAGAAAGCAAGCGGACGGAAGCTATGCAAGCTCCGCAAGTTTTATTGACTGTACGATTTTCGGGAAGACGGCAGAAAACATGAAACAGTATTTTCGAAAGGGCGGGAAGGTTGCCGTTGTCGGAAGCCTTGAACAGCAGACATGGACAAACAAAGACGGCTCGAAAGGCTCTAAGATTGTGGTTATCGTGTCGGACGTTCAGTTGCTTACATGGGGAGACCAGAATCCGCAGAACGCACAGACAAACGCACCCAATGTTGGATATACGCAAAATGCACAATACATATCGGACATGAATGGATTCGATGATAATACCATCCCATGTTGGTAGAAAAAACATACACGAATTAAAAAAAAAATATTGACTAAAATATTTAATTCGTGTATGATTGAATCATCAAAATATTTAAGGAGATACACAAATGAAACAGAGTGAAAACATTACGGAGCTTCTTTCCGCTATCATGGACGTTCAGAAGGAAATCCCGACAATGCCGAAAAACGCTAAAGCGTTCAACTATCGTTATACGGATTTGGACACGATAACAAGCGTATTAAAGCCGATTCTCGCACGGCACGAAGTGTCTTATATGCAGTTCGTCGGAATGAACGAACAAGGGCAGAACACGTTGACAACAAGAGTTTTCAACAGAAAAGGCGAATACATCGAGGAAACAACGGTACTGCCAAAAATCGAATCGGCAAAGACAAACAACGCTCAAACACTCGGAATGGCGATAACTTACATGAGACGTTATGCACTTTGTGCAATGTTCGGAATCACTTCAGACGAGGACGTTGACGCAAACACGGTAATGCCGACACAATCCGCCAATATTCCGCAGAACGTTCAGACGGTGCAGAACGCAATGGGCGGTCAAGTCCAAACGCAGAATCTCGGGCAAGAAATAAAAACGCTTCTTGAATCCAAAGACGGCAACGGAATGCTGATTTTTACGGAAACCGACAAAGCCCGTTATCGTGAAGAGTGCAAGACAAAAGGACTCACGGTGGTTTTGGAAGACGTAAAAAAAGAATTGGCGAATCGGTTGAGGTAATATTTTCAGACGATATAAAGGCGGTTTTTCAGATGAAACTCCGCCTTTTATGGGGGATACTTCAGGGTCAGAACAGGAAGGAAAAATAAATGGTTTATGCTTATTTGCGAGTCTCGACAGGGAAACAGGACGGGCAGAATCAACGTGTAGGAGTTGACGCACTTGCGACGGCAAGAGGACTGCACATCGACGAGTATATAGACGATGAGGGGGTTAGCGGAACTGTTGAGCCTGAAAAGCGGGAATTGGGAAAACTCTTGGGGAAATTGAAGCGCGGCGATGTTTTGTTGGCGGGCGAAATTTCGAGACTTGGAAGGTCTCTCTTCATGATTTTCCGAATACTCGAATATTGCATGAACAACGGAGTCACGATAATGACGGCGAAGGACGGCTACACTCTCGGAAACGACATACAGAGCAAGGTCATGGCTTTTG